>Ga0268265_10001592_pt1 | contig 18777 bp, 16 predicted proteins | sample KBSSwiS52_FD_190355 | JGI IMG/M metagenome (GOLD analysis project Ga0268265, IMG submission 190355) | Switchgrass rhizosphere microbial communities from Kellogg Biological Station, Michigan, USA - KBS Switchgrass S5-2 (SPAdes) (version 2) | ecosystem: Host-associated > Plants > Roots >... | reverse complement strand
AGCCGTACGTCTGCACCCCGAAGGACGCCTACCGCTGCTTCATGCGCACGGAGATGGACTACCTGGTGCTCGGCTCGTTCCTGCTCGACAAGAAGGCGCAGCCCGCGTTCGAGGAGAAGGGCGACTGGCGCCAGGACTACCAGCTCGATTAGGAACCATCAGGAGAAGACGTCATGCGCAGGTTCGGCTATCTCGGCTCGTTGCTCGGCGAGATCTTCCAGTTTGCCAAGCAGAACAAGGTCTACTGGATCGTGCCCTTCATCCTGGTCCTGGCGCTCGTCATCGCCCTCGTGGTGACCAGCCAGGCGGCGGCGCCGTTCATCTATACGCTGTTCTAGGCCGCCGCACACCCCTCCTGCAACTCTCCGCGATCGAATGCGTAGACAACTACACATTTGATCCGGAAGGGTCTGTCTTTCGATTCGATCATCCTGGAGACGGCGGAAAGGAGTCAGGTGCGGCGGGGGGTCCGCCGGCGTACGTGTCACTTTCGAAAAACTTCGAACGGCAGTACGAAAGGATGGATATGCGTTTCAACAAGACCCTTTGGCAGAGCCTTGCCCTCTCGGCCCTCGTCCTCCTCAGTCTTCTCGCCCTGGGCGCCGCCCCGGCGCTCGCCCAGACCAACTGCGACAACTCGATGCCCACGATCAGCGGCACCACCGGCGCCGACTATCTCGTCGGCACCGCGGGCGCCGACGTGATCTTCGGCAACGGAGGCAACGACGAGATTCTCGGCCAGGACGGCGACGACATCCTCTGCGGCGGCGGCAACTACGACATCATCTGGGGCCAGGGTGGGCACGACTACATGCGCGGCTACGGCGTGGGCGACGACCTCGACGGCTCGTCCGGCAACGACACCTTCGACTGCAACTACGGCGACGACTACGTGCAGGGGCGGCACGGCGCCGACCTCATCTACGGCGGTCCGGACGGCGATTACCTGATCGGCGGCCCGGACACGGATTACATCGACGGCGGCACCGGCGCCGACACCTGCATCGACGGCGAAACCCTCGTGAGCTGCTAGACGGCTGCCCAACCCAAGAAAGAGAGAGGTCCTTCATGAAGAAGAACGTATTTTTCCTCGCCCTCGTCCTGGCCGTCCTGGCTCTCGCCGCCGGTCCGGTCTCCGCTCAGACCTGCAACGGAGCCTCCGCCACGATCACCGGCACCGCCGGCGATGACGCCCTCTATGGCACCAGCGGAGTCGACGTGGTGGTCGGCAACGGCGGGAACGACGACATCTTCACCTTCGCCTCGGACGACAGCGCCTGCGGCGACACCGGCCACGACTGGGTCGAGGGCGGCAACGGCAACGACTACATCCGCGGCTATGGCAACTGGGACACCCTCACCGGCAACGAGGACAACGACACCATCGACGCCAACTACGGCGAGGACGAGGTCCACGGCAACTACGGCAACGACCTCATCTATGGCGGCCCGGACTCCGACATCCTGTGGGGCGGCCCCGGCACCGACTGGCTGGACGGCGGCACCGGCGCCGACTATTGCATCGACGGCGAAACCCTCGTGAGCTGCTAGCTCAACCCCACCTCCGCATCCGTGGCTCCGGTCACGGCCGTGCCCGACCAGGCGCGGCCGTCCGGGGCCACGGCCCTCAAGGTCCAGGATCCCGCGGCGGCACGGGAGCGGATACCGCTTCGACGGCGAGGCTCTGGTGAGTTGCTGATCTCCCAATGCAATCGAGGAGAGGAGGACTCAGCATGCGGAACCGGAAGACCCTTTATTGCACCCTCACCCTGGCGGTAATCGTCCTGGTCGCCACCCCGGCAGCGCAGGCGGGTATCAACTGCGATGATTCCATGCCGACGATCAGCGGCACGCCCGGCTCCGACACCCTCGTCGGGTCCTCCGGAGACGACGTGATCTTCGGCTACGGCGGCAACGACGAGATCTACGGCCAGGATGGAGACGACATCCTCTGCGGAGGGGGCAACGGCGACTCCCTCTATGGCGGCTCCGGACACGATTACATTCGTGGCTTTGGCCCCGGCGACGACCTCGACGGTGGCTCGGGCAACGACACCATCGACGCCAACTACGGCGACGACTACGTGCAGGGCCGGCACGGTGCCGACCTCATCTACGGCGGTCCAGACGGCGATTACCTGATCGGCGGCCCGGACACGGATTACATCGACGGCGGCACCGGCGCCGACACCTGCATCGACGGCGAAACCCTCGTGAGCTGCTAGTACGACGTGCACGAAGCTCGTTCCGGATTTGTCCTAACCCGGCCCAGCGGGCCGGCAGACTTCAGCCCAGGGCTTCGGCCGCAGGCCGACGCCCTGGGTAAACAGGCCAATCTCCTTGCGGCCTGAAGGGCCGCGAGACTCGCTCCCGGGGACGTTGCCAATCAACCGAGATTCTCGCGGCCCTTCAGGCCGCACGCGCGTCTTGGGTCCATTTCCCAGGGCATCGGCCTGCGGCCGAAGCCCTGGGCTGGGGTCTGCCGACCCGTTGGGCCGGGTGTCGTGCCCTTCATCCTGGTCCTGGCGCTCGTCATCGCCCTCGTGGTGACCAGCCAGGCGGTGGCGCCGTTCATCTACACGCTGTTCTAGTACGCCGTCAACCTGGAACTGCCGGGTATGAACTTTGCCGAGCGGCGCTTTCCCTGGGTGCGCTGGCGTCCCCGCCGGCATTCTCAAACATTGGGCCGAAGGCCCGGCCTTTTACAGGGCAGGCAAAGAAAGGCCGGCGTTCCGCCGATTCCTCCGGACAAGCCGGCGGGGACGCCAGCGCACCCAGGGAAAGCGCGCATCCCGCCAGTTTTAGTTTGACGGAGCACTAGGGCGCCCTTTCGACCTTACCCGACCGAGGGGGCTGTCTCCCCTCGGGCTCACTTCTTCTTTCATTTGCCTCTATACTTCCCTGCGCATCTGTCAGCATCCGCTGATCGCCTAACGCAGTAGAACGAGAGAGGACTGAAAATGCGGAACAAGGCCCTTTGTTACATCCTCACCTACACTGCCGTGGCAGTCATCATCCTGGTGGCGACCCCGGCAGCGCAGGCGGGCACCAACTGTGACGATTCGACGCCGACGATCAGCGGCACCCCCGGTGCCGACTGGCTCTACGGGACCTCCGGGAATGACGTAATCTTCGGCAATGGCGGGAATGACAGGATCTACGGCTCCGCCGGCGACGACATCCTCTGCGGAGGAGGCGTTTGGGAGATCATCGAGGGCGAGGATGGACACGACTACCTCCGGGGCTATGGCGGCGACGACGAATTGAGTGGCGGGCAACATAACGACACCATCGACTGCAACTACGGCTACGACCTCGCCTGGGGCCGGCATGGCGCCGACCTGATCTATGGCGGCCCGAATGACGACTCGCTCATCGGCGGCCCGGACATCGACTACATCGATGGCGGCACCGGCGCCGACTACTGCGTCGAGGGCGAAACCCTGGTGAGCTGTTAGTTCAGAGCGACCTCCAGATCCGCCCCCCCGGTGACGGCCGTGCCCGTCCAGGTGCGGCCGTCCGGGGCCAGGGCCTTCAGGGTCCAGGCCCCAGCCGGCACGCCCTCTACCACGGCCTTTCCTCCCACCACCTGCCACTGGCTCTGCACGGTACCGTAGGGGCTCAGGTTCCGGAACGGTCGGCCTGCCGAATCCACCAGGGTCAGCAGGGCCACGGCATCCGAGGTGGCGAGCTGCGGCACCCGCACGGTCAGACGGCCCGCGTCCGGCAGGACCACCGGCACGGCCTCGCCGGGAACCTTCACCCGCGTCTCCATCAAGGCCGCTCCCGGCGCGCTCACCAAGAGGTCCCACTCTCCCGGCGGCGCGGTCGGGAAGCGGGCGACCCCGGCACCGTCCACCGCGCGGACCTCGAAGAGGACGATCCGGCCGCTGCCGTCCCGCAGCGCCACGGTCACCTGCGGCGGCCTGCGGCCCGAGGCCAGCGAAGGCGCGACCTCCATGCCGCGGGTCGGAGAGAGGGGGATGCGCTGCTCCTGGAGCGGCGCTCCCGCGGCGACCTGCATGACCTGCTCCCAGGGCGCGTAGCCGTCCTTCGTGACAGTCACCCGGTAGCGCCCCTCCGTGACGTTGGGGAGCACGAAGTACCCCTCCTCGTCGGTCCCCATGGTCATGAGGAAGGCCGCCTCCTCCCCCTCCAGGCGGCGGAGCGCCACGATCGCGCCCGCGATGCCCTCGGAGGTGGATTCGTCCACCACCGTGCCGCTGAAGCGGGTGGCGCCGAGGTCGATCAGCAGCTCGCGGTCCGAGTCGAGGGTCAGGTCCTCGCTGTGCGAGGCCATCTCCCTGGAAGACGTGATCTGCAGGCGGTAGCGGCCCGGCTCCACGTCCTCCAGGCGGAAGAGCCCCTCCCAGTCCGACTCGACCAGGCGCTGGACCGCGACGTCCTGCCCCGCCAGGCTGACGCGGGCGCCCTTGAGCGGCTCGCCGCCGAGGAGCACCCGGCCGCTGAGCGTCAGGTCGGCGCCGAACTCCAGGTCCACGTCCGAATCCTCGCCCCCCGGCTCCAGCACCGCGCGCGCCTGGGCCTCGCGGGCGCCGTTGCGCAGCGACCCCTGCACCAGCCAGTCCCCGGCCGGAAGCTCGTCGATCTCGTAGCGGCCCGAGTAGTCCACCTTGCCCGGCTTCTCGTAGCCGTCCTCCCGTCGGGCGTGGACCGCCACCTCCGCGAGGTCGTACATCTCCAGGCCGAGCAGCCGCCCGGCGATCTTCCCGCCCTGGGTCAGCCGCACCTCCACGTCCCGCACCGGCGCGCCCGCGACCTTCGCCGCGCCCGGCAGCTCGGCCGTGGCATACCCCTCCTTCTCGGCGCGGATCGACCAGTCGCCGTCCGCCATATGGGCCAGGAGGAAGGAGCCGTCGGCCCCGCTCAGGGTGTCGCGGTCGCGCGGGTTTTCCTCCAGGTAGAGGCTGACCCGCGCGCCCTCGACCGCCTTGCCGTCGCGGTCGATCACCCGGCCGGAGACCTCGTGCCCGGCCTCGAAGACCAGGTCGGCCTGGTTGAAGACGGGCTCGACCTCGATCTTCCGCTCCGCGGGCGGGAAGTCCTGATGATGACCCTGGAGGGTCTGGGGACCCGGAGGGACCCCCTCCAGCCGGTAGACGCCGTCGGCATCCGAGACCGCGGCGGACGGGCCGCAGAGGATCCGGGCGTCTCCCACCGGCTCTCCCGCGGAAGTCAGGACGCGCCCCTCGATCACGGCGCCGCGCTCCATCACCACCTTGAGGTTCTCCAGCCCCCTCCCCGCCGGCACGTCCAGGTCCTTGAGCTCGGCCGGCTGAAAGCCCGCGGCGGTCGCCAGGAGCTCCGCCCGGCCCGGGCGCACGTCTTCGAAGGCGAAGCGGCCGTCCTCGTCCGAGGTGGCGGGCACGTCCGAGCGGCGGGCCTGCCGCAGCAGCCCGCGCTCCTCCCCGGCGGTCTCGGTGCTGAGGTTGAGGCCGGCCCCCGCGACCGGCAGACCCTCGGCGTCCACGACCCGCCCGGTCACGCGGGCGGCCGGATCGAGCACCACCGCCACCGGCTTCGCATTCGGCGCGGGCACGCCCTCCACCTCCGCGGGAAGGAAGCCCCGGGCCCGCACCCAGAGGTCCAGGCGGTCTCCCCGCCGGAGGTCGGGCACGGCGAAGCGGCCTTCCGCATCGGTCACGGTTTCGGGCTTGCGCTCCAGGGCGCCGTTCTCGGCCGCGGCCCGCACTCGCCGGAGGTCACGCGTGGCATGGATCTCGGCCCCCGCCACCGGCTTGCCGTCGCGGCCCGTGACCTTCCCCCGGATCTCCACGGACGGCTCCAGGATGATCGTCCCCAGGTCGAAGGGCCCCTCGCCCCGGGGGACCGGGACGGCGCGCACCAGCACCGGGGCGAACCCGCTCTTGCGCACCAGGAGGTCGAGCCCTCCCGGAGGGAGCGACGGCACCTCGAAGCGGCCGGCGGCGTCCGTGGCCGCCTGCCAGGAGTCGATCCCCTCCTCGCCGCGCGGCCGGCGCTCGGAGAGCAGCGACGACTCGCCGGTCGAGGCGAGGAGGACCACCTCCGCATCGCTCACCGGCTTCTCGGCCCGGTCCACCACCTTGCCGAAGCCGTTCCGTCCCTTCTCCAGGACGAGCCGCAGGTCCGAGCGCGAGCGCAGGGCCGGGAGGGTCACCCGGGCGGCGGCGAACCCCGGCCGCAGCGCGCGGACCTCCCAGGCCTCGCCCGCGAGCAGCCTGTCCAGGCGGAAGCGGCCGTCCGCTCCCGTGGAGGTGCTGCGCTCGGCCACTCCGGTGCGGGAGAACTGGCGCTGGCGGACGCTGCTGCGCTGGATCGCCTGGACCAGCACGCCGGGGGCGGGAGCGCCCTTGCCATCCACCACCTGGCCGGACACGGCCGCGGCCGGATCGAGCGCCAGGCTCGGAGCGCGGAGCGGGCCACCCGGCCGCCAGTCGAGGCGATGGACCAGGGAGAGATATCCGGCAGCTTCCGCCTGCAAACGCGGGCGCTCCCCTTCGACCGGCACGACGCGGTACCTGCCGGAGCCGTCGGTGACCGAGAACGCGCCGGGATCGGCCGTGGCCCAGACCAGGGCCCCGGCCACGGGGCGCCGGGTCGAGGCGTCGATCACCCGGCCGGGCAGGATCACGGACGGAGGCAGCGTGACGGCGGAGGACGCCCCGAGGACGGCAGTGCGCCGTCGGCCGTCTTCCGCGAGAAGCCGCACCTTGAGCGGCCCCGCCGGCAGCGCGATCCGCCCCTGTGCATCCGTGGCTCCGAGAGGGACGGGGAAGGCTTCGAGCCGCACCTGGACCCCGGCGGCGTGCCCGTCCGCGGCCCGGACCTCCAGAGTCCGCGAAGCCGCCGGTTTCTGCGGAAGGGCGACGGCCCCCCCCTCGAACCCGCCCTTCTCGATCCGCTCTCCTCCCGGGGGCAGGAGCGTGACCTTGAGGCGCTCTCCCGCGGCCCGCGGGAGGACGAGGACGCCGTCCGCACCGGTAGCTCCGAACCGCGGTCGGACGGTCCACCCGGCCGTATCGGTCGCCTTCCAGACCGCGGCGGTCTCGGTCGAGGCGTAGACCCAGACGCCGGGGATCCCCACCTCCAGCCGGGCTCCCGCGTCGCGCGGCGGCACCGCGGGGGGCAGGTCCACGCTCTCCACAAGAGCCAGAGGCGCGGATTGCAGCGGCACGTGGCCGGGCGCCTCGACGGTCACCAGCCAGAGCCCGGCGGAAGGGGGAGCCAGCCGGTAGCGTCCGGACGCGTCGCTCTTCGCCGTGGCCGCGGGCTCGGGATAGGCGCGGCCCCCGAGGACCATGCGCCCCCATTCGTAGCTGCTCTGCACGGGGACGAGGCTCACCAGCGCGCCCGCGAACGGAGAGCCGTCGGCGGCGGCCACGGTGCCCCGGGCTTCGATCCCGGCAGCGGCCGCCGGAGGAGCGAGGAGGGCGAGAACGAGGAGGGACGGAATCGGCTTCATGATCCTCATCGATACGGGAACGGGGAGGCGAGGTTCTCAGAAAGAGCCGGCGCCGTTCATCTACACGCTGTTCAGATCCAGGCAGCGCAAAGCGCAGACAACGGGTAGCAACCCGTCCCCTGCGCGTACGCGTCGCCACGACCGGGTAGCGCCTCCTACCCTCCGGGTAGCAGCCCGTCCCCTTGCGTTGCGCGCCGCCACGAGCGGGTAGCGGCCCGTCCCCTCCGGGTAGCAGCCTGTCCCCTCCGGGTAGCAGGCCGTCCCCGACGGGTAGCAGGCTCTACCCTTCGGGTAGCAGGCCGTCCCCTCCGGGTAGCGGCTCCTACCTTCCGGGTAGCAGGCCATACCCTTGCGTTGCGTGCCGCCACGAGCGGGTAGCGGCCCGTCCCCTCCGGGTAGTAGGCCGTCCCCTCCGGGTAGGCGTCCGTCCCCTCCGGGTAGTAGGCCGTCCCCTCCGGGTAGGCGTCCGTCCCCTCCGGGTAGCAGGCCCTACCCTTCGCGTGCGCCGTGTACGCGCAGGGTAGGAGCCCGTCCCCGGTGGGTAGCGGCTCGTCCCCTGCGCGCGCGCCGCGCATCCGAAGCGCGCAACGCGCACGCTCAGGGTATGGGGCGCTACCCTCAGCGCGCGGCGTGGCCGCGAAGGGTACGGGCTGCTACCCTGCGGGGCCAGGCCGCAACGCGCGCACAGTCCGCCAGGTCACTCTCCCTCTCCCTCCCGGGGCCGCTCGCCTTGCTGCATGCGCTCCGTCACCGCCTGCTCGAGGGCGTTGAGCTCCACGCCGCTCAAGTGCAGCTTGTTTACGTTGCGCAGGGTCTTCAGGTCGATCACCCGGAGGTCGGAAACCACGTTCTCGGCGCCGAGGATGACCCGCTGGAGGTTCGCGATCAGATAGGCCTCCCGGGTCAGAGGCCGCTTCCCCAGCCGCATGTCGGCAACCTCCCCCAGGGTTGGGGCCGGAATGATCGACTGCGCGGTCTGCAGGATCTCCAGCGCGGCTTCGAGCCTCTGGACCACCTCCTTGGCCGCACGGACCACCTCCGAAACGTCCCGGCTGTCGCTCACTTCGGCTCCTTGCGAAGGTCATTCATGTTCCGAGGGGCGATTATCACGACTTCGGATCTTCGCAAGAGCGGGGATCTGGCTGACCCGGCTAGACTCCTTGGGGGAGATTTTTTTGACCCGGCTCATCCTGGACCAGGTCCTTCATTCCCTGAAGGAGGTGGCGATGTCGATCTTCCTGATATTCCTCAACTTCATCACGGCAGGGGCGCATCTCGGCTGGGACCCCGACGGGCTTGCCGCTGAGCCAACAGGTACCGAGGGTTCGGCGGACGCACACCTGGGCCTCGACCCGAACGGATAGACCCTTGGCATCGGCAGGGGTGACAAAGCGCTCTCCTGCCGCGCTTTCTTGAATATACTTGGCGTCAACGGAGAAAGGAGGTCGTGGCTATGGGCCACATTTCCCGTGGCGTGGTCATTCGCCTGCTGGGGAACAGCAAGACGTGCGGGTTCGATCCTTCCAAGGTCGTGGACCATGTTGCGGGCTGCTCGCGGTGCTGGCGTCTGGCCCTTTGGGCCCTCGACAGCTTGGAGTCCCAAGGTGCCCGGATTTCAGTCGGCAGCGAGCCTGTGAGAAATCTGATTGCGCTTCTCAGATCCCAGAGGGAACGGTCACTGGATCGCCTTGGCGCGCGGGCACGCCTCGGCAAGCTGAAGCGTCTGACGCACTTCAAGCGCCTCGACTTGATTCGGACAACAGAGATCTACCGCACGCGCGCGATGTTTGATGTCTTGCTTCGGGATACGGCAGAGCTCGCCCGCTCAGGCGATGTCGAGGCCGAGGAGATCGGGAAATGCGCACTGGCCGTCATCGAAATGCTGAGCTCCCAGACCACCTCAGACATGTTGAAAAAGGAGCTCCGCGCCGAAGTCTGGGTTGAGCTGGCGAATGGTAGACGGATCCGAGCCGAGTGGACATCTGCCTTTCAGGCTCTGAGACTGGCAGCAGAGCTGCTCCAGGAGGGGACGGGAAACCCGCAGCCTGCGGCGCGCTTACATTCGGTGCGTTCGTCGCTTGCCTTTGATACAGGTCAGACTGTAGCCGCAGTCAAAGAGGCGGCGATAGCTCAAGACATCTACCGTGAATTGGAGGATTGGAGAGAGGTCGCAGCGTCGATTCTGCTTGAGGCAAACGCGCTTGTCGAAATTGATCCGCCGCGTGCGCTAAGGCTCACCGAGCAAGGCATCGCAATGATAGATGACAGCGACATCCGGCTGCACGTTTTGTTGAAGGGCACCGCGACCAAGAGCCTCATTGAGCTAGGCAGAACGGGAGAGGCCCTGCACCTTCTCGAAGAGTGCCTCGGTTATCTGGACCAGTTTCGGAATGAGACATCGTTGGCTCTGCGTTTCCAATCTTACCAAGCCCGGCTTCTTGAGGTCCTCGGAAAATACCAGGAAGCCGAGCTGCTGTATCGAGGAGTGATGGATAGCATGCTCGCTGAAGGTTACATACGGGATAGTTTCATTGCGCGGCTGATGCTGTTCAACTTCTACTTCCTTCGCGGCCGACTGGATGAAGCGGCAACCGTCTGCATCGAAGGTGCCCGGGCGCTCCATAAGGCCGGAGCCCACCAGCAGATGCGCGCGGTATGGAACGAACTAAAGATTTTTACTGAAACCCGCCGAGTGGACTCCGAGATCATCAAAGCCGTCCGGCTTTACCACGTCGAGCACTGGAACACGCCGGCTAAACAGCAACCTCTCGGGCGGCCGAAGTAAGAAAATGGATTGGAAGCCCACCCTTGGCTGAAGGAGGCGGAGGATGGTTCAGGAGTCGGGATTTCGTTCGGATGAGGAGTTCATTGCGGCCCGTGAGCAGCAAGCGGCCGAGGCAAAGCGGGATCGCGCCCGCGCCGAGGACCTCTGGAAGCAGCTCCAACGGTCCGGCGAGCCGCAGGCCTGGCGGGATCGGGTCCTCGCGGAGCCCCAGTATCACCACTGGACGTTCTGCGAAAAGCTCTGCCACGAGAGCGCCGAGCTGGCGGACGAAGATCCGGCGCGCGCCGGCGAGCTCGCCGGGCTGGCTTTGGACCTCGTACCCAAGCTGACGATTTCGAAGAGACGCGCGTCCGCCCTCCAGGAGTACATCTGGATGCATATCGGCAATGTCTGCCGGGGCCGCGGCGACTTGAAGGCCGCCGCAGAGGCTTTCGAGAAAGCCAAGGAGTTCTTCCTCGATGGGATCATGCCGACTCTTCCTGGTCCGCTCATCCGCGGGCACCTCGAAGCGCTGGAATCTGCGCTGCTCCGCGATCAGGGCCGCCTCCCCGAGGCCGCCAAGAAGATCAACGAGGCGATCACCCTGGGCTCCGAACGCAGCCCTTATCGCCCCGCCATCTGGCTGGAGAAGGGCCGGCTCGAGCGCCGCCTGGGAAAGACGGAGGAGGCTCTGAAGTCGGTCCTCCGGGCCAGCGACCTTGCGGTCGACTCGACCGATCGGCGCCTCCGACTTCAAATCCTGATCGAGCTCGGCTCGCTCTATTGCGCGCTCGGCCGGCACGAGGAAATCAAGAAGGCTCCCGCCGCCGTGCTCAAAGAGGCCAAGAAGTACCCGGCCGAGCACGCCCGCTTGCTGATCCTCGAGGGTCGGGCCGCCGCTGGCCGCGGCCGCATCGAGGAGGCCGAAGCCGCCCTGCAAAAAGGCCGCGCCGTTTCGGCCAAGGCTGCGGCCGGGGATCTCGTCCTGCTGTCGCTGGAGCTGGCCGTTCTTTACGCGAAGGGGGGACGAAGCCAGGACCTGCGGAGCCTCGCCGAGCCGACGCTGAAGCTGGCCGAGAGCTTACGGCGCGAGGCCGCGGCGACGCTCCGGCTCTTCTGCCGGCTGGCCGACCAGGAAAAGATCACCGCCGAGCGCGCCGAGCAGTTCTTGCGGGACATCGCCCGAATGACCTGATCGTCGACGACGGGCCAGAACAGGTTCCTGGCTGCAACTGCCCGCCTGAACGGGGGGAGTGGCCGAGGGGGCGAAGCGCCCCCTTGGCGGGCGGGGGGCTCACCTTCGCTCTGCCATCCGCCGTCCTTCACCATTCGAAGGAATGACATTTCCTTCCGTTTTCCGTTCCTTGTCTTTTGAAATGAGCCGTGGTCTACGCTTCGTGCCCGAAGGGGGCGCCCTGATGGAGGTGACGCTCCGGACCATCCAGTCCCGGCTGCTCCTGCGGCCAGGCCCTGCCGTCAACGAGATCATCCTCGGCGTGCTGGGCCGGGCGCAGCGGCTCTACGGGGTGAGGTGCTGCAGCGTGGTCTTCCTGGGCAATCACTTCCATTGCCTGCTCCAGGTGGACGACGCGCTGCAGCTCTCCCGCTTCATGCAGCACGTGGACGGCAATCTCTCCAGCGAGATCGGGCGCAAGGAGCTCCACGACTGGCCGGGCACCATGTGGTCGCGCCGCTACCAGTCGATCGTGGTCAGCGGCGAGGAGGTGGCCCAGGTCGAGAGGCTCCGCTACCACCTGGCGCACGGGGTCAAGGAGGGCCTGGTCGATCAGGTGAAGCGGTGGCCCGGCGTCCACTTCGCCAAGTCGATCCTCGGGGGCAAGCCCCTCAAGGGATTGTGGTTCAACCGCACCGCGGAATTCGCGGCCAAGAACCGTGGAGAGGATTTCGGCCGCCTCAAGTACGCCGAGGAGGAGGAGCTGGTGTTATCGCAGCTCCCCTGCTGGGCGGATCTGACGCCGGAGCAGTACCGGGAACGGATCGCGGAGCTGGTCGAGGAGATCGAGTCGGAGGCCCGTGCCGATCGGGAGGCCAGGGGAGTCGAGCCCCTTGGCGTCGAGGCGATCCTGCGGCAGGATCCTCACACCCGTCCGAACCAGACCAAGACGTCGCCGGCGCCCGCCTGCCATGCAGCGACGAAAGCTGCCCGGGAGACGTTCTGGGAAGCGTACTCCGCCTTCGTGGCCGCGTTCCGGGAGGCCGCGGAGAAGCTCAAGGCGGGAGACCGGTCGGCCAGGTTCCCGGTGGGCTCGTTCCCACCGGCCCTTCCCTTCGTGAGCGCTTACCCGAGCCTGCCGCCGTAGGCGGCGCGGCGACGATTCTGACCCTCAGCTTCGCCGGCAACCGGCCTTCCCGAGCTCGCGATCGGGAAAGGAAGGGGAGAGGACCGTCCTCCTGGCCACGAGGAGGGCCTCCGGAGGGCTGCGGGAGTCTTCGAGAGCGCGTTCATGAAGCCGCCGGCGGGGCGATTACCCTGGGAAGACGGCTGCGCGACGCTGGTGACCTGCTCGCCGAGCCTGCTTGCCCGAGGCTGCCGCTGAACTTACGCCCTCTTCTTCTCGAAACGCCCGGCACCTCCCACCCAGCTACCGCCTCCGTCACCGGCCGCGCCCGCGTCGGGCTCTCCCGGCGCACCGGCACCGACAACTGAAGGTACTTGCGCACCGTGTTGCGGCTCACCCGCATCTCCCGGGCCACCGACCGCGCACTCTGCCCTTCCACTAACACCTTGTGGCGGATAACATGGACCTGATCCATCCTCAGCATCCTTCCTCCAGTTCGCCTAAGTCATTGCAAACTCAGGCTACTGGATCTAGGGCTGGGGGTGGATCACTTTCTCAGCGTTGGGTGGCTCAATTTCCGGGCGGCGCGTCCACCTGGTCCGGGGGAAATTCGAAGTCCATGTACAGGTCTGTAATGGGAAGTGACTCCACCGATCGGAGAGTACATAGCTGGGCCAGTCGCTCCATCGTTTCCGCATGTGGAACCCCAGGGTACGATCCGGTGCAGGTCGAGACCGCAGCGAAGCGTGGACGACTATCCGGAGCCCTTTTCGGCAAGACCTTCTCCAACAGTTCCGGGGAAGGCGTACCGTTAAAACTGCCATGGTGGCCGACCTTCAGGAAATGAGCGGGCTTAAGGACTTCCCTCTTGTTCATCTCTTTCCAACTCCGGTGCTCGGCGTCGCCTGGGAAGAGCAGACGCCATCCTCGCCATCCTAGGCAGAAAACGACACTGGTGTTGTTTGCCGCCGCATCGATGGCTAGCAGATTGTCCCCGTAGCCGCGCTGCCGAAACTCAACAAGGTCATAGAATACCCCAGCATCCACGCCTGGAGGTGGCACAGGTAGCGTGTCCTGCATTTTGACACTGCCTCGGCCGGAGGTCAGCCCCCCCGAGGCCGCCGGCCGGAAGACACCATAATAGATGGACGTGTCCTCCTCGGGCGCCCAGATCTCGATAGAGGTGCCGGCTTCCTGGAAGAAGCTTTGAATGTCGACGCCGCACCCCCGGAACACATAAGACGTCCTGCTTTCGCCTGCAAGATTGCGGAGATAGTCAATACAACGTTCTGTGCTTCGCGGGTTGTTGTTCAGGAGCATGGACCGGATGCCGGTTGGGACAAACTCAAGTGCCGCGAAGTGACGCTCAATAGAGTCGAACGCTTTCCTGGCGTGCTCGCGCTTCTTTCTCGCCCTCTCGTGCGTGTTATAGTAACCCACCTGAGCAGACGCCGTAAGCCAAACCCTCTCTGCCGTGAGCCTCAGCCCGTACTGTGTGAAGGCATAGTATAGCCCCTGCACGTGATCAAGGTGCTCGTGTGTCATAACATAAAGGTCCAATGGCCGGCCGTCGAGGGTTTGAAGGATGTCTTCAAGGACGGGTTTGAAGATATCGTCCTTGCCACCCGTTCCACCAAGAATGTTGCCGACATCAATCAGGATGTGGCGCATCTCAGCCGAATCTGGAACAGAGACCAAGATGGCATCGCCAAAGTGGACGTTGTAGACCCGGACTCGGAGCCTATCGCCTCCTGCCATTCTCAGACTACCTCCGCAATGTGCAGAAGGCGCGCCGTCCCGCTTATGTGCAGCAGGCCATTCATACACTCACCGATAACTGCCGAGCAGAGCGGTTTGCCGTCTGGCCCGAGGGCATCCTCGCCGATACGAAGCACCCCGTCGTCAAGCAGTGAACGAATCATCGCGTCCCGATCGGACCGTTGCTGCTGCTTGGAATCTGACGTTAAGCGGGACCGGACTTTGCGTTTCTCCCAATCGATCACCAGTGTGGTCCCGAGCCTAACCACTCGTTCCTTTGGTAAGAGAGAACTCACGTTGTTGGGCTCCTGCACGTCCCAAGAGACTTTGAAAATAAGTTCTCTGAACGGTTCGGCCCTAGCCCTTTGCTTGTGATACAGGTACTTCGTTGAGTCCAACCGCGGATACACGTGAAAGGCAGTCTTGCCCGGAATTCGCAGGAATCTTCGATTGCGATTCGCAAACTCGTAGGCCGCCCAATCGCTATCAATAAGAGTCTCTAAATCGACCCCTTCGAGACCCTTGTGCTCGAAGTTCGTGCGAACCCGCAGAGACCTGCTGTCAAGCGTTACAGCGCGGCGAAGGAACTCGTAGCGGAGCCATCGCCTTACCTGTGAGCTGTTTGGGTGGGCCGCTTGATCAGCTGCCAGAACGGCCCGACCGAAGTCAGAGAATGACACCTCGCCAGGAGGCAGATAATCAAGTGCACGAAGTGTCATCCGTTTGAGTTGCTCGCTCGCTCGCACAAGTGCCCAGCCAGAAGACTGTCCGGGGTTCTCCTTGCGCAAGGCATAATAGATCTTCTCGAAGACTTTAAAGAGCGCGCCTGTTAGCACCTCGCTCAGTGCATGAGGTTCATCACGACGGACTAGGTTCGGGTTGCCAAATCTGTCCACCGAGACATCATTCGGGTTCAAGGTCTTCTCGTTATCGAGTGACCGTAGCGGACGATCCCTCATTTCGGGGTCGCGCGCATAGGCGAATTCTGTAGCAATGTCGGTGAAAGCCGTAAATCCTGCAACGGAAGCTTCGGTATTATTGAGTACGTTCGCGCGCAAGGTTCGCCGCCGAAAGGCCATCAGAAGTGCCGTGAGATCGGCCACAGCTTCGTGGAGTGCAAGAGATTGAGGTGCAATAGAGTGGTACAACGTGGGGGCGATGCCATCCAGAATTGCATGGGCTGCCTCATGGGCAATTACATCACAGGATAGACTGGTATAAACGATCCGATCCGACCCTGAAATGTAGAAAAACTGAATACTTCGGGAATCACGTTCGTAGAATGCGTTCGCCCACTCGCCTGCCCGTGGAACGACAAAAAGCTGAGGTCCGTCGAAACCCCATTTTAGCTTACGCCCGAGAGCATCTCTCTCTTCAAACATGTAGATCGTCTGGAGTATGGTGGAAAAGACATTAGCTTGAATGAAACTCGGTGAGTAGAGATCCCGAACCTTAGGAACCCGGTATGCGCCCGGTTTCGCGCCATTCGGCCGCATGTATTCGCAGCCGGGGAGGAGTGCTCCGGTCTCTGGATCGAAGTCCAGCACCGCGAGTCTGCGAGTGATAGGACCATCTAAAAAGAACTCCTCGTCGCCCGTCTGCACGTACTCTAGAAGAGGAAAGCCTCGAGTTCGAGTCGTATACGGGTCATCGATGACAAGAGGAAGCTTCACTTTCATCTTTGGCTCTCAGCGCCTCCGATATGAGAGCAAATCGTAGAAAGCACCTGCATCAACACCTCTTGGTGGGATTGGAGGGGAAGATACCATGCTCGCAGAGAGTTCAGGTCTCTCGATAGCGGTTTGATCAGAAACATGAAGTGTGTGGCTCCTCGTCGTTGTGGCGGGAGTCTTCACTTGCGATTCTACAACATTCCTGGGAATGCGATCTGAGTCGATACGGGCGCGCACTTTACGTGTTTCCCAGTCGATGGCGAGTGTCACTCCCACCGTTAAAGAACGATTCCCAGCGAATGGAGCCCCGCTGTTAGCATCTTCTGGCCGGCTCCAGCTAACCTTCAGGATCAGTTCGCGAACAGGCACCGGGGCTTTGTTTTTGCTTTGCTGGTACAGTTTGGTCGTTTCTAGCCGAGGCAAGACACGAAATTGTTCCTGCGCTGGAATTCCAAAGAAATCTCGATGCTTATTAACGAAGGAATAGGCTACCCAGTCGCTACTCGCTATAGCGCGTAAATCGATTTTTTCAAGGGGTTTGAATCGGAAATTAGTTAGCATGTTGAAAGCCGACGAATCAGAGACTATTCCTCGGTGCGTGAATTCCTCGCGGATCCACTCTGCCTCTTGGGATTCTGCTTGAATCATCTGATCGACAGCAAGAACTGCCTTGCCATAATCAAGAAATGAGACTTCTCCTGGAGGCAGATAGTCTAGCGCTCTGAGGATCGTCTGCTGAAACCACTTGCTTGCGATGCGAAGTGCCTTGACCGCGGAAGAATAGCTGGTGCCAGTTTTCATCGAGCGATGAAGCTTCGCGAGGACGGCATAGAAGGCCCCTGTCAAAGCCTCACTAAGCGAGTGGGGCTCATAGCGGTTCACCCGATTGGGTATTCCATTCTCGTCTAATGAGCGATCTGATCGCTGCAGAGTTTTCTTATTATGTAGCGATCGAAGATAGCGTGCCGTCCCAGTTGGGTCGCGGGCTTGACCGAACTCAGGGGCGATGGTGCTGAGGGCGTTGACATCAGCGATCAAGCCATTTGTAGACTTCAGCGCTGCTTGACAGAGCTTCGGGCTGCGGAGCGACATCAGTAGAGCAGTGAGATCGGCGATGGCCTCGTGGAGGGCTAGCGACTGCGGAGTGAGTGCGTTGTAGAGGTCGGGAGCAATACCGTCGAGAATCGCGTGAGCCGTCTCGTGGGCGATAATGTCAGGCGACAGGCAAGAGTATACGGCGGGCTCGTCGCCCCGCGAGATGTAGAAGAGTTGCAGGCTGTGAGACTCTCGCTCGTAGAAGGCATTAGCCATCTCTCCAGCCCGGGGTACTATGAGTAGTTGTGGCGCGTCGAACGCCCATTTGAGGCGCCGACCGAGGGAGTCCGGCTCCTCGAACAGGTACATGGTGCCCAAGACGGTGGCGAAGGCGCTGACCTGTTGGAATTCCCGGCCGTAGATTCCCTCTTCCTTCGGGATTTCGTAACGTCCGAACTTGCGTCGACCGCGAGGAGGGACGAGTCGGGAACCGGGAAAGATGCCGCCGGTCTCAGGGTCGAGGTCAATGACGGCCACTCGCCGACTGACCGGACCGTCCAGGAAGAAATCCTCGTCGCGAGTGGTGAACTCCTCAAAGTTGTCCAACCCCCCATCTTTAGAGGTTTGCGGGTCACCAAGCATAATGGGAAGCCGTACCTGCATAGCGTAATCCTACCTATCGTAGAAATGCTCGCATAGGCTTACATCGTGGTCAAGGAGAGATCTAATGAAGAAAGAGTTCGTGTCGCTGGAGCGCGCACTATCCAAGCTGGGCCTGGCCTCCCGAGCGGAGGCACGGGCCCTGGTGCGCGAGGGCCACGTGGCGGTGGCCGGCCGGCCGGTGACCGATCCTCTCTTCGAAGTTGTCCCTGAGCGGGCGCTTCAGCGCTCGCCAGAAATGACCCACCTCTGCTCGTCAAAAGTGACCCACCCTGCCGCTCCCTCGTGATTGAGCTAAGTCTTCAGTACGGTTTCGCGACTGGCCCCCGCCGGAGTGTTCGAGGGGGGTGGTGTAGCGGGACGATCGCTGAGCATGAGAAGGCGGCGACGGCGTTGCACGGTGTGCGGCGAGCTGTTTCGGGCGGATCGGCGAGTGGACCCGCGCCAGCGGGCCTGTAGTCGGCCGGAGTGCCAGCAGGCGCGGCGCAAGAAGACCCAGGGCAAGTGGCGAGAGCGCAATCCGGACTACTTCGTAGACCGGCGGCTGCGGGTACGGGCGTTGGCGGCCCGGGCCGCGCAGAGCCGTCAGGCTGGGCCGGCGGAAGGGTCGGCGCGGCGCCCGGCGCCGCTTCTGGTGCCTGCGGAGCTGCGGCGCTTACCGTGGGATCTCGCGCAAAACGAGATCGGGGTCCAAGTGACTGATTTTATTGCGGTTGTGGCCTGTTTACTGGTACGCATCGCGAAAGACCAGAGACGGAGACAAGTTGTTGATTCTTCGTGACTTGGACGGAGATAAACAGAAGGGCCCGACGAGAGGAGGTGCAGAGGAGGTGCCGGGCGTTTCGAGAAGAAGAGGACGTGAATTCGGCGGCAGCCTCGCGCCAGCGGGTTCGGCGAGCAGGTCGCCAACGTCGCGCAGCCCTCTTCCCAGGGGAATCGCCTGCCGTCGGCCTCGTGAGCGTGCTCTTGGCGGCTCCCGCAGCTCTCCGGAGGCCCTCCTCGTGGTCAGGAGGACGGACCTCTTCCCTTCCCTTCCCAATCGCGAGCTCGGGAAGGCCGGTTGCCGGCGAAGCTGAGGGTCAGAATCGTCGCCGCGCCGCCTACGGCGGCAGGCTCGGGTAA
>Ga0268265_10001589_pt1 | contig 18786 bp, 13 predicted proteins | sample KBSSwiS52_FD_190355 | JGI IMG/M metagenome (GOLD analysis project Ga0268265, IMG submission 190355) | Switchgrass rhizosphere microbial communities from Kellogg Biological Station, Michigan, USA - KBS Switchgrass S5-2 (SPAdes) (version 2) | ecosystem: Host-associated > Plants > Roots >... | reverse complement strand
CTCCGTACTTGTTTTCGTGTTGGCAAACATGGCAAAACGGAGTAACGTGTGATATAGATACTCGGCGAATGAACGAGATTCGGACTAGTTAACAGGTAATGTGAATTGGGCGAGGTTTCTGTTAGCCATTGAATTTCGTCATGCGGAATTTGAGAAAAAGATGTAAAGCTTGCCGTTTTGTTTTCATAGTCGTAATTCCATTCCAATTCGACTTGACCCATTAAATGTAATCGATTGTCAGGTATAGAAAATAAATTCACTCTGAGACGCACCACATATTGCATAACCAATACACAAATTTCCATCGGCCAATATTGACATTCTATCAGAGTTTGCCAGATCGGCATGGGTCGAAAATGAAGCAAAAAATATCCATTACTGCTCGGTTCTTGTTTTTGTTTCTTGTCACAGGTTTTTGGCTCATCATTTTCTAATCCACGTTTTTTCTTGTAGATTGTTGTCATTGACACGAGTCGTCTGAAAAAATAAAGTCAGTCGGAATTTTTTTTTTCGAAATAGGATCGAATACTCTTTCAAAAATTCTAGATCATGAGCGGAAAAAGCGACAAGAATGGAAAAGAATCCGTATCAAGCTCATCCTCGGCATCAGCATCAGCATCGGCAACACCAACAACAAACAACAGCGCGACGATGACGACGACGATCACTACTACAAAAAAAAAATGGTCATTGGATCAAGAACGAGCGATTCGTCAATTTTTAATCCGTGGGAAAAATATTTTCTTATCTGGAGAGGGTGGTACAGGCAAAAGCACGCTCGTACATCATTTGATTGCGGTCTTGAAAACAAAATGGAGTAAAGATGAATTGGCGGTAGGTGTGACGGCAACTTCTTCTCAGGCCGCCTTAAATTTAAAAGGTATGACCATTCATGCTTGGGCGGGGTTGAAGATATGTAAAGAGTCGGCTGAAACCATTCATAAAAATATTATCCAGCGACACTTGACCGCCATCAAGAAATCTCGACATAACAATAAACGACATCAGGCAGAGCAAGATGAGCCTAAAGAAGAAGGCTATGACGAATTGAAGTTGGATGGGTTTCTCACCAAAAAGAAATCAACGGTGTATTCCCGTATCAAACGCGCCAAGGTTTTGATCATTGACGAAATTTCGACGTTTTCGGGAAACAATATCAATTTGTTGGATCAGGTGTTGCGCTTGGTTCGCAACAATTCTGAAGTTCCGTTTGGTGGCATTCAAATGTTGTTTTCGGGTGATTTTGCCCAGTTACCACCCGTCGAACCTGAAATTTCGGAAAATACCATGTCAGATTATGCGTTTTTATATAGGGAATGGAACCATGCCATTCAAAGTACAATTTTGCTTCGCACGGTCTTTCGCCAAAAAGATCAAAGTTTCGTTGAATTATTGAAACGAATGAGGTCTTGCCAAATGACAAAAGAAGACCACAAAAAAATGGAAACTCGAATTTTAAGGTGTGAAAAAGAGATTCCTTTGGATGAATTCAAATTTCCAATTCTCCAACTACATCCAAAACGTTACCGAGTTTCCGAGATTAATCAAACCACACTTGCTCAATTACCGACTCGACAACACACATTTGTATTGGAACAGCGATATACCAATCAGGGCAAATCATTGACTGACTTTAAACGTTTTCCTGAATATGCCAAAAAATTGGTCAATGATCTAACCAAACAATATAATTTCCAGGAAGAATTAGAGCTCAAGGTAGGTGCAAGCGTTATGCTAACGACGAATTTGATTCAGAAACATCCCCAACTTTGTAATTCTCTTCGAGGGTACATTGTGGCTATTTCACCCACACTCGAAGAAAGTGATTTTTTTAAACTCGGACCGTCTGTTTCTTCTGTTTCTTCTTCAGCCTCCGCTTCTGCAACAACAACAACAACAACGAGAGATGAAGAGAAGACACCCATTTATATTTTTCCAGATTGGAACACTCGCTTACAAAAACTGCTTTTGCAGAAAAACAAAGACAACAACGATGATAAACAAGAACAAAAAGAACAATTGGTATGGATTAAATTTTCTGGAATCGATGAATTGATGGGTATGGATATGCATCGAGTAGCCGAGCCCTTGTTGGCTGAAGAAAAACAACTCGAACCGGCATTTTGGACTTCGTATGTGTCGGTCTTTCAATATCCCTTCATGTTGGCATGGGCGGCTACGATTCATAAAGTCCAAGGGTGCGAATATGAAACTCTTTATGTTCATTTCAAGGAATATATGCAAATCAATCAAACTTATACAGCCATTTCTCGAGTCCGAGATTTTGAACAGTTGTTTATAAATTATTGGGATGAGAAACTTGTGCGAGTGGATCCAACGGTAGTGAAGCAAATTGCAAAGTGGATTAAACTTCAACCCAGTCTGGAAGAAATGCAAAAATTCTTTTCCGAAAAACCAACTCCCCCCGAGTATTTATAAAATGGGTCCCACATTTATATTTTTGTCCTTCTTAGATGGCAGAGATGGAAATAATAAGCCGAAAAATGTCTAATTTTTGTGTTTTTTCAGATGTTGCAAGCCAATTTTAAATGCGCTTCCATGCGCACATGGATTTCGCGAGTGCCTGTTTTTTTTCATCCTATGCGATTATGTTTTTCGACCAACAACTACAAGAAAATGCAAACCAAGGAGTACCGAATTTCACCCAACACACGCGTAAGGATTGCACAAAACACAAAAACAACACCCAACACACGCGTCAAGATTAGCCAACATATACAAACGACGACACACACAAGTGAGACACATACAACAAGCAAAGAAAAAGAACATGATTCCTCCTCATTAATGCAAAAGACAGTCGATATTGGGGCGGTCAATTTTATTCGGCGCGTGTACTACACGACGGGTGTGGGTGTCTTTGGCAGTCTACTCACCGCTCAAATGTGCAATATCTTGGGTGTTGCAACCCTAGATTCATGGACAACGACGCTCGGTGGTTTCGTTGGAGCAATTGTATCGATTTTCGCAATTTACGCGATTCCGTATCAAACGAAATGGACTCGAACTGACAAGTGTTCAACCTTTCTCACGTAAATTTGCATATGGCGCCTTGTGTGCAAGTATCGGTGTCATGATTTCACCCACCCTTGCATTCACAACCATGGCTTCACCAACAATTCTTCCTTTGGCGATGGGATTATCGACTATTACCATGGGCGGAGCCTCCTTGTATGCCTACAAACGTCCGCACAATGCCTTGTCGAAATGGAGAGGCCCATTGTTTGGATCTCTGTGCGGTTTTGTTGGTATTGGACTTGTGAGTCTAGGTAGTACACTGATCTTTGGTCCAAACCCGTTTTCAACTCTCTGGATGAATGTCGATACATATGGAGGGATTGTGCTTTTTAGCGGATTCACCGCTTATGATACGCACATGGCTGTCAAAAAATACGAAGCCGGCAATCCTGATCATATTGGATGTGCAACTGATTTCTTGCTCGATTTCATCAATCTTTTGGAGCGATTTATGAATATTCTTTGTAAATACAAAGAATAACAAGAGATTGCTCATCTTTCATCTTGGCCATGATAAATAATCTCTTTTTTTTTCTAGATTTTCAACTCTCAGATTATGAATCCGATTTCCGGTTATATTATTGATTTAGTGGTCGCCTCTCATCACAGCCTCTTGTAGATGAGCCATTATCTCATTGGCGAACCGATCATTTGTGGAACACCCATGTCGGAAAAAGAAGTAGCTGTGATGTGGAAAGAGTATGATCACCTGGACCGAATAAAAGCAAAAAAAGAAACATGCTCCGAAACAAAAAAATCGAAATGTGAGGTTAAACAACAATACATTCCAAAAACCAAAACAGAAGCCCGAATTGCGCTTGAAGATTTTGATTGGCTCGAAATTTGGATAGATGGACATTCCGATGTGATTGGCCAAGTGTTGGTGCTGGCCGAGTTTTCATCCCAAGAACGCATACTTTGGAACCAAACCAGCGGATTCCAAGATTTCTTTGATGAGATTGCACCTTTTTCTCTTGATTTGCGGGTCTTCCAAGCCTGTGGCCCAAGTTCGATTCTTGGGGAGCGCACATCGTTTTGACTTTTTTTGTGTCGTAATAGATGTGTTGCCCCAGCGGAACTTTTCGGCCATATTGATCCATCTAAAAATATACATTACTCAATTTCATTAATGGATTTCATTCACATATTCAGAAAAAGAAAAGAGAAAAGATTCTCTAAGAGCGATTCCAAGATGGAACAGGTGGTTTGGGGCGGCCTTGAGCGATGCTGGACAAGGATCCAACGACAATTCCTCCTCCTCCACCTCCTCCAGCTCCTGGAGATTTGGGGGATGTGGCTCTCAACGGTGGAGGGGTTACAACATTGGCGCCACGCCCAGTTGTTGTTGTTGTGGCTTTTCTTGGAGATCGGGCGGGTGTTTTATTGTTTGTATTCGGGTTGTAAAACTTTTGTTCCCAAAAAGGATGTTCTTTTTGCCAAATGGTCTCTAAAACATCCGAGTCGGGTATATAATTGTGAGTTTGTTTCATGCGCAATCTTTTTTTCATGCCTTGGACATTGATATCTTCTTTGATTGCGTTTTTGATCTCGAGGGGAGGGGATGCCATCCGAGGAGAATGCTGCGGAGAAGGTGAATGCGGGAAAGTTGGAATAATGGGCGATGATTTGGACGATGATGTTTTTTCCGTTTCTACAAATGAAGCAGAAGCAGAAGCAGAAGCTGAAGCGGAAAAGGAAGAAGCAGATGTGGATGCCGATGATGCTTGTTTTTCCAATTTTTCCAATTGTCTTTTGCGCCGTTGTTGTCGGTTATTGTATTGACGATTTTCTCGCTGGAGAGTAAAACGCATGACCTCTTCTGTGAGTTGATTAAACGTGGATAAAGTTTGAAAGAGCATTTCTTGCCAGCTTGAAATAAAGAGACGTCGATGAAAACCGGGAGAAGGGTGGCTTCTTAAATCCAAAAGGTCTTTTGGAAGTTCTTTGAGATTGAGCGGTGTGTGTTTTTTAAGTTGATCTCGGTCTTTTTCATCAAGAGCCATCGGATAACGAACAATAAAATCAATGTGTTGTTTACAGGTTTCGTACATTTGCTTGCAATTCACATCAACAATTTTGAGGATATCATTAATCACTTCTTCTCGAGCCTGACGATGTAGGGGCGCATTTACAGTCGCGGTCGCTGTTGATGCCGTTGTTGCTGGTTTGGTCTTCTTGGCTCTTGAAGTTTTCTTCTTTGGTTTTCTTTTCGGATGAGAAGGAACGTATGCGGTTTTCGGTTTTTTCTTTTCTCGTTTCTTGTGGGGTGAGGAAACAGGCAAATCGTTTTCCCCAATGACGGGATTGGACCCAATGACGGGATTGGACCCAATGACGGAATTGGATTCTTCTTCATCATCCTCATTATCATCAGAATCTTCATCCTCATCATCGTCGCTTGGACTTTCTTCTTCCGCTTGCGCCAAGGTTTCTTCTTCGAGTTTGGAATATTTTTCTTCGCTCCCGCTCCAGGAATATACCATGCCATAAACGGGCGCTTGTTGTTGTTCCGCTCGGTTGTTGCTCAATGCTGCAGAGGGAGATAGTTTTTGTAATTGTGGCGCTAAATGTGAATAGACGGGATTGAAGGAATATGGAGACGAAAGAAGCAAACAGGGTCCATTTTCGTTAAACGCCGAAATAGACGACGCCGCTCCAATGGATGGGTTTGACCCAATGGCAGCGGCGGGGTTTGACCCAGCCCACGCCTTTTTGTTGATCAACAAGGGTGGAGACGCCAAAGGAATCTGAATGGTCGGTGTTTGAATGGAGGGCGTGACCAACGTCGGTGCCAACATGCTCAAGGAAGAAGGAAGGGGTGGTTGTGCTGCTGCTGATGATGGTTGTCCTCCCGCCATCATGGAAGAAGAAGGAAGTGGAAAGGAAGATGAAAAAGAGGGTAACGGCAAGAGGGATGCCGATGACGATGACGCCGTCGATAAGAATGATGGAAGTGGGCCTCCTCTCATTGTCATTAGGGGGGGTTTTGTTGTTGACTCCATCAAATTGGGAAGTTCGACGTGAAGCGATCCCAAAGACATTTCACCACGAAACATTGAAGAGGGTAATGGAAAGTCATCTTTTGGTAATAACTCCAACCCTAATAGCGGAGTATGCGGGGTTGGTGGTGGTGGTGGGCCCAAGTGTTGTTCTTTTTTTATTTGGACAGGATTGATTTCACCTAACCCAAAGAAAGTGAGAGAACGGACAAGAAAAAACAAAAATCACCTGTGATATCGATTGCACTTTCCTTTTTTGCGACAGCCATCAATCACCTACCCTTCCCCCCAGTGAAAAAATGAAGAGGAAAATTTTTTCGGTGGTTTTATAAGGGGCCGTGATGTGAAACGACCACTAAATCAGATTGCTACTGCTCCCTTTTGATCAATATAACCGGAAATCGGATCCCTACTCTGAGAGTTGAAAATCTAATTTAGTGGTCATCTCTCATCTTGGCCCCTGAGAAGCAACACCTCCCTATTGGACACAGCGTCACAAGACATTGAGAAAGACCTCAATGGAAAAAACCAAGGGTTCGAAAAAATATGTGAGGCGGTCTGGGATGCGGTTCAAGCTGTACCAGACTCTCATGCAACATACCACTTGGTTCGCGCCGCTCTTCTGTTACAATACACTCCCAGAAAGTTTTCCGACAGTGGCGGGTTCCAAAATACACAACAAAAATGTCTTGGATCTCCAGTTTGTCAAAACGAGAGAAGATGTGTGGGATTATGATGCCCAGCAGTTTTTGCAGAATCATCCCAAGTTATGGTGGCCAAGAAAAGATCAGCCGCTTCAAATCGGGATTTCGAAACTTGAAATTTGGTTGCGCTATCATGTGTGTTCTGAAGTGCCTCTTCACAATTACATGGTTTGCCTACGCGGTAATCCAGGCACAGGGAAAACCTTTTACATCAAATATTTGTGTGCCAAATATGGATTGGAGTACGACATGATCCAAATTGATGATGACCGCGACTTTCAAAGAATGATTGCCGAATCCTGTCATCACCCAACAACCTCTGCTTTTTCTCCTTTGTCTACAAAACTCTCACACCCATCATCGCTCTCATCATCATCATCATCATCATCATCGACCTTGTCTTCTTTGGCTACGACATTATTAATGTCTGGAAAAAGCAAAACATCATCATCATCATCAGAAGAAAGTGGGTTGAATCGCAATCTCAAAATTTGGGTGGTTTCTTTTTTGGGTGAAGCGACATCGTTGCATATTGACAAACTTAAAAAAATGTTTTATGCTCTCACCCAGTTGATCGGTCAACCTTTGTATCGCAAACATGTCGTCATCAATCTCGCGAGCAACATGGCTTGGAATCAACCCTTGTACGCGTTTGCTCGCTCCTTTAGCTTGCCGGTGTTTTTGTTTCCTAAATTAGATTTCCAACCATCTGGAATTGGCCATTATTTGGTCGATGCTCAAGACAAATTCACAATTCAATTACCGGGCTCTCAATTGCTTCGAGAAGATATTTCGAGTCTCGTGCATGGATTTGAGTTTAAATCTCAAAATAACATTGGAGCGTTGATCCAACGATTAACATGGCAATCTTGGACGAGAGATCAAGTTTTTACTACACCCAAAGATCGTCAATATGCCAGTCGGCTCAAGTTTTTAGAAACTTTACGTTTATTTCAATCGAATGAACAGCTTTTACTTCAACGTAAAAATAAAGAACCCGAATTACTGAGTAATTCGTTTGTTGGTCTTGATGCCGAAAACAATAACCTGTCTACCCTCCAGTTGTTTCTCGAAACATTGATGTCTCCGCCGAAACATTTTCCATCTTGGAACGGAAACATTTTGTTACGTATGTTGATTCATTATTTTTCGGAATGCTCTGGCTGGAGCCTACGTGAAATCGCGTCAATTGCTCTTTCACTTTCTACCGCACTCGGTAATAATAAACCTTTTCTAATGGAATTAATTTTGAATCAACTTTCAACCGGCGATATGCATGAATATGAGACTCATCAGCAGCAGCATTTGTTGAAAACTGCACTTATCTGGCAACTTCGACGATGTTTAGGGAATCATTCCTCCCTACAATCAGCATTAACCGTGATGTGGAAATCGGGATGGTTATGGAAAAAACTCTTAAAATCGTGGTCTCATCATAACAATCCGACGCGTTTCAAAACATTTGCTAGTCGCTTATGGTATCACCGCACACATCCCCGAAAACCAGAAGAAACTGCTGAAACCACCCTTCATTTCCTATATGATCAATTGTCTGTTACTGATGAGTTGGATCCTTTTAAACACAACGATATTATTGCTCCCACACAAGTATAAAAAAACCACCTTCACCAAATTTTTTTCGGGTTTGGTTTTTTTTTTGCACGCTCCAATTTTTTTTCAAAACGGGGGTGTATGTGTAAATGGGACAAAAATTTTTTCAAAGAGAGAGAGAAACGAATTGACATGTCGATGTCTTCTTCGGTGTCTTCTGCCTCCTCTGTTTCGTTCTCAACAACATCATTATCATCATCTCCTTCAAATACCAAAGATGAGTCGACTCCAACGAGTTCTACCACGCCGTCGTCCACAACCGAAATCTTGTCCAAACATTCAGACATTACGTATGGATTTATTCAACCCGAAGATATGATATGTGCTCCGGCTGGGCAAAAACATGTTTGGTCGCGAAATCAAAATCAATATCCTAAAATTCAATACAAAGAACTTCCAGATGGACATGGGTTTTACAAATTGTACAAAGAAGATGCCACTCTCGGAACGATTTTGAGTTTGGGATTTGAATTGTGCAGCCGAGCGCAACTTGAAAAACGCAAGCCTCAACTTATGAAAGATATGGAACAATCTTTGGACCACGTGAGTTATAGCACTCCTCATCCAATGACGGATTCAAGCGATGGCACGGTCGTGCAGCTTTGTGTAATGATGAAACCTCAACATAAGCTGACGAATCGTCAAGTCCTGGATGTACTTTGTGAGTGTGCGAAATTTATCTTTTTGTCTTTTGGTGAAACATTTGCTCGAGCGTAGTTACCCCGCTCCCCTGTATCAGATCATTTTCCTTTCTCTCTCTAGATGTCGTCAGACAAGAAAAAAGAATCATCGGCTGAGAAAAAGAAAGAAAAAGTCGTAACAAGTGACAACAAGAAGAAAGACGCGTTGTCCAGCGACAAGAAGAAGGAAGTTGTTGTCTCTGCTCCTGAAAAGAAAAAAGAAACCAAAGAAACCAAGGAAACAGGTGACAACAAGAAAAAAGAGTCCAAGGACACCAAGGAAACAGGTGACAACAAGAAAAAAGACTCCAAGGAAACCAAGGAGACAAGCGACAACAAGAAAAAGGAAGGGGTTGTGAGCGAAAAGAAAAAGGAAGCCGAACAAAAGAAAAAGGAAGTATCACCAAAAAAGGAAACATCGCCAGCCCCGCCTGCCGACAAGAAAAAAACCGAAGAAAAAAATGAATTGAGTGAAACCATTGTTAAAGAATATGATGATGATGACAATGAGGATGATGAAGACACTTCCAGCAAAAAGAAAAAGAAAAAAAGCGCTGCCGCCGCACAATCCAAGAAGAAAAAATCCAATGGCACCAGCAGCAGCGGCAAAAAGAAAAAGAAGAAAAACAATGATGATGACGATGGCGACGATGAAGAAGAAAACGATGAAGAAAGCGACAAAAGCGGTGGTGATGACAGCGATAAAGATAGCGATTCAGATTCCAAAAAGGCAAAGAAGAAAAAGAAATCAGCATCATCGAAAAAAGCAAACAAAAAGAAAAAGACGGCCTCCTCTTCTTCGGAGAAGAAAACTAAAAAATCCGAGAAAAAAGCACCATCCAAGGAGGAGGACAACACCATGAAGCTTTTGAAAAGTGGTGCGTTGATTGCGTTTTGTCCGATTTCCAATGGTCGTATCTGTCTTCCTGTGACGCTTGATTCACTGTCGTCGTCGTCTGGCGCGGGTATGATTTACATCGCTTCCCACAAAATTAAACTTGGCAAAACTCTCACGTTGGAATCTCCGTGTGTGCCGTATCAATTTGATGGCAAACCAAGTGATTTTAAAGAGCCTAAAGAATTGTTTGATACTTTGGCACAAGTTCGTATTGAACATCACAAGAACAAACTGGCCAGCATGACGGATAAAAATGAAAGCAGTAAAAAACGTTCGCTTGATAGTGATACGGCCAAGAAAGGTAGGTATCCACGAGTATCCCTTGAACAAAAAGCAGCATTAACATATTGCAACGGATTGGCCTTTGATTGGAATCCATTTACGTCAAGCAACAACAGCAGTAGCACAAGCAGCAGCAGTGCATCGGCTGCTTCCACATCGAATGGAACGGATGAAGAAGAGAATAAAAAAAAAGGTAACAAAAAAGGTGCCAAAAAGACAAACATGGCCTATACGACTACATTGACTCAAACGATCTATTGGTTTAAATGTACCGTGAGCGACGATAACATGGAATATGATGGTGTGTTGGGTATGTTTCCCAACGTGTATTCACATCTTTATCACTTGGCAACATTGACAAAAGACAATATCAAAATGAGCCAGGATGAATCTGGAAAACAACAATTTACGGTCTTGAAAGATGAACATGAATTTGAAATTGTAACCTTGAAAGGAAAACTTGTCGTTATGCCCAAGTCTTTTCGTCAACATCTTCCCTATCCATTAAAGGAAGGGCCGTCGCCTCCTGCGGCTAGTACCACGACTAAAACGGATGGCGATGATGATGCGGCTGCTGCTGCTGTCACAACGGACGAAACAGAAGCTCAAGAGAAAGACGCTTCTGCCTCGGCGGCTTCATCCACTGACGGACCCCCAGCCAAGAAACAAAAAATCGAAGTTGCCGCTTCTGCTCCTGAAGAAGAAACGAATACAACTAAGAAGGAAGACAAGGAAAAGGATGATACGGAGATGCTGCCCCCCTAGATTTTTTGGATGTTTTTTCATTTCGTAAAAAATTCGATATATTTAACGCAATGTTTGGTCTTTGTTTCTAATTTTTTTGCTGCCTTGCAAAAAGATGGGTTGTGCGACATCCAATGATGCTCAAAAAAAGGCAAATGTCTCTGCGCTGGCAGACTATAAATCACCAGAAGAACTGATGAAGGCTCTGCGCCTCAGTGGTGTTCTTGAAGATCTCGAAATCATCGTCGGTATTGATGCCACCAAGTCCAATGAGCTTCAAGGGGCACAATCATTTTCTGGTCACTCGCTACACGATACCAAAATTGCCGGACGGGAAAATCCTTATCAACAGGTGATGCGCACCGCGACAAAATTTTTCAATTGTGACATGGATGCGCGTTTACCTTTGTTTTATTTCGGTTCGGAACATGCCAACGCTCAAGGTGGGCTCACATTAGCCAAGGAATGCCAAGGTCAAGCCGATTTGCTTCAGACTTATGGAAACACGATACATGCTCAAGGATTGTCGGGTCCAACCAGTTTTGTGCCGCTCATTAAAGAAGCGATGCGTCGTGTATGTGAGAGCAATAAATATCACGTGCTTTTGATTATTACGGATGGAGCAGTGACCGACGAGGCGGAACATTATCCTATTTTGAACGAGGCGAGCAAGCATGCCTTGAGTATTGTCTGTGTGGGTGTTGGAGATGGTCCTTGGGAGAAGATGGAACATTTCGATGACAAGATTCCAGAAGGTCGTGTATTTGACAATTTTCAGTTTGTGCCATTTCGAAACGTGTTGGCCAAAGAAAGCAAAACCGCTATGGAAGAAGAATTCTTTTTTAATGCATTTATGGAAGTTCCCATGCAATACGAAACTATCAAACAAAAACTCGGGTACAAACCTTTTAGCGGAACTCGCCTGTCTGCACCATCACCACCACCACCACAAATCGAAGTTAAACGGAGTGATCCACCACTCGTTCAGCAATATGATCATAAGGAAGGCCAACAACCAGGGTTGATCCCAGCATTGGTTCCAAGTGCGCCAATGATGTCTATGCCTGTTGCGAGCATTCCTGTATCGAAATAAAAATGTTGCATTTTAATCTTTTTTCGCATTTTCGTCAAGTAGACGTTCTCGAGATGCAAGACAAATTTCAAGTCATCGTGAATAAACTATCTTGCTGGTTGCCTCAAAATTTAACCAACATCGTGGAAGAATACATGAGCGAATTTGGAGGCGAATATATCCAAAAGTCCAGAATTATGGTTAGTGTCAAAGCGTGTGTGGATGAACTTGCTGATATGAATTTAAACCAAAGATTGGAGTGGTCGTGTTTCGAATGTAAATCTGAATTGATTTTTCAGGGTGGATGGATTTTTGATCAGATTCATCGCATGCAACAAAACAACGAATCCCATACATCATCGTTATATCACATTCCAAAAGGCGAACTACCATTCCACACGAACGGACCGTTTGTGTTAGTGAGATGTATGCATAACAATAATGTCTCGTTTCAATTAATAAATAGGTCCAGAATATTTTTACTTCGTGCCGAAACTTCTCTTGCACAAACATTGTACAGGCTCACAGAATCGTATCCTATTGAATGGTGTGGAGTTGAAGATTCCGATCGCTATGCGAAATCTTGGAACGAAAATGCAACATTAATGAGTCTCTCCATAAAAGGAAACAATGACAGTCAACAAAAAATACTTGCAACGATTCAAAAAAACAAAGACAAATACATTGTCACGCGTATTTGGGTTAAAGAAACCATTTTGGATATTCAATTTCATGGAGATCAAACATTTATTCTCACGCCAACGCATCTGCGCATTTATGAAGACGAAAGCAGTGTTGAACTACCACCATCTTTTATTTGCAAGTGGGTCAAACATCAATTGTTTGTATTGTACGCGACAGGTGGGTTTGCGATTCGAGTACCAAAAACAGATACAGTCACTCTCTTTATTCCCAAACGATTTCAATCACGAATCGATCTTGATATGTGGAAATGAGTGCTTGTATATTTTTAAGATCCTTTCGTCTTGGCCATCTTGCTTTTCATGGAATAGATAATCATGAATGATAAAAGCTGGGGAAACCATTTAAATCTCTTCAAACCCATCCCAGCGAAATTTAAAGAGGCTTCGATGGAATTCATGTCTCGAATCGGAACTTTCGATATTGATCAAAAAAAAGAAAAACTCGAAAAACTCCGCCTCGAAATTTTAAAACATCGAAAACAAGTCGCCACGCTCGGCCGTGAACAAAAGCACGCATACTATCGAGCTATGCGTGGAGAAAGCTTTTTTTTAACAGGCAGCGGCGGACGTGGAAAAACCAAGCTTATTCATTTAATTGAAGAAGGGCTTAAATTACAAGGAAAAGTGGTCGTTCTTGGAGCACCGACTGGTGTTGCTGCAAAAGCTGTCCGTGGACAAACATTGCATCATCTTTTGAAAATACCCGTTGAATTATCAGGAGACAAGCATAAAGAGCTTTCAATTTTGTTGCAAAACAATCGTATTCTCAATCGCACATTGGCCAATTCCGTTGACACGTTGATCATCGATGAAATTTCCATGATCCCAGCGTGGTTGTTTGAATTTTGCAGTGCCGTCTTTAAATCAGCGAATTATTACAAGAGCAATCAAGACATTCCCTTTGCTGGCATTCAAGTTTTGGCGTGTGGGGATTTTTTTCAACTTCCACCGGTCGTAACAGAAAAAGAAGCGAATAATCGGTTGTTTGGTTTTTGTTTTCAATCTTCCGACTGGGAAAAAATGTTTCCCGCTCATCGATGTATTGAACTCTTGCAAAATTTCCGCCAGAAATCAGACCCTGAATTCACCCTGTTATTGGATTCCATCCGTGTGGGATTCGTTTCACCCACAATGATGGCGAAACTCAACATGAAATGTCATGCCTATCGTAATTCTTTAACCTTGTCATCATCATCATCTGTCCCCCCCAAAAAAAAACTAGAACCTCCCCAGCCAAGGGCGCCAACAAATAAAAGTTTGGACATTTTCGCACAAGACCTATTTTCCTCATCGTCTTCTTCATCCGCATCTTCCTCCCAAAAGGAAAAGGAAAAACAAAATAAAACGATTCCAGAAACCTTGTTTCGGTTCCGACTCTTTCCAAAAAACGATCAAAGTGCGCGATACAATACGATGCGGGAAAAGGCATTGGAAAAATTTAATGAAAAGCCGGCAACTGCGTTCAACGGTGGTCTCGAGTTTGTGCCCTATGACCAAAAACAATTGGATTTTCACGAGTTCCAAGCAAGTCAGATTAAAAGAATTCAAAGTGGACATTTATATGTGTCGGATAAAAAATACCAGACCATGCTCAAACAGCACACACAACGTAAACGTTTGAAATCCATGGTGCTCGATAAAATTATTCGACCCAACCTAAAAATCGTTGGATTCAATACAAAAACAAATCGAGGAATCTTGCCATTTCAATTAAATGTGGGAAGCCGAGTCATGCTGACAACCAACGACTTGAAAAATGGATTGGTGAATTCTTCTTGTGGATATGTATGTCGCTGCGAACCGACTGGACCGGTGGTGTTGTTTGACGATAAACCGTCTCCTCAAATGGTTATTCCTCAAATCATTCGATATCCCTGCAAAGAAGGGGAATGGGTAATTGAAAAATTCCCATTGGCTATCGCTTGGTCCAGCACCATTCACAAAACCCAAAGTTTATCCTTGCATCTCATTGATGTGGATTTGGGTTATGTGTTTGCGCACGGTCAAGCCTATGTGGCTTTGTCACGAGTGACGTCTTGGCAAGGGCTTCGAATTTCTGCTCTCCATCCCTATTTTACCAAAGCCACCGATCCAAAAGTTGTCACTTTTTATCATCGGATGTTTCCACAAAATCCCCACTATTGGCCGCGGTCTCGTGACATGACCAACCAATTGGAACAACTCGACATTCAATTGAAATCCGAATTGAAACAATCGGATGAAGCAAAAAAAGCAAAAGAAAAGGCTCCTCCTCTTCAAGAAAAGAAAAAAGAAAAGGAAAAAGAAAAAGAAAAGAAACCGATTCTGCCTTTCAATCCGTTATTGGAGCAAACACTGGCACAAAGCTTTACACAAGAAATGCACGATATTTTCAAAATGCGGCTTGCAAATTTCTTGATTTGACTATTATTCCATTTCGGATTCTTCTTGGTGGGTTTTTGTTTTTGTCTTGATCTTGGTTTTCTGTTTGGTTGTTTGAGTCACCTTGGTCTTTTTGATTGTCGCAAATTGTTGTTTCATTTCCACTTCTCTCTCATCATCTTCTTCCAACTCTTTTTCTTTTCGTTGTATTCTTTCTTTTTTCTCATCTTCGTCTTCTTCACTTTCGGTTTCTGTTTCACTCTCGCTTTCCTCTTTCTTTTCTTTTTCGGCCTCTTTTTCTTCTTCAGATTCAATATCATCTTCGTCGTGGGCTTCCATATCCCAGTTTGAACTAAACTCGAGATCTTCTGTGGGATCGTAATCTGGATCTTCTCGATCCTTCTCCAATTGTTTTTCTTCGCGTCGTAACAATTCCTTTTCAAATTTCAGCGCCTCTTTCTCCTTTTCCTTTCTTTTTTGTTTTAATGTCTTTCGCAACGCTTTTCGTTTAGCGGTAAAGTCGCGTGATTTTACCTGTCCGGTCACGTCCTTGCGCAAGGTTTCTGCGAGCCGAGTCATCACTTGATCCAACAAGACCAAATCCTGGTTACTGATCAACAACATAGCGGTGATCCATTGTCTATATCTCTGACCAATTTCGGCTCCTAAATAAACATTGGATTCCCACCAGAGTTTACCCATCAAAAAACCTTTCCAATCCATTGTCTCGACATTAAATGTCAGATCAAACCCATCCAGTGCCATCTGAAGGATTTTCTCGATCAATGCAAACAGTAAATTGTTTCTCGATTGATTGGACTTGGACAATTTTGTGAGCTCGTCCCGAGTCGTAATTTGTTTGGTTAATGCGTCATACAAGGCTTCAACTTCTCTTGTGAGTTCGTGTGGGAAATAGATTCTTTGATTGATCGTTTTCCACAATCGCTCGACATACGCATTACGACGCAACATCTCGGCGGAAACAGCAAGATAATAATTGGAATCTTGTCGGGCAAATGCAGTGTTTGATGTTGGCGCCGATGCTGAAGCCGAAGCCGAAGCCGATGCCGAAAAAGACACAGATTTATACTCCAACGGTTGTGTCCATGTTGAAATGTTAAACAAGCACCACCAAACCACCAACGATTTTGGGAATTCACAAATTTCATACACCAATTGATTTTTTAGGTTCTGAACCGTCTTGTTATAACGTGTGGTTTCCAATTCCAGTTGACCCTTTTTGTTGATGTTTGTTTTGGAAACTTGATAATGGCGAGTAATGAGGCTGACAAGTTCCTTTTGTTGTTTTACATTCGGATAGACATTGGGTTGAGTTCCATGTCCTTGTGTGTTGACTTGGCGAAATTTTTTCAGATCGGTTTGGATCATTTTGATGACTTCACCATCCAATTCAACCGGCACTCCATTGGGGTTCAGGCACCAATCTTTTAAATTATACATCGCCCATTCAAACAATCCACTCATAGGTTTGGAAATCTTTTGGTCTTGAGACATGCCCAACAGATACTTGTTCAAGATGGTATGGACTTGGTTTTGAGATTGAAGTTGTTGGATCATTTCGAAATATCGTTCGGCGTATTGTTCGGCTGATTCATGTTTCGCGTCCACACGGATAAATTTCTCGTCAAACTCCGCTTGTAACTGACTCAACTGGTAGTGGTGCATCGCGAAAAAGAGAGGACTCACGTGAGGTGCCAAGCTGAGACATTGGAAAACATCCAGCCATTCCAACGGAGCTTCGTCTTTAAACCTTTGTTGGATCAACTCCAAAGAAACTTTTTCGAGTTTGAGACAAAGCCGAAACAACGGACGCAGTTCGTTATGTTTGCCCGATAACCACGCTTCAAAAGTTTCTTTCATATCCACATTCGGAGCCGGTAACTTTTTGCCGGGTTTGTCTTGGAAATCAATCAAAGCAAAACCGGTTTTGGTCACAATGTTGCTGACGGGAAGAGAGCATGGACTCTTCTGATCTTGAAGTGTATTGCTCGTTAAATCGGCGTTCGCTACTACACTCCAGACCACATAACTCATTCCGTTTTGTTGAAGTCGACCCACCAACGTTTCCAAATCTCGTTCGTACAATCCATGTTGTTGACGAAAAACGCGATCCACTTCCACCAAGGCTCTTGAATTTGTGTCGGATTTCAATGCCTCTGTGTCCGCTTTGTATTTAAGCCGTTTGAGTCGTTTCTCTTTTTGGGTTAGCTTTGGATTGGTTAAATCAATCAGCAATTGTTCGAGTTTATTTTTTCTTTGTCTCAACGAGCTTGCTGCCTGGCTCAAATCCGATATGGATATCCATGGTTGTGAATCGGATTGTTCCAACCATGTCATGGGGTTTTCATTTTTTTCTTCTTTTTGAGCAGGCTGACTCATCATAATCTCTTTGTCCTCTTTTCCAGTCGAGGCGAAAGGAAAAGCTCGTTCACTGGCTCGGTTGAAAAAATCGGAGCGGGCATCACAAAAAGGTTCAATGGAACGCAACAAATAACCCAAGACCTGCAACCAACCGATAAACTTCCAATATTCTTGATTGTTTCCAAATTGTTTGATTTTTTCTTCGATAACAAGAACATCACCACCAGATCGTTTACGTTTGCGTTCGATTTTTCTTGGCGGTAATTGATGTGGATAGCCATACAATTCGTTTTCTTCTTGTTCACCGGATCGACATGCGGCAACACAACACCACCAATATTCCAAGACCCATTCACGCTTCAAACGCTGACAAATTTTTTGGATGGCCAACCGGCGAATACATCTCTGATGCCCTATTGTCAATTCTTCTCTAGTGGTGGTGCTCGGAATTTTCAATTCAGTGAAAACCCGATTCATATGGTTTTCCAAGAGCGAAAAGCCATGTTGAGAAGCAGCCAAGTAATGTCTCGTCATTTGCAGCCACAGTTCGGGCTCATGACTTTCACCATATTCGATTCGTTGCGAAGAATAACCTGGCATTTGATAGGCGTCTGACAAAACCACACGTTCGAATTGCGACCGATGCACGAAACGATGATTGACCCATGCCAATGTTTTAAGCATTTCTTGAGCCACTCGCGGATCTTCGATTTTCTTGGCTGAACTCGATACCCCAAACTTTTGAGCCTTGGAATTCCAACGAATCATTTTCAAATTGCTATTGACTTGTTTCAATTCGTTTAACACTAGATGACAATCCTCCAATATCATTTTCAAGTCGGAACCTGGAGGAGGTGATTTGACATCACTTGCCTCTAAATAATGATGCAAGATCAAGCGATCCCATAGGTTGACTTCAGTCAGCCGGCTTTCAAAATACAGCATAACATTGAGAGAAAACCAGGCTTGTTGAACAATGGCTCGTATCGGTATGTGGGGCGCGGTTATACTTTCAACACGAAAATCAGCAGGATCAGTGGTAATTGTCTTGGCGGCATCCGAAGAAGAAGAGGATGCTGATGTGGAAGGAGCAAGCTCCAGAATTTTTCCATTGCGTTCGGTCGTAATTTTACCCACATGATGGTGCATATGCTCATTAAAAGTTCCAAGCCGACGCAGCACGTCATCCCAAGCATCGCTGAGTCGTTGAAACGAAAACGCTACGTTTTTGGTCTCCGTCATCTTAATGCGTGTGTTTTTTTACTACTACAAACACATACATGAACCAATGCCGGGGTGAGCTTACTTTC
>Ga0268265_10001573_pt1 | contig 18908 bp, 13 predicted proteins | sample KBSSwiS52_FD_190355 | JGI IMG/M metagenome (GOLD analysis project Ga0268265, IMG submission 190355) | Switchgrass rhizosphere microbial communities from Kellogg Biological Station, Michigan, USA - KBS Switchgrass S5-2 (SPAdes) (version 2) | ecosystem: Host-associated > Plants > Roots >... | reverse complement strand
CCGGTTTTGGCGCAGCGTTGGGCCTCATGCGGCAGTAAGGTGCGTTTGGTCTCCTGGCAGCGGACGAACTCCCGGGCATGTCCACGCTTGCCGGAGACGACAGAAGAAGTCTCTTGATCAAGCCGATACGGCTTGCCCGAGACCTCGCTTGCACCAAGGTGCTCCGAGAGTACATCGGCGCTTGTGAAAGCGCATTGCCCAAAATGAGCAGGCTCTCCCTTCTTGCAGGAGATAACGCAAGATTTGAGCAATGTCCGGTCAACGACAGCATTCGTGATGTCGGACATGCCAGCTTCGTCAACGAGGATCGACTTCGCAGTAAGCGAACAGCGAAGGAGATGCTCAGGCAATCCATAACGTCCACCCACCTCCGAGCGCGCCAACCGGTGCCTTAGCGCGCGCAAGCCCGAAAGTTCACAGGCGGCGAGGCAGTCGGCAGGGACCTCAACACGCGTCAGCGCGCATGGCTCCAGCGCCGGCGCGGTGTCGATCCGATCGGCGGAAGGCGTGATGGCGAGGTCGCTCTCATATGACGCGCCATCCAGAAGGTATCGTACCTTTAGAATTACCCGCCGGCTCACCTGGCCGTCTAAGGCCACAAGTGTTGTGTCAATTTGTGGCGTGAATTCATCTTCCAGCTTCTTGCGCTTCCGAGCATCTTTACCGGCCGACCTCAGCTCAGCGTCGCGCCGCTCAAGATAGAAACGGTTAAATTCAACGATGTTTGGGTCGCGATTGGCTTCATCCAGAACGAGATTTGAATTGAGACCAGCGACCGCGGGCTGCTGAAGTAGATCCGGCATAGCGTCGAGCGTAGCGGCCGCCTGAGTGTGCTCGTTTGGGTTGCAGATAATTGTCACGATGCGCTCGTAACTGTCATGGGCAGTTGTCGCGCGTACGCGGACAATAGCATTACCTTCGAACCCGGGCTGCACGCTCTGGATTGTCACCTCCGGCTTCGTTCCCATGAAGCCAGACACCCACTCGTCGACAAGCTCCTCTATCCGCCGCCGCGGCTCATGATCGATATCCTGAACGTCATGAAGGCCGGAAGCCGTGACGCGATCAATAAGGCGAAGAAAGGCGGGACTCCCTGGCCTATAGAGCGGTGCCTTTGCGTAATCGGACCCGGCAGCCTCTGTGAGGCGCGCCAATTCTGGCCCACCATTGCCAGTGATGCGCAGAACACCAGGAGTAATATCGTTGACAGTTCCGCCGAGACTTGTGAAGGCCGCGCGCACGAATGACTCGAGATCCATGGAAGGCTTGATCTTTTCGAGCGTTGGCGTCTGGGGGCCGACATACCCGTAGCCATCCTGCGACCCTAGCGTTTGTTCGATATTCTCTTTTTCTTCTTCGAGGGTCTTCTTGGCAGCTTCGATACTGCGGGCGATCCTCTCTGCGGCAGCTTTCATGTCGCGGCCAGCAAGTGCCGCAACCACAAGCTCGCGTATCTTTTCGTCGAAGCCGGCCCCCTCTTCCTCGTCGGCGACGCCCGATGCCTCAAGCAAGGACTCGATATCGCCGATGGCATCGGTCGCCATCTGCAACTTGGTCATCAGACGGCCGACAATATATTCTTCGAACGTGCCCGCGAGCATCACATTGTAGATGATTACGTTCTTATGCTGCGAGCCCAGGCGCTGAACGCGACCGATACGCTGCTCCACGGTCATTGGATTCCAAGGCAGATCGAAATTGATCAACACGTTGGCAATTTGAAGATTGATACCTTCCGAGCCAGCTTCGGTTGAAACAATGGCACGGATCTCAGGCGGATCGGCACGGAAACGAGCTATGGTCTCTTGGTTTCGTTGGCCGGAGGACCCGTTGATGATGCCGACCTTGAGACCGAGCTCCTCGAGAAACACCTGAATCGTGGTCTGAGTTTCACGCCGCCCCGTAAATACGACCATACGCCAGCCGGTCGGATTTTCCTGCTCGAGCAACGAAACGAGTTGACGCAGCCCTTCAAGCTTCGCGCTCGTCTTCATGGGTGTGACGATGGCTTTGACAGTCTCCGCAAGCTCCATCGGCACCGTCTCGTTGCGAGCCATAGTCTGAAGCTGGGTCATAAGCGCATGCGGGCTGCTGGTCAGCGCTTGGAGGATGCTTATCTGCGCTAGCCGATTTAGCTTCTGTATGGGCTTGGCGATAGCCTCGATAAGGGCAAGCTCCTCGGCAGAAGGTTCAACCTTGTGCAGCTGAATTTTCCGCTCGGGAAAATCCAGATTGGCATCGCCGCGCCGCACGCGCGACATATAACCATAAACGATCTTTCGAAACTCCTCCCGCGCTTCCGGTTTGAGGACGCGTGCATTCTCGCGCTTGTCGTCGATGAACCGGCGGGCGAACATACCTTCATTGCCGAAGGGGTTTTCGTGACCGCGCGCTACTGTAAGCAGATCGACCAGTGAATAGAGGTCCCAGAGCCGATTTTGGATCGGCGTGGCCGTTAGCATCAGCACGTAGCGGAAGCGGCGCTGCTGAAGAGCTCGATGAAAGACTTTTGCTACCTGCGGTGTGGGATCGACACCGTAGAGATTACGAAGCTTATGGGCTTCGTCCAGCACCAGCATATCGAAGCGGTCATCGGGAATCTTTTCCAGATACGACCGCGCCGAATGATAGGTCGTGATGACGGCACCTACGTCGTCAGGTTCGGCGGAAACAAGTTTGCTTCCGGTGACAACCTCACCGAGGATATCGAACTTCGTCTCAAGCTCGTCCTTCCACTGAGGGCCGAGCAATTTGGGAGCGATAATCAGGATCTTGGCGATGCGGTTTCGGGCGATAAGCTCGCTCGCAACAAGTCCCGCCGATATGGTTTTGCCGAGACCGACATCGTCCGCGAGAAGGGTAACCGGGAGGCGCCGGCAAAAGGTAATGAGGTTTTGGACCTGGTGGTGGAAGGGATCGAGGCGTTCCTTCCAGCGGAACTCCGATTTAAAATCGTCTCGGCTCTCAATCACGATCGGGTCGGTCAGCCCCCATTCCAGCGCGGCCCGATACACGGTATAGTCTTCTGGCGATTTCGCTCGCCGTAAGATCTTGGTCTGTAGCCCCTGCGCCGACGCCATTGCACCCGCCCCTTTGCAACCAGAGTGACGCTAGGCGCAGGGCGCGGCAAGCCCTTCTTTCGCCAAACATCCCAGAGACTTAAGTCTGCACGCCGTACGGCCTCGTCTAGAGGCGCAGTGTCGAATAGGCCGCGTCCCCCGAACAGGTACTCACAAGTGCAGGGCCACGGACGAATGCCTAAATGTCTAGAAATCGGCGCCCGCAGCCTTCTACACGTCGGCATCAACTTTGATTATGGAGAGGGTCGGGAGGCGAGCGCGTTGTCTCGACTACAGGGTGATCGTCTGTGCCAGTTCAAGGTAGCGACAGAACGCATTCGCCAGTTGCATCTGGCGCGGTGTTTTGCATTCGGCCTCAAAGATAGCCGGAGACGCGACCATGATCGCGAGACATTTGGCACGGGAAATCGCAACGTTCAGGCGATTGGCACTGTAGAGAAATTCCATTCCGCGCGGCGCATCGGCGTGGGATGATGTCGCTAGAGAATAAATCGCGATGGCGGCCTCTTGCCCCTGGAATTTGTCGACGGTGCCGACGTGCGCGCCAGGAATGCGCTGCTGAATTTCAAAAACCTGCGCGTTGTAGGGAGCGATGATAATAATGTCAGAAGGCTCCAGCACTTTCGTTTTGCCATCCCTGTCTGTCCACTGCGTTCCTGAAGACAGCAAAGAGGTCACGATCCGCGCAACCGCTTCGGCCTCTTCAATCGAACTGGACTGGTTGCCGGTGTGAGAAACCGGCACGTACCGCAGCCCGGTTCCGAGGAACACCCCGGTGGAGGTCACGTTCTGCTGCGCGCATTTGGGCACCGCGTGCAGTTTGCTGTCGTAAAACAGCTCCGAATTGAAGGCGGTAATCGCCGGGTGCATCCGCCAGGTCTCTTCAAGAAAAAGACCCTGATCAGGGGATATCGTCTGGCGATCGGCGAGTATGTGATGAAGAGCCGATACGCCGGTCCCGTCCGGATGCGATCCTTGCGTGGGCTGGTCTAGCTGCTGGGGGTCGCCCAACAGAATAACTTGGGGAGCGGCCTGCGAAACGGCCAGGACGTTAGCCAGCGACATTTGCGCGGCTTCATCGACGAAGAGAACGTCAACGCTGTTCGCAACATCCTCGCGCGCCCAGAAAAATGGCGTGCCGCCCAGGATAGCGATTCCGCCGGAGCTGATCGCCGCAACCGCCTTAGGATTATCAGGATAAATACGTACGTGATCGGTTTCAGAGTTTTTATCCGAGCATCGATGCCCGGCCTTGACGGCCTGTCGCGCTGACAGTGCCACTTCGATCGCCTTGTCGATCAGATTGCGAATGACCTTGTGGCTGTTGGCGGTCACGCCGACGCGCTTGCCGTCTTTGAGCAGACGGCAAATCATGTGCGCACCGGTGAACGACTTCCCGGTGCCCGGTGGCCCCTGGATCGGTAGGACACCGCCTGAAAGCGCAGGAGTGATCCGCAGCGCATCCTCCAGGGTGGTTTCACTTTCGATGTGCAGCGAAGTGGAACCAAGCCGCGGAGGCAATCGAAGGAGAAGGTCACGAGCCGCCTGATATTCCCCCACGCCTTCGATGCCGTGTTCAGCGACGTAGATGCCAATGCGCAGAAGCGATCCCTGCTGCTCCTTGGTTGGAATATGCGTGTGCTCGAAGACGGCGTCCGGATGGATATCCGCCGTCTTCTTGGACTTCTTGATATCGATCGTGAGGTCATCCTGCGAGATGGCGAGGGCCGACCCGAACTTTTCTCCTCCCAGGACATGTAAGTCGGCTTCGTCGCGGATATCGGTATCTTGCGGAGCAAACCTATACCGATCTGTTGGAATGCCCTGTTTGCTTCGCTCTACCGTCATCACGAATTCTAGGCTGCTGAGGCCCGCCTTTTCATCAAGTAGCTCCTCGGCAGTCAGTGCGGCCAACCGGAAATACTCCCACCAGTTCGCTTTCTCCTCCCGACGGTGCCAGTCGAGCGAATGCGCCAAAATAAAGCGGCCCTGCTGCTCCGGCGTACGTTCGACAGGATCGATCGGAACATCGTGCGTAAGCCGCTCGATCAGCTCGTTGATACGCGCTTCATGCTCGGCAATATCGTCGCTTGGACCATCGCTGCCAGGTGCAGGTCGATCAATCGCGGCACCATCCGCAATCGCCTGTGCGCGCAAAAGCTCCAGCCAATCCCGCAAAGCCGCCGTGGAATTGCAGTCATCCTGATTGTACGCGGCCACAGCTTGGCGTGCCGACTCATCGATCGACTGGGCGTCCCTCAATTCCAGACCCGCCTGAATAGCCGCCAGCGCCACGTTCGCATCTTGGAGCGGCATCACGCGCGTAAAGGCGTAAAATGGCTCCAGCTTCTTGATCGAATAGCTCTCGACGCTTGCCCTGATCGCGTTGCGGACGACCGCATAAAGGTCAACCATAACTTTGCCGCGCAGGAGATCATCCACCTCAGTTTGCCGCGTGGCATAGCGCCCCATAAGGCGCTTCAACGCGCTGGGTTCATAGGGCGCATAGTGGTAGACGTGCATCTCCGGGAACTCGGCGCGCCTTGCCGAGAGAAAGTCCATAAAGGTCTCGAAGATCGCCTTTTCGGATACTCGGTCGAAGGCCCACTGCGCTTCGCAATGGTCGCTGCCCGCCGCGTCGCGGTAGCGATAGCCGAACAAATATTCGAACCCTCCTTCGCCGATGAACGGGTCTCCTTCGATATCAAAGAAGACATCGCCCGGGGACGGTGGAGGCAAAAGGCAAAGACCCGTTCCAGGGACAATATCGAGCAGTTCGTGGCGCAAAGTGCCGGTCTCACGCGCTTCGACCTGAACACGCGCCTGCTCCCGCGCCTTAACGTAGCTGGCGACAGAACCCCGCCTCGGCTTCCACGTCAAGGGCACGGGCATTGCAGAAAGCGCCTTGGCCGTCGCGATGCCATTGGTGCGCAGCTCGTTCGTCTGTAACGCGGTCACGTTGGCCACCAGACAGATATGGTCATCGGCGCGCCTGCGCGCATCGCATTGCGGCTCCCAGCGACATACGTCGCAATGGGCTTTCGGATCAGGATAGACGATATTGGCAGGCTCGGTGCGGCTGTCCACCGCCGTCTGGGCGGCGCACTGCGCCTTACGAAAGAACGCCATATAGTCGGCAACACGGAATTGCTGCGGATGAAACTCCGACCACGGCGCTACGACGTAGACGAACTCCGGCTCGACGCCCTGCATGGCAGCGAGGAGCTGTGCGTAAAGGCATAGCTGCAAGATGGTGCCGCCCTTAGTTTCGCGGGCAAGCTTGGTATCGATAATCTCGTATGACCACTCCCCGAGGTCACTCGGTGTTTCCACCCGCCGCAGAATGTCGGCGCGTCCCACCCAGTCCCCGTCACGCAAGGCTGCCTGGACGATGATTGCGTGACCAGCCTGCATCGCCTCGCGCGTTTGGGCCACGGCCTCATCCGTAACATCGACGCCCTCGATCAGGAACGGCTCGAAGCCGTTAGCCGCCAGATGATTGAGGAAGGCCTGTTCATGCTTCTGGCCGCGCTCGCGCAATATGTCGAGGAGCGGGTCCCAGCGCGCAGGTTTAGGCAGCAAACCCTGTGCGACCTTGAGATCGACGTCGGTCAAATGCGCGCAATAGAGATTTCCCACGAGATCGTGGGCACTGAGCATCAAAGTGGTGCCGACTTTTTGCATGATCCAAGCCCCCGAGGCGCGAAGGTAATCGGACGAGCGCCCGCGCTTGGCTGCGCCCGATTATACACTCAACCCACGGATACCTCGCAACCCGTAGTCCATTGACGATTGCAGAGGGATATATTGGACACCCCTGATTCGCTAACGGACTCTCAGACGCGTTACGGCCAACCCGAGCTGTTGTTCAATAAAACTGGTATGCAGACGTCATGTACCGCCAGGAGCAGAGTGCCACGGCGGCGGCCGGTGGTATCAACGATAACGTTCTCCTCAGCACGCCCACCGAGGACCTGGTTGAAGAGTTGGCGGAGAGATACCGCCTCAACGTCCCGATCCTCGATCGCGCCAACGCCGAGGCCGAGCACTCCGAAGGGCCTGTTGAAGTCTATGACTACTTTTCGCGCGACTATGGTAGGAGCGACGGGCGCCGCACGGCACAAGGCAGCATCGTTGAACTGACCGTTCCCTACACGGGAGACCGAGGGCTCTTCGACGTCCAGCCGACGACTTTCGACAGCGGGCCGCCGCGCGCACAAATCGATGGGAACTACGTCATCGTCAGGCATTCGGATAGGGAGTTGAAGCCCGGAGAGGCCAATAAAGCCTTGAACGGGTGCTTGACGTCATAGAGCGATACTTGACCTGGCAGCGAGCTACGGCCGAGCCCTTCAATGAGCGGATCAAGGGGTGCCTGCGCGAGGCCATTGAGGCCCGGAAGGCCAAAGTCTTGAAGGACCGCAACTCGGTTGCGAACCTCGGATTCAAGCTGAAGGGTCGCGCGGACGCTCCCAAGACTTATGTCGCCCCAGTGGTGCGCAAGAAGATTGTGCCGACCATTCCGAAACCGCGGCGAACCTTTCCTTTCATTCGCTTTGGTATCCAATTGTGCCACGCACTTTTGACAACCATTTTGTTTCCGCACAACCAATTGCATCATGCGGGGATGATCACGTTTTCCGATGCGCTCTTTAGCGGCCATTAAGCTACGCAAAGGAGGCGCGTGAGGTTGTCGCCTGTGCCGGAATTGCAGGTCGAGGACGGGCGACGCGACTAGCCACGCCGTTGGGCCGCAAACGATAAGGGGCTTAAGTGATGAACGAGTTCGGGCAGAAGGGAAAGGTTCCGCTCTCGGAACGGCTGTCGGTGTCACCAGAGGAGGCAAGCGCCCTCACCGGGATCGGGCTGACCTCCATTCGCGAGGCGATCAGCAGCGGTGACCTCAAGGCCAAGAAGCACGGGAGGCGTACGATCATCCTGCCGGACGATTTGAGAGTATGGCTTAAAACGCTACCGGACGCCCGCAAGTCGCTTGAAGTAAGCCCCGCTTAACGTCTTCCGAATGACGTACTGGCGCGTTGGCGAACTTACCGTTCTTCGACATCTAAGACGAACATCTTATGAACTGCGATCTTGGGTTGGACCGCTTGAACTGGCCGACTGGTTCCATGTCATGTTCAAGCTGGCTTTTGGAGCTTGGCAGTGTCGCATGGCCGCAGCACACGGTGCACATTCCGCAGGTCGCGATGACCGCCGACAAGCGCAGCTCATCGGCAGCGCGAGTGACGAGGTCTCGGGCACGTTCGCGTCTACGATTTGGTTGAGAGGAAGCGGTGATCCGCGCCCTCCCAGCCGAGCTGGACCAGTGCGACTATGCGGATGCGCTGACGCAGCAACAGCGTGAGGTCTCCGCTTGACCGAGATTGGGCGTGACCGGCTGCGCGCCGAGCGGGAGGAAGCCGCGCTGGTCTGGCACGCGCAGGCGCAAGGCGATGCCATCGAGCACCGGTCCGACGAGCGACACGCCAGCGTCGAGCACGTCGCGGTCATCACGACAGGGGACAGGCGTCAGGGGCAAGGCCGTAGGAAGGCCGTACAGCGCGCCGGGAGCGCGGGGCTAAGCACTCCGTCGCCATCGCACAGGCGGTCACGCGCGTCGCAGGGACGCGGCGCAAAAGCGGTAAGTAACTAGACCACGCAAAATGTAGAAAGCCCTTTAAGAAGGGCACTTCTTCGATTGCGTCACGGACGAAGCATTCGTGACGGGTTGCATCGTTGAAAATCAACTACTTCGACGCGCGCGAAAATTGGTAATAAATCGGTAATGGATCGGAAGGGAAAATCACTAAGCGCCTAATTCTATGGGGTTTTAACGTATGCCGTCACGGATCATGTATCCGGCGCCACGGATCGTATGCAGCAAGGGCCGCTCAAAGCCCTTGTCGATCTTGGAGCGCAGCCGCGAAATATGCACATCGATGACGTTGGTCTGCGGATCGAAATGATAATCCCAGACGTTCTCCAGAAGCATGGTGCGGGTCACCACCTGGCCGGCATGCTTCATCAAATATTCGAGCAGGCGAAACTCGCGCGGCTGCAGCGTCAACTCGTCCTTGCCGCGGGCGACCCGGTGCGAAAGACGGTCGAGCTCGAGATCGCCGACGCGGTAGGAGGTCTCTTCGGCGGGGCCGATATTGCGGCGCGACAGCACCTCGACGCGGGCCTGCAGTTCGGCGAATGAATAGGGTTTTGGCAGATAATCGTCGCCACCGGCGCGCAGGCCCTTGATGCGGTCGTCGACCTGGCCGAGCGCGGAGAGGATCAGGACCGGCGTGCGGTTGCCCTTCTCGCGCAACGCACCGATCACGGACAGGCCATCGCGCTTGGGCAGCATCCGGTCGACCACGAGCACGTCGTAGTCGCCGCCATCGGCCATCGACAGGCCCTCCTCGCCATCGCTGGCGAGATCGGCGACGTGGCCGACTTCACGGAACGCCTTGACCAGATAGTCGGCGGACTCGCGGTCGTCTTCGATGATCAGCAGGCGCATTTGCGGGGCAGTTGCGGTCACTGGGAACATGCTTTCTCTCACCATGGCGCGGTCGCCCTGCACATGCAAGGCGACCGGCCGTTCTCTCGATGAAGTGAAAAAAGCGGGCGGTGAAGCTGGGGGACCTCACCGCCCCTAGGCCCTTCCGACGGAGGGGGGCGTATTCCGCTGGAAGGTTGCCTGAGGGAGCGAGTTTTGGACCCGCTCCCCGGAAGGAGACGTCGGCGGGGGCGACGAATGCCGGCGAAACCCTCCATCTGATATCTAGTCCTCGTTCAGCCCTTTGCCAGCGGCACCGCGACGAAGCGCGACGAACCGCCGCTCTTCACGCGCATGAGAACACTGTTCTTGTTATCGGTCCGCGCGGCGTCGATCGCCTCGCGCACCTCGCCGGCGCTGGTCACGCTCTTGCCGGCTACCTCAAGGATGACGTCGCCTTCCTTGAAGCCGCGTTCGGCCGCAGCGCTCTTCGGGTCGACCTCGGTGACCACGACGCCTTCCTTGCCGGCGCCGGCCACGCTGTTGGCGGGGGCAACCGTCAGGCCGAGTTTCGGCACGCCGGTTCCCTTGCTCAGGCCACCCTTGTCTTCCTTGTCAGTGTCGGCCTTGGCCTCGATCGTGTTCGGCAACTGGCCGAGCGTGAGGTTGATGACCTTGTCCTGGCCCTTCTGCAGCACGTTGAGCTTCACGGCGGCGCCGGGCGCGAGGCCGCCGATGGTGCGGGCGAGTTCCTTGGCATCCTTGACCGGCTCGCCATTGACGCCGGTGATGACGTCACCCGACTGGATACCGGCCTTCGCCGCCGGACCATTCGACTGCGGTTCCGCCACCAGCGCGCCTTCCGCCTTCTTCATGCCGAGGCTGTCGGCGATATCGGATGTCACCGGCTGGATCTGGACGCCGATCCAGCCACGGCTGACCGAGCCCTTGTCCTTGAGCTGGGCGATCACGCTCTTGACCGTCGAAGCGGGGATCGAGAACGCGATGCCGACGCTGCCGCCGGACGGCGAATAGATCGCGGTGTTGACGCCCATCACTTCGCCATTGGTATCGAACGCCGGACCGCCGGAGTTACCCTTGTTCACGGGCGCGTCGATCTGGATGAAATCGTCATACGGACCGTTGCCGATGTCGCGGCCGGAGGCCGAGACGATGCCGGCCGTCACGGTGCCGCCGAGGCCGAACGGGTTGCCGACCGCGAGCACCCAGTCGCCGATCCGCGGCTTGCTATCGGACAGTTTTGCGAACGGGAAATCCTTGCGGCCCTCGACCTTGATCAGGGCCAGATCCGTGCGCGGATCGGTGCCGATCACTTTTGCAGTAAAGGTCTTGCCGTCGTCCATGGTGACTTCGACCTTGTCGGCGCCGTCGACCACATGGTTGTTGGTCACGGCATAACCGTCAGACGAAATGAAGAAACCGGAACCCTGGCCGGTCACCGGGCCACGGCCGCTACGCGGTCCACCGCGCAGGCCCGGCGGCAAGCCATCCGGACCGCCGAAGCGGCGGAAGAAGCGTTCCATCGGCGAGCCCGGCTGGAACGGCGAGTCATCGTCCTTGTTGGCGCTGTCGTCACCCTTCGAGGCCTTCTCGGCGATGTTGATCTTGACCGAAATCACCGACGGCTTCACGCGCTCGACAATGTCGGCGAAACCGATCGGCCTCTCGACCTTGCGGACCTCGGTGTTGACCTGCGCGTGCGCCGCGCTGGTGAAGATATCGACGGGGCCCTGCGGGCTGAAACCATAAACGGCGGCGCCGAGGCCGGCGACGACCGAAGCCATCAGCGCGAATTTGCGCGCGGAGAACAGCGAGCGGCGCGCGGCGCCGTAGGATGGAAGCTTGGAAAGATCGACGGGACGTTCGGTCATGTTGCTAAAATCTCCAGAGAGCATGAATTCGACGGTGCGGGGCTGGACACCTGACAGAACGGAAGATGGGGTTTGCCGCCTTACCGCGCGCTGGCTAGGGAATTAAACTTTTGTAATGCTGGCGGTTTCTGGATGCGGCAGAATATCGCAGGCAAATCAGCCGGTTAGCTCTGCGGCTTTTCCGTGAAATTCTGCCTGAGCCAGCCGCGGAAGGCGGCCAAACCAGGATCGGTTTCACGGAACTGCCGATATACGAGATACCAGGCCCTGCCCTTCGGCACCGAGAGCTGAAACGGCGCAACGAGACGTCCCATCGCGATGTCGTCTTCAACATAGGGGCGCAGGCCGATCGCAACGCCAACGCCGTCGAGCGCCGCCTGCAGCGCCATTCCGTAGTTGGCAAAGCTCGGACCCAATGCAGCCGGCCGCCGTTTCACGCCGGCGGCGGCCAGCCATAACGGCCAATCCTCCGGCGAATGAACCACCTGAAGCAGGCTCTCCCGCATCAGGTCCGATGGCTTGCCAAGCCGCCGGGCAATGGAAGTCGTGCATACCGGAAACAGGTCCGCGGAAAACAACGGCTCCGCCGCCAGTTCCGGCCAATCGCCACCGCCAAGGAGGATGCCGCAAGTCCAGTCATCCCTGAACGGATTGATCGCACCGCCGGTCGCGAGCCGCACCTCGATCTCGGGATGGGCGCGATAAAAGCTCGCAAGGCGCGGAATCATCCAGCGCGTCGCAAACGACGGACCGACGCCGATCGTCAAAACAGGCGTCGTGCGCATCGCCGAGACCTGCGCGACGCTCGACGCAATCGAGTCGAATGCCGCCGTGAGATTCGGCTGCAGCGCCCTCGCCTGCGCGGTCAGCACCAGGCCGTTGGGAAGTCGCTCGAACAGTGGAAATCCGAGACGCGCTTCGAGCAGCCGCACCATACGGCTGATCGCCGCCTGCGTGACGTTCAGCTCCTGGCCCGCCGCCACGAAGCTGCCATGGCGCGCCGCGGCTTCGAAGGCGCGCAAACCATTGAGCGACGGCAGACGGCGCATGGCATCGCCTCGGTAGACTAACTTTTCCTTGGCCTATGACTGAACTAAACGCGTTTGCGGCAACGCCGTCAAGCGCGCATGGAGCGGCATCGGATTTCACCCGGACGACGCCCATGCTCAGCCTCCCAATCGCCGCCGGCTTCGCTGCCGCCATCGTGTCGACCTCGTTCATCTCGGGCATCTTCGGAATGGCCGGAGGCATGATCCTGCTAGGAATTCTGCTGGCATTCATGCCTCTGGCGCCGGCCATGGTTCTGCACGGCCTGGTGCAAATGGCCTCCAGCGGCTGGCGGGCCTGGCAATGGCGAGCGCATATCGACTGGCGGATCGTCGCCCATTATGCCGCCAGCGCGGCCATCGCAACCCTGGCGATCGGCTCGGCCGCGGTCACGGCCAGCAAGTCGATAGCCCTAATTATCATTGGCCTGATGCCCTTCCTTGGGCTGGCGCTTCCACCTCGGTTCGCGCCCGACCTGCGGCGGCGGGGCCACGACTATGGCTGCGGCGCGCTCTGCACCATATTGCAGCTCCTGGCCGGCGTGTCCGGGCCCATCCTCGACGTCTTCTTTGTCCGCTCGCAACTCGACCGCAAGCAGCAGGTCGCAACCAAGGCTGCGGTGCAGTTCCTCGGCCATTTCCTCAAGGTCGCCTATTTCGGCCACCTGCTGCTTGGCGGCGGCGAGCGGATATCGCCGATAGCGGTCGCGGTCGCGATCCCGCTGGCGATCGCCGGAACGCACCTCTCGCGGCTGGTGCTCGATTTGATCAGCGAAGCGCAATTCCGAACCTGGTCGCGCTACGTGATCGGCGCGGTCTCTACCGTCTACCTGATCGAGGGACTGGTGCTGCTATGAGCCGGTTTTCCCAATCGCCGAATTTCTCAAACGTCGGAGGACCCATGAGCGTTCATTTCAAGCGGCTATTGCTTCGTGCCAACGCCATCTTTCTGCTCGCGGCCTCAACGGGCGGATTCCTGAGCGATGTGCGCGGGATCTTTTTCGGGCTCGGACCGGTGGCCCGCGTCGTCGCACAAGCTCCCGATGCCGGCATCGGTTTCATCGAGGCGCACGGCCTGGCTTTCATCCTGGGCATCCTGCTTTGGCACGCCCAATCGTTGCAGTCCTGGCACCTCGCGGCCGCGGCGATCCATGTTCTGCTCGGCACCGCCAATCTGGTGTTCTGGCAGCTGTTCATCGCCGCCGACATGCTTGACGTCGGCTACGTGACGACGGCGCTGCACGGGCTCTTCTTGGTGCTCCAGCTGCTTGCTGCCGGCACCATAACGACTCCGATAACCGGCGATGCCCGGGCCTGAACGAGATTTCGCATCTGCTTGATCAATGGAGACAGGTTGTGACACGCGAACTGAGGACTGTTGCGATTGGAGCCGCGAGCGGCGTTTTGACGATGGTGTTGGCTGTCACCGGCATCTATCGGCTTTGGCCGGATAATGGCGCAGGAGGTTTCCCTCCTGCGCCGTTTTCTTTGCTTCCTACAGCTTAGCTGATCTGGATGCCGTTGCCGTTGATGTCGAACACGAATTCGAGGGTATCCGTGTTGGCCGGATCAATGAAGCCGACCACATCAACGTAATTCTCGAAATTGGGCATCGGCGATGATCGCTCGCTGGCACACTGCTGGTCGCAACCGCTCACCGCACTAACTTGCTGTTAACATATCGAATCCGACAGCCGTCGAACGAGACCGCAATAAATCTTACGTTAAGTCTATCCGTGCCACAACCTCTGCACGAACGAGGAGAGCGTGGTTGCGGCCGCCGAACGCGGAACTCAATCATCGCCGTCAACACGACAAGGATCAGGAAGAAATCCATGGTCAGCGCCGTTTCCAGCCAAGCCGCCACATTGAATCCCCTCGCCGCCTATACGGCTCTCGACGGGGGCGACAGTTCCAAACAACTCGCATCGAACGCGACGCCTGATGACAGCGACCGTGGCCCGGCCACACAGGTGTCGTTGTCGCAGGACGCGCTGGATCGTCTGGCAGCCACCTTCAGGCAAGGCCCGGACGCCGCGCAGCGCGCCATGGATGATTCGCAGACGGTTCAGGATCGTTTCACCGATCAGTTTGCTGCGGCCCAGGCAGACATGGCGGCGGTCCGCGCAGAGATGCAAAAGTCGTTCGCTGCAGCGAAAGAAAAAATGCGGGACAACGTCGTCGGCTGGCTGAAAATGACGCAAGACTCCTACGTCAAGTATCAAAACGCTACACCCGTGCCTGCTGTACAGCTTACGGATACCGAGATCGACGCAATTCTGAAGAAGGTCGCGCCGCGCGGCATTGATCCGTCCAAGATTGGCAGTGCGGATACCTATTCTTTCGGTGAGGATGGAAAAATCTATACCTTCAGAAAGGATGGAACGGCCTGGGTGAATGACGGTGACGTGCCGACCTCAGAAGAGCAGAAGGTACGAGCCCTTCAGTCTATGGCTAACAACATACAGTTCCTAACCAGCTATCTCCGGGATAATGGAACTGTCCAACCACCTCCAGTGGCCTAGCCCACGCATTTCATCTCGGGAGCGCGTCTGGCGATGTAGATGAGGCGCGGGAATTACCTCCCGCGCCTTCCTTCACCTACATTCGTTAGCTGATCTGGATACCGTTGCCGTTGATGTCGAACACGAATTCGAGGGTGTCCGTGTTGGCCGGATCAAAGAAGCCGACCACATCGACGTAGTTCTCGAAGTTGGTGTCCAGCGCGTCGGCGATGATCAGATCGTTCCCCACCTGGAAGAACTGGAGCGTGTTGACGTCAGCGACATTGAAGACCAGCGCATCCGAACCGCCGGCATCGGTAATGAACGTCACGCCATCATTGTTGTGAGCGAACGTATCGTCTCCCAGGCCACCGGCGATTTCAATGACGCCACCGGTGTTGTCGATGATGACGTCATTGCCGCCGCCTGCATCGACGATGCTGTCACCGCCATTCAATCTGATGGTGTCATTGTCTGCGCCCGCGTCGACTTCGTTGAATGCGGTCGCCACTGTGATGTCATCATTGCCGGTACCGCCGACCACGATGCTATGCGCACCGAGCAGGTCAGTGATGGTATCGTTGCCAATTCCGCCATCGATCTGGTCATAGTCGCCGCCGCCATCGATCGTATCATTTCCATCATCGCCGAAGAGGACATCGTTTCCGGCACCACCCAAGAGAAGATCGCCCTCGTTGTTGCCGTGGATGGTATCGTTTTCGGAGCCACCGTCGATGGCGTCGATTCCATCACCGCCATTCATGGTGTCCGCACCAGCATCACCGTACATGATGTCGGTGCCTCCGTCGCCATACATGGTATCACCCTCGGTGCCACCGTGCATTTCGTCGCCATCCCCGCCGCCGTGCATTTCGTCGGCGCCAGCTCCACCGTACATCGTATCGGTGCCGATACCGCCCGAGATGATGTCGTTGCCGCTGCCACCATCAATGCCGTCATTACCGTCTCCGCCGTCGATGGTATCGGCGTCATCCTCGCCGTAAATGGTGTCGTTTTCACTATCGCCATAAAGGGTGTCCATACCGGTCCCGCCATGGATAGTATCGCTACCTTCGTCGCCATGGATTGTGTCGTTGTTCTCGTTGCCCTCGAGATAGTCGTTCTCGGTCCCGCCGTTAAGCGCGTCGTTGCCGGAACCACCATACATTTGGTCGACACCCTGACCTCCGTATAGATTGTCGTCGCCGGTTCCTCCATCGAGGTAATCCGCGCCGCTGTCGCCAGACATGCTATCCGCGCCATCCCCGCCAAAAAGCTGATCGTTTTCACTACCTCCGAACATCAGATCGTTGTCGGCCTCTCCAAAGAGTCTGTCTGCACCGGAGCCGCCATTGAGAATGTCATTTCCGATACCGCCTTGCAGTTCGTCGTCGTTTTCATCTCCAAAAATGTCATCGGCCCCGAAGCCGCCAACCAACAGGTCGTTACCAAAGCCGCCGCTGATGTGGTCGTCGCCAAAATCGCCGCTGATCTGGTCGTTGCCATCATCGCCATTGAGAAAGTCGTTGCCGTCGCCACCGTATATCGTATCAGCGCCACCGCCGCCTGATAGAAAATCGACTCCTCCGCGACCTTCCATGTAGTCGTTCTCGAACGTACCAGTGAAAAAATTTTGCGTGTCGTCGCCAATATAGTCCATAGCCGTCTCCCATGTTTATTCGCCGCTCTCGTCGGCATCACCATGGGATTACGCTTCTCTTCCTTGCTCAATATATCGATCTCGATAAACGCTATATCGATTTCGATAGTCGGTATTTCCGATTTGAGATTAATCGTCTTCAAGCGCACGCGTGTGATGCATGCGTATATCGTCACGTGATCTACAGGTAGGCATCACAACGCGCGCCGGGAAATTCAGTCTTCCCGGAAAATGCGGTGCGCATGGTCCCGCAGCGGCTTCGCGAAGTATGACAGGACCGTGCGATCGCCGGTGAGGATGTAACACTCCGCCGGCATGCCGGGGATGAGCGTCAGCCTGCCGAGCTTGGCAAGCTCGTCCTGGCCGATGGCAATGCCGACGCGATAGTAACTCGCGCCGCTGTCATCCTTCACCACGTCGCCCGAGATGCGCGTCACCGTGCCGGTCAGTTGTGGCGTCGTATTCCGATTGAAGGCCGTCAGGCGAAGTATCGCGCTTTGCTGAAGCGCGACCTGATCGATGTCCTTTGCGGCGACGCGGGCTTCGATCGTCAGGTCCGTGTCCTGCGGAACAATCCGCATCAGCGCTTCCGCCGGCGTGACGACGCCGCCAATTGTGTGGATCGCGAGCTGATGGATCAGGCCCCGTATCGGCGCGTGCAGTTCAATGCGGCTGAGCTGATCCTGCGCCGTGACTTCGCGCTCCAACAGTTCGCCTTGCCTCACGTTCAAGTCACGAAGTTCGGCCGAGACCTCGCTACGCAGGCTCTGGTCAACTTGAAGAAGCTGCAGCTCGACTTCCGTAATGTGCCCACGCGCCTCGGCGGTCGCTGCGATGAGTGCGCCACGCTCACCGTTGAGACGGGCCGCCGCGCGCGCTAGATTGTTGACGCGGTCGATCGGGACGAGGCCTTTGCTAAACAGGCTTCGAACGCCGACCAGTTCCTTCTCGATCAGATCGATTTCCTCGGTCTTGGCGTCCTGCTGCGCGGCCTGCCCTCGGATCTTTTCGTTCAATTGTGCGATCCGTTCCCGCAATTGCCCCCTCTGTCCCTCGCGCGCCTCGCGGCGATGCGCAAAGAGCCTGCGTTCCCGCTCCATGACGGTGCGAACGGCGGCGGCATTCAGCCGCGCCGTGAGCTCGGCGGGCGTCGTGACGTCGGGCAGACCGTCCCGTTCAGCCTCGAGCCGCGCCTGGCGCACAAGCAATTCGTTGAGATTCTTCGCGACGATCGCAAGGTTTGCCCGCGTGATGGTGGCGTCCAGCCGCACCAGCACGTCGCCGGCCTCGACTATCTGCCCCTCGCGAACCAGCAGTTCGGCGACCACGCCGCCCGTCGGATGCTGGATCTGCTTCGCGCTGCCTTCCACGATGACGTTGCCTGGTGCGATGACGGCGCCGGACAGTTCCGTGGTCGCGGCCCACCCGCCGACGCCGAACACCAGCATCAGGATTGCGGCAACACCCGCCAGCACATGAAGGCGGAGCGAGCGCCCGATCACTCCTTGGTCATCCGGCTTCATGTGCGACAGCCTCGCCTTCGATCACCTTCAGCGGCGGAACGACCGCCCCTCTTTGGCCTTGCTTGACGACGACATCGCGTGGCCCGAAGGAGCGGACCATGCCGGCGTCCATCGCCAGAACAAAATCGAGCGATGCCAGAATGCCGGCCCGATGCGCCACCACGATGACGATGCCGCCTCTCGCCCGAACACCCTTGATGGCTTGCGTCAGGGCCCGCTCCCCCTCCGTGTCGAGGTTGGAATTCGGCTCATCCAGAACGACCAGGAATGGATTGCCGTAGAGTGCGCGCGCCAGCGCGATCCGCTGGCGCTGGCCTGCCGAAAGGCCGAGTCCCCTTTCGCCGACGCGCGTCTCATATCCGTCCGGGAACTGGACAATCATGTCGTGAACGCCCGCCGCCAGTGCCGCTGCGACAATCCTGTCGTCGTCCGCGGATGGATCGAGCCGCGCGATATTTTCCGCAACGGTGCCGGGAAACAATTCGACGGCTTGCGGCATGTAACCGACGAAGCGGCCACGCTCTTCCGGCGTCCATTGATCGAGCGTCGCGTTATCGAGACGGACACACCCCCGGATGAGAGGCCAGACGCCGACGAGCCCGCGAATGAGAGAGGATTTCCCCGAGCCGCTCGGACCAAGAATGCCGAGGACGCTGCCCGCCTTCAGCGCGAACGTTGCATTCTGCACCGTAAGCCTGCGCGGATCGGACGGC
>Ga0268265_10001569_pt1 | contig 18929 bp, 14 predicted proteins | sample KBSSwiS52_FD_190355 | JGI IMG/M metagenome (GOLD analysis project Ga0268265, IMG submission 190355) | Switchgrass rhizosphere microbial communities from Kellogg Biological Station, Michigan, USA - KBS Switchgrass S5-2 (SPAdes) (version 2) | ecosystem: Host-associated > Plants > Roots >... | reverse complement strand
CCCGCCCAAAAGAAGAACCCGCCCACCCACCCCCACCACCCGCCCCCGGACCCACCCGCCCTACGGCGCCGCGTCTTGGCGCGCTGCGCGCGAGCCGCCTTCGGCGTCTCGTGCTCGTCCGCGCCAGCCGCGGCGCCTCCCGCCCGCGCGGCTCCCTCATCCCTAATCTGCAGGCTTCAGCACACTCGACTGAACCCACGCCCGCATCCCACCGCACCGGTTCCGGGCCACCCAGGCGCAACCAGGTCGCATCCTGGATGCCACAGGGCTTACCCAGCGCCCGCGAAGCAGAATTCGCACAATTAAGCGGCGCGGAGGGATCTTGGATTTAGAATAAGTTTGAGTTTTTTTGAGAGAAGACCTGCAGACGAGTCAGATAAAGGCCCCAACAGGCTAGCAAGAGGGAAACCGCCGTTATGGCGCCATCTAACTCCATCAACAGTACTGTACCAGATCTCAAAGAGGGAAGAGCCCGCCAGAAACCTGCTCCCGCCCGCCCGACCTCGTTCAAACCCCCTTCCCGTGAGTGCTTTTTCGCGCAGGTTAAAACCAGGAAACGCACGCGACCAACATCGACCAAACGCAAGCCCGGCGGGCTTTTGCTCGCCTCAAAAACGAAACCCGGTTTCGTTTTCGCTATGGGTGCCGCCCGCGGGGGAGAGGCCGCGACGGATCAGCGCGGCTAAACCACAGCCAGCCAACCCTTTGCGCGGAGCGGTCCAGCCGAAAAGAGCAGACAACAGAAGGGGACTTTTGTTAAGTCATCCCGCCCAGCTCCCCAAGCAGCTCCGCCAGCCCCCGCCCCAGCTCCACCCGCCGCTCCCGCTGGGGTCCGAGCGGGCTCGACCGGAGCATCATCCGCTGCACCCTCCCCTCATCCGCGTGCAGGTACACCTCGGTCGTCTTGATCGACGCATGACGCATGTGCACCTGGACCGTCCGGATATCCCAGCCTCGCGCGAGCAGGTGCGTCGCGATCGAGTGACGCAGGATGTGCGGCGACATCCTTCGCCCCCGCGCCTCGATCCCCGCCTCCTTCCTGCGCCGAAGGAAGATCTGGTACACCGCGACCCGTGACAGGGGCATACCCCGCTCCGAGACGAACAGCCAGGGCGAGCCTGCCGGCCGCACGGCCAGATAGGCTCCGAGCACCCGGGAGACCTGGCGGTCCAGAGGCACCCATCTCTCCCGGCGCGCCGCCTTCGCCTTCACGAGAAGAAGCCGGAAGACCCCCGCCGCCTCGTCCCACTGCACGTCATTCAGCCGGATCGGCCCGGGCTCCGAGGCGCGGAGGCCGGCGATGTACATCACCGCAAGCAGCGCCCGGTCCCTTAGCTCCCGGTGCGCGGTTGGAAGGCAGTCCGGGCGGTCTCCCCAGATGAGCCGCGTCACCTCCTCCACCGTCAACGGGCGCACCTCCCTGCGGAAGCCGGACGGCCCCGCCAACCCACCTCCCGGATTCACCTCCACGATCCCGTGAGCCAGACACCACTCCCCGAGCGATCGCACCGCCACTACCACCCCCTGCCGCACACTCTCCCCCCGACCGGCTACATGCAGCCGCCGGAGATGCCTCTCGACGTCCTCCCGACCGAGCTGCGTCACCGGCTTCCCGGCGTCCGCGAGCAACCGCTCGACCAGCCGCCGATACCGCTGCGCCGTCCCCTCCCCCCGCCCCCGCACGCTCACCAGAAAAGACGTCCAGCCATCCAATATGAAACGATCATCGTTCCATTTCCCCACGCTGCCGGCAGCCGGCAACCCCCGTGAATTGTTGCAGTTACCCCCTGTTTCCAGGGTTTCTCCGATTTGGGCTCTTGCGCTCATGGATTCAACCTGCCTCGGAACGACGAGCGCTGTCAACCATGGCGAAACGAACCTCCTCCGGACGCAAAGGCCAACCCGGCCGGCCCAAGGGCAAGCCGCTGTCCGCGAAAGAGCGGGCGCAGCGCCGTGCCGCCGCGGTCAAGACCGGCCAGTACGCCACCAGCGCGCTCGCCCAGGCCCTGCCGCCTTGCAAGCCCGCGGTCTGCCCGAACGACGGCAAGGGGACCTGCGACCTCAAGCGCGCCGTGGAAGCCCGTGGCGCCGGCCTTTCCGCCTGCCTCGTGTCCCTGGGCCACCAGGACACGATGGAGAAGTACCTCGCCGCCATCGAACGCGGCGACCTCGCCGGCCTGGCCGAGCTCGCGGCCACCTCCATGGCCGGCCAGCTCGCGCTCGCCCAGGGCGAGCTCGCCGTGCTCCTTCGGGAAGGTCTCGTCGCCCAGGTCCCGGTCGTGGGCCGCAACGCCGACGGCGATCTCGAGGTCGTAGCCGAGCGCCCGATCGAGAACCCCCGGGCGGCCAACACCTTCCAGCTCCTTCGCCAGCTCGGCCACACCGCGACCGACCAGGCCATTACGCCCAGGTCGAGCGGCGAGCGCGAGCGGGATCAAGGGCTCGGCTTGGCCGGGAGAGCCGCCTGGGTGAGCCAGATGCGGAAAGGTCTGGCGGGGGAGAGCGCCGACGAGGGGGACAACTCGGATGCATAGCGTCGAGCTGCTGCATCCCGCGCTCCCCGAGCTGATCGACGCTCTGCTCCGGCGCAACCGCTGGTCGTGGCAGGCCCTGGAACGCGGCGACCTCCGGCTCGGCGACGAGGTCCTCGACGTGGACCGCCTCCAGTGGTGGCTCCTCAACGCCGATCCCGTCCTCTGGGTCGAAACCAACCTCGTGAACAAGCCCGAGGACGGCGGTGGCCTCTGGCAGCTCTTCCCGTATCAGCGCCCCTCGCTGCGCTTCCGCGGCCACGTCGTCCACCAGGACGGCGCCGAGGTCGGCAAGAGCCGCGAAATCGTGGGCCTGCTCCTGTGGGGCTGTCTCGCCGCCGAGCGGGGCAGCGTGCTGGTCGGTTCCGCGCTGGACGGCGACCTCGACGAGATCTGGGAAGAGGTGGAATGGCAGCTCAGCGCCAACCCCTTCCTCGCCGACGCGCTGCGCTCCAGGACTACCAAGCCCTACCGCCGGCTGACTTGGCGAAACGGCTTGCGCGTCCTCTTCCGGCCGGCAGGCCACGACGGCCGCGCCTACCGCGGCATCCACGTGCGGGGCTGGCTCCTGCACGACGAGGCCGCCAAGGTCGTCAATCCGAGGAGCTGGAGCGAGTTCTGGCGCGCTGCCAAGCCGGGCTGCGAGATCCGGATCTACTCCGTGCCCACGGGCGACCGGCAGTGCACCTTCCAGCGGATCGCGGACAACGCCGTCCCCGAGGACTCGATCGTCCCCGCCGACACCCCCAACCTGGTCCTGGCGCAGCTCCTCCGGCCCACCTCTGCAACCACGCCTGAAGGCACGCGCACCCTTGCCCGCGATCTGGGCGGGCGCGTGTGGGTCAAGTTCCACTGGCCCAAAACAATCATGCCGTATCCGTTCTGGAGCGAGGAGCGCCGCCAGGAGTTCGTCGGCTTCTACGGCGGTCCGGACGAGCCGGGCTACGTGCACAACGTGCTCGGCCTACCCGGCGACCCGGAGTACTCGCTTTTCCCCGAGCGCCTCCTCAAGCCGGCCCTCACCTGGATCCCGGACTACCTCTCCGTCTCCTTCCGCTGGGACAGCCGCGCCGGCCAGCTCGACGGCCTCTCCCGCCGCCTCAATCCTTCCTATCCCTGGGGAGACGAGGCACCGGAAGAGTCTTCTTCCTCCCCTCTCCCGGGGGACGGGAGTGCGATGGGAGAGGGGCCGGGGGTGAGGGGTTCCGACGACCCGGAAGAAGCCGAAGGCACCGAAGCCCTGCAGCCCTACCTCACCGTCCTACAAGACGCTCTCGACGTGTCGGGCTGGGACCGCTGGGATGCCGAGCGCCGCCGGGAAGTGATTGCCGACCTTGCCCGGTTCTTCGTGCGCCCCCTCCCGGGCGACCTCACCGCCGGCGTGGACGTCGGCTCCGCCACTGTCACGGAAATTCTCTTCGAGCGGCGGAACGGTCTTGCGGACACCCTCGTCCTCCGTATCCACCTCACCGGCTGGAACTGGTACGCGCAGCGAGACTTCATCCTCGCCCTCGACGCCATCCTGAAGCCCGCCGGCGGCTGGGGCTTCGACGCAACCGGCGTCGGCCGCGTGCTGGTGGACCTCCTGGCGCCCGGGCTCGGCGACCGCCTCTCCGGCTACGTCTTCAACCGCTCGACGCCGGCGATCGATCCCACGACCGGCGAAGCCCAGCTCGATCCCGCCTCCGGCAGGGAAGTGCTCATCTCCTACAAGGAGCTGGGCACCCAGCTCATCGAGCGCCGCCTCCACGGTCGAGGCCTTGAGCTGCCCTTCGACCCCGAAGTCCGCCACCTCCTCGCCAATCACACCTACTCGCAAGTCGGCGACACCCGCCGTTTCTCCAAGCTCAACGACCACCTGGTCGACGCCTTGCGCGTGGCCGAACTGCGCAAGCTCACCGCCGATTGGGTGGACGTGGCTCCGCCCCTCCGGCACGCAACCCCAGCCGGGAGCTCCATCGACTCCCTGCAAATCCTGAGAGGGATGTGATCGATCATGAAACAAAAGCACTCGCTTCGTACTGTCCTTCTGGTCCTTGCAGTCCTTTTGGTCCCCTTCTTCGCCTGCCCTGGCGAGGCCCAGATCCCGCGAGGGAACCGGCTCGGCAAGCGTTGGAACCAGCCGTACAACAACTCCCTCCTCCGGCAATACCTGACCGAAGGCGGCTTCTATCACACGGCCACCCTCGACAGCGGCGGAAGCGGCGACTTCACCGATCTCTCAGATGCGGTCGCGTTCGTGGCTTCGCAAAACCCCTCGCTTTCCAGCCAGTGGACCATCGTCGTGTACCCCGGCAGCTCCTACGCGGAAGCGAGCCTCACGGTTCCTCCGTTCACCCTGATCCAAGGCTTCACGGACCCGGGCACGCGCTCCCTTCAGCCGCAAGGGCGCCCGATGATCCAGATCACGGGCACGACCGGCGCGGGCGTGACGCTGTCCAACGGCAGCTCCATCGCGGACCTCGGGCTCAGCTTCACGGGCGTGCTCACCGCAGGCTACAAGGGCATCCACGTCCCGCCGGCCGCGGTGGCAGCCGCGCTGGCCCGTATCACGGTCCTCGTGAGCGCTTCCGCTCCCAACGTCAGCATCGACATCCTTTCGATCACGGGCGGCTCTCTCACGCTGGAGGACTCCTCGATCCAGCGCGCCGGCGCCAGCATGACCGCCACCCGCCACGTCTTCTGCTCCTCGGGCTCGGCCATGCTCGCCGGTGTTTGGCTAAGCGCTTCCTCGTCGCAGGCCGCGGTGATCGAGACCGCGGGCGGCATCGTCAGAGTCCTCCATTCCAGGATCTTCGGCGGCGCAGCGGTTGACCTGAAAAACACGAGCGGAACGCTTTCGGCCGATCAGGTTTCCTACACCACCGAAAGCGGATCGATCTCCCGCTCCGGAACCCTCTCGCCGCGGACCACGTTCGGCGGCTCCACGCTTCCTCCGGTCTGCACCCCGCCGGAGCTGTACGTCGACACTTCGAGCAACCCGCGGCTCTGCGCCTGCACCGCGGTCAACACCTGGCTCTGCTCGGCGCTCAAGTGATGCCTTCGATGACCGCCTCCGATCGGCTTTTCGCCGAGATGGTTCTCACCGCCCTCGCGGCCGAGCGCCGGCTCCGCCCCTACGTGGGAGAGATTGCGGCCGATCCCATGCTCTTCCGCGGCTTCGGCACCTTCGGCAGGTGGCAGGAGATCCCGCACCCCTCGCGCTTCGTGCGTGAGCGATCGGAAGACGGAGACCGCGTCGGCGAGCTCTACACCCGCATGATCGAAACCGACGCGAACATGGCGGCCCTCTGGGAAAAGCGAGTCAAAGCCGTGCTCGCGCTGCCGCGCTACATCCGTGCGGCTGACTCCACGCCGCTTGCCGAGGAGATCGCCCGCTTCGTCCAGACCGCGCTTTCGATCATCCCGCTCCGCGTCGTGCCGATCTCCAACATCCTGGAAGCGGTCATCAAGGGCGTCGCCATCAACGAGATCCTCTGGGAGCAGGTGCCCCGCGGCCCGCTGGCCGGTGCGTGGCTGCCCGTGGACATCATCGATCGTCCCATGTGGCGGTTCGGCTGGTCGGCCGTCGATCGATCCCTGCACGTGGTTGCCCACCCGGGCCGTATCGATCCCATCCCCGCACCGCCGATGAAGTTCCAGGTGCTCTCCTACGGCACCCGGGACAACCCCTGGGGCCGGGCCCTGCTCGACCGGCTCTACTGGGTCTGGTATCTGAAGCGGCACGCCTCGAAATACTGGGCGATCTTCGTCGAGCGCTTCGCGCAGCCGCTCACGAAGGGAACCTATCCGTTCAAGCCCGACCAGGACCTCCTCAACAAGGAGAACGAGGACCGGCTTCTCGCCATCCTCAACAGCATCCGGACCGGCTCGTCCATCGCGTTGCCCGAGGGCCTGGATATCACCTTTCTCGAAGCTTCCCGGGGAGGCGACGCGAGCTACAACTCGTTTATCTCCTGGCTGGAGAGGGCGGAAGCCCTCCTCATGCTCGGCGAGGTCGATACCAGCGGCCTCGCCAAAGGCGCGGGCTCGTTCGCAAAGGCGCTGATCTCGAACGAGGTCCGCCTCGAAACCGTCCAGCACGACGCGCATCTCCTGGGCTCCTTCGAGTCCGACACCCTCGTCCGCTGGCTGGTCCTCCTCAACTTCGGCCCCGACGCTCCCATCCCGAAATCGGTTTACGACGACTCCGACGCCGCCGACCGCAGCCAGCGCATGCAGGGCATCGAGAAGTCCCTCCGCGACGGAGTCGCCGTTCCCCTGGCCTACTACCGGATGACCATGCGGGTGCCCGTGCCTCTCGACAACGAGCCCGTCGTCGAGAGGCAGCCCGAGCGGCCGGTTACGCCTTCCGGGGAGGGGGCACCCCTCTCCCGTTCGGGGGGAAGGGCAGCCCTCGCCACCCTCGAAACCCCCGACCAGCCCCGCTATCTCGTCTGGTGGACCGCCGGCGATGACCGCGTCCGCCAGCGCCCCCTCCACAACCACGCCGTCATGCACGGCAAGGTCTTCGCCATCGATCACCCCATCTGGAACACGTGGTGGCCTCCGGCCGGCCACAACTGCCGCTGCTTCATCGGCACCGTCAGCGAAGCCGAGGCCCGAGAGCTCGGCTACACCGGCGACGAGCCCACCGGCCCGTGGCCCATCGCACCCGACACCGGCCTTCCCGCTCTCCCAGACCCCGGCTTTGGAGGTGGCAGATGAAACCCCGCATCATCACCGGCTCCGTCCTCTGGACTCCCGGCGCCGATCACGTCCTCGAACTGGCAGCAGGGGACGGCCTGGCGCTGGAGTTCCCCGCGCTCGTCCCCGTGGACCTCACCGAGACCCACGGGATCAACATCACCCTGCAGCGCCTGATCGAGATGGCCGACGCCTACGACCCGGCCGTCGAGATGGCGAGCCTCAACCTCGACCACAACTGGGGCGGTCCCTCCCTCGGCTGGTGCGAGCGCGTCTGGCTTCAGGACGCCGCCCTCTGGGTGCGCTACGTCGATCTCGACCCGGACACCGTCGACCTGATCCGCAGCAAGCGCTACACCCGGCGCTCGGCCGAGATTGCCTTGAGCCATCCGGTCACCGGTGGCTGGTATCTCACCGGCTGTGCCCTCCTGGGCAACGCCCGCCCCGCAATCCCCGGGCTCCCGCCCGTGACCCTTTGCCGTCCCCAGTACGTCCTCACCGCCCGAAAGGAGACCCCAATGCCCGAAGACGATCCCCCGGCGACCCCGCCGCCGCCGGACAACCCAACCCCAACCGGAGAAGTCGAGCTGGCCGCCCTGCGCGCCCAGGTCGCCGAAGGCGCCGAGGCCCTCTCGACGCTCCTTCGCCAGCGCGCCGAGCTCGACGTCGATCGCCGGCTCGCCCTGCTCGGCGCCCGCGTCACGCCCGCCATGGCGAAGCTTGCGAAGCCTCTCCTTGTCGAGCTGCTCGCCGAGCGCACTCCCGCCACCGTGAAGCTCCAGGCCGACCCGGCGAAGCCTGCCGCGGAAGTCTCGATCGCGGAGCAGGTCCTCCAGATCCTCGCCGCCGTCCCCGCGGTCGAAGCGCTGACCGCGGGCCGCATGGCTGACGCCGACCCCGCTGCCCGCCAGCCAGGCGCTCTTTCATCCGAGCGCGAAGCCGAGCTCGAGCAGAAATACCGCTTCAGCGCGAGCTGGGGCTTCCGGTCCAACTGAAAGGGGAGAGGACATGCCAGCTCTCACCGCCGACGTCCACCGCATGCACTCGGTCCATCAGCCGCAGTTCCTTCCCCTGCCCGTGAAGGCAGGCGCCCGCATCTACCTCAACGCCATCACCTGCACCGACGCCAACGGCTTCGCCGTGGCCGGCGCGAACACCGCCGGCCTCCGCGCCCAAGGCGTCGCCTGGAAGTCCTTCGACAACACCACCGGCGCCGACGGCACCCTCGGCGACACCTTCAGCGCCTACGGCGCCGTCCGCTTCATCGAGGTGGACAGCCAGGGCGAATGGGAATTCGCCTTCACCGGCGCCGTGCCCAAGCCCGGCGACAACGCTTTCGTGGTGGACGACAACACCGTGGCCACCGTCACCTCCAACTCCGTCCTCCTCGGCAAGTTCACCCGCCCGGGCTCGCCCGGCAAGTGGTTCGTGGACATCGACCGCCGCTAGGGGAGAAGCCATGCTCAGTGATCTCAAATCCATCGCGGTCAGGGCCACGCCCATCGCCTTGGACATCTACGACAAGACCGATCCCACGACCCTTCTGCCGTTCGTGGCCGTCGTGGTTTCGGACCCCTCGCTCGCCGAGGAAGTCAACCTCGAATGGGCTGCCGTGTTCCCCGAGCTGCGCAAGTGGATCGGAGACCGCGTCGCCCAGCAGGGCTTCGCCGGCAAGCTCAAGATCCGCCCGGAGCTGTACGAAGTCACCCTCGATTTCGACTCCATCGATATCGAGCGCGGAACGGCCCTCATTCAGGCGACCGAGAAAGCCACCCGCATCGGCCGCGCCTTTGCCGTCGGCAAGGTCCTCCTGGCCTATCGCGTCCTGCGCGAGAACCAGCTCACCTACGACGGCCAGGACTTTTTCGACGATGCCCACCAGCACCCGGACGGCACTCTCGCCTCCAACCTCGTCAACGTCGTCCGCGCCAACCCCGCCACCCCGGATGTGATCGAAGTCCGCGAGGAGCTGTCCGCGGCCGTGGACCGGCTGATGGCCAACTCCATCCTGCGCGACGAGCTGGTGCGCAGCGATGAGGTCCGCAAGGGCCTGGTCGTCTTCGTCCGCTCCCAGAAGGTCTGGTCCGCCTACGAGAAGCTGCGCACCGAGAAGAGCTTCGGCGCCGATCCCAACCTCTGGCAGAACGCCTTCGAGCTCGTCCGCGACTTCAAGCCGAAGGTGGGGACGGAGAACACCGTTGACATCGTCCTCGCCACCCCCAACGGCCCAAGGCCCGCGATCTTCGTGGTCTCCCGCGAGCCGCAGGGGCTCAAGTTCGATCAGTCCAAAGAGTTCGCGTCGCGTTACATCCCGTTCGGCATGGATGCCATGTACGGCGTCACACCGGCGTTCTGGCAGACCGCCGTCCGGGTTCTTCCAACGTAGTACGAGAGAGAAAAGGAGCAGTGCCATGAAAGAGATGAAGATTTACAAGATCCGTGTCACCGGCGAGGTCCTGGAGACCGCCAATGCCACCCGTCGCGTCGACGTGCACGGGCAGGTGCTGACGTTCGGCCGCGAGCCGGTCTACGTCCGGGCGGACGAGCTGCCGGCGCAGCTCGCCGACGATCGCATGCTGCGGATCGAGGCGGTGGACACCGTGCCCCCGGGCGTGGTGGTCATCAACCTCAAGCCCGAGCGCGTCCAGGAGCCCGAGACCGCCTTCGTGGAGCCGACCCGGAAGCGCCGTTGATGCTCTCCCGCCCGGCGCGCCCTCGGCGCCGGGCGGGTCTTTTTCCCCAGGAGATCGCGATGCAAGTCAATCTCACTCTCACCCCCGGCTACCGCCTGAAGATCTCGCGGGCCTCCCGCATGAGCGAGCTCGTGGACCGCGTCATTACCGGGCTCGCCGCCCTCGGAGGAAGCGCCGCCTTCCTGGAGATCCTCCGCCGCTGGCTCCAGCGCCGGCAGGAGAAGCGCCAGGAGCAGCTCCAGCTCGATGTCCGGATCATGGAGGAAGGCCACGCCCTACGCCAGGAGGCGTACCAGCGCGAGCGAGAGGCCCTGAAGGCCCTCGCCGAGGAGCGCGAGCGCCGCCATAAGGCCGAGCTGACCGCATTGGAGGCGCAGATGCAGGCGAAGCTGGAGGCGCTTGCGCGGTCGAACGAGGCGCTCGCCCGCGAGATTGGCAAACCAATGCTCAACGGGGAGCATGAATCCTCTCCGTTACTGCATCGAGATTAGGTTCTTCTGTCGAGTTAGTATGCCCTCCCTTCGCCATCAAATTGCTCATAATGCCTGAGGATCAAAAGTGCCAGCTTATCGAGATCCACGAGGCGTATAGGAATCTCTGAGCGCTCGGCCTCGAAGCGGGCTTCGCGGCTTAAATCTCCGGTGCTGACACAAGCCTTCAGAGATGTGGCACTGTAGCCAAGAGGATAGGAGAAAAGATGGGGCCTCGTTGGCCCGGGTAGCACCTCTCTCGGTTCCAAGGCCACTAGTCAGCGAAGCCGCAACCGTCTATCATCTTGTAACGTGTACAGAAAAGCATCACTAAGACATATGGAGATATGCAGGCAACTCTACCTTGAGGAGCAGCCCATGAAAGCACATCACCTTCTTTGGCTAATGCCGGCCCTGACTCTCCTTTCAGCCTCTGCCGCATTTAGTGGTACTAGCGTTGGAAATACTACCTATCCCGACGGTTGTCATGCGCTAGGTTTTAGCCGGAATACCTTTTCGAGCATGCCCACCTATCCACAATTTAAATTCTATGCGACCCTCCAAAGGATCGATATAGTGTGCGTCGGGGACGAAATCACCATAGATGCTCCTATCTACACAAATGGTGGCGACGTAGCAATATACGCGAATACGCTTCGCCTTCGATCGCCTATAGATACTCGCCAGTATTTTGAACATTCCGGCGGAGCTGATCACTTCGAGGACTCGCCGCAGGTCACTCGATTTGACAATAAAGTTAGCCATACAATACGCAATAAGAAGGGGTATGTAGAATCATATAAGCAGTATTACACCTCCTGTTTTGACTGCAGAAAAAGTGGCGATTCAGTACTTATGCCGGAGTTACCAAGTGGTTTAACACCGTTCACACAGCAGGGTTCAACATCGGGTGTTAAAGATGGCTTCGGGCCACCAGATACCAATTTCGATTTCGTGAACACTCGCGCCGGCAGCATCCATCTCTACGTTCATAGTCTGGAGGTGGCGAGTACCCTTCGTCATCCTGCTTATCCTCAGGAACCCCCAATGTGTAATCAGGCAGCTTCTCCTATAGTGCCGTTTGCACTTAACGCCGGTGGTGCAAGAGGAGGGCGTGGCGGCGCAGGTACACCTTCACCTTGTGTAGACCATGGAGATCGTGCCAGTGTTGGAGATAAGTATGTATTCGACTGCGTAGATTCGGTGTACCAAAGGCAAGGTGGGCTAAACGCTCCCGGTGGGCGGGGGGGCGATGCTGGTTCGATTGTCATCACCTTCATTGGAAATGCCGCTACGACGGAAACCGCTAAACTCATTGAAGAAGTTAGCAATATACATGGGGGCGCACCTGGGCCATCTACGAAGCTACGGACCCCCGCTTCCGAAGGAGGACATGCCGCTACTGGCTCACTTTGTGATTTTTCGACCGAGGGTGTTTGGCCCCCCAGCAACCAAGGCCAAGATGGATTGCTTTCAGTCTTACAAGCGACTTCTACAGAGGCTCTTATTGACTTTGTCTATCTTATAAAGGCCAAGGATGCACGTCCGGATTACGATCTGACTGAGCTTGCCCAACGAGCTGAGAACGACCTCGAGATCCGCCAGGTTACCGACGAGCATTATCTAGCCGCTCAACTTGTACAGGCACTCGGTTCTTCTGCAATTGGTGTTGCTTCTGATCTAGACCTATTGCTCGCTCAAGGCATTACCAGAAAGGCATCCTATAGCTGGCCCAGCTTAGAAGGAATAGACCTCGAGTTAGTAAGTGAAGCCCCTTTAGAGGGCAGGACGTTGCTCTTCCTGCGAGAGCTCGCAACATTTTCGTCTTCAGGTCGCGAATTACCGATTGTTTCCTATTTATTGCATAGTGGGGGATTACTCGATATAGCTGCCCCTGATCCGTTTGCTCGCTTTCTCGCAGAAGCTACCCGAGTTGACGTATCCAAAGATTCCGAGATTATTGCACGAATTCGCGGCGACCTAGCCGATGTCTCAGTGCGTCTGGCCGATTTACAAGCGAGTGCAGAGGGCCGTGAATTCAGGGACTCTATAAGAGAACTCCAGCGGCGACTTGCCGAGGCAGAAGCAAAAGCCGCCCAAGGTAGTGGATCATTCTTCTCGCAGTTAGTTGGAGCACTCGGCGAGACAGTCGCAGCAGTGACCAATGTGGTAGGTCAGCAAGAGGCCGGTAATCTAGAGGGAATGGCAAAAGGCATCCCCCGTGTATTCGATTCAGGACTGAAGTTACTTGACATTGTCTCTGGAGCCAGCGGAAGCAACCTTAGCCAAGTTCAGAATCTGAAGGAGACGCTTGCTGCTACCGAGCAGGCATACCGCCAATTTGTCGAGGAGGCGGCAAAGCTAAGGGATAGTCTCCTGCAACGGAGATATGCGGCACTCGTGGCAGCTCTTCAAAGGCGGGAGGCCTTCCATTCAAAACTGGAGAGCCGCTACGCGCAGTTTCGCGACCTCATTGGTTTGGCATTTGTAAGTTACCAAGTTGACCCTGCGCGCGAAAAGGCGGCACTCCGGAACAACCTAACAAGTATTGTCACATTCTTGTCTTCCTACCCTGATGTCGAGCCCTATTTCAGGTTCAATATTTCGCCGCGCCTTTGTCAGGAAGAACTTTTCGGTTCGGCCCCGGCTACTCGCATCGAGAGTTGCGTGTTGCTTCGAGCGAGTAGTAGTTGGAGGATTGTGAGCACGCGCATTCCAGTGCGAGGAGGCAGTCCGGTAGATCTTCCCCTGTATGTAGTAGCTCCCACCCAAAGGGAGTGGCGCTTGCCCATTTATGGACTACCCGTAGATGTCAGGATCACAGGCTCAATCGACGAACTCCTGATTAATCGTACTCTTTCTGGAGAGCCTTTGTCTGATGTGATGAATCCCCAAGTCCCTGGGCAAATTGAGATCCGGAAACATCGCCCATAACATTGAGGGAGACGCGGCGGGAGCACATGAGTTGATGGTGCACCCTTCTACCGATCGTGAGTTCCCGCCTGCCAAGATGGTCCCTCGCCTCTTCTCCCGCTCAACTGGGCCGAATAGGTGCCGAAGATTCCGGCACCCGCCCGGACCTGGTACTACTTGCCCCTATGGTCTCTCCTGTCGTGCCCCGCCCGCCACGGTCACTCCGGCCGAGTTCGGCCATGCGGCGCGCCAGCTCGGCCCATTCCGACGCCTCTGCCGGGTCGGCCGGTTCCAACTCGCCGCTCTTCGCCATGACGAATTCGCAGCGCGTAGGATGATTTCACTAGTGGCAATTGCAAGTCTTGTGGCTCTTGCGCGAGCCGCGCTTAAACTCTTTCCTCCTCCCCACCCGACATTTCTTCAACCGAATCGCTCTCCCCCTCCTTCTTCACTCCAAGGAGCAGCTTTGCCTCATAGGGAGGCATAAGCCAATTGCCGAGGGGCGTGCTCTTCTCGACATTGTACTCTGTATCCTCACTCCTAAACGCACCTACAGACCCGATGCTCCAGCGGTAACCGAGCCGACTTAGAGTTAGGACTGGTGACCACTGATTCTGAAAGCTCAACGTTCTTGCAGCCAGTTGATCTTCCTCATTGTGCCAGTTATATCTTTTTGCTACTTGCTGATGAAGATCCTTCCACTCGGCAAAGGCGTCATTGATCTCGTCGCGAAGCTCTCTGCTCGCGCCTTCCGGAGAAGTATGCGCCCTCAGCTCACGAGTCCTCTTCAACAAGGCAAGACGCAAGCGCCGGGCTTGATCTGGATTCTCGCCCACCAGGTCACCAATAGCGTGCAAGGGAGCATCTTCAAAATAGGGAACTATACCCACCGGAAAGTCGGTCGTGGAAGTACCCCTGTTTATCAGGGGCGAGGCACCCGTTAGATCTACAAGTAAGTTTTCACAGGGACCGTGATGCGCCTCCCAGCAGCCGACAGCAGGGGCAGGAAGCAGCAGAAGACGACCCTGAGCTAAAAGTGGCGCCGCCTCCGTCGCTAAAAACTTGCATACCTCCTCGGGCAGGTATGCACCCTGCCCCAGCGCAAAAAACCAAGGACCAGACGAAGGTGAGTCGAACGCCCTGGTCCCGAGTGCGAAGATGTATCCTGCTCCTCCCTTCACTCGCTCGAACGGAAACACAGACATGACTCGTCCACTCTTGATCGGCCCCTTCCATAGAAGTACAAGCGTATCGGAAAAAAGACTGAACATCCTCACCGCTCGCCGAATGTCCGCGATTGACCGTACTTCGAGAAAAGGGGAAAAATGGTCGGGCGCAAAGCGCCGTAGATTAGCTATTACCTCGACGGCTCCACCGCTACCCCAGAAGTCGTAGAGGATACTCAGGCCAGCATCCCCCGTGTCTGTAGTTGATACTTTTGAAGTCATCTCCTGCCACCAATCCAAAAGGGGCTTAATTGCAGTCGCGTTTGCTTCTGCTAAGCTTGCTGAGGATTCTGATGGCGACATATCACGGATCTTCTCGATTCGTCGACGTATCTCCTTGCTGCCGTCGAGTTGCTGCTTGAGACTTTCGATTACTCCGTCACTGAAGTGCGCTGGCCGAGGTAGCACACCCACCTCTTCCAGCAGGCTCTCTGCCTTGTCCCAATGGCCAAGAAGCACTTCGCATTCGCACCATGGCGCCAATACCTCAAATAGAAATTCTCCCGGCGATTCACACTCCCTTCCGACGCGAGCGGCTACCTCAAAAGCTTCGCAGGCCTCTTCATCGCGGCCAACGACCTTAAGCTTGTGAGCAAGGCGAAGGGAACCAGCGGCCAAGTCGAAGGGATTGGAACCAGCATAAGACAGTGCCTGCTGTTCCAACTCTACTGCCTGAATGTTATCGCCCTGTTCGGCAGCCAACTCGGAAGCAAGCATCAGGAATGCGGCTTTCATCGCACCGGGCACATCATCGGAACTAAGAAGCGGCCACAGAGTCTGAAGCCGTTTCTGAGCCTCAACCACTTCACCAAGCTGCAAATAGATTCCAGCGGCGTTAAATTGTGCTGCCCAGAAATCTTCTGGTAGATCTGCCTGTAGCGCAAGCTTGGACGAAAGATTGCAGCACTCCATCGCAATGTGCGTTGCACCACAATGAGCAGCCCTGCCTGTGAGTTTCTGAAGAAGCTTCGCGGCAATACGCAGCTGGTCGTGGCTCCTGCTGTGGTCCTCTAACAATTCGAGCGACCTCTTTGCGCGGTCCAAGTCGCTCAAACGGATCGCCAAAGAGGTTATGCTTTCTATGACGAGGGACAGGAGAAGGCCACTCTGCGCATTGGGATGATCTCTTATGTACGATTCTGCCAACTCAGCGTGCGCGACGGCTCGCGCAGTCTGGTTCGTTTGAGCTAAAAGCAGCACGAGGTCGGCTCGGAGGCCGCACTGCAACTCCACCACAGGAACACCATTGTCAGGTTCCGATGTGCTTGACTCTGGAATCTCTAGACCTTGCTCGAATGCAGCCTCAGCCTCTTCTGCTCGCCCCTTACGTAGGAGAAGTGCTCCCTTCACTTGGCAAAACTGAGCGCGAAGCGATGCGCGGGTATTTTCACCAAGGTGTTCGGAAGCTTGTGACAGATAGTATTGGGCCGTTCTTAAATCTTTGTCGTCTAAGAAGGCCATCGTCATTAGATTGCAAGCTTCAACGTAAATTTGGCCCAGAGCGTCATCGTTTTTGGTTGTCTCGATAACTTCGCGGCAGAGCTCCTTAGCCAGTTCAACCTCGCGGCGCCTCAATGCCTTTCCCGCCAATCGTAGCTGCGAGGCGTGAAGCCGCGAGGACGCTGGCACCTCGCCGAGCAGTTCAACTAACTCAGAATCGGATAATTTGGAGACTACCTCTTCCCAGAGTCTTTCTGGACCAAGTTGAGTTATCGTACAGCGGTCCTGTGCATTGCTCGTAAGTTCCAAGAGCGTTGCGACAACTTGAGGTGGTAGCGCATCTGCATTCCAGACGAAGGTCCACCGCCTCATCTTCGTGCCCCATGCCTTCTCAGCCCCTGCAAAGTCCTCGCGAATCTTTCGGCTCGTCTTGCCAGATGTCAGTTCATCAGGAGCGTAGCACTGGAATACGGTCTGGCTGGCGGCCGAATAACCGTCGCATTTCCAGTCCCCTTCGGGACCAGCCGGCTTAACTGGCAGGAATGTCTTGTCATGGAAGGTCATGACGCGTTCGAAGAACTTCTGGAAGCTATTGCCTTTGGACTCTAGGCACTTCAGGCGGAAGAGCAAGTAGTGGCCGGAGTACTTCATGATGCTCAATTATATCCGGTCTCCCGACCTTGATAGTACCGAGCGAGCAGGTGCCGCCTCGTCGCCCCCCCGCCCGCCAAGGGGGCCTTTGCCCCCTCGGCCACTCCCCCGTTCAGGCGGGCAGTTGGGGCCGTAAAGCTACGACGGCCCCGCTCAGCTTCGCCCGGCGGCCGTCCGGGCACCGCCGGCACAGCTCAGCTCTGTCCAGGAAAGGCTGACTCCTGGGATCTGCTTGGCGCGGTGCCCTGGCTCTCGGGTCGGTCTTCCCGGCCGAGCTCGGCCATGCGGCGCGCCAGCTCGGCCCATTCCGCCGCCTCTGCCGGGTTGTCCTGTTCCAACTCGCGGCTCTTCGCCTTCACGAGCTCGCAGAGCGCGGGGCTCTGAAACTCCTCGATCTCCTCGACCATCGCCAGCCGCTGCCGTGGGTTGCGTCGCTCCAGGCGGCGCAGGAGGTCGGCCAGCGTTTCGGGGTCCTCCGGCCTCGCCACGGCGGGCTCCGGCTCGGGAGTGAGCACGACGTCGAGCACACTGGCGCCCAGCTCGAGCAGCTCGGCGAAGAACTTCTCCGTCAGCACCCGCTGGGCGCGAGACCACCCCCTCGACGCGGCTCGAAAGGACCCGATCATCCGCAGGGCCGGTTCCAGCAGAGCCCGGGGGAACCCGCACGCATCCGCTGCCCTTTCGAGCACCTCCCGCGGCAGCGTCCTCTCTCCACGGTCGTAGAGCGAGACCTGGCTGGCCGCGGTGCCGGTAGCGGCTCCGAGCTCGGCCTGATCCATGTTCATGGCATAGCGGAAGAGCACGTAGAGCAGCCGCGCTTCCTGGTCGATCTCCTCAGAGGGCTTCTTCTTCATGTGTCCTCTCCCCGGGAGCGCCGCCACAGCGCTCCGCCCGGAATTCCCTCACCGCTCCGGAGCGCCATACTCCCTGGGGGGCGGACCGCGCGGCCATGCCGGCCGGCTCCGGCCGCCTCCGGAAAGGAGTCGGTATGCGATTTCTCATGAGCCTCCTGAAGGCCATCTGGGAGACCGAGGCGGGGCACATCGATCCCTGGGGTCGCGCCGCGACACCGAGCGGAGATGACCCGGGCCACATCGATCCTCTGGGCTGACCGAATGGGGCCGAGGCATCTACGGAGCCTCGGCCCCTTCGAACTTGAGCTCGGGATCGTGCTGCGATCGATGAAGGAACCGGATGACGCTCCAGATTAGCTCCACCGTGGCGGCCTCGCGCCTGGCGGCGTCGCAGAAGATGAGGAGGGCGGCGAGAGCTTCCCGGTGGACTCCCTGACTGGCGAAGGTAGCGGCCATCTGCTCGCCGAGGGTCCGCACCTCGGACGTGCGCCCTTGCTCCAGCAGTAGAGCAGCCCCAGATCGAGGCTCGCCAGAGCGTATTCGAGCACCAGCGGCGGCTTGAGAGAGGCGAACTTTCGCCGAGCCTGCTCGAATATCTCCTCGGCTTCCTCCGCTCGACCGGTTCCTGCGGCGATCTTGCCTCTGATGAACAAGACGTGGATCAAATCCACTTCCTGAGCGAGCTGCCCGGCGAGAGCCTGTGCCTCTCGCAGACGGGGCGCAGCCTCGGCCCCACGACCTTGCATGCAGAGGTTGAAAAGGATTTCGCAGAGAACGCCGAGTGCAATCCGTGGCTCCAGCTCCTCGTCGATGTGAAGGATCGCCTCGCTCAGGACCTCGGTGGAGCCCTCGATGTCGCCGAGCGCCCCCAGGATCTGCGCCTTGGTGAGGAGCAGCTTCCCGCGAAGGCTTCCCCGATCGGCAGCGAGAGCCTGCTCGATCCGCCGCCGCGCCTCGGGGAAGCGGCGCTGCGCTTTTCGGACGGTCGCTTCGATCCAATAGACCCAAGTCTCGTCGAAGAGCCCTGGATCCCCAGGAGCACCACCCTTCCAAAGCGGTTTCGCCTTGCTCAGAGCGATGTCCGCTCGCGGCAGGTCGTTCGTCACCCGGCGGGCATTCGCCACATGGAACCAGGCGTAGCCCTGGGCCCGCTGGCGCAGCCACTCGTTCCCGAGGCAGAGCTCGGCGATGCGGAGCGCGAGCTCGGCCAGCTCCAGCGCTTCGGCCGGGCTGCTCGGCGCCCTTTCGATGCTCTTGGCCGAGACCAGCTCGACCATCGCCCAGGTGCGGACCTCCACGGACTCCTCGACCAGCGCGAGCCGCTCGTCCGTTTTCCGGCCTTCGAGGCGCGGCCACAGCCGGCGGGCCTCCTCCCGCGCCTGCAGCGCCTCTCCTTCCAGGGCGACGATCGACAGCCCGGCACGGGCGAATTCGGCCGCCAGCCTGCCCACCCGAGCCACCACCG
>Ga0268265_10001566_pt1 | contig 18948 bp, 22 predicted proteins | sample KBSSwiS52_FD_190355 | JGI IMG/M metagenome (GOLD analysis project Ga0268265, IMG submission 190355) | Switchgrass rhizosphere microbial communities from Kellogg Biological Station, Michigan, USA - KBS Switchgrass S5-2 (SPAdes) (version 2) | ecosystem: Host-associated > Plants > Roots >... | reverse complement strand
GCGCGATCGCACTCGGCGCCGCCCTCGACTACGTGAATCGGATCGGCCTCCCCGCCATCGCCGCCTGGGAGTCCGAGCTGCTTACCCATGCCACGGAGCGCCTCCAGGAAGTTCGCGGATTGCGGCTCGTGGGCACTGCTCCGCACAAGGCGGCCGTGGTCTCCTTCGCCATGGAGGGCATCCACCCGCACGACGTCGGCACCATCCTCGACCAGGAGGGAGTCGCTGTCCGCGCCGGCCACCACTGCGCGCAGCCGGTGATGGTCCGCTTCGGCGTGCCGGCGACCACGCGGGCCTCCTTCGGCCTCTACAATCAGATGGAGGACGTCGATGCCCTGGTCGCCGCCCTTCATCGCGCCCGGGAGCTCTTCGGCTGATGTCCAACCTGCGCGATCTCTATCAGGAGGTCATCCTCGACCACAACCGCGTGCCCCGCAACTTCGGGACTCTGGAGAACGCCAACCGCGAGGCCGAGGGGCACAACCCTCTCTGCGGCGACCGCGTCCGTGTCTCCCTGCACGTCGAGGGCGACCGGATCGACGGCATCGCCTTCCAGGGCTCGGGCTGCGCGATCTCCACGGCCTCGGCCTCGCTGATGACCGAGGCGCTCAAGGGCAGGACGGTCGAGGAGGCCCGCCGCCTCTTCCACGGCTTCCACGACCTGCTGACGACCGGAGGCAACGCAGACGAGCTGGGCAAGCTCGCGGTCTTCGCCGGGGTGCGCGAATACCCGATCCGGATCAAGTGCGCGACACTCGCCTGGCACGCGGTCCAGGCTGCGCTCGAGCAGAAAGACCATCCCGTTTCCACCGAGTAGGAAGGACATCATGGAAAACCTAGAAGGCGAGATCGTCGAAGCCCTCAAGTCCGTCTTCGATCCGGAGATCCCGGTCAACATCTACGAGCTGGGCCTGATCTACGACCTGGAGATCCAGCCGGAGGGCCAGGTGCAGATCAAGATGACGCTCACCTCGCCGGGCTGCCCCGTGGCGGGCTCCCTGCCGGGCGAGGTCAAGGCCAAGGTGGAGAACGTGCCCGGCGTGGCCGCGGCCGACGTCGAGCTGGTCTGGGACCCGGCCTGGAACCCCTCGATGATGACCGAGGCCGCCCGCCTCCAGCTCGGCATGTTTTAAGCCGGCGAGCTCCCTCTCCCCCGGCACGGGGGAGAGGGCTGGGGAGAGGGGGAATGGGATCAACCTTGGACCGAAACCTGCATAGCTCTGCGGGGAGTGGGCATCCGGCAAAGGGCCCCCTCAGACCACTCCGGGAAAACAGACTATGCGGACACATGCCAAGATGAATCCTCCGCCGATCAGGATCGTCGAGGAGCCCGAGGGCAGGACGGCAGAGATGCCGCGCCTCCTCCGCCAGGAGGACGAAGCGGCGTCCCAGGACCGCGGCATGGAAGCCATGGGCAGGCTCGCGGGCGGCATCGCCCACGTGTTCAACAATCTGCTCACCGCCATCTCCTGCGAGGTCGAGCTGGCCCTGACCCGGCTGCCCCCCGACGAGCCGGCGCGCAAGAACCTGCGGGAGATCGAGCGCGCCGGGGAGCGCGGCGCGGCCCTCGCACGCCAGCTCCTGACTTTCAGCGGACGGCAGGTTTTACAACCCCGGCTGTCCCAGCTCAACAACCTGCTGACCGGCCTCGAAGAGCGGATCCGGCACATCGTCGGCAGCGCCATCGAGGTGAAAATGGCCCTCGATCCCGACCTTCACCGGGTCCAGATCGACGTCCCGCAGATCGAGCAGGCCATCCTGAACCTGGTCACCAATGCCCGCGACGTCATGCCCGAGGGCGGCCGCCTGACCGTGGAGACCCGCAACGTGGAGATCCGGCCGGGTAATTCCAACCATCCGCTGCGCTCCGCTCCCGGCCACTGGGTGGAGCTCAAGGTGAGCGACACCGGGCCGGGCATGGAGGAAGAGGTGCGGCGGCGGGTCTTCGAGCCGTTCTTCACCACCAAGCAAGGGGGCGAGGTCGCCGGGCTCGGCCTCTCGACCACCTACGGGATCATCAACCAGAGCGGCGGGCACATCCTCGCGGACGGCGAGCCGGGCAACGGCTCCCGCTTCCTGATCTTCCTGCCCAGCGCCGAGCAGCCGGCCGACGCCGACGCGCCGGGCGGCATCAACGGCAAGCCCTGGGAGACGATCCTGCTCGTCGACGACGAGGAGAACGTCCGCCGGCCGCTCTCCGAGATCATGAAGAGCCACGGCTATAACGTCCTCGAAGCCGCGGATGGTGCCCAGGCCCTGGAGGTCAGCCAGCAGCACTCCGGGCCGATCCACCTCATGGTGACCGACATCCTGATGGGCAGCATGAGCGGCGTCGAGCTCGCCGAGAAGCTCTCCTACGACCGGGCCGAGATGAAGGTGCTCTTCGCCACCGGCTATCCCGCCGGACTGGCCGAGGGCTCCGGCCTCGACGGCGAGGACGCCCACCTCATCAAGAAGCCGTTCACCGGCAAGGACCTGGCCGCCAAGGTCAGGGAGATGCTGGAGAGCGCGGACTGACCGCGGCCGGCACCTCCACGCTCACCGTGGCCGTGCGGAGCTGGTAGATCCCGCTCCGGCTGTCCGACCAGAGCAGACGGAAGGTGCCGTCCGGAGCCGCAGCCAACCCCATGTACTCCCCTCCCGCGGGATAGCGCAGCGCCACCTCGACGTTCTTCGGAGCGGCGGGGCAGGACTTCTCCGAAGAGACCCTCACCTCGGGCAGGAAGGTCGCGCCGCCGTCGAACGAAGCCGCGAAGAAGATCTCCGTGCAGCGGAAGCTCCCCTTGATCGTGCTGCCGTCGCCCCGGCCGTCGTACCAGACCACGCCCACCACTCCATCCTTGTTGACCGCGACCGCCGGCGTCCGTGAGTAGGGGGTGACGTTGCCCGGCCGGTCGATCCGCACCGGGGCCGACCAGATCTCGCCGAACGTGTCCGAGTAGCGGAGCTGGATCCCGTCGAACTGCGGCGCCGCGCACACATGGAAGATCCGGTCCGGCGGAGCCAGCCGGTCCGAAAGGTTGACGGCGAGCGACGACCAGCCTCCGCGGGCGTCGCAGCCCTCGGAGATGAGCAGCGGCTCGGAGAAGGACCTCCCTCCATCCTCCGAAGCGATCAGCCAGTCGCGCTGGCGCTCCAGCCGGCGCCGCTCGCCCGGGCGGCCATAGTCCGCGAAGGCCACCAGGAGCGCGCCCTCCGAGCTCACGATGGAAGCGTGCGCCTCGTAGCGCAGGTTGCTCGCGACCGCGAACCCGGGCTCCGCGAAGGTCGCTCCACCGTCCGTGGAACGGGCCGCGAGCACGGCATCCCGCGCCCTGCCGGAAGGCCCCTTCCGGGTGCCGGACGAGACCAGGTAGAGGCTGCCCCCGTCCACCGCGAGCATCGGATGGTCCTGCACCTCCTTCTGGACGACAGGCTGGCTCCACGTGCGCCCGCCATCCGCGGAGCGGAACACCCGGACCGAGGAATCCTCCGCGCCGGTCGCAAACACGGCGGTCCCGTCGGCCAGGAAAGCGGTCCAGACGTCGCCACCGTCCCGGATCCCCAGGTCGTGCTTCCGCCAGATGCGCCCGCCGTCCGGGGAGGAGAAGAGCAGCGAGCCGTAGGTCCCATCCGGATGCCCCACCATGGCGGCGGCGACCAGGTTGTCCGGGTCCTTCGGATGGATGGCCAGGGAGGGCTCCACCAGCGGGAGGTCCACGTCCACCTGGACCGGAAGGTCCTCCCCGGCATGGACGGCGCCCTGGGCCCGAACGAGAGAAGATCCGAGGGCGGGCGAGAGCAGGAGGCAAAGCGCGACGGCACGTCTCAAAGTGAATTCTCCATTCCCAACAAGGCTAACTTGTTGCGGGATCGGCGTTCTGGGCGTAAGATGCATGTTTATGCGACCCGAAACAGAGCACATGATCATGACCATGAAGACTCTGATGCGAATCCTCGGATACCGCAATGCGGATCTCGAGCGCAAGCTCGGTTGGAGCGTGAGCTACCTGAGCCGTCTCTTTTCGGGAGGGATCGAGCTCCGCTTCGAGCACATCGTGGACATTGCCAGAGGGCTTGACCTGACTCCCGAAGAGGTTTTCCGGTTCGCCTATCCCGAATCGGGCGAGCCGCCGAGCGACGCGGCCAGCCGGGTGCGGTCGGCCACGGCCAGCCTGGGAGGCTACCGGCTGCCCGCCGCGGCACCTCAGGAGCCTCCTCCCCCTCCCTCCCTCACCCAGTCCGATGTGGAGCGCATCGTGATCAAGACCTTGCGCCGCTTCCTCAGCGAAGGGATCAGCTCGCCGGACGAGGAGAAGTGATCCCGGACGGTTGCCGGTGGCGATCCACCCAGTACCCCCAGGCGACCAGCAGCCACATGGACTGCGTCACCCAGGCGACCGCCGCGGGGCTCGGCGGCGGCGGCCCGAAGAAGTTCATGAAGTAGACGGCGAGCAAAAAGATCACCAGCGCGGCAAGCGCGATCGTCCCCGTCCGGTCGCGTGGAGCCGTGGCCCGGACGTAGAGGAAGACCCCGGCGAGAAACAGAAGCAGCTCCACCGCGAGAGTCCCCGGCAGCGAATTCCACAACCCGAGCCCGTAGCGCTCCGCGCCCCCGGTGGTAAGCGGCAGGTCCGGCCGGTGCATGACCAGGTCGAGCACCCAATGGCTGACCACGAGACCGCCGAGCAGCAGCCCAATCGCAGGACGGGAGCGCCGCGCCAGCGTGTACACGATCCCGAAGAGCGCGCCCCAGGCCGCCATCGCGACCAGGCTGTGGGAGTACGGATAGCGGACGAAATCGAGCGGCGTGACCACCGTGATCCCCGGATCGATGCGCACTTCCTCGACGCCCAGGAGCAGCAGCGTCGGCCAGAGCAGGTCCGCAAATTGAGCGGCGAGGAACAGCGTGCCGAGAGACACGGCCGGCGCGATGCGCTTGGCGCCGAACCCGAGCCCGAAGTGGCCGATGAACATGGTGGGGACAGTCTACACGATCATTTCGCGAGGAGTGCCTTGTTGGGCGGCATTCATGGAAAGCTCGGGCATTTGACTGGACACGACTACGCCTCGTTGTAGGCTCTCTCGAGCTCAGCCACGTCGAGCTTCACCATCGTCATCATGGCTTCCATCACAGCCTTCACCTTCCTGGGGTCCCTATCACGGATCAGCTCGGTGAATCGTCTCGGGACAATTTGCCAGGAGAGACCGAAGGGGTCTTTGATCCAACCGCATTGCGTGGGCTTCGCTCCTGCCTTCACGAGCTTGTCCCAGTATTCATCCACTTCATCCTGATCCGCGCAGTCCACGTAGAGCGAGACCCCCTCAGAGAAGCTGAAGTACGGACCTCCGTTGTAGCCCATGAAGAGTTGACCACCCACGACGAACTCGGCGGAGCTGATGGGACCGTCCTTGCCGGTGCGGGCGACGTTGCGTACTTCGGAGTTCGGAAACGTCGCGGTGTAGAACTCGATCGCCGCTTCGAGCTGGTCGTTGAACATGAGGAAAGGTGTCACTTTGTTCATGGGAGTGTCTCCTCTGTGAAGGCGATGCTCTTCTCCGCCCAACGGGATCGGGATTCAGCGGCGCCGTCAGGCGTCCGCTGCAGGCCCCTGGTTGGGCGCTGCTCCCCTTTCCTTGTGCCACAGATCTCTGAGGTTGCCTAGACCTTCCGTGAGTCTCTCCAACCCTGTGACAGGTTCACCTTCGAGAAGCTTCTTCACAGACGCGACGCAATTAGAGGAAATTCCTGCCACGGTATCCGCAATTAGGACAACATCGTCGTCATCAATAGAGATGAATGCTCTAAGCTCGATCCCAGCATCAGTGGATCGGAGGTGGTTGCCCTCGAGGATGTTGAGGTTGTTGTGGGAGTGCCAACAGAGATGGGCATAAGGGCCATAATAGTAGTCGAGTTGGCCGGCACGCTCGAACCGCTTCCGCACGGAAAGTGGCTTGATCTGCCGCTCCTTAAGTTGCTTGAGAGTAGACCGAACCTCTTCTAACTGCTCGGCAGCTCGCGGGCTTCCCGAAAGACTCGCAATAAAAGGACTCTTGCTACCCTTTTCGACGGCTGCCTCCAGCAAAACACATTGCTGATCGAGGAAAGCAGCATTCATGAATTCTACATACGAGGGGTCGGTAGATACATTTATGAGATCCACGTATGCCTCCAGAAGGCTCCGGAGAAGAATAAATCCACAGGCACTGTCTTGCCGCTCGAGAGTTGTGTAAATGCCCTCTGCCACTTCAAGGATTCTGCCAAGAAGAGCGCCGCCGAGGAGGTGTTGGTGATTGCTAGGATCAAAGTGAAGTTCCTTCACAATGCCATGAATCTCGTCAAGGACACTCCGTAGAGGTGAAAGAGTCTTTCCCAAAAAACTCATAAAGGCTCACTACTATACCTGCGCCCAACATTGGTGCAGCGCCGCGCCTCAGCCATGCTTATCGGCCTGCACTCGACGTTCTGATCGTCGGAATCCAGGAACACCCCTGTCTCCAATTGTCTGAAGCGCAACAACTCCAAGAGTTTAGGCCTGCACTGGAGGGCGAGTCAATCCAAGCCGGTATGGCAGAATTCTGCCTCCCTCCTCAGGAGATCGGGCCGTACTGCCTATGTGTGTTGTCGATGCCCGGCCATCGCCCTTCCTTGCCTGAACTTCCGGCTGAAGCCGGCAGGGGTGCGTCCGGGGGAACCGCTCCGAGCCCGAGGGGATCTCCTCCCCTCTCCAGGGGAACCGTCCACTTGGACGCCCATTGGAGATCTGCGCCTCGCCGAAGCTCATCGGCGTGTCACCGGAACCTATCGGCGTCTCTCCGGAACCTATCGGCGCTTCAGCCAAACCGATCGCCGTCTCTCCAAGCTCTATCGGCGCTCGCCCAGAATCTATCGGCGCCTCTCCGGAACCTATGGGCGACTTCCCGGAACCCATAGCTGCCTCTCCGAAGCCTATCGCCGCCTCGCCGGAACCTATAGCCGGCTCTCCGGAACCTGTCGGCGTCTCGGCGGAACCTATAGCCGTCGCTCCAAACTCTCTCGACGCTCTCCCGGAATCCATCGGCGTCTCGCCGAAATCTATCGGCGCCTCCCCGAAACCTATAGCCGTCCTCCACAAACCTATCCGCGACACGCCGATAGGTTCCGGCGAGAGCCCGTCGCCGGTTGGCGACGCTCCGATGGATTCCGGCGACACGCCGAAGTCCTTCGACGGCTCGGCAAAGGATCTCGCTCAGACGGCGAGGCCTTCGGGCGAGACGCCGATGTCTTGAGGACAGGCGGCGAGCTCTTTCAGGACGACGCCGAAGGTCAGAGGAGAGGCGGCCATGCGTTTCGGCGTCGCGGCGAAGCTCCCGGCGAAGACGCCGATGGGTTTCGGAGGGGCGGCTGTGGGTTCTGGCGAGACGGCGATAGATTCCGCCATCAGGAGAATCGCCTCCGCTCAGCCCCTCAACCCAGGGCCAACGCGAAAGCCGCCAGGGCTTCGCGGATGGAGGCCGAGATCTCCGCGTCATCGGCGATGCCGCGCTCGTCGAGGTTCCGGCCCAGCAGCGGAACGGCGATCGACGCCTCGGCCACGAGCCGTCCCGACATGGTCTTCACCGTCTCCATGAGAGACGCCTGGGCGTGCGTGGACCGGGGCGACGCATTGAACAGGGCGACCGGCTTGTAGACGAACTCCTCGCCTCCCACCAGCCAGTCGAGGGCGTTCTTGAGAACGCCCGGAACCCCGTGCGCGTACTCCGGGCTGGAGATCAGCAGCCCGTCGGCCCACCTCACCTGCGCGCGGAGGTCCGTGACCGAGGGAGGCTCCGACGCCTCCAGGTCCGGATTGAAGTGCGGAAGATCGCCGAGCCCGCCGTACAGGCGGACCTCCATCCCCTGCGGCGCCAGGAGAGCCGCGGCGCGGAGGAGGGCCGTGTTCGAGGAGACTGCCCGGAGACTGCCCGAGATGGCGAGGAGCCGAAAGGTCATGCCTAGAACAGACGCGGGCTCGCGTGAGCCGAGCGGGGCGCAGCAACGCCCAAAGGAGCGGGCGGCAAAAAGACCAAAGCCCTCCCAGTGTTGTGGCGGGGAAGGCGCAGAGCGTCTATTAGACTAGCATGCCCGCTTTCCCTAGTTCTACTTTGTCAGGCCATGGACCTCATCCATGGCGGGTGGGGGTGGCGCCCCTTGTGGGCGCGGGCGCGTAGCCCCGGGTTTCAACCCGGGGCTCCAGGCGCACATCCGACCCGCGCCCCTTCAGGGGCGACGGCGAGGGCGAAGCGGCACAGCCCCGTCACCGCGAGCTCCACAGCGCGGGCGGCCTTCCTCCACCACCGTGCCCTCGCCCCTGAAGGGGCGCGGCAACGAGAAACGCGAACAGGCCCCCCGGGTTGAAACCCGGGGCTACGGGCCTGCGCCCGCAAGGGGCGCCACCCCCGCCCGCCGGGATCTGACAAAGTAGAACTAGACCCGCCCTACAGCTCCGCCTTCTCCAACCCCGCCAGGTAGAGCGCGTTCCAGAGCAGCTTGAAGGTGCTGTGCGGCTGGGCGCGGTGCTGGGGCCGGAAGCCGATCAGGATGACGCGGCCCTTGCCGACCTTGAAGTCCACCACGGCCGCGCGCTTCTCCAGGCGCTCGCCACCCTTGAGATAACCGCTGACCAGGATGTCCTTCTCATTCTCCGGATAGGAGGCCACGACGTGGCGCTCGAAACGGCCGCCGGGGGGGCTGGTCTGGAAGGCGGGCGAGTCGGCGAAGTAGGCGGCTTCCTCGGTCCTCAGCCCGTGGCTCAGCGGATGCTCGGGATCGAGACGGATGCGCAGCATGGAGCCGGGGCAGTTGAACTGCTCCGCCGGGACCTTGGCCAGGACGTTCGTCACCGGCAGGCCCAGCAGGTCGATCACGTACTCGGCGGACTCGTCCAGGGACACGAGCGTACCGCCGTCCTCGATCCACTTCTTGAGCTTCTCACCGCCGTCCCCGATCCCGCCGGCGTAGGGCGGCGGCAGCGGGTCCCAGTAGCGGCGGGCCTCGGCCGAGCCGGGCTCGCCCCGCTCCAGGACGTCCTTGCCCACCGCCGGCAGCAGGATCACGTCCACCTTGCCTTTGTAGGCGGCGGCCTTCATCTGCTCGTTGCTCAGGTTCTCGAACTTGAAGCCGTAGCGCTCCAGGAGGAAGCGGGTCCAGCCCTCGTCGATGCTCGCCACCCAGGGCTTGTAGAGGCCGACGCGCACCGGCTTGACCCGCCAGGCCGGACCCTTCGGCGCCTGCTCCAGCGGCCGCACCGGCACGCGCAGCTCGCGGGAGAAGCGGCTCAGATCCTCCGGAGTCATCGTGCCCACCGGAAGATAGAAATCGCCGGCCATGCCTTCAGCATCCACAGGACGCTCCAGCCAGAACACTTTCTTGCCACTTGCGACGAGGCGGTTCAGGGCCGTGAAGGCCGAGTCCGCGGCATGCGAGATGACATGGCCGCCTGCCGCCGGGGCTACGTCGCCCCCCGGCCAGACCGGCTCGGTGATCCCCGACAGGCTGGAGGCGACGCCTGAGAGCGGCACGTCCGCCTCGGTCACCTCGACCCCCATGGCGATCGGAAGCGACCAGGAGGTCACGTCGTAAGGCGCCAGGATGGGACCGCCTTCGAAGGCGATGACCTCGGGGTAGCGCTGCGGGCGGAGCATGGTCAGGAGGAACGCCCGGTAGGGCTGCGCCGCGGGGATGACGTAGGTGCCCGCGGGCCAGACCTGCCGACCCAGGGTGACGGGAGAATCGGAGCGCTGCACCTGGACCCCATGACGCAGCAGCAGCTCGACGAGCAGGGTCGCGGCGACCGGATCGCGCTGCCCGGCCGGCACGATCCAGGCGTAGGGCGGCTCCGAGGCGCCGCGCGCCGTCGCCTCGCTGGCCATCCGGTAGACGTTGAAGAGGATGCTCTGGCGGTACTCGGCTCCGGCCTCCAGGAAGGCGCGGGTGGCGATCAGCTCGTACTCGACGATGTCGCGCAGCCGCCACCAGCCGCCCGGCCAGGGCGAGGGGAAGTTGGAGCGCCGGTCGTACTCGGGCAGGCCCTTGACCCCGCCGCGCAGCTCGCCGGACTCGATGTAGAGCGGCGTCCCGATGTCGGCGCTCGCCACCTCGGTGAGCAGGCCGGTGACGTTCTTCCACCAGGCCGTGTTGCGGGTGCCGCCCGGCCAGTAGCTGTCGAAGATCATGTTGCTGCCCACGCCGAGCTTGCCACCCTCCTCCAGCCGCATGCTCATGACCGTGCCGAGCAGGTCGGCGGTGCGGAAGATCAGGGAATTGACCTCGGGGGCGAGCGGGTCGGCCTGCGGCGGCACGAACATGCGCGGGCCGGTGGCGCCCATCTGGTGCTCGTCGAGGAAGATCTGCGGAAACCAGCGGTGGTAGAGCACGCCGTTGACCGCCTGCGACTCCTTCTGGGTCAGCATGTAGAAATCGCGGTTGTTGTCGTGCCCGACATAGTGGTGGTACAGCCAGGGCATCGGCCCGCCTTCGTAGGGGGTGCCGAGCTGCTTGTTGTACCAGTCGACCACCATCACCTGCCCGTCCGGGTTGATCGAGGGCATCAGGAGCAGGATGACGCCGTCGAGCCAGGCGAGCATCCGCGGGTCCTCCGTCGTGGCGACCTCATGGACGAATTCCATGGCCATCTGGGTGGAGCCGACCTCCGACGAGTGAATGGAGCAGGTGACGAGGGCGATGGTCTTGCCCTCGGCGGCCAGGGCGCGCGCCTGCTCGGCGGAGAGGTCCTCCGGGTGGGCCAGGCGCCGCGCGATCTCCCGGTAGCGCTCCAGGTTGGCCTGGTTCGCCTCCGAGGTCAGGACCACCACCGGCATGTCGTTCCCGAGGGTGGAGGTCCCCGCGGACTCCATGCTCACCCGGTCCGAGGCGGCATCCACGAGGCGCAGGTACTCGATCACCTTCGGCCAGGGAGCGAGCTTGCGGTCCTCGCCGACGCGATGGCCGAGGAAGGACTCGGGGGTCGGAACTTGAGCCTGGGACTGGACCGGGAAGGCCAGGAGGAGCAGGACGAGGAGATGTCGGCGCATGGCGCGGAGCATACCCCAGGCAGCCTTTTCGGCTGCCGGCCCGAAATGGCAGAGGCCTTGCTTCTGTTATCAAGGCGTGGCACCCTCGGAGATTGGAGTACGAGGGGGAACCTTCGCAGGCTCCCTGGCCGGGTGTCCCGAATCGAGGACGAACATGAAACGTTTCCCCAAGATCCTTCCGGCCCTGATCCTGGCCCTCGTTCTCTTCCCCTCCCTGGGAGGCTCGGTGGAAGGTACCCCGGCGAACGAGGAGTTCCGCTACCGCTGGCAGCTCCGCAACTTCATGGGCGCGGTGGCCGGTCTCTTCTTCCCGCGGCAGGGCGAGGGCTCGCTGACCTTCATGAGGAGCAACGGGCACCTCAAGAGCGAGCTCACCATCACCTCGCCCCAGAGCAAGGAGCCGGGCTACTTCCGCTACGGCTCCGAGATCGACGTGCACACCCTGCAGCCGATCCGTGCCTGGAGCGCCTACTCCTGGCGCGGCGAGTCCAAGTCGAAGAACGAAGCGGTCTCCAAGGACGGCGTCCTCGACGTCGCCGCCGGCATCTACGCCATCCGCAGCGATCCGCCCAAGAAGTCGCGGAAGATGCAGATCTGGTCGGACGGCAAGATCTATCCCGTGGTGGTCATCCCCATGGGGATCGAAGTCCGCCAGCTCCCGCACGGCAAGGTGTCAGCGCGCCACTACTCGATCCGCGGCGTCAACGTCCCCAACGAGCGCCGCTGGAAGGGCAAGCTCGACCTCTGGCTCACCCCGGACGAGGCGGCCACGCCGGTCGAGATCCTCATCTCCCGCAACATGGCCGACGTCCGCATGGAGCTGACGTCGCGGCCCTGACGCAGTTTCCGGTATTCTCCCTTCTCAGTTGACGCCCTCGGTGCTCTCCCTCGGGGAGAGAGGGGGATGGGATCAACCAACGCGAAGGAGGGTACAGACATGAATCGCTACAGGTTGGGTGTGATGACGGCGTCCCTGGCTCTCGTCCTGGCCCTTTCGATCGGCTGCCGCTCCAAGACGGAGGACTATGGGACCGAAACTCCGGCCACCGTTGAGACTCCGGCGAGCGCTCCCATGGAAACCCCGGCGGCCGCCCAGGCCATGACGGTCTCGCTGCAGGGCGATCCGGCCGACACGGACTTCGCCGGCACGGTCTCGATCACTCCCGAGGGCACCGGCGTGCGCATCGTCGCCGATGTCGCGGGGGTCGATGCGGACGGCAAGCACGGCATCCACGTCCATGAGAACGGGATGTGCGACCATGCGGGCGAGGGCGGCAAGCACTTCACCTCGGCCGGCGGCCACTTCAACCCGGCCGGCACGGAGCACGCCTGCCCGCCGACCGATCCGCGCCACGCGGGAGACCTGGGCAACATCGAGGTCAGCGGCGGCAAGGGGCACCTGGAGCTGTCGGTCTCGAACCTGACGGCCGATCAGCTCAACGGCAAGGCGATCATCCTGCATGCCGGCGAGGACGACTGCAAGACGCAACCGACCGGCAACTCCGGCGACCGCCTGGCCTGCGGCGTGGTCGGCGGCACGGGCACGATGTAGGGACAGACAGGGATGAGCCGGCGAGCCGTCCTCTTCCTTCCGGCGGCCCTGGGCCTCCTCACGGCCTCCGGTTTCGCCGGCTCTTCCTCCAATCCTCCGGGCTGGACGCCGGCCGATCCTCCGGCCGGCCCCGGCGCCATGGCCCCGAACCTGACCGCCGCGGGCAAGGATCTGCTCCTGACCTGCCTGGAGCCGCTCGGCCCCCCAAAGGAGCCGACCGGCCATCAGCTCCGCTTCGCCCGCTTGACGGCGAACGGCTGGTCCAAGCCATCCACGGTGGCCTCGGGCCCGGGCTTCTTCGCCAACTGGGCGGACTTCCCGGGCGTGGGCCAGGCGCCGGACGGCTCCCTCACGGCCCACTGGCTCGCCAAGACCGGCGACGACACCTACGCCTACGGCATCTACCTCGCGCGCTCGGCCGACGGCGGAGCCACCTGGTCGAAGACCGGGATGCTCCACGACGACAAGGTCCCGGCCGAGCACGGCTTCGTCTCCTGGCTGCCGGAGCCCGCGGGCCTCCGCGCCTTCTGGCTCGACGGCCGGGAGACTCCGAAGAAGGGTCCCATGACCTTGCGGACCGCGCTGCTCGACAAGGGCGCTCCCGCATCGAGCGAGCTCATGGACGACCGGGTCTGCGACTGCTGTCAGACCGACGCCGCCCTGGCCGCGGCCGGACCCGTGGTCGCCTTCCGCGACCGCACGGCCGAGGAGATCCGCGACATCTATGTAGTGCGGAGAACCGCCGCGGGCTGGAGCAAGCCGGTGCGGGTGGGCGCCGACGACTGGAAGATCCCCGGCTGCCCGGTGAACGGGCCGGCCATAGCCGCCGCAGGCAAGCAGGTGGCGGTGGCCTGGTTCACCGGCGCGCCGCCGGGTCCCCGCGTCCAGCTCGCCGTCTCGAGCGACGGCGGAGCCACCTTCGCCAGGCCGGTCCTGATCGACACCGGCAAGCCGCTCGGCCGGGTCGACCTCGTCCTGGACGGAAGCGACGCCATCGTGAGCTGGATGAGCCTGGTCGGAGACAATGCCGTGATCCGCCTGCGGAGAGTAAGCGCCAAGGGCAAGCTGGGAAACCCCGTGGCGATCGCGGCCACCAACTCGGCCCGTGGCAGCGGCTTCCCCCGCCTCGCCGTCCAGGGAGGCCGCCTCCACGTTGCCTGGGTCGAAGAGGGCGATCAGGGAAGACGGGTGAGGATGGGGAGCTTGCCGCTCAAGACTGTGGGTCCGGGCTGAGGGGACATTCCGCCGCCGACCAAGGCCTCCTCATGACGCAACTCTTGCAGCGAGCCATCGACGCAGTCCAAAAGCTGTCGCCCGCCGACCAGGATTCCATCGCCTCCATCATCTTCAAGGAGATTCAGGCTGAGGAACTCTGGGAAGGGACCTTCGCTCGCTCGCAAGACAAGCTTGCGCGGATGGCCGCCAAGGCCCGAGAGGACACTCGTGCCGACAAAACCAGGAACCTCGGGATCGCCGAGCTTTGAAGTCTCGAAGAGGACACAATCTACTGGTTCTGGATCGGTTCCCACTCCGAGTACGACGGTTCCATTTGATACACATCCACTGCCTTCTGAGCGTTGAGCCAGAGTTCGGGGGATGTCTGAAAGGCCGCACCCAGTGCCATTTCCGGAGTCACGTCCGGCCGGCCGTTGACGATGCGGTTGATCACCTTGACGTCACAGCCCAAATGATCCGCCAGCCGCCGCTGGGTCAACCCGAGGGGCTTCAAGAACTCCGCCAAAAGGATCTCGCCCGGGCTCGTGGGCGCCCGCTTGCGCAGCATGGTTTCGCCTCCTTAACGAAGCGCCTCCCAATCCTCCTGCCCGACCGGCTCCAGCGGGTCCGCATAGCGGATGACGGTGCCCCGGAAAGCCCGCAGAGCCGCCACGCGATCATGGCTACAGGGCGCAGTGACAACCAGCTCCTTGCTCGTGCTTTCGACCTCCCGGAAGTCCCCGCGGGCCTTGGCTTTGAAGCTCGACTTCGAGACGCTGTGTTCCATGTGGGGCTTTCGCAGCGCGTGACTACCCTGTGATCCTAGCATGGTCCGTTTGGTCAGGCGGGGACGGTCATTGCTATAGTGGTTCCATGGGCAGACCCACGAATCCCGAGCCGGCGCCGGTCCCTCCGCCGGCCGAGTCTCCCGACGGCGTCGACCTCACCCTGATCCGCTGGACCCTCAGCCTGACGCCGCTTGAACGGTTAGAACTGCTCCAGGACTGGGTGGACGGGCTCGCCGAGTTGCGGAATGGACGGGTCCCGGAGCGTTAAGTTCCGAGGGCTCCTCCAGGCTCTGCTCCGAAATTGGAATTCCGAGTGGGTCACACCTTGGCCTCACTCCAGCAAGCTCTGCGCGCCAGCGGAAACTGAGCCAAGGAGGAGAAAGACAAGAGAGCCCTGCTCCTCGCGTCTCACCCATCCAGATGTTCGTCGTCGTCGGACTCAGAGCGGCCCTGCGACCGGCTGCAGACTGCTTTTGTCTACCTCAGATAGGTAGGGGTAGCGTACTTGACGCTTGCGTGAAGCCGGCGTTTCTCGACCATTTCTAGAGGCCAGTTGAGCTCTGGCGCTGGTCGCTCCGGTGTTATCAAGTAACGCCCATCGGGGCGCACCACAACATGAAGAGATCCGTCGCATCGGGTTGTTAGCACGAACCGTTGCTGATTACTACCATAAGGCCACGGGCGAAGGACTGGAATTCCCTGCGCACGCCTTCTGTACCAATCCAACGTATCTTGGCTTGCATAGAGATGTTCTGCATCCGAGACGACAAAGACCTCGGGGCGACAGAATTGAAACACCTCCGCACAGCACCCGTTCTCCCTCCCATGGTGCGAGGTCACAAACATGGTGACGGAGGCAAGATCGGCAACGAAGGCAGGACGTCGAAGCAATGCCCGCCAACCAGCAGCCTCCAGATCGCCAGCAAACAAGATCGTGAAGGTACCGTAACGGACGAAAAAGGCTAAGCTAAGATTGTTTGTGTCGCTGAAATCCACTCCATATCGGTTGAAGTAGGCCCATGCCCGAACGGTTCCGCCGCAAGCGATGCGGCCAATTAGCCCTGGCCCACAGTGCTCAAGAATTCTCCATATCATCTGAATCCCGTTCCCCATTCCCCCGGATCGCTTCATCGCTGCCAATGCCCTTGCGGTGATTGTAGGGTTACTTAGCATTGAATCGATCGGCACATCTCGGCAGAGATAGGCTAAATCACTGACATGATCCTCATCCAGGTTCAAAAGCGTGAGTAGATTGATCCGGCTATCCTCGAAAGCGACTGATGGAAACCACGGGGGCTCCAAGCGATAACCGCAATCGATCATCAGGCGAGTGCCGTTTGGACAAGTAACCATACTACAGCTGCCGTGACCCACGTCGAAAATATTGATGAACATCGCTCAGCTCACCTCCTTATTGCTCAGCATCAACCGGACAACGCCCCTCCCTCGATCATTTTCTTTCTCGATTGGCTCATCGAAGCAGTTCCCGGAAAGAGCCGAACTGCATGCGATACCGATTCTCTTCCAGAACCGCCTTAGCCCTGTCGGCCTCATCCACCGTCCAGCAGCCTGCTCGAATGGCGAGGAGAAAAAGGCCTGGAGTGTTCAGGAGGCCGCTTGGCCCGAGCAGCTTCGTCGCCTCACTACGTACGATCCGCCCTTCGTCGCAAACGAAGAGCCAATTTCTCGATACTGCTAGAGCGAGACAGGCGGCCTCACCCAGTTTCATCTGCTTGCGAAACCGGGCGAACCGAGCCAGTTCTGATGTCTGGTCGAGGGAAACCTCGTGCAAAGCTCCGGCTCTGAGCGCGACACTAACGCGCTTCCTTTGCTCCGGTCGCTTGACTTCCCTCAAGACCTCTCCAGGCACAACAAACCGGAGCCGTTCGAGGGCTCCAAGCAGTCCGATGCGGTCGACGATGGCGAAGTTAATCAGCACGGAAGTGTCCATGACGGCGGTTCGGACTTCGTCTCCGCTCACTCGAGCCCCTCGGGCAGGAGGACCTCGCTCTCGGCTTCCGCGTCGTCCAGGCCCACCGCCTGGAGAACCCGAGCCAGAGCTGACGAGGAGAATTCGACGATGGCGGCCAGCTCCGAGAGCTTACCGTGGGAGATCTTTTCCCGCCGGTACGCCTCGATCGCCAGGGCGAGGAAACGGGATCGGAAGTCCTTGGGGCTGGCCTCCCGCTTCTCGCTTTCCTCCCGGTCGCTGGGAAGGCGCAGCGAGCGCTCAATCTCCTTGCCTCGTCCTTCCTGCTCCTCGCCGAGCAGCACGTCAAGCTCGCCTTGCGCGATCAGGCGAAGGTTCCTGAGCCGGTACAGCGCCGCGAGGCGGCTGACCCCGAAGTGATGCGCGAGCAGCACCACGTCGTAGAGCTGCACCGTTTGAGAACCCGGCTCGGCTCGGGATTCGGCTGAGATCACGTCTCCCTCGTCGAAGACCGTCCATCTGTCGCGGCTCGGCTGGCCCTTCCCGAGACTGGCGAGGAGCTCGCGCACCCCGATCTCGGGCATGAGGAACGCCGCCGCGAAGGCGTTGGCCCGAACTTCGGAGAAGTTGGCGCGGTCCGACTCCCGGCTGATCGTGCCCTTGCTGTGACGATCAAAGAGGAGGTGAGAGTACTCGTGCACCCACGAGAATCGAGTCCTCAGCGCAGGGTGCCGCCGATTCGCGACCACAAGGAAGCTTAGGCTCGGCTCCATGAGGGCGAAGCCGGAAACATCCTGCGGCAGGTCCAGCAGGGCCGTGCGGGCTCCCTGGCTCTGGAGCAGATCCTCGATATCGCCGAGGGGCAGCTCACCCAGGTTGAGGCGGCGCCGCTCGGCGGCCGCTGCGCGGGTTCCTTGTTCGATCCCCTGCCACTTCGAATGCACTGCCGAGTCGGCATAGGCGGGCGCACGCAGAGCTGCCCGATCGATACCGAGCAGGTCTTCGAGGTTGGCCAGCTCCCTGGCGAGAGCGATGGAGTCGGAGACGGCCCTGGCCACCTCTTCGGCGTCGGCAAAGGTGGCCTCCGCCCGGAAGATCGCGACCAGAGAGTCCTCCGGGCGAAACCCCTCGGCCAGGAATTCCTCGATGCTCCGGCCATAGAGGCGTGCTAGCGCATCCAGCTCCAGCCCCGAGACAGTCCGGTTTCCAAGCTCCACCTGGGCGAGCGATGAGCGCGGCAATCCCAGTTGCCGCGCAACCACCTCCTGGGTCAACCCGGCCGCTTCGCGGGCCGTTCGGAGGCGCGCAGCCAGCTTCTGTAGGGTGATCGGCATCGAGACCTCCTGGCGTGGGACTTCCCGACTGCCGACATGCTACAAAATCGAACACACAACGTCAATGGTGATCGACTTGCGTCGCTTAATCAAACTCCAGATAGAGGGACGCCTTCGGCGTGATCGTCTTCCTGATCGCCCGGGAGATGAGAAGCTATAGGCGCAGCCTGCGTACCAATTATGGTACACTCCGGTCGTGGCGAAAGGGGTGTCGGCGGGCAAAGAGCCGGTTCTGTGCGTGATCTTCTATCGCACTGAGGCCGGCAATGAACCCGTGCGCCAGTGGCTCAAGGACCTGCGGCGGGAGGAACGAAAGGCCATTGGCCAAGACGTCAAGACGGCTCAATACGGCTGGCCGTTGGGAATGCCGCTGATCCGAAAGTTGGAGCCGGGCTTGTGGGAGGTCCGCTCCCACATACATCAGGGTATCGCGCGGGTCCTCTTCACCGTTGTCGATGACGTGATGGTGTTGCTACACGGCTTCGTCAAGAGGTCGCAGAAGATCCCGCCAGGAGACCTCAAGGTTGCCCGACAGCGTCTGGCCGACCTGACCAAGGAGTAACACGATGAACAAGAAGCACATCGGCAGCGACTTCGATGACTTCCTGCGCGATGAGAAGCTCCTCGAGGCCGCGGAGGCCACCGCCGCCAAACGGGTGATCGCCTTCCAGATCGCCCAGGAGATGAAACGGCGCGGGCTCACCAAGTCGGAGATGGCGAGCCGGATGAAGACCAGCCGGCCGGCTCTGGAGCGGCTGTTGGACCCGGCGAATCGATCCGTGACGCTCGCGACCTTGGAGCGGGCGGCGTCGGCTGTCGGCAAGAAGCTCAAGGTCGAGCTGGCATAGAGCCGCCCGCGTCTCTCGCTTCCAGCCCCGCTCCCGCGGACGTTCGCTCACGGCTCGGGGGTCATTCCCCCCGGGCTCCGCAACGTTCCCACCGAGGTGGGAGCCATTCCTGACAACTCCCGGAGCGTTCCTTCGGAACTAGTGTAGTGGGTCACTCTGTTGTGCTCTTAATGAGGGCCTGCCGGGCACGAGTGACCTTCTCCAGGATATCGCTCGCCTTCTTGGTCCAGATGAATGGCTTGGGAGCCTT
>Ga0268265_10001562_pt1 | contig 18972 bp, 10 predicted proteins | sample KBSSwiS52_FD_190355 | JGI IMG/M metagenome (GOLD analysis project Ga0268265, IMG submission 190355) | Switchgrass rhizosphere microbial communities from Kellogg Biological Station, Michigan, USA - KBS Switchgrass S5-2 (SPAdes) (version 2) | ecosystem: Host-associated > Plants > Roots >... | reverse complement strand
GGCCAGGTCCCAAACGCGCACAGTATCGTCGTCGCCACAGGAAACCGCGACGGTCCTTCCGTCGAGCTCACTCACCGCGACGGCGTTCACGGGACCGCTGTGGCCGACAAGAGGACGACCGACCGGCCGTCCCGTGGAAAGGTCCCACAACCGGACCGATTCGTCGTCACCCGCGGTCACCGCGACCGGTCCTTTGTGCAGCCGCCCGATCGCCACGCAGGTGACGGCGCTCGTGTGTCCCCGCAGAGGCGGGTACAGCAGCTCCTCGCCGGCCAGGTCCCAAACGCGCACAGTATCGTCGTCGCCACAGGAAACCGCGACGGTCCTTCCGTCGAGCTCACTCACCGCGACGGCGTTCACGGGACCGCTGTGGCCGACAAGAGGACGACCGACCGGCTGCCCCGTGGAAAGGTCCCACAACCGGACCGATTCGTCGTCACCGCACGTGAAGGCAACTGGTCTGCCCTTCACGGAACCGACCGCGACGGCTGTCAGCCAGCTACGTCTGCTTCTCAGCACCGTTCCCGTCGGGAGACCGGTCACTAAGTCCCACGTGCGAGCGATGTGGTCGTGGCCACAGCTCAGGACGACCGCCTTCTCATCAATCTTCCCGACCGCTACCGAAGCGACAGGAGCACGGTGCCGTCCGATGACATAATGTGGGGCAAGAAGCCTGCCCGTGGTCCACCGGGTGGTCCACGGCCGCTCCATCGGATATTCCTCGATCTGGCGGGCCAGCGAGTCCCTGAATCTACGCGCCGCGAGGTGCAGCTGCGCCGCCCGCCATCCGGCGTTGTCGACTCCACCCGGAAACGTGTGATAGCCCGCCCTGTAGATCTGCGCCAGGCGACTACCACGGGCGTCACCGCTCTGCTGTAATGCCGCCAGGACTCCCGGAGGCTCGGCCCAGACCAGGAACCCGGTATCCCCCAGAAGATCAATGAGCGCATTGGCGTCCGCAGCGTGTCCTGGCAGGTGCCGGAGCAGATAGGGGTGTGCGTCACTCCAGTCCCTGTTTCCGTTCGCATCTCTGGCTGTCGACCCGAGCAGGCCCTCGTAAATCACATAATTCAACGACCTGGAGCGGGCGGGATTGCGCTGGGGAGACCTCAGCAGGTCCGCTAGGGCCTGGTGGTAGAAACGATAGTAGACGGACTCGGCATCGACCACGGTCTCGATCAGATAGTCCTCGGCGGCCGTCAGGATGCTTTCGATGTCGCTGTCAGTGTAGGTTCTGCCGAACCGGGCGAGACTTTTCGCGAGTATCGGCCAGATCGCGTGTCGGTCATGTGGAAGGCCATCGCCTCGCGCATAGGCGAGCGGCCGGAGTATGTCCTCCACACGTTCCTGCTGGTCACCGAGGTCGATCAGATACCGGTCCATCGCCGCGCTCACATCGCGGGGGAACTCCCTGAGCCGCGGGTCACCCGGGCCGATCGCCCTCGGACTCTTGACGAGACTCGCGGTGACCAGCTGGCCGATGAGGAAGGTGGGATAGGCCGCCTCCGCCACGGCGTCGGCAACCGGTCTGGCCAGATCCTGCTGATCCTGATAGGGGCTGCCGTCCCGCAGGAGCCTCCGCCTTATGTACTCGACGAGGTCGTCGCGGGCAAGATACGCCGAACTGTCTAGGTCGATGACGTTGTCGGAGCTCATGTCCATGCCCAAGGCGGAAAGGTAGCGACGCGTTGGTCCGCCAGGCCTCGTACCGACGAGCAGCCTCAGCCTCGAGTCCGCAGCCTCCAACCCGATTCTGGACAGCAGCGACGCCAGCATGCGCGGGTCCTCTGACTCGTCGAGGGCATCTATGACGACGGTCAGGCGCCGCTTCCGGGACAGCAGGGCACGCACGATGTGGTCGATCGCCTCGTCGGTGGCCACCGTCGACGCGAGATCGACACCGAGGCCTGCTGCGATCATCTCCAGCACGGCGGCGGCGGACATGGCACGCGCGTGCACGGCCACGTCCACGGTCGCTACGGGGAGATCCGCAAGCGGATCTTCGTCGCTCAACGGCCCCGGCATCGTTGCACGGTAGTCCTCGTCCGAGAGGGTTACAATTCGGGCCAGTACCGCGGATTTCCCGGAGCCCGGCCCGCCCGTTACCACTACGAGCGGCTGTGCCCCTTCGGCAGGCGACACAATCCAGTCGCGTATCCGGCCGAGCGCGCGAACGCGCCCGGTAAAATACCAGCCCTTTCTCGCGGAATTCTCGACGCCTCGGGCGCGCGGGTCCCAGTGTGCCTGCCATGCTGTGTTCTCCAGCGACAGACCACCCCGTGGGCCGGGCGGCGTCGACAGCTCGTTGCTCGCGCCTCCTGCCGCCGTGATCCCAAGACTCTGAAGCTTCGACGCCAGGAGGTCGGCGAACCTCTCGGGCTCGTAGCCGTTCAGGTCGACCGAGACGAGATCGGAGATGAGCCCCGGAAGCTCGGTGTCATCGAAACGCGCGGGCAGGATATATTCGCGCCGTTCTCTGGCAGCCCTCGTCAGAGCCGCTCGCCGCTCGAGGTTCGTCCAGTCGCGGGCTGCGTAGTCCGTCGAGATGAAAATGACCACGATGGCAGCCTGTTCGCCGTACACACGGGGGAGCGACTCGGTCAGATGGGTGCCCCAGAGTTCGATGCTCGTCAGGCGGTCCGCGTCATAGAAACACCGTACCCCTTTGCGCGCCAGACCTCTGGCAACGCGCTCCACGTATGGCCGCTGTGCGCCAGCGAACGAGAGTGCGACGTCCCATCGCCATGACATCGACGATCCCCCGGTTTCTGAGCCGATCTCCCGCTCCAGCCCCGCCTCTCATGGCCGACGTCTCCAGGATCGCACAGCGCTGAAAGTCGCGGGCGGAAACCGGCGCTGTTGCATTGAGCTGGCCTGAGGCAGGGCTGGAGCCGGCCGGTTGCCTGGTCAGATGGCTTGTACGAGCTCGGTGAATGCTGCTGCGGGCCGACGGCGGGGTTCGGCGTCCAGGGCGGCCCGCAAAGTCGTTTTCGCAGGTCGGGGGTGGTCTCTGGCGTGTGGGGTCATGAGGGGCTGACGGGCGGGCTGGAGCATGGTGTGGCGGGCTATGCCTGTCCGGGCTGCCCGACGGTCACGGAGCGTGGTACCCGCTGGGTTGGCCGGCCGGTGGTGGGCGCCGATCGCGGTAACGGGGTGTGACGACCGTGCGGGGTGGGATGTCCGGACGGGCGGCAGTTTGCTGCCGTGTGGTGTGTCGCGGCGAGGAAGGGCAACGGGGTCCCGGTAGGACGGGGATTGCCTAGATCGCCAGCCGTCGGAGGCCCCGTTGCCGCTCCAGTCTGTCATGCCCGCGACCGCGGGGAAGCGGCTGGCGACGGCCGCTTCGAGGACCGGGAAGCTGGCGGTCGGGAAGGGCCCGACGGCGGCGGGGGCCCGGGTCGAGGCGGAGCGGGTCGAGCGGGAGCGGGCGCAGGCCGCGCTCGACGGGTTGGCCGCGCACACGGTCGCGCTGCGTGCGGCGCAGGGCGCGGCGCTGACCGAGTGCTTCGCGTCGGTACCGGACCCGCGGGATCCCCGCGGGATCCGCCACCGGCTGCCGGTGGTCCTCATCCTGTGCGTCGCCGCGGTGCTCAGCGGGGAGAGCTCGGTGGTGGCGGTGGCGGAGTGGGCCGGGCACGCGCCCCAGGAACTGCTCGCCGCCGTCGGCGCTCGCCGCGACCGGTTGCTGCCCGGCCGGTACGTGGCGCCGTCAGCACCTTCGGTGGTCCGGCTGCTCGCCGCGCTGACCGCGAAGGTGCTGGCACGGCAGGTCGGCGCCTGGCTCGCCGGCCGGGACCGCGCCGAGGGCCCGGCCCGGGCGGCACGCCGCGCCACCGCGAAGGCCCAGGCTGGCAGCGGGAGCCGGCCGGCGGTCGCGGTCGACGGCAAGGCGCTGCGCGGCGCGCGCGGCGCGGACGGGCAGGTGCCCTACCTGCTCGCCGCCGCGACCCTGTGGGGTGCCAGAAGTCGACTTGGCCCGTGAACTGCCACGATTTGACGGCCGGCCCGCCGACGTGAGGCACGGTCGTCGTGACCTCCTGACCGCAGCGCGCAGCTCCGGGCGGCGGTCATCCGTCGACCCGCCAGTCCGCGTTCGGTCCGGCCAGTTGCCAAGGCGGCCACCGACCAGCGAAGGTGGTGCCTGCGCCCTGGACGTAGCTCAAACGAGCCATGCATCCTGCGGGTGCCAATCATCACTTGCCCTAACCAGGTCAGGGTTACGTACCGTAACCGTCGAAGGCTCGCGGATGGTGGCCCCGGTTCGGCGGGCGTGTGCTCATTGTGTGTTCGGACGGTCCGGCAGTTTGCGGCACTAGGAAACCTGGAGCGACACCAATTTTGGCCATATCCTGTACGAATAGGTAGTTCCCGGCATCCGACGACACCGAGAAACACGGGAATGGCCGTCTTGTAATCGGGCGGTTCGCATGATCGTCGGCCTGACCAGAGTGGGGCGTGACCTGCAGTTTCGTGTTAACGATCAAATTGCTTGCCCTAGCGACCACAGTGGTGCGCGTGATCGGCTTACAATTTGGTAGATCATGGATTTTATGAGACCTCGGAGGCGGGGAAAGCTGAGGCGACGGAATACCGAGACCGGCGGCGTTTTGCTGGCGCCAGCGAGCCGCCGCGGATGCGGCCGCTCGATCAGTTGCAGACGGTGGCCATCGTCTTGGTTGGGGCGATGATCGACCGGGGCCAAACCGGGGGCGAACTGCGGCGCAGCCGACGACACGAGGCGCCACAGGCCGGTACAGGTCGCGGTCGGGCCAGCCGGTTCTCGCACCCGAAGGCGAGCTGCCGCAGCACAAAACGACACCTGCTGGAAGCCCGCATCACCCCACGGCAATGGCGCAAGCCGTCCCAACAAGAGACTCATAATCCGTCGGTCGTGGGTTCGAGCCCCACCCGCCCCACAGGCCCCCGACCTGCATGTATGCAGTCTGGCGGGGCCACTTGTGAAGATCGAAAAGGCCTCCAGGGGTCGCTCCGTGGCCAAACCGTGGCCGTTGTTGCAGCAACTAATTTTGAGGATCTCGGTCGCTGTCACCCAGGGTGACGCCTGTGCTGGCCCGGCTCCAGCACGCCGACCGGCCGCCCGTAAGCGGTCACTTTGTTGGTGCTTGACGCGGCGGAACAGCGCACGGCTTCGTCGCTACATGCCGAAATCGAGATCGTCGACGTCCGGTTGATCGCTGTCCAGGGCGGGGCGGTCGATCGCGGTCGCACCGTCCTGGTCTGCGCTGAGGGCAGAGGACTCGGTGTCGATCGTGTTGTCGGGTTCCTGGTCGGCGGTGGGTGGGCGGGTTCTGGGGATGAGGCGGGCGGCTGCTTCGGCGGCTTCGCGGTCGGCTTCCTCGAACAGGGTGGTGTACAGGTCGATGGAGACCTTGATCGAGGAGTGGCCGAGCAGCGAGGAGACGGCTTTCATGTCGCGGGTGGCGAAGTAGGTGAGGCTCGCGGCGTTGTGCCGAAGATCGTGGAAGCGGATGGGTGGCAGTGGACCGCTTTCCAACGCGGCTCGGATGGCGGCGGCGGGCATGCGGTGGCGGTGGGCGAGGTATTCGACGCTCCAGCGGCGTTCGGTGTGCTCGCGGCGGATGGTGGTGTGGCGGGCGACGAGCCGGTCGAACCGCTGACTGACCCCGTTCGGGTTGAGTTCCCGTCCGTCGGGGTGGGTGAAGACCCGGCCGCTGTCGACCCAGGTGTCGCCGGCGGCGTCGCGTTCTGCCTGTTGGCGGGCATGCCACTGCCGGAGGGCGAGGACGCTGCCCTGGTCGAGGGTGACGAGCCGGTCGCTGGCGTCGCTTTTGGTCTCCTCGTACTCGTCGTCGAGAAGCAGGTCGTCCTCGCCGTCGATTCCGGTGTCGTTCTTGAGGAACTGCGCGGTGGCTTCGTCCAGGTCGACGTCCGGCCAGCGGAGCCCGACGGCCTCACCGTGGCGCGGTCCGCGGTGGGCGACGAGGTGCCACAGGGCGTAGAGCCGGTCGTCGGTGGCGAAGTCGAGGAACGCGCCGGTCTGTGCTGGGGTCCAGACCATGACGGGGGAGGGTGTCCGGCCGGTGCGTTCCCAGGCGGCGACGCGGGGCGCGGTCCATAGCAGCGCTTTGCGTCGGCGGGGCTTGGGTCGTTCGGCGTATTGCGCGGGGTTGGTTCTGATGGGGAGGCTGGGGCGGCGGACGGCGTTGTTGAGGGCGCTGCTGACGGTGGCGTGGACGCGGGCGATGGTGGCGGCGCTGGGTGGGCGGCGCCGGGCTGGGTCGTCCTGGCGGGCTTCCAGGAGCCTGGCGAGCAGGAAGGACGGGCGTTTGCCTTTGAGGTCGCGGCCGATCTGGCGCATGGCCTGGTAGAGGTCGTCGAAGTGGTCGTCGCGTAGTTCGGTGAGCTTGAGATGTCCGAGGCCGGGTTTGAGGTAGATCCGGATGTGGGCCTCGTAGCCGTGGCGGGTTGAGGGTTTCAGGTCGGTCTTGTTCGCGATCCATCGGTCGAGGTAGCGGCCGAAGGTCAGGTCCCGGTTGTCGGGTGCGGGCCCGGCCGGGTTCAGCTCGGACAGCGAGTCCGCCAGTGCCTGGTCGGCCTCCGACTCGGTCGCGAACGGGCCAACGTTCGGACGGCGCCGCTGCCCGTTCGGTCCGGGTGGGATGTCGTGGCGAAACCACCAGGCGCCGTGATCGGACCGGGCCAGCTTCGGGCAGCTCTTCCCGAACTCCTTCTTGGTGACGGGGTCCGTGCAGTGGCAGCGCTTGTAGACCGAGCCCTTCACCGGTCACCGCCCTGGGCCGCCAACGGGCGGCAGAGCGAGAGGCTGAAAGCCCTGTCGGCATGTGATCCGCGAGCATGGGCAGGACAGTTAGTGCGGGGAAATACGTGCATGCCCTCGGACGGTCAGAGGCGACATCACCCCTGGGGTCATCGCGCGGGACACCCGTGGTGACATCGCAGCGAATCGTGGCACACCGACCGACATCCGCAGGAACACCGCAGTCATGGGAGGCTCCGGGACGTCGCCCCGAGTATCCCGGGGCTTTGAGGCTTGGATATGGACGGCGGTCGTCTTCCCAGCGGCCGCTGCCGCTGAACTGGATGTCAGGCGAGCTGCTGCGGGTGCGGCCAGTGCGGATCTGTCGGTGCTGCGGCATAAGGTCCGCGCATGTCATCTGATCACCCGGCCGCTCCCGTGCTCCGGATCGAGCTTGAGCTCCTCGTCGAGGTACGGGACATTCCGGCCCTCCAGCGGCTTGCTCTTGAGGCCATCGACAGCCGCGAGTACGTCGGCACCGATGGCGGCGTCTCGCCTGAGCAGGAGGCCGAGGACGACCGCGCTGCGGTGCGCGCCGATCCGGCGGCGGCGCTGGCCGAGGTGCTCGTGCCCGAGAACCTCGTCGACGGCCTCGACGCGGTCGAGGCCCACGAATCGGCGTACGCGGTGACAGTCGCCAGCCACTGTGTATCGGCACGGGACGAGGAACGGGACGGACCTGCGTCGTGGCCGAGGTTCGACGTGCTGTTCGCGCCCTGTTCGTGCGACCAGGACAGCTGCGACGACTGCGCTGGGTTCCAACTGACTGCCCGTACCGCGGCGGTGTTGTGGATCGCCCTGGGCTTGCTCGCCGACCAGGCCTACGAGGACGTCGAGACCCACGGCGACAATCCCGTGGACGACGCACGAGACTGGTTCCTGTTCGACGAGTACCCGCGGATCACCTTCGGCCAGGACGCGGTCTGGCGCCGTCAGGCCGCCCGCTGCTTCGACGATCTCGCCGGCGACCTCGCGGCGGGCCGCTGGCCGTCACCACGCTGTGCCGGTGAGGAGATGGCCCTGCACCTCGCGCTCAACCTGGCGCCGGACATCCTCGACGATGGCGGATCGCTCGCAGACCGGGTCGAGCGGCTTCCCAGCCACCCCCGTGACCTCGACTGGGATGCCTGCGTGGACGGACTGTTCCAGGACACCGACATCCTTGCCCTGTTCAACGAGTCCCTCGACGGAATAGAGGACCCCGACACCGCCATGAACCGCGAGGCTGGCGTCGGCGACTACCGGCCCGCCGCCTGGTTCAAACCATTCGACAACCAGGAACCCCGCGATGGCCGCCGCCCCTTCCGTCGCTAGTGCGCAGGCCACCGCGAGAACTCGTGGAAGGACTACCAGAAGGGTGCCCGGCCGGGGACGCGGCGCGGCGCGCGCCGGGCGGTGGTGGGGAAGTAGAGGAGTGCTGGCGCCTTGCCCGCGCCGGAACGATCTTGCCGGGCGGGGAGAGCCGACTGGTTGACACGGATTACCGGACGGCGCCGGCTGACCAGCCGGGAAGAGGGAGGGCCTCTACAGGGCGTGACGACTCGCCGTGTTCACCCGGCCGGAGTGGAAGCGCACGCAGACTGGGAGCTTTGTCGGTGATTCGCAGCGGCCAGACCGGCGGGACCACCGGTTGCGCCGGGCGGCGACGGGCACCGGTCGAGGCTGGCTGTCGTGACGGTTCTCGTCCGTGGTGTCAGGAGATCGACGCTGTCCCGACGGCCCGGCCGGTGTCGAGATAGTGAGCGTTGGTTCGGCGAACGGCGTCGAGGCTCGCGTGGACACGGTCCGTCATGCGTGGGATCAGGTAGCGCTCCAGGTGCTTCGCCGCGACCCAGCTAGCCTGGTCCAGTTCGTCGGGTGGCAGGTCGAACGTCGTGTCCGGCGCGACGACGGGGGCGTCGAAGACGAAGTTGAGCAGCCCGTTGTGGCCGTCGCGAGCCGAGACGTAGTCGACGACCAGGAGACGGCCCACGGCTAGAGCGATTCCGAGTTCTTCCCGCAGTTCGCGTGCCGCCGCTTCGGGAGGCGCCTCCCCGTCCTCGACGACGCCGCCCGGGATCTCCCACCACTCACGGCCGCAGGGGTGGACGAGAAGGACGCGGCCGTCGGGGTCCCGGATCAGAGCGCCCGCCGCTGCTCGCAGCAGCGCGGGGCTGGGGTAGTCGCTCACACCCGAGCACCATAAGGACGCCGTGGTCGGGTGCTCACGGCCAACCCACGAACCGCTGGGCCGGCCGGACACCGCTACGGACCGATCCAGTGGGACGCGGTCAGGTCAAACGAGACCTGACACGCCGATCGCGGCTGGCGGCTGTGGATAACTAGACGTATCCGGTGACACTCGTACATATCATCAACGAATGAACGAACGAACGAATGTGGCGAGCCGCCCGGTCTGCGCCTACCCGGGCTGTGAGGAGCCGGCTGCGGCGCCGCCGGCGACGGGTGGGCCGGCGCCGCGGTACTGCGTCCGGGAGGAACACACGGCCCAGACCGCCTTTCGTGCTCGCCGGGCGCGCAAGCCCGCCGGTGCCGCTCCCGCTCCCGCTGAGTCCGCCGGGCCGGCTGATCGGCCGGCGAGCCTCGCGGGTGCGTCGTTGCGGGTCACCGTCGACCGGCTCGCGGAGCTACTCGCCGAGTTCGAGGCGGCGGCCGGCGCGGCGCGCGAGCTGCTCGGGACCGCGACGGACCCGGAAACGGTCGCCGCGGAACTCGCCGCTGTCCGCGCCGAAGCGCTCAAGACCGTCGCGGATGCCGAGGTCGCCCTGGCCGCCGAGCAGCAGGCCCGGCTCACCGCCGAAGACGCCGCAGCTGAGATGCAGGCCGAACTCGAACGCATCCGCGCGGACGCCATAGAAGCCCGGAAGGAAGCTGCGGCCGCGACCGGGCAGGCCGCCCAGCAGGCCCTGCGGGCGCAGGCTTCCGAGGAGCGCGCCGCCGACGCGAACCGGCGCGCGCAGCGCGCCGGCGCCGACAGGGATGCCGCCCTCGCAGACCGCGATCAGGCCCAGCGCACGGCAGACGCGGCCATTCACCGAGCCGAGATCGCCGAGACCGAGCGCGCACACCTCCAAGCCGACCTCGATCGGATGACGGAACGCACGGCCGCCGCCGAGGCAGGCCGAGACGAGGCACACCGGGCACGCATGGACGCCGACCGGCAACTCCTCACCGCCAGAGAAGACGAGGCCGCAGCCCGTCAGACCGCCGAACTCGCGCAGCTACGCGCCGCCACCGCCGAACAGCTCCTCGCCGCCGCTCGCGAAACCGCCGCCGCCCAGCAGGCCCGCGCCGACCAGGCCATCACCCTCCTCGACGCGACCCGCGCCGAAGCCCACGACGCCATCGACCGCGCCGCCCGATCCGACACCGCCCGCCAAGCCGCCGAGCACACGCGCGACGAGGCGCTGGCCAGTCTCGCCGCACACGTCCAGCGCGCCGACGCCGAGCGGCCAGCAGCCGAGCAGGACTCCTGAGGACCGCGGCGGAGGTCTCCTGCTGACGAGACGGACACAGACGCGCACCGCGAAGCACATCGCGCCGGTCACCCGCCATAGCACCACCGAAATTCGGCCGCTGCCGAACACCTCGTCGAAGCCATCGCCAATCCCAAAGCCGGCCGATGCAGCGCTGGTCACCAAGCCAGACGACTGGATGATCATCGTCGCAAGAGCACGTCGCGCCGCGCCCCGTGGCGATGCGCCGTTGCACCTGTCAGGAAGCGGAGATTCCGACCTCTGCACGCAGGGCGTCGATCGCGAGTCGGCGGTAGGAGACGAGCTTCTTCTGCTCGCTCGACATCTCTGCGAAGGTCAAATCTCCGCCAGCGGGTACGAAGATCTCGTCGTAGCCGAAGCCGTTGCTGCCGCGCTGTTCGGTGGCGAGCGTGCCCAGCAGGGTTCCGGTGACTACCCGGATGCTGTTCGCGTCGGCGGACCGGTGTACTCGGTGAGGCTGAAGTGCCGATGCCCGTCGCAGGCGTGCACAGTGGGTCCGGCTCCCAGCCTGGCGGCCGTCGCCGACGGCGTGACGCCGTCATGGGGCTGGCGTGGGGGTCTCCCGTCGCGTGCCGGGCCAGGTACGGGTTTCGTTGAGGGCTTCCTTCGCGCGGATGGCGTCGGTGAGGTCGATGTCGAGCCGGTTGGCGATCGAACAGGCAAAGATGAGGACGTCGACGAGTTCCTCGTCGACGCTGCCGATCAGCTCGCCTGTCAGGGTGCGTTGCCCGTTGTTCTTGCGGACGGCGCGGGCGAGTTCGCCCGCCTCCTCCATGAGGCGCCAGGTCTGCTCGTAGACGGTTTGGCCGGTGAAGCCTCGTTCGGTTTCCATCTCGGCGACGTAGCGCTGCAGATCGGCGAGGCTGGCATCGGCGGTGAGAGGCTGCACGCGCGTCCTTTCGTCCGTTTGGTATGTGGGCGGTTGGTTTCAGAGGGTGAAGGCGAGTTGTCGCGGCCGCGAACGCCGCCACGGCCGCACCCCCCGGGCGAACCGCGGATGCCAGGCCATCGCCACCTGCCAGACCGTGTCCTCCGGCCGTTGGAGACGAAAAACCGTCGCGGTCGCCTGATTTTTATTAAGGTCTCTTTGCCCGTTCCGAACGCCCTCGTGGGTGTGCGAGCCCATTTCTGATCACCAAGCGACTGTAGTCAGGTTGCGCGGGGTTCCGCGTGTGAACTAGATGCGGCCTTGCTCCTATGGCCTGCATCGTCGATGAGTTTCCGGACCTCAGGGCGTTTTGCCGAGTTAGGTGGGTGTGGCGCCGTGGGCGGTGGCGATGGTGTCGATGCGGGTGGCGAGGTCGAAGTCGGCGGTGGTGAGGCGGTGGCCGGCGTCGTGGGTGGTGATGGCGAACCGGATGGTGTCCCAGCGTAGGTCGATGTCGGCGTGGTGGCCGATGAGGCGTTCGACGTCGGCGACGTGGACGATCAGCGCGACGGAGCCGTGGTAACGGAGCCGGAAGGTGCGGGTAATCTCGTTGCCGGTCCGGGCCCAGCCGGGATGGTCGGCGAGCTGGGCGGTGATCTCGTCGTCGGTGAGGGGCGTGGGCACGTTGGACATCTCACGCCTCCGTTGCGGCGAGGGCTTCGGCGAGATCCGTGGCGACACGGGCATCTTTCCACGGCCGCATGCTGTGACGGAGGGCGGTGAGTTCTCGTCGTATCCGGGCGGATCCGGTCTCGGCGGCGATCGGGACGACCTGGCGAGTGTTCCGGCCGACGCTCCTCGATCCCTACCCGGCCACCGCTGCCGGTGCTGGGCTGGATTGCGCTCACACGAACGCACGGTCCGGGTCAAAGACATCGCGACGGCCGTCACGAATGACATCGTGATCACCACGCCGCAGGATGGGCGTCGCGGACACCCTCCCCGTCACCCGCGACAGCATCGCTCCGCATCACCCCCTCGGTGCTGATGCCAGCGCCGAGCTGATCATTGATGACAACAACTGGCTTCGTAGGCCCGCACCCGGGGGAGGCTCGTACAGCATCCATCCGGGAGCACACCAAGATCCTTGGCAACGTGCGCGATCGGCCGCTCTGACTCCCTCACCAGGCGCACAGCCCGGAGGGGATGCTTCCTCGGTGCCGGCATGACCAGCAGGTCTCCTTCCGCCAGGACACATCCTGGCTTCAGGGCCTCCACCGAGCCCGGGGCACCTCACCGACGCAGGTCCCTGTCGGCTCCAGGTCCCCGAAGAGGCTCCGAAGGCCTCCATTCGCCGCGCCAACCGGCGGAGGCAGCGCGGCGCCAACAGACGTGTCCTCCTGACAAGAACGGCAGAGGTCCGCCGGTGCGATCCGAAGCGCAGGTTCGATTGCCTGCGAAGTAGGCCGGTACGCGAGCGCGAGGCGATATGATGTCGCTGACTTAGCTGAGGAGTTTTCTGCCGGAGGCGGACAAGTCGATGACACGACCCGGTGGCGGACGGGGCGCCGCAGGAGGCTTCCAATACCAGTACCTCCGCACCGTGGAGGCATTTCTGTCCGCAATCCAACAGCGAGACGTCCACGCGTGTCGGGTTGAAGGGCCAGCTAGCCCCCAACTTACCAACACTGACATCGTCGACTTCGATCTCATCGACAACTCCGGACGATGCATTTTTGCTGCGCAAGTCAAGAGCGCCGGGGTCGGTAAGAAAATTGGAGCTCCTGAAGCTTTTGCAATACTCGTGCGGCTGGCCGCATCTCAAGAGGCTGAGTGCTACCAGCTGATAACTCAGGCAATTCCGGATGAGAATTGCAGGGAGCTAGCCCGTGTTCTCGCTAACGCGAGACATCCTGGCGAACTTCATTATGGAGTTTCGGGACCGCTCTCTAAGTCTCCAAGGGCACTCGAGCAGCTTCAAAGCCTCTCGCCAACCGAGCTCGTCCGCCTCACGTCGGCGAGCATTGAGTTTGACTCTCGGGAAGACGACCAAATTCGGGCTGACCTGCGTGAGGGGATACGCAATTGGCGTGCCAGGGAGCGGCGAGGGAGTGGCGAGGGATCTAGCAGCCTCGTGCTCAACCACCTCGTTGCCAAGACTCTTCAACGCGCCGCCGATCCCAAATTGTCGGTCTGGACCCGTGCGGAGTTCTTGGCCGACCTAGCTATCAGCAATGAGAGTCTCAACGCTGCGCTCGGGCGTCAAGACTGGGGCGTGATCACAGGGCCAGTTCCACCCATCCCCGACATTCCAAGATCCACACTTGTCGAGCAGGTGGCGACGACCTTCGAAACGCCAACCGAGTCGCGCGTCGGAACGGTGTTATGCGCGATCACCGGACTGTCCGGGATCGGAAAATCTAGTCTCGCAGTTGCCTACATCGCCGAACACTCTCACCTGTATGATCAGATTCTATGGATCGATGGAACGACGAGCGACGCTCTGGCGGCCTCATTCACTCGTGTACTTAGCCACCTCGGCACTGAAAGTGAAGGTGGACCGGCGGCACCCGGAGGCCTCGACTACCTCCGGGAGAAGGTGCATGCACTCCTTCAGCGGATATCAGGCCGATGGCTAGTTGTTTTTGACGACGTCACACCAGACTCTGTGAAGGCGTGGCTCCCGAGGTTCGGCAGAGGCGACGTCATTGTGACGTCGACAGCATCGGCGGGATGGGTCTACGCACAGGCCAGGGTTCTCATTGAGAGGATGAGCTCCGAGGAAGCTCTCGACCTTCTCACCCGGCGGCTCCGGCTCGATGGCGCGGAAACCGAGAGATATCAGAGTTCACTTCTCTCGCTGGTAGAGACGCTCGACGCGTGGCCGCTGGCAATCGAACTCGCAAGTGGTTACATAGTCTCCTGTGGGCTTCCACCAGACCGCATAACCGAGTACCGTGATCTGATCAAGGATCGCGCGATGGATGACCATCTCTCGGTGCCTCCGGGGTATCCCCGCACCCTCGTGTCTGCAATACGTACGAGCCTAGAGAGGCTGAGACAAGGCGCGAAGGTAAATCGAGTGGCTTCCGCCGTCGCTGTGGAAGTGCTCGGCTACATGTGTTTCTTCGGCGCCGTCGGAATTCCCTTACACCTGGCGATGGTTTCTGCGTGTATATCGCCGCCAGAGGTCCCGGAAGAGTTGATCGGACCGACTGTCCTTGACGAATCCGATGGGTTGGTACGCGAGGCCCTTCGCGAGCTCGTCAATATCTCGTTTGTGCGTCAATCCGAGCCGCTGCCGTCGGCTTTTAACCTTGACTCTCTGCAAAATGAGACGGTCTCAATGAATACCGTTTTGCAGGCGGTGCTCCGCAGGGAGTTCGAGGCGGCAATTTCCCCGGACGCCCCGCTGACACGAGCGGCTTTTCACGCCACGAGATGGCTGGGTTCCGGAATGGGCCACGACGAGTCCGAGTGGACGTGGCAGGTCGCACAGCACGCATCGGAGCTGGTCGTCAATATTCGCCGTCTGAACGTTCGTAATGGAGAGACAGCTGCTCTCTTAGGGAACCTCGCGGGCTTCTATTTCTCGACGGGCAGGAGCCGCGACGCCGTCGATCTACTGGAACTCGAACTACGATGGCTGAATGAAATTGAGGGTGCGCGTGGACTGCTCACAACCCAGACCCGAATCACCCTTGCTACAGTTCACGCGGCCGAGCAGACGTCTGCGACGGCGGCCATCTTGTCCGAGCAGCTCGGTGGAGAGGTATATACGTACGTAAAGGATCTAGTACTAGAGAATTCGATGCTGGCCGCCGATCTGGCCGCGCAGGCCTACGCGCTTCTCAGCATACAGCTGGAGCTTACTCCAAACGAGCCCGCGATCCGGTCCATTCATGGGCTCTTTGGCCGGCTCGTGGATGGTCTACCTACGACGCTAGTCGCTGAGATAACACTGGCGATATCGACGATTAACCGGCTCATACAGACCGGTCGGCCGGCCGACGCTGAACAGTCGGCACGAGCACTCTTGGGTAGGTCGGAGAGCTCGCGTGTCGCCACTGTGATGGAAATACGGCGACTACTTATCGAGGCCCTGACTGCGCAACGAAAATGGGATGCGGCGATGACGGAGCTCGATGCCTTCTCCCGCCACGTAGTTCCCAACTCCCTTCATCACTTCTCGATCCGGATGTTGATCCACAACGCGGGTTTCACCGCGACGTTAAATTGGCTATTCGTCGACGAGTCGGCTGGCCAATTCCTCGGTCGCCTCCTTCAAAAATGTGGAACCGATGAGGTGCTCAACCTCGCTGGACATGAACTTGTGCAGCTCGAATTCCTGCGCGCCGTGGACCATGCTACCCGCGCCGACTTTGCGGGCGCGATTGAGAAGCTGAAGCTAATTTCAGGCAGGGCCTTTGCCGATGAGGAAGACACCGCTGTCATGTGGGAGAGGGTTTTTATCGGTTTCGAGAAGAAGGTTCGAACGCTTCTCCTAAAGGACTACCATGACCGTGAGCAGACCAGAATAGCGGAGATCGTCGCAAGAATTCCACGCGGATCACCGGTATGGGAGCTCTTTGAAGATCCTCAAGCCTACGGTTACTATCTTGAGAACTCGGGCGCGACCACTCTATGGATTCAGCTGGTCGCAAATGCCGATATACTTAACGGCGATTCATCGCCGTCGTCGATTCTTCCGATTGCCATACTAGAGCCTCGTCGAGCAGTGCTCGTCACGCCGGATCCAAAGATCCAACCCGTCGAGCTCAAGATTTATCGGATCGGCTCGGCTGGCTTTCGACGGGTGTTGGGCGACGTCTCGGCAATCCCAGAGAGTACCGGAGTTTCAGCGTCCGTGGAAGGCGGGATATTCCGTCTTCGTGACGGAGACGGCATGCTTCTAGCTATTGCAGATAATGTACCGGATGCGTAATGGATTGAGCGTGCATGTACGGCCAGAAGAATTGCGGTACTCTATGGTTTTGACTTCTTCTTGAATAATCCGGCGCGACGTGACGAAATATTTGGGTCCAAGCCGCGATTTCGGGAAGTGATCGAAAATAGTGGCGGCGTCACACTGGCCTTTGGTCTTGCAGATTGGAGAAGTCCGCTGTAGAGAGCGGCCCCCGCGCCCCGCCTTGGCATATCGGGAACTCCAGGGAAATCAGGTTCTGAGTCTGGCAGCGGCGAACGTAGATTCTTCCACTCTCGGTATCAGGTGTGCGATCACTTCATGAAATGGAGATTCCGAAGAGCCACCGCCGAGCCTTGGGGGCGGATAGCAGTGGGCCGGGCTCTGGACTTGGGGCCGCTCGGTGCTGCTGCTCGTGCAGACGGCAAGGTCTCAGCGTCACTGTTCGGGTGATCTTGCGATGCTCTCGGTGATCTCCGCGGTTCCGATTGTTCCGTCGATCGTGATGAGGGTACTTGCTGGGATGGTGAGCATCTCGTCAGGTAACGCAGTGACGCACGGGATGCCGATCTCGCGGGCGACGATGGCTGCGTGGGACAGCGGGCCGCCGCGGGTCGCGGCAATCGCGGCTGGATTGCGCAGCAAGGCCTCGAGGGCGTTGGCGCCGAGGTTGTCGCAGAGGATGACAGCCTGGTCGCGTGGCGGGCCGATCGCCGGCGAGGCCCCGGCGATGAGGTGATGGGCGCGTCCTGTACCGCGTCCTGGTGCTGCGGGGACACCCATCCAGACCGTGCCGGCGCTGTGCGTCAGAGTGGGCTGTTCGGGGATTGGGCTGGTGAGTGGACGGGCCTGGAGGATGTGGACGGCGCCGTCTGGGGTTATCGCCCATTCGATGTCGATGCTCTTGTGGTGGAGGACGGCCGCGACGATTGCCGCTGTTTCGACAAGCTGATCGCGTAGCGCTGCGGTGAGGACCGGGTGGTGCTGGTCGGTGTCGGGTGGGTAGAGATGGAGCAGCCCGGCGCCGGAGGTCCGAATCTTGGCGCGCCGCCCGGGGTGGTCGACAATGCCTGGGAGGGTGATCAAATCGCCGGGTGGCTGGTGCAGTTCGGTCGTGGTGCCGGGCAGGATGATCTCTGATTGCGCTGCGGGGGACGGTGTCTCGCTGTCGCTGTAGTGGCGTTCGCCGCGCTGGGTGCCGCTGACGACGGGGATCGCGAGGCCGTGGAGGGCTTCGAGGGTCCATCGGTGGATGGTTCCGTGGTCGATTTCGGCGGCGAGGACGCCGCTGGCGTAGGGCCGGATGGCGCGCTGGATGAGTACGGCGACGCCTGGCGGTGTCGTGATGTTCCGTAGCGCGGTGTACACGCGGATGGCTGGCGCGGTCGCCGCGGCGCGGACGTCCCGGATGGCGTCGAGGAGCGCGGCGGAACTGGCCGGGGCGAAGCGGGATGCGTAGAGACCGGCGAACGATGCCTGTGTGCCATCTTCCGCGGGTGCGCTGGATCGTGCGACGAGGCCGTGGACGGACCGGCACGTTCATGTCGACCACGTGTTCCTGGCGCTGTTCGATGACGACGTTGCGCCGCCGGAGACGCGGGTGCGCTGGTTCAGCGCGGAGGAGTTGGCTGAGGGGTCGGAGGTGGCCGAGGACTCGCGGCTGCAAGCAAAGGAGCTGTTCGTCGGGATCGACGAGATGGCGCGGGTCGCGGCTGACGATTCTGTCTAGAACAGGGTCGGCTGGGCGGGAGCATCCGCAGGCTCCTGCTTTGTGGATTTGGGCAATATGCCGGCGATCTGGTCGAGGTCGCGCAGGGTGGACCAGCGGCCGGCGGCTGCGCCGTCAGCGAGGACACGTGCGAACACCTCCACGGTGACCTCGACGTCGGGCAGGGCGCGGTGCCTTCCCATGGGCAGCGGGATACCGAGGTGATGGAGTACCGCGTTCAGGCTGTGGGAAGGAAGATCGGGGTAGGCGACGCGTGCCAGGCGGACGGTGCACAGCAGTGAGGTGGCCGCCAGCGTCGGGCAGTGCTGGCTTTGGCCCGCGATGAGACCGGCCTCGGTGGGTGCGTGGTGGGCGACGAGCCGGTACGGCGGTGCAGTCAACCGGGCATCGAGGGACGCCATGACCTGCGCCGCCGGCCGTTGGATGCGCAGTACCGCGTCTGTCAGTCCCGTCTGGGCTGTGTCGAACGGTGAGACCGGGACGTCATCGGGTGGCCGGATCAGGGAGCTGAAGCGCCCGGACTCGGCCCACCGGCCGTCGCGGAACGAGCCTGCGACCGCCGCGACCTCGATCGGTTCGGCGGGGCGGCCTTTCGGGGTGAGTGCCTCGAAGTCGATGACCACGAAGGTGTGTTCTCGGAAAGTCTGATCATCCAGAATCACCATGCCCGGACCTCTTTCCTGATCAGGGCCGCGATCTCGTCGATCCGTTCGTCGTCCTCGGGTGTCGGGACGGCCAGCAGCGTGTCGACGGCGCGCTCGGCACGCGGGCAGGGTGCGGGGTGGAGCTGCTGGCAGGCGGGATGCAGGTGGGCGGCGCGGAGCCCGAACGTACCGACGCTGTTGAGGACTCCGACATCGGCGAGGCGGCGGCACAGTCCGCGCGGGTCGGGTAGCAAGATCCGCCACAGGGCACAGTAGCCGTTCGGCTGTTCGTCGGCCGTGGGCGGCATGTGGGCCACGCCGGGCAGGTCGCTGACCAGCTCCTCCAGGCGCGCGGCCGCCCGCTGGCGACGGGAGAGCGTGTCGTCGAGGCGGGCGAGGCTGCAGCGGGCGAGGGCGGCGAGTGGCTCCGCGAGCCGGTAGTTGGTGCCGAGGCGGGACAGCGCGGGCTGGCCCGGTGCGGGCGTCTGCCAGTGGGTGCGGAAGGCGGCGG
>Ga0268265_10001560_pt1 | contig 18981 bp, 37 predicted proteins | sample KBSSwiS52_FD_190355 | JGI IMG/M metagenome (GOLD analysis project Ga0268265, IMG submission 190355) | Switchgrass rhizosphere microbial communities from Kellogg Biological Station, Michigan, USA - KBS Switchgrass S5-2 (SPAdes) (version 2) | ecosystem: Host-associated > Plants > Roots >... | reverse complement strand
GCCGGCGACCAGGCCAGAGGCAATCAGCAATCGCATCCGCCTGACGAACGAGTTCCGAGCTGCGCTCGCTTCCTTCATTGCGGAACGCGGCACAGTTGACCCCTTCCTGTGGCTGAAGCGTGCGCGTATCGATACAGGCGTCGATGAAGGCTCGCCAAACAAAGAAGGCGCGTCCATCTTCAGTGCGAAGCACGAGTTTTTCCCCAGGTCCACAGAACAACTTCCGGGTCCGTCCGTCACGGTAGCGATACGCCGAGTAGTGCTTCTCATACAGGGCTAGACAGGCCGCATCGCCGTCCTTCGTCAACCACCACGACGGGTTCATCGGTTGAACTTCCCCTGATGGCTCACAGGTATCCTTGGCCTTTGCATTCTTGGCAGATCAGCCAGTCCCGATCTGCTGGTTCGCCATCGTGATACAAGCACGGGCAACTGTCTTCACCACAGTCATGATGGCCGCCTTCACCGTGACAGGCCCAACACGTCTCCGCGTCGTCGTCTGGTTCCAGATCGATGTATTCAGCGTTCATCGCTTGAACTTCCCCGTAAACGAAACGCCTTCGAATTCGAGCGCCGCCGTCCGTCGCCGTTGCTGCTCGCGCTTCACCCAGCCTGAGGAGACATACACCGAGGTCTGCGCCCGACTGGCGCGGTAGACCACCCAGAGCCCGCCGATCAGGAGAGGGACCAGTAGGTAGATCGTTCTCATGCCACCTCCAGTGGTAAGGCTTCCTGTTGGAGACGACGTGCGGCAATCTCGCAGTAGCGTTCTTCTAGTTCGATCCCGATAGCGCGATTACCGAATTGCTTCGCAGCCACCAGCGTCGTGCCGCTTCCCATGAATGGATCGCAAATCGTCATGCCGGGTAAACTCGCGCGAGCGACCAGCCACCGCCACATCGGGAGCGGTTTGGCGCATGGATGGCCAACACTGTTCGCATCGTTCGGATACGTCTGACCGTGAGAATTCGCCCGACTTCCCAGCCCCGCCGCAAGGTATAGGTCTGCTCCGTAGAACAGGATTGGATGCGAACACGTAAAACCCCAGCGACCCATCCCGGTCCCAGCCGCCGAAAAGAAGCACCCAACGTCGTCAGCGGGCGGATACAGCCATAGATTTCTGGTTCCAGGCGTCAACACAACCGCCTTCGCGAATGTTCGGCACAACTCAATCACCGGAACAATGACTGCCGCGATATATTCAGGCGTGTCATCAAACACATAGTTCCCTGGCCGAGACACGACACCACCGCCACGCTGTTTGGCTCGCTTCGCTGTCAATGCCACGCCGTACGGCGGATCGGTCACGACGACATCGCACGCGAGCGGCAACACCTCACGGCAATCCCCGTGATAGATCGTCACGCCCGATTGCTCGTAATACGGCGTCGGCATTCAGAGCGCCTCTCGGATCAACATGACGGGGGCCGCGTGGTCTTCATCTCGACGTTGCCTGTCGATCCCCAATACGCGGGAAAGGCATTTCGTCCTTCGTCTCTTCAGCCCCACCCCGCACAGCGGCAGGAGCAGCGAGAGCCATCTCATGCGACCACCTTCACGAACTCCGCGAGTTGGTCAATCAGCCACCACTGTTCGGGCCTGAACCAGCCCTGATACCGTGTCCGCTGGCGAGCCATGTTCTCGTCCCATGTTCCCTGTGAGCCGTAGCCAAGATAGGCTCCGCGCCAATCACACACCATCTCCATCAGGTCCAGCCATGTCATACGGTCGGCGAGAAACCGACCCGTCTCAATCGAGACCAGACTGTCATCGGTGTTGGCCTTGTCGTCGGTCCCGTAGAACTCTGGATGATGACTGTTCCGCGAATAGTGGAGATTGATCGTGGGCTTCTCTTGCTTGAGACCGGCACGGTATTCCGGCGATCCGTATGGATGTTCACGCGCGGCTTTATTGATGCGAGAGAATCCAGCGAACTCATCGGCGAGTAATTTGCTGTCGTCGTGTGCGTCGGCACGCTCACGCAATTCACGCGCCACGCGTTGCAGCCCGCGTCGCACGTAGCGACAATGCAACAGATACGACCGCAGCAACTGCACGCCGTCAACTGCGTCGATTGGCTGGTCGTTCATCTTGCGCGCTCCTGATCGGTAGGGGGACGGGCCACCAGTTCCACGGCCGGGGCCGACCGGGTTCCCAGCACCGATGCCCGCCCCGCCTCTTGTGTGAAGTTCACAGCTTGAACTCCAGATATTTGCGATCCCCGGTCACGAGCAGTTCGCCGTCTGCCGTCCGAGGGTGAATCGTGATCTTCCCGGCGTGCTCCAGCTTGTGATGGGCCTCGCACAGCGGTGCCCGGTTCTCTGGTGCATACTTCAGCCGCTTCGACCGTGACCGATACACGATGTGATGCTGATGAACCGCCCGTTCTTTACAGCCCGGAATGTTGCATTTCCGGCCGTACCGTCGCCAGACTTCCGCACGGCATTCGTCCTCGGCCGCATCGCCGTCCAGCCGTCGCTTCCGGCGCACCTCGACACCCGTCTTGCCTTTCGGGAACGCGAAGCCGGGCATGCTCATGTCCATGGGCTCAGCTCGCCTGCCGTGCCGCAGCCCCTGGAACGTCCATCGCCGACGCCAGCGCCCGTAACACACCAGGCCATCCTTCGGCCTCGGCAAAGGCTGACAGCCGCTCGTCTACCCCACGATGGGCGTACCACGGGTCCAACTGCCCGCGCATCAGCTTTGAACAGTCATCGAGCAAGACCGGAATGCTGGCCTGCCGTGCCCACTCGATGAACTCCGCCCATCGTGCCGCCCGTGCGTCGTCATCGGCGGGGAGGTCGCAGCGGTCCGCGATGTCTGGTGGATCGAGGGCATAGAGGCTCATGCCGTCGCCTTCAACTCAGCCAGTTCCCGGTATTGCTGCCAGAAGTCCGGGAACGCAGCAGTGATCCGTGCCCGGTTCTGGTCATCGGCGAACAGCCAGCACTCGGCCAGGCGTGTCGCGAAACTGCCGCCCATGCTTCTCATCGCCAGCGCCACGTCGTGATCTGACACTTGGTTCATAAGGCACCATCGGTCGGGTCTGGGATGTAGACGTCCAAGTCCTGCGCCGCCCACTCCCGGAACCGTTCCATGAATTCTCCGAACTCCACCGTGTTCATCTCCCGTGTCGAGCCGCCGATCACGAACTCGCCCTTGACTTCCCCGTTGCCGTTCTGGAGCGCCAGCCGCTTCGGAATGAACAACTGCTTGGCGATCTCGTGGACTTCTTCCGGGGTGTAACCCGTGTGCTCTGAGACGAGCTGCACGCACACCCCCCACCAATACCTGTTCTGCAACTGACTGCGCGTCGCCCGCAACCGCTTGACCGAGACTTCAACGGTCCAGCCTTCCTTGAACTGCGCCACGGCCTGATCGAACTGGCGACGGTTCCTGAAGAACAGCCGCCCGCCTTTCACCTCCGCCGATGCGACGACCAGATCGTTGACCGCGGCCATGATCAGAACGGCACGTCGTCTTCGAAAATCTCAGCCGCTGTAACTGGCGGCGGGGGAGGCGGAGGGGCTACCGCGTTCGGCTTCGGCGCCCGAATCCGAATCCCGCCGATCAGCTTCCCTTGATACGACACGTTCGGATCGGTGTAGAGCACGACGCGCTTCCCGACCCAATCATCGGTATCGTCCGAGCCGCAGATTTTCTCGCAGAGCTGGATGTTCGTCGCATTGAGCACCAGCGGCTTTTCGATCTCCGAGAACACGAGGCACCACTTCAGTTCAGGATCGGCACCTTCCTTGTTCACGTTCATCTGGAGACATTTCTGGATCGTCCCCAGGACGCCACGGCCGACGTCGGTCTGTTTCAGGAACTTGCTCTCACGCATGTCGGAGGTTTTCGGCATATCAGACTCCTCTAAGCACTGGCGCAATCGACGGCGCAGCGCATCGTAATGACTCATTCAGGCCGCTGGTCCGTCGTCTGGTGGTTCAATCACGCCGATCACGCGCCCGTTAGTTACCGGACGTAAGCCGGTCACAGCAATCGGCGGCAAGCCCCGCGGCTGCGGCTCCACCTGGTTCAAGAGCATCAAGGCGATCTCCCGGTAGGGGTCCTTCACGCCCGGGGTCATGGTGCGCCACGCCGGCAACGTCAAGGCGTAGGCGGTCCCCCGTGCCACGTAGATGGCTTCGGCCAGTTCTTCCTGGGCAATGGACAGCCGAAGCGTGGCGGTGAACAGCCGCGTGTCGTGCGGATGCGGGGCCGTGCAATCACCGAGCATGGCTCCGAGGGTGGACTTGATCCAGAGATGTTCTCCCCCGTGGCCAATCTTCAGCGCGCAACGGGTGATCATCCGGGATGCTCTCGTGGTAACGTCTGATTGCGCCATCGGTCTGCCTCCTTTGCAGTCGGTGGTGAAGAGGCGTCTGGCTGCTCAACCCAGCTCGGCGCCTCGATTTACGTACGGTCAGGCCAGCACCGCGACTGTGGCCGGTAGTGCGTCGTTCAGCCACGCCTTCACGCGTTCGATGGCCGTCAGCCGCCACGCGCCGCCATCGGCTTCGAAGAGTCCTGCTTCTGGCAGACCGCCAGCCTTGCCTTGGTTCACCCGTAGCACGAACAGCGATGACGGCTGAAGGACGTCTCGGAAGGTGCGATACGGGCAAAGCAGGACCGGATTCGGCACGGCCACTTCAGACACGAGCGCCACGCCCGCCCGAACTGTGACCGTCTGCGTCACGCCATCATCGAGCGCGGTCTGAACCTTTTCGTTCTTGACGTTGGACAGTAGGGCCAGCACCCGCTTCCGATCGTCGGCGTCGGCGAACCGCACCTGAACCCCGACGACGAAATCTTCCAAGGACATGAAGCGACCAAGAAACCCATCAGTCATGTCGCCCACACTGGCCTTGACGTAGTGCTCACGACTACGCGATCGCGCTTCAATGGACGCCAGCACGTTGACCACGAACGGCGACACGATGTGGACCAACACCTTCGACAAGTCGAGCGCGTCACGATTGGCCGCCACGTAATCCCGCACCGCACCGAGCGACCACACGTTGAGCACTTGCGCGAGCGGACCAGCCTTCACGAGGGCCGCCGGGTCTTCAACCACCCAATCGTTCGGCCGGACGAGGTAATCGCCGATCATCGTCGGCTTCCGTGATAACCCGACGAGTTGCTCGACAGCGGCTCCGTCCATTACTCACTCTCCTTTTCGAACGAGGCCACTCGCGCCAGCGCCGGTCGCTCGTCATCGAACGACTTGGTTTGCCGCGGATCGCTCTCGACCGCGATCAACTTGCCCTGATGCTTCCCCATGAACAACTGCGTCGAAACCGTCATAATCCCGGCCAGCTTGGACCCACACGTCAGCTCGACGTCGGCGACGTCCCGATCACGGTTCGGCTTGAACTTCACCGTGATGGTCATGACCCGCTTCGTCGTGGTGTCGGTGTTCGGGTCCGTGATGTTGCTGAGAATGCGCGAGAGTTCAGCATCGAAGAGTTCCGAGAGCGCGCCGCCGCCGATCGTGTCGAGTGTTACGCCCTGCATCTGTCCTCCCTTACGTCAACTCCGACCGCACGCCGGGCCGAGAACGAACTTCACGCCCTTCTTTTTCTTCTTCGCCGCCGGCCCCGCTTCACTGGCTGGCTACTGGCGATGGGCCATCCGTCCGAGGTCCACGTCGTCGGCTCCTGCCCGGTGACGACTCGGATCAGTCTGGCTCGCTGTTCCCGGTCGATGGCCGCCGCCTTCGGTTCGTCCAGTAGTTGCTGCCGTCCTCTGAGCCACCCGATCACCAACGCCGCCACCGCGAACACCGCCGCGAACACGAGAGACAGCAAGGCGATCTGGTAGATGCTCATGACTTCACCTCAACAGGGCCACCAACCGATGGGCCAACAGATGCCGTAGGGCACGAGATCAGGACAACAGTCGTCAAAACAGCCGGGACACTGCACTTGCGAGAACACGACTGCGCTGCCAGTGATGACGATGACGGTGACGAGCGCGATCGCCATTCGCTTCCGCTGCGGTGACCGTTCGACCCACAACACCAGCGGAATGAACGCCATGATTCCCAACGTCAACACCAGCGACGACCACCCCGGCAGACGTGACGACACGACGTAAGCTAACGCGATCATCTGACCTCCAATACAGCCACAAGAGACACACCACAACGAAGAGCAGCAACCCCTTCAGGGGCCAGATTTGGTGCAGTAACGGCCGCGGTTTCGTGTCCCGAAGAAACCTGACGAGGCCGACCGTCCGCTGATAGGCGTCATCAGCCCGCCCCGCCTGGATGTCATCGATCAAGGCCCGGTGCAGGTTGGCGAAGACCGTCTGCACCACCGTGCCAGGCGTGCCCACGAACAGCGGCGCCGTCATCAGGCCACCCCCTCGATCTCGGCCAACTCGTCCAGCGTGTGCCGTAGCGTCCGGATCAGTTGCGCCTTCCGCACCCGCGGGTCCGTGGACGTGAACGCCTCAAACAGTGCCCGGCTGATGAACGCCTTGCCTTCATCGTCGAGGAGCTCGAGCCGCTCGAATCGGAAATGCCCCGTGCTCAGATCGCGGCTGAGCTGCGACTTGTCCATGTTGCCCATCAGCCGGGCGGCCACTTCGAGCTTCCCGTAGTAGCGGATGAGCGCGTCCTTGATCACGGCCGTCATCTGCACCGATTGCCGCTCAGTGGACGACGGTGGATCAATGGGGACCAACCGTGGTCCACCGGATGCTATCGAATGGGCTTCCGTGGACCGGACGCCGCTCTGTACTCTTTTGGGCATGGTTCACTCACGCACGCCGACGCCGACCGACCGCGAGCACAGACTGGAAGAGGCCGTCCGAGACGTGGAGGACGCCATCGCCCTGCTCAGGACGCGCCGGGAGCGGCTGGCTGACCTCCTGGGCGCGTTGGATGAGCCCGGTCATACCAACCCCTGTGCTTCCATCAGGGCGCTACAGCTGGGGCAAATCGAATGACTGACGTGGGAGTGACCGGCTTGATTCGTCCGGTCGAAGCCGGGACACCAAGCGCAGACCTTGACGGCCAGCATGGGGTTGGAGTAGAAAGAAAGCCCAACGTTCTGCGGCTTCCCACCCACAATCTGACGCTCTGTCAAGCCACTCTGTGGCCAAGTTTGGATGTTATGTTTACTTAGGGCCATAGTGGTTTACCGCGTGTCAATACTACGGTTAGTGCGTCGAGCGGACACGGCCATTCGCGATTCCTCAACGTCGTCTGACTCCCAGGCATCGACTGGGATACCGGCGAGTCGCACGATTCGGATCGCCAGCTTCCGGCCGGGGGTCCGATGGCCGTTCATGAGCAGTGAGACGTACGACGTATCAATGCCCAGTAGATTGGCCACTTCCCGAAGACTGTAGGAACGCCGGTCCATCCAGTCAGTGAGTTGTGCAGCTCCAGATTGCATGCCTGAATCCTACAGAAGCTCTGACGTTCTGTCAATAGTTTTATGGTGAAAATGTTCGATACGACTGTCAGATTGTCAAAGCCTTTAGATATACCATTTACGACGATGCGAGCGAGCGCACTGCTCAAAGCCAACATCGAAGCGCTGCTGAAGCTGCAGCACAAATCCAAAGCAGACCTGGAGAAGTGGTGCCGGAAGAAGGGCGGATGGTTGAGCCACGCCCTGAACGAGCCGGCTCGAGGGCTGCCGGTCAAACACCTGGACCGGATCGCCGACTTCTTCGGGAAGGACACCTACGAGCTGTTCCGCTATGGCCCGGTGTCGGAACGGCGCAGCGGGAAGGATCGCCGTGCTGGCGGCGAGCGCCGAAAGAGTCCGGACGAACGGCTCATGATGGAAGTGGCCGGCCGCGTGGCGGATGCCCGCCCTCATAACCAGCCCAAGACCGCGATCGAGACGTTGATCCTCCGGGGTGTCCGGGAGAACACCCATAACCCCGACGCGATTGCCGCGGCGTGCCGGATATTGGGGATAGCACCACCTAAGCCACCACGCAAAAAGGGGTTACCTCGTCAAGACAAATCTGCACAGATCGACAAACATCTGTGAAGCATAAGTACCCCCTTCCTGTTACTATTCGGATTTGCTGTCTGTTAGGAAACAGACAGACTGCTTACGTCCGTCTATGGCAGGAGCGGAACTATGGCATCGCGTTCTCGACCGGACCCCATCCCCTTGGATGTCCCGGAAGAAATGCGCCTCAGCGACATATTGCAGCGCTTGGCGGCGATTTCTCCACAAGACGTGGAAGACTTCAGAATCCTCGCATGGGACACGCTGCGCCGTCGCTGGGCGGCACTCGCGGTCCACGACATCAGGCCGCACTGAGCCCTGATGGATACACCATCCCCCACACTGCCGAGTTTTGGCGGAGCACGAACCCCGACAGCCCTCTAGCGATCTACCCTTGACAACGTGATAGCACGGTGATATCATCTCGATATCATATGGGTTCATACATTCTCCGCAAGCTCGACGAGGCCACTTGGGATCAATTCAAAGCCCGCGCAGCCAGGGACGGGCACAGCCTGAAGTACGTCATCCTCCAGTTCATCGCGTTCTACATCCGTCACGGGTTGCCGACCGCCGTCCACTCAGCTTCGAGAAAGTCAGGCCAGAAATGAAGTCCGCACTGCTCGCGCTCGTTGCCGCCGTGGTCCTCTCTGGGACCCTCTCCGCCCACAGTGGTCCGACCCCCACCGCCACACCGCGTCGGCCGATTGCCGTGCAATGGGGCCTGCCCGGGGATGTGCCCGTGACTGGGGATTTCGACGGCGACGGGAAGAACGACGTGGCCGTCTTCCGCCCCCAGACCGGGCAGTGGTTCATCATGTTCCCGACACGGGAAACAAACCCAGCGCAGCCGGTGATCTATCAGTGGGGCTTACCCGGGGATGTGCCGATGGCAGGCGACTACGACGGGGACGGCATCACGGATCTGGCGGTGTTCCGACCGAGCACGGGGACGTGGTTCATCAGCTTCAGCAACCGCCCGGCGTTGCGGCCCCGCGAATGACCCTACAATGAACCGCCAACGCTGAGCAAGTCTCGCAGTAGAGCATGCGGGCCACATCAGGCCGCCGTGTCCACCACCTGGAACGACTTCGCACACACGGAACATAACGCCGTCATCGAACGCGCATCGAGTTCGATGCAGAGCACACCGGGTCGATTCGCGGCGGTACAGTGTGGACAGATCAGTTGTTCCTCGATGTCTCGAGCCCGGATCGCCGTCGCCTTCAGCCAGTTGGACATCGCACACCCTCTTCGGTTTACGTTCCCGCCGCCCGCTGGCTTGCCCAGCGTCGCCAGCGTGTGGAGATCGTCTCGGGCCTCAATCCGTAGAACGCCCCGAGTCGCCGAGTCGCCGCCATGAGCCCGCCCGGCGGGGCCAGAAACATCGCCGCCACAATCGCCGCTTTGACCTCCAACGGGATCACCGCGGGCTTATCCCGTGCGACGGGGACCAGCGGCGGGATGGGGACATCTGGCGCCGACCGAGGCCGCAACCGCGAGATGGCCAGCCGTTGGGCCTCGAGGCAGTCATCAATCGTCGGATGGACGCCGGTCACGCCACACCCGCGGTGGCACAGCTCCCCCCGGAAGGGATGCAGCATCGCATCACGCAGCCGGGGGCAGCGGAGACATCGGCACCTGATTGACCGGCGTGGTCACGGCCGGCGCCGCGGGACTGGCCGCCACGATGGCCTTCACCTCATGCTCCGTAGCGCCCGCGAGCTCCAGCGCCGTCAGCAGTTTGATCCGGCCTCTGTATTTGGCGTACAGACTCCACCCGAGTCCCAAGAGCCCCATGGCCCCCGCAGCCACGTAGGTTTCCGCATCGCTGCCGGACCAGATGCCCGCCTTCACGAGATAGCCCGCGCCGATGGCCAGTCCCCACCGGAGAATCGATCCGACCGCTGCGCTTAAAACCGGGTTCATGTCTGCTCCTTCATGGCTGCACCGGAGGCCGCCACCGCGCCGGGTCTACGACATCGCTCTGCACCCAGATGGGTGTGTTATTTCCGCCACCATCCCCAAGCACGTCGATGATGGCCCCGCTCCCGTTGTTCTGCATCACGATGTCCGTCGCGTACGCCTGGCAGTTGTTCCCGCCCGGCTTACTCAGCAGGCCGTAGCCCTTCGCTCGCAGCCCCCAGGCCACGCGCTTGGCGATCTCGAAGGCTCCGCACCCTCCGGAGAGATCGAGGCCCAGCGCCTGACACTGCGCCTTGACCCGTGCGACATACTGCGCGTTCTCTTCCGCTGGCAAGGTCGGATCGCCCCCGGGTGGCGGCGGGTCCGGTCCAGGTCCCGGCGTCGGCAACGTCAGCCCTTCCACGTCGAATTCTTCCCAGGAGCCCGCCGCCGTCCGGTACTGCCAGGTCCCGTCCGGTTGGGCACTCAGATAGCCATGTGCGGTTTTGATTCTGATTTTCATCACACCCTCGGTACGCGAATGTCCGTCAATCCGAACGCGGACGCCAACACGAGTAGCACGGCGATCACGCAGAACACCCAGATCAGGTTGTCAATCAACGCGGGATGGCCCGGCGCAATCTGCCCCAGTACCCACACCGCCACCGCGCAGAGCACGACGATCACGACGATCACGAACAGTAGTTGAATCATTGGTCGATCTCCTTCAGCGTGGCCCGGCATCCATGCCGCCAACCCCGCCGGTTCGTTGATGATTGGTGCGCCCAAAATAGAAGCCGGTCACGAGTGCCGCCATCACGTTCAACTGCATCAACGCGGAGGACTGCACCGCCGCCAACTCCCCGCCATACATCGCCACGTAGCCATCCACAAAGAGCGTGGTCCCGATCACCGACACCGCGATGACCGCCTGCGTGCCTTCCCAGATGATGTTGACCCGCCGCTGCCCGGCTGACTTCCGGTCCTCCTCCGAGGTCGTCTTGGGCGGCGACACGGCCGACAGCAGCCGCACGCCCAGTGATTGCCGGTCCTCTTCCGCCGTGGTGTTTGGCGGGGCATCCACTTCCGGCGCACGCCCCCCAGTCATCACCACGGGAATCGGCACCGGCCCAGCTACCACCACCGAGATCGGTTTCTCCGTCATGCGTTCACCCCGGTGGCTTGACCCGATGCGGGGCGTGATAGCCCAACTGGGTCAAGATGTCCTCGATCTGATCGTCCCGGCGATGCAACGCCTGGATCGTGATGGTGTTGGCCGTAATGGCCGCCGCCGTGTCCCGGAGGACCTGCATCATCGTTGAGGCGTTCGCTTGGGCTAAGTCCCGTTGTTCCTTCAGTTCCGTGGCCCATTCCGTCCACGCCTTGTGACTGAAGTAGAAGATCACCCCAGCGAGTCCGAGCTGGCCAACGCCTTTGAGCCATTCGTCCATGGACACGGACCCCCCGAAAAAGTGTGCAAAATGCGACAGTCATAAAGCTCCCGGAGATACAGAATCTCGGCACGGCGGGAGCGGCGTGTCACCTACGTCGCGATCGTCGAGGGCCTCGGGGTCTGTTGACGCAGACTCCGGGGTCCGCTGGGTCTTACCTACTCGAAGCTGAACCGCAATGCGTCATCGTCACATTGCCAGCGCGTGAACGCCGGGTTGAATCCGTACTTGGCGGCGAGGTCTTTCACGAGCGCATCCTTCACCGCAATCACCTGCAACGCCTTCGCCGATGCTGCCTCCGCATCAGCAATCCGCGTGCGAAGCTTGAAGTACTCGGCCTCCTCAAGCTGTACGACGTGTCCGAGCGGTTGCACGTCCATCAGGGCACCGAACCGGCCACGGTGCCGACCAGCTTCCCGTCCGCGATCAGCCGGTCGAAGATCCGCTGGTTGAGACTCCGCGTGCTCAAGTTGGCTTTGTTCAACCCGACCATCATCGTGGTGGCCGTCGCCCCGCTGTAGACGAAGTCCACCAGTTGCCCATCCTCCCCGCGTAAGGTGATCACCACTTGCGGGGTCGGTTCCCAATTCAGGAGCACCCGACTGACGGTGTAGCCCGTCACCTGTGGGGGTTGTGGGAGTGGTGTCGTGAGCGTGAGCAGTTCAGCCATGTGTCTGTCCTACGGCAGCAAGCGACCAGAAAATGACGTGCTCATCACGGAGGCATCACCAAACACGGTGACCGTGCCCGTGCTCAGGCCGAGTTGTACGGACGCCGTATCGGCCGCGTCCATGTCCGCGATGCACGACCCTGAGAGAATCGACGTGCTCCCCGTGGGAACAGCGTTGTCGATGGCCAATGGATAATCTCGATTACTGGTGACCAAGCGAATACTGCGATCCTGCGTCACCGACCCCGTCACGAGTTGCACCGTGACACAAAAGAGGTACCGGCCAACCACAGGAGCCGTAAACACATCGGTGCCAGAATTGAAGTTCCCTAACTCGTCATATACTTCCGAGTTAAAGTCGATGGTGGCCCCCGTGCTCTGTGAGGCATCACTTGAAGAGTTGAACGCCAAGAACCCGGGCTGTCCCGTTGACTTGATCGTGCCAATCGCCGTCACGGTCCCGACGACGCGCAAGTTCGTCGACCCTGGGTCTGTCGAATCCCCGATGCTCAGCCCGCCTGATGAATGCCACTTCCCCACCGCCACCGCCGAACCGTTGGTCATGAAGCGGATACTGTTGCCCGTGTTCGCGAAGATCGTGGCATCGACTGAGCTATCCCCGTTCGGATAGCCCGACAAACAAAAGGCTGCCTTCGTGGCGCCACTGACCTGATGGATCAGGGCATTGGCCGTCGCCGCCGCGTTCAGGATCATCGACCCCGTGGAGTTGATGCCCGTCACGTTCCCGGCCCGCAACTCGATCAGGTTGTCCCGGACATGCGTGTCCATGATCGACTTCGTGACGAGTTCGCCGATGCTCCAGGTTCGAGGTGTCGTCCAAGCCGTAGCTACTGCGCTCCCTTCCGCCTAAAACCCGATGTACGTCGACACGTCCAACTCAGACGAACCCGCCACTTCCAACAGCCAGTAGTGCTGCGCATCCGCCGGTTCCAATCCCCACGTACAATCAAGGATGTTTCCCGCCTGGAGCTCGAGCCGTACGCTGTTGATCGTGAACTGGTGGCTCAGCCCGGTCACGGTTTCCGTCACCGCGATCCGGTCCCCTGGTTCCCGAAGAATCGCGGCGGCCATCAACGTCGCCGAGCGGTTCGCATTGAACCGCGCAAACGGCGCATGCGCGAACGGCGTGGCCAAGATGGATGCGAGGTGCTCCGCCACGTCCGCCGCCACGTTCCCATCGTTCTGCAGCGGCATCCAGAATTCAAAGACCTGATCCCCGTAGGACCCGGCCACCGTCACCTCGGCGTACGCTTCGTAGCGGTAGATGCCCTTGCCACGGGCCTGCAGCTTCGTGATGTAGCCCGCCGTCGCGCCGTTGTTCGTGATGGTATACCGGACGCCCAACCCGGTGTAGCTGGCGGTGACCGTGAAGTCCGCCGTCAGGTCTGTCCCGGAACCATTCTCTGCCGCGTTGAACGTGTAGTCGGTCGTCGCCACGGGGGCCACTTGTGCCGTCGCTCCGATGATGTCCGCGTTGGTCGGGTCCCGATACGGGCCAAAGATCGTGTCGTTCGTCTCGCCCGGCTGGATCAGGGTCGATGTGGTCTGCAACGAAAACAGGATCGTCGTCGCTGCCGTGTCCGTCCGTGTCGGATACCAATACACCCGCACGGATCGATAGACCTGATCCCGGGAGCCAGGAACGGACAGCCCACCGACTTCAATCTCGGTATCACTCAACGTGATCTGGACGGTGGGGTTCGCCGCCCGATGATGGCGGTTTTCGAATTGGAACACTCCACCCGTGGTCGGATCGCCTTTGATGTAGCAGTACCCGAACTCCGACAGGCAGATGTCGTTCAGGACTTCCCGCACCTTCGGCCGGCTGCCGGTGGCCCCGCCGTCGAGCGCGATGGCATACGTCTCCAGCCCGCTCTCGATGCTCCGCGCGACGGGCTGTGTCGTCAGCGCATCCAAGATCGTGGTCACCAACTGGCTGCTGGACTGATTGAACTGCGTGGCCAGATCGGGCAAGTCGATGTCCAGCGCATCGTCCATCCAGTCCGTGGCTTGGCAGACCGTCAACCGTTCGCCTTTGACGCCAGGGGTCGGAATGGCACTGAACAGCTTGCCGTAGAACTTGTACGCCGATGACCCGAGGTAGGAGAGCTGCCACCGCACGGGGATATTCAGATCGAAGCCCGTCCGTTTCGAGGCATGCAGCAGCGAGTAGTACCCGACCGTGGCCGCCGAGTTGCTCGCGCTGTTGTCCAGCCCATAGTCCAACGTGCCACCGTTCCCGATCCGGTCATTGGCCGTCGTGCCCTTGATCCCGTAGTCGGCCACGATCTGCACCGCCGTCCGCACATCCGTCGAGACGGTGGTCCATCCCCCCCCGAGATACATCTGGACCACAGAGGTCGGGGTCACGCTCATCGGCGGCGTCCTCCGACCTTCTGCACTTCGTTCTTGACGGCTTTGGCCACGGCTTCATTCAACCGCGCATCCCGCCGCGCCTGGTCCGCCCGCATCTGCCGGAACTCCGCCAGGATCGCGGTGTTATCCCCGCCGCCATTCAACAACCGTCGCTGTTGGGCTGGCGTGAGCACCATCTCCCCCGGGGTCAGCATGGCCGGGACCGTATCCGATCCCCGCGGCATGAACTTGAGGACCGAGCCACCGGCCGCAAAGTGTTGGATGCCCCGATCCGTGACCATGCCCCCGGAGGCCGCAAAGTCCACGCCCGTCACCGCAGGCCCGCCAGCGGTCGGAGGCGGTCCCCAGTCCTTCCACGGGGCATCAACCTTCACCTTATCGAACGCCGCCTGGACGCCTTTCGCGCCCTTCTCGGCCGATTCCGGGAGGTCAGCCCCCATCGCCTTCGCCAGCGCCGTCACAGCCTTCTCAATGGCCTGCGTGGCCAGCAGCATCTGCTCCGCGATCGGGCGGTGCTTGTCGCCCACCTTCCCCGTGGCCACGGCTTCATCGATCAACGCCTGCGTGGCCGCGTCCACCTCATACCCGAAGTCCTTCTGGAGCGACCAGAGCGTCTGTAACGTCGGCTGCAACATCATCAGGGCCGCGTTCCCGTCCCCGCCCCCCTTGATGATCTCGTTGTACGCCTGCAGCGCAGACTGCTCGAGCCCGGTGAACATCGTCTGGTTCAGGATGCCGCTGTTGTGCAACCCCTTCAGGGCTTTATTGGCCCCGGTGATCGCATCGGAGAGCGGCCCCATGAACTGATCGCTGGCGATCCGGGACATCTCGATCAGGAAGTCGAACGCATCCCCGCCATCCATGCCCGACTTCTTCAGCGTCTCCGCCATGATGTCGATGGACGGCTTTAGCGCATCGAGTGCTTCCTTGAACGACATCCCACGCTCAACCATGTCGGCAAACGTGGCCGCCGCCGCCGCCCCGAGTCCCGCTGCCTGCTCTGCCGTGACGGTGAAGCTGTCGCCCAGCCCTTTCGATAGGCCACCCAGGAGTTCGTTCAGCCCTTCCGCGGCCCCGCCCAACTGCTCGAGTAGAAGGTCGTTGACGCCTTCCACCTCCACGCCGAACTCCTTCATCGTCTTGATGAGTTCGAGGAAGGTGCGATCCACCAGCCCGCCCGACTTCATGGCGACACGGCCCATATCGGCGAGACTGTCGTTGAGCAAGTCCAGCGCATCCTTCGCCGACTCGGTATTCATCCAGTCATCATCGGCCATGCCGAGCGCCGCGATGGCGTGCGTCAGTTCCTCAGCCAGATGCTTGTATTCTTCAGCCGTGAGCTTCGCCACGCCGCCCAACTCTTTGACGATCGCGGACGTCTGGCTGAACTCGGTGCGCTGGCCGTACATCACGTTCGTCGTGAGTTGAACGTCCGTGTTCCATTTCTCTTGGAGGCCGTTCAGAATGGCCTGTTCGATGGCCAGCTTGCGTAATTCCCGCTGCGCGTTCCGGTACTGCGCCACCATCGCGCCGATGGCCACGCCCGCGCCCACGCCGGTCATCGCCAGCGCGGTGTAGTCCTGCGTACTCGCGCCCGCCGCCGACTTGGACGCCTTCCCGAAGTCTTCCGCACCCTTTGTCATCATCTCGAACGACTTGATCACCGTGCCGATCACGCGCCCCAACGTCGCGAAGGAATCCCCGCCGATCTGGGCCATCTGGACAAAGTCATTCGAGAGCGTGGTCAGTGTCGAACTCCAATGGCTGGTGGCGTTCGCCGCCGTCGTGATCGACGTGGCCCCGGACGCCGTCACATTGGGCAACAGCATGATTTGCTTGTTCAACGCCGGAAGATCCGTCACCGCCAACGGCGCGACCCAAGTTCGCAACTCGGCGAACGCCTCCGCCTGCGCGTTGATGTGATCCGTCAACACGGGAATCCGCTGGCTCAGTTGCCCGATGCCCAGCGCCCAGGTGTTCTGGCCTGGAAGGAGCCGCTCGACTTCTTCCTTGACCTTCCGCACCGACCCGGCGGTCTTCTCAGTGTGCTCTCCAGCGTCCTTCATGGCCGGGGCCAGCATCTTAGCCGCCGTCGTCGTCTCTTCGATCGGCGCCACCAGCAAGGCCGCCGCATCGCGGAACCATCCCGCCTTCTGCGTCAGCCCGCCCATCTCGACGCCAAGCTTCCCCAGCGCCCCAGCCGCTCCAGGCAGATACGAGGCCAACTTCACCACGGCCGCCGTCGCATCGATCAGCCCGGCCACACCACGGTAGGCCGACGCCACGATCTGATCGAACCCCCGTCCCACGAAGTTGTACGACTCCGCCGCCCAGACCTTGATCTGCAGTCCGAACCGCCCCAACTGATCCCCGGCTTTGTCCAGCGCCTTCACCGTGGCATCGCTCATCTTCGGAGCTTCCAACGCCAGCTTCGCGAACTGCGCCGTCAACGTGGGTAGGATGGCCGTACCAGACTTCCCGAACAGGTCCATCGCAATCCGGGTCCGGTCCGCCGGATCGGGCACCTTCGCGATGGCCGTCGCAATCATCTCCAGTTGTGTCGCAGGAGACGACGCCATGAGTGCCTGGAAGTTGATGCCGAGTTCCTTCACCGAGGCCACGGCCGACTTATCCCCCGATGACAGCCGGTTCTGCATCTGCCCAATCGCCCCGGTCAGTTCGTCGATGCTGTTCCCGCTCTGCTGCGCCACGTAGGACAGCTTCTGCACTTCATCAATCGTCAGGCCAGTCCGATCAGCCACCCGGACGATCTCATCCCCCATGTTCAGCAGGGACTTCCCGAAGCTCACCACGGCCCCGATACTCAGCCCGATCCCGAACGTCGCCAGTAACCCGTTCATTTTGCTCAAGCTGCCCATGAACGAACTGGTCGCGGCATCCGTGCCCTTCGTGGCTGAGGCCAGATCCGTCATCGCCTTCGGGGCCTGCTGTCCGAGCGCCGTGTACTTCGCAATGGCTTCCGTCACGGTCGTATTGACCCGCGCCATCTCCTTCGCCGTCAGCGTGGCTGCCCCGCCGGCGTTGTCGATGGCCTTCACCATCAACGTGGCATCTTGGATGATCTTCTGGCCGCTGAAGCTGTTCGCCATCTTCGTCAGGGCGGCCCCGACCTTCTCGGACCCCGACTCAAACGAGCGCAGCGACACCTCCGCCTTCTGCACCGCGTCATAGAAGCTGGTAAAATCCGCGCCAAGTTTTCCGGTCAGGACGGACACGGGCTAGTCAGTCTCCTTCGGCTGCATCTCGATGATCATCGCCAAGATCACGTCGTACTCTTCTGGCATCAATTCACGGACTCGAGCGAGCGGCCAACCCCCAAACCATCTGGCGATGAGCGCGTCTTGTTCGAGTCGCTCACGCCAGCCCGTGCGTTTTTTGTCTGTTCAATCTCCAGTTCCACCGCCGCCTCGTGCGTGTCGATCGCTTCCCGAATCTCCCGGAACACGTCCGGATCGATGGAGCGCACCGTGGCCATCCGCACGCCGTCCGGCAGATCCGGCGACATGGGAATCGGCGCCCCGTCATCCGTCAGCGACCAGCCGAGCAGGTACGCCAGCACCTTCGCCGTCATCACCGCTTGTGATTTGAGTTGAGGCTTCTCGCCCGCCACTAAGTACGGCGCCATCGCCGCGAACATGTCTTGCTGCTCGCCGGTATTCAGACGACGACGGACGTCGATGTAGTGGCCGTCACTGAGAGACAGCCTGACGATCTTCGGCTTGACGATGGTATCCATCCGGAACCTCGAGCGGACCAAGGCGCGCATGGAGCACGCCGTCCACAATCTGCGGCTGTTCAAGAACGGGCCACTTCAAGCACCCATGCTGATGTGTGACCACTAACGTCAACGGCTGCCGCGAAAGCCGTAGCGCGTCCGACGACACGATCGATCCGACCATTTGCCACTGGCCATCCGTCCGCGTGACCGTGCAGTCGCGTACGTCTGCGGCCGTGTAGTACGACCACATCACTTTCGCAACGGCAACGGTCACGGTCCGGTCAGTCATACCTTACGGCCGACGTCCCCAGCTGCCGTTGGCAACGAAGTTTCCACTGATGGTCACCGCGCCAGAGACGGAGACGTTGATGCTCGCGTCCAACCAGGCTGGACCATAGAAGTACACCGTGGGCGCCGTCGAGGCCGGATACAGGTACAGCTTCACGCCATCTGTCGAATCCGCCCCATCAAAGAGCACGTCTTGCGAGTCTTCCCAGAATCCAGAGATCGTGCCCTTCACATCTTTCAGACCTTGCACGTAGGTCTTGTTAAGGTCACCGAATGCCGTGACCTCCACCTTGTCGGTGGCCATGTCCAGCGTCCACGCCGAGATGGACGCGACCAGCGCCGCGGTGCCCGATCCGGTGGTGGATGAGAACGCTTGCCCCTTGTTCCCGTGATAGCGCGCCATGTGTGTCTCCCTGCCCCTCTAGGCAGCCCGTCGCTGCAGGAGCGTTTGTAAATCACCGATCACCGTGGTCGCACGCGTGCGCCATGACGACTCAGCCACACAGGCCGGGAGTTGCGCCGCCACTGATTGACGGCCATTGTCATCCGCCA
>Ga0268265_10001559_pt1 | contig 18983 bp, 14 predicted proteins | sample KBSSwiS52_FD_190355 | JGI IMG/M metagenome (GOLD analysis project Ga0268265, IMG submission 190355) | Switchgrass rhizosphere microbial communities from Kellogg Biological Station, Michigan, USA - KBS Switchgrass S5-2 (SPAdes) (version 2) | ecosystem: Host-associated > Plants > Roots >... | reverse complement strand
CACGCCGCGGGTCTGGATGCAGGTGGCGGCCATCTTCTCGATACCAAGCCGCTCGGCGCCGCCCTCGCCATGGTTGTGCACGTCCACGCCGGCGCGCCAGCCGTTGTAGTAGATCATCTCGGCTTCACCATCGTCGTCGGCGTCGAAGAAGGCGCCGGCGTGGCAGAGCCCGTCCCACTGTGTGGAGCACTGCAGCGCCATGGTGACCGCATCGTCGCAGATCACGTCCACGGCCCCGGGATAGCTGTCCGCCATCCGTGCGTTCATGCGCGGATGGTCGTGGTCGCCGGTGGCGAACAGCTTTGGCCCCATCCGACTGCCGCTCCCGCCCGGGACGGTCAACGGAAGCGAAAGGCAGAAGGCGAGGCCCTCCTTCACTTCGGCCGCCGCCTCGCGCACCTTGGCTGGGGTGATCAGGTTCAGACGGCCGATCTCGTCATCGTCGCCGAACTCGCCCCAGTTGGAGCCCTCGGGCCGGCGCTTCCAGCGTTTGGGGTTGATCTTGGCGTCCATGGCGTCAGCTCCAGCGCGGCAGAGCGACCACCGCGCGGCCGCCGGCGGTCACTGCGCCCAGTTGGTTGGCGGCCACAACGTCCAGCGCGACGCCGCCCGCCGCATCGGGCGCCTGATCGGTGACCTTCGCGTCCAGCCATTCCTCGCCGCGGGCAGCGGCCCCTGCTTCCGACATCTCGCTTCCTTCCCAATCTCGCGCCCCGGCCCGGGCGTGGATGTTATTCGGTTCGGTCCGAGCGGAACCACTCGGGCAGGTCCTCGTCCCGCGTTCCCCCGCTCCAAAGCTGCGAGCCGCCGTCGATGCGGAGGACCTCGCCGGTGACGTACTTTCCGCTTCCGGCGCTGAGGAACACGACCGCCTGCGCCATGTCCATGGTGTCGCCCATCCGGCGCATCGGATTGCCGTTCGGCAAGCGCCGTTCGTGATCTTCGCTGTAACGGCCGATGCCGTCGGACAGGATTGCGCCTGGGGCCAGGCAATTCACGCGGATCTGGTAGGGCGCCCACTCCACCGCGATGGATTTCGAGACCGTCACCACGCCGCCGCGCGCCGCGGCGGTGTGCGCCACGGAGGGCAGGCCGCGGTCGATCACCGAGATGATGTTGACGATATTGCCCGGCAGGCCGCTATCGCGCCATCTACGCCCGCAGGCCTGCATCAGCCACCAGTGTCCGTTCAGGTTGGTGTCGATGACCGCCAGCCAGCCCTTTGGCGAGTAGTCCATGGAAGGCTGGATGAACTGTCCGCCGGCGCTGTTCACCAGGGTGTCGATCCGCCCAAAGCGGGCCCAGGTCTCGTCCACCAGTTCGGCCACCCTGTCGGGCTCGCGGATGCTCATCGCCTTCCAGCCGACCTCCCGGCCGAGCCGCTTCGCGATCCCCTCCGCGGTCTCGCGCAACATCGCCTCGCGCCGTCCGCAGATCATCACCTCGGCCCCCAGGCGCGCGGCGAGGTAGGCGGTGGCGCGGCCGATGCCGCTGCCGCCCCCGGGAATCAGGAACACCTGACCGTCCAGGATCCCGTCGCGATAAACCGTCTCCGCGGTGGCCAGTTCGTCATCGGTCAGGCCCAGCCGCCGCTGGGGCCGATCGCGAGGCGTTGCGGGAAGGAATGACATGGGGGGACCTTAGCGCCGCGGGCCGTTCTGTTCACGCCTCTTCCTGGCGTACACGGATCTGAACACAGTTCGCACTTCGACCGACTGTTTGCTATGGTTGTCGATCTCGAAGTTCGGCGGGATGTCGGGGCGGCGTATGGGGCGCACCCGGCGGATCGGATCGCCATCGAGACCCTCGATCTTGATGACTTCAGCGTCCCATCGCCCGGGTTCGGCCCGCAGTGGAAGCCTCTGAGTCGCGCGCCACTGGAATGTTGCGCGCTTGACACGACCCGCGCACAACTTCAGCATCTCCGTCAAATTTCTAAGAACAACACAAGACGGGGGGAAATATGGCCAAGCAATCCCTGTATTTGTCAGTGGCGGCTGCCGTGCTTTCCAGCGCCCTGTCCACGCCGGCGGCCTTCGCGCAAAGCGCGCCCGGCGGCGGAAACGCCATCGAAGAAGTCGTGGTGACGGCCCGCAAGCGCGAAGGGTCTCTGCAGTCGGTGCCGGTGGCCGTCTCGGCCTTTCCGGCGAACAATTGGCGCGCCAGGGCGTCCGCAGCGCGGACGACATCGCCCGCCAGACGCCCAGCGTCCAGATCGTCCAGGCCTCCCAAGTCGTCCGACCTGGTGGTCTTCGGCATCCGCGGCCAGGTGGCCAGCGACGTGCTGTTGACTGTCGAGCCCGCGGTGGGAGTCTACCTCGACGGCTTCAACGTACCCCACCCCTACGGTCTTTCTGCCGGCCCGCCTCGGGCTCGATGGGCTGATTGTGCGACGGCCAGGCCAGCAGTTCCTCGACATCCCTTAGGCGGAGGGTGACTCGGCGGGGATCGGTGCGCTCCAGACTGGGACGCGGCCAAGCAGGAAGCTGAGGAGCGAGGGGATCAGGAACAAGGCGCCCAGGGTCAACAACATCAGCCGATAAGAGTGGGTCTGATCGTAGAAGGCGCCGCCGATCGCCGGGCCGAAGCCGATCCCGAGCCCGAAGGTGGCGACGATCTGCCCGTAGATTGCGCCATAGGCGCGCATCCTGAGGTAGCGGCTGACCAGCACCGCCAGAACATCGAACTCCGCACCCAGCGCCAGGCCGATGGCGACGGCCGCCACGGTGGCCATTCCGATGCCTCCCGGCGACAGCAGCAGCGCGCAGGCGCCGACCGGCATCAGGAACAGGAAGCCCCCCACGATCCTTCCGGGCAGCCGATCCATCAGCACGCCGGTCACGAGCCGGCTTCCGATTGCGGAAAGGCCGATCAGGCCGCTGACCGCGGCGGCTGACGTCGCCGAGATCCCGCGCTCGAGGGCCATGGGAACGAAGTGCACGATCAGCGCTGAGATGCCGGTGCCAATCACCGCCGCGCAGACGAAGAGGCTCCAGAATACGCGGGACCGCAACGCCTCCCGGAACGTCAGCCCGCCAGCGATCGCCGGAGGGGCGCTCTTGCCTGCGGACAGCGGACGCTGGACGTCGTGGGCGCTCCGCAGGAAGGCGATCAGCACGGGCAAGGCGATCAACAGCGCTGCGCCCGCAAGGATTGCGTAGCTCGTCGCCCAGCCAAACCGTCCGATCAGGTAAGTGGCCGTAAGGGGTGTGAGCGCGCCGACCACGCCCGGGCCCGACAAGGCCGTCGCAAGCGCCAGGCCCCGCGAACGGTCGAAACGACTGGCGATGGCCAGGGACCAGATGGCGATTCCGGCGAACGGATGGCAGACCGCCAGCACCAACCAGAGCCCGTACCAGCTGTATATGCTCGGTCCGGCTAGACCCAACGCGGCCACGCCAAGGCAGTATCCGATGAAGCCGACGATCGCCACGCGGCGCACGCCGATCCGATCCCCGAGCCGCCCGACCCGCGAAGCCACGAAGAACAGAATCACCGAACTGATGGCCGGGCCCGCTGTGATCTGCGCGTGCGACCAGCCGTAGGCCTTTGCGAGGGGGGTGATGAAGATGCCGAGGGAATAGAAGTGGATCGTGGTCAGACCCATGCCCAGGGCGCAGGCGAGGACCACTCGCCAGCCGGCCTTCCACTCCTGGCCCACGCTCTGCTCGGTCGTCGGACCCATGTTCCTCACCCCAATGTCCTAGAGCGGGATGCGAAAAAGTGGATACCGGTTTTTCGCGTCAATCCCGCTCTAAACTCTTAGAATCGATCACGTTTATGATTTTGGATTGATTCAATCCAAAATCACCGTGATCTAGGCGGCCCACCTGGAGCGTGACGCCACATCGTCGCCTCGTCAGCACGGGAGGCGACACAGGTCCGAGATCGTGCGGCGGGAGGAAACGTCGGTGGGCCCCTATCGCCCGCCGACGCTGCGCACATCAGAAGCTCGTCGAGAGCGTGACGCCGTAGGTCCTCGGCGGGGTCGGCGAAGCGAAGGCGAAGGGGCCCACCGGGGTGTAGCCGAGTATCTCGACTTCGTTGCCCAGGTTGCGGCCCCAGACGCTCAGGGCGTAGTGGCCATTGTCCGGCCTCCAGGACATCGAGGCGTCGACCACCGTCATCGACGGCCGGAAGCTGAAGGCCCGGTTGGCGAGGTCGGTGTAGACGCTGCTGCGGTAGTTGGCGCTGACCGTCGCCGACAGCTTGCCGACGCTCAACTCGAACTCCTTGGTGACGCCGGCGGTCACGTCCCATCTCGGCGCGCGCAACGGCTTGTTGGCGGAGAAGTCCTGCGGCACGAGGAACTGGGTCGTGCCATTCGCCAGCGGGACCGGGATCGGCGCGCCACAGACCGCATGCAGCGTGTCGACCGGCGTGGCCGTCGCCTCTGCGCCATTGAAGTCGAAGCAGTAGCGCTTGTAGGAGGCCTTGTTCCAACCGATGTTGGAGAACACCGTCAATCCTTCCATCGGACGCGCGGCGATTTCCGCTTCCACTCCATAGCTGTTCACGTCGGCGTTGTTGGTCGTAACAGTAGTAACTCCGGACGGCGCCGTCGGAGACAGCACCACCTGCGAACGCTGCAAGTTCTTGAACTTGGAATAGAAGACCTGGACGTTGACGCGCAGCTTGTGATCGAAGAACTCGCTCTTCACGCCGCCTTCGAAGTTGTCGACGTCTTCCGGCCCGTAGGGCGTCTGGAAGGCAGTGCGGTCGGCCGAGTTGGCGTTGTAGCCGCCCGACTTGAAGGCGCGCTGCCAGAAAGCGAACAGGAAGACGTCGTCCGTCATCTTGTAGTTCACGCCGAGCCGCGGCGCAAAGTTGTCGTCCTTGATCGGCGCGGCGGTGAAGATCTGCGCGGCGACGGTCGGCTTCAAGTGCTGCGAGGGATCGAGCAGCGTGCTGAGACCGGTGGTGCCCAGTTCGGTGTTGGAGCCGTAGTAGTTGTACTTGCGTTCATACGAATACCGGACGCCCGCGACGATGCTGAGCTGGTCGGTCACATGGTACTCGGCCTGGATGTAGGCTGCGTAGGCCTTCCGTTCGCCGCCGTTGTTGACGTACGACACCGAGTAGAAGGGATAGACGCAGCCGGTCCGGGACGCCAGCGGGAGGCTGGCGTTGCAGGTCGCCGCAGTGGCGCCGGGCGCCACGCGCAGGTAGTTCGCCAGGTTGAAGGTGTCGGGGAACAGTGCATTGAAGTTGGTGAAACTCAGCTGAGTCGTCCGGTACTCGTCCTTGAAGGCGAACGCGCCGGCGACGATGTCCAACGGCATGTCGAAATCCGAGACGAACTGCAGTTCGGCAGAGTCGCCTTTATAGTCTTCCCAGCGGTCCGACGAGAAGATGTTGGCCACTGAACCGTCGGTGTCCACTGAGACGTCGGAGTTGGTCTTCTGGTGGTTGCCGAGGAAGCGCAGCTTGCCGACGCCGGTGTCGTAGCTGATGTCCAGCGTGTAAGCGTCCTGGTTGAACTTCATCGGGCCGAGACCCGAGCTGTAGCCGGTCGTCCAGGGTTCGCTGCCGTCGCCCCGGATTCCGAGCTTCTCGTCGCCGAACGGGTTGCCCTGATAGCCGCCGAAGCCGACGATCGCCGAGTTGGTGAAACCGGTCGGCGAGTTGGCGTTCGGCGTGATCGGCACCGATGCGATCGGGGCGGCTTCGTCCTTCTCGCGCAGGAACTCGCCGATCAGTTGGAAGTCCCAGCGGTCGTTCGGGGTGAATCGCAACGAGGGCCGCACGACCAGCGCCTTTTCCGCGCCCACCCGGTCTCCGGCGAGGGTGTTGTCGACCACGCCGCGGATGATCCCGTTGTTCTTCCACAAGCCGCCCAGCGTGTGCGAGCGCATGGCGATGCGGCCGGCGAACACGTCCTCGACGATCGGCACGTTCGCGATCAGGTCGAAGTCCCGCAGGCCCTTGTTGCCGAGCGTGGCGACGGCGGCGCCTTCGACCTCACTCATGTTGGGCCGGTTGGTCTGCACCGAGATCGCGCCGGCGAAGGCGTTGCGTCCGTACAGGGTTCCCTGAGGGCCGCGCAGCACTTCGATCGAGGAGACGTCGACGGTCTGGCTGAGCGCCGTTGCGTTCCGCGCCTGGTAGATACCGTTCACATAGACGGCGACGTCCGGGTCGGTGAAGCTCTCGATGCCCGAATAGCCGATGCCGCGCACCGACAGCGACGCCGCGCCGGGGAACAGGCCGACCCGCTCGATCACCGCGTTGGGGGCGAGCCGGTTCAGCGCTTCGATCGTCTGGATGCCGCTGCGCCGGAGTTGTTCGCCGCCAACCGCGACGACGGAGAGCGGGACGTCCTGCAGGTTCTGGGTGCGGCGCTGGGCCGTCACCACGACCTCGTCCAGCTGGCTGCCGCTGCTGGCTCCGGCCCCGGCGGCGGGAGCTGACTGCGCGTGCGCGGCCGGCGCGACGAGAATGGCAAGAACGCCAAATGCGGTGGTGCCCAGCATACGGGCAAGCGCGCCAGTCATATCCTCCCCCTTTTCATTCGTGCTCACGCACGTTTTTGCGCGGGAGCCGTTGGCGTTCCCCGCCCTTGAGTGCGCTCACCTTACGAGAACCTGGCCCGCTGTCCAGCCTGTAAAATGCGTCAGAGTGCACAATTCGGCGGATGTCTGCTTTCCGCAACAGTCGACGGAAAGGCGTGACGCCCTTCTCGGGCGGAGGCCGGAGCGTTGGTCGCCTGCGCTAGGCGGCGGCTACGGGTAGAACGGGGTCGTCGAACTCACGCGGACAGGGAGAATCCGGGTTGACGAGTCCAGGCTCGTCCGGAACGGTGGGTCTCCGTCGCACGCTCGAACTGTTGACTGCATCCTAAGATTCAGCAGCGGTTGGCCTGCACTGAAGAGGTGAAGCATGAGCAGCCCAGGCCTGCAGTTCGGCGCCAACGTCTACAAATTCCCGAGGTTCGGCCCGGACGTGGAGCCGCTCGTCGAGTACGTCCAGACCGCGGAACGGCTGGGCTTCCACCACATGCGGTTCCTGGACCACGTCGTGGGCATCGTCGCCGAACGGCACGGCGGAATCGCGAGCACGCCCTACACCAGCCACAGCATGCTCCGCGAAACCTTCACCCTGCTCGCCTACCTCTCGGCCGTGACGAGCAAGATCCGCTTCGTCACCGGCGTTCTCGTCCTGCCGCAGCGGCAGACCGTCCTGGTCGCCAAACAGGCCGCGGAGGTGGACATCCTCTCGAAAGGCCGTCTGACCCTCGGGGTCGGAATTGGCTACAACGAAGTGGAATACGAGGCCTTGGGCGCCGGCTTCAAAGACCGCGCGTCCAGGTTCGAAGAACAGATTGAGGTTCTTCGGCTTCTCTGGACCCAGGAAGAGGTGACCTTCGAGGGCCGGTTCCACAAGATGACCGACGTCAGCCTCTCGCCCCGTCCTGTTCAGAGGCCGATTCCGCTATTCTTCGGGATGGGACGCTCGTTTGCGCCCGTTCCGCCCGATGCGGTCCTGCGCCGCTGCGGCCGGCTGGCCGACGGCTGGTTGCCGATCATCAAGCCCGACGAGGAGGGCCGGGCCGCGGTCGCGAAGGTCCATCAGGCGGCCATCGAGGCCGGCCGCGACCCCGCCAAGATCCAGATGGAAATGGGACTCGACGTGCAAGGCCTGGGCCCTTCCGAGATCAGCGACGAGATCAAGCGGCGGCAAGACTTCGGCGCGAGCCGCATCCACATCATGCTCCAGGGAGATTCGCCAGAAGAGCAGACCGAGGCGATGAAGCGCGTCGCCGAGGTGCTCCATCAGGGCTGGCTTGGCTGACGCCCCCTTGGCCGCCCGAGCAGAGGCTCGGAGGCGCCAAGCGGGGCCGACCCCGACAAGCCCTCGTGAGGCCGCGCTTAGACTGTGCATGGGGTCGTATCGCACCTTTTTTTCTTTTGGCCCGCTAAGCCACCGCCGCGGCCCCCTTGACCGCGCGGGCGGCGATCAGCTTTCCGATGGCCGGCTCGTCAAAGCCCTGCTCCCTCAGGATCTCGAGCGAAAAGTCGCCGACTTCCGGCGCGAAACGCCCGTCAGCAGCGGAGCGCAGCGGCGACTCCGAGAAGCGCCAGAACTGCCCGAGGTCCCGGTAGACGCCCCACTTGAAATGATCCCGGAACTCGATGGTGCGTCCGAGCCGGATGTTCTCCTCGTCGAAGAAGTAGTCGTCGGCGCGGTACTTCTTCCCGACCGGCTCGACTGCGACGCCGAGGGCCCGCAGCCGGGACACGGCCTCTGCGGTCGGACGCGCCGCCGCCCAGGCCGTGATCGCGGCGATCGGGTCGTCGCTCGCGCCGGATTCCCTCAGCAAGGCCTGACGCATCGCCTCCGACCAGGCGTGGACGACAAGCCAGCCGTCCGCGGTCTGGTAAAGACGCGTCCACCAGTTGAACCCGTACTGCTCCTCGTCGACGCCCAGCGGGTCGACGATCGTCCCGTCCTCGCGGATCACCGTCTCGGCGGTGCTGAGGATGGCCGAGCCCATCTGCGGGCACTCGATGTACTGGCCGCGCCCGGTGCGATCGCGGTGGTAGAGCGCCATCAGCAGGCCGGCCGCGCCGAGCAGGCCGTTGCCGGGATCCATGCTTCCGATCGCACTGTAGGGGCCGACGAAGCGCGCATCGGCGTGACGCATCATCAGCCCGGTGATGGCCGACGAGAGCGGCTCGAAGCCGGGATATCCCTTGTACGGACCCTGCGAGCCGAACGCCGGGGAGTGCATGTAAATCAGGCTGGGATTAAGGTCGCGCAGGTCCTCGTAGCCCATGCCGATGGACTCGGCGACGCCCGGGCGGAGGTTGTGCTGGACGATGTCGGCCCATTTCACCAGGCGCTCCACGACCTCGCGCGATTCAGGCTTCTTGAGATTGAGCGCGAGCATCCGCTTGTGGTGGTTGGCGGCGTTGAAATAGCGGCCCTTCGACACCGGCCGCATCGGACAACCGGCCAGGTTCTCGATCTTGATCACCTCCGCGCCAAGGTCGGCGAGCAGGCGGCTGGCGAACGGACCGGCGAAGAACACACCGAAGTCCACGACCTTGAGGCCGGCCAGCGGATAGCGGGCGGAGAGATCGCCGCGGCCGAAGCTCGGCGGCGAAAAACGCTTGCTGGCGTTGGCGAGGTCGATCGCCGCGTCCTCGGCCTGCACATGACGTTCCGCCACCGGCGCGGGAAACCCGGGAGACTCCGAGAACTTGAGCACGGCGCCGGCCGCCCGCACGGTCTCCCCGTCCGGCAGCTCCACCAGCGTCGTCAGCTGATTCTCCAGGACTTGCGGATCGTTGTAGACCTCGCCGGCCCGCAGGTCGGGCATGGTGGGGATGTCGAGGTCGCGCAGGATCTTCAGCCACTCGGGACGCGTCTTCTGGACGAACATCACCGGCAGCGTCTCGTTGTACAGTTCCACCTGCCAAGGCTCGATGGGCTGGCCGATCTCGGAGGCCCCTTCGGTCGGGATGGGCGGGATCTGCTCCTGCAGGCCAGCAAGCTCCATCAGGTTGGAGAAGCCGCGCTTGGTTCCGGTGTGCACATGCAGCCACTCGGCGTCCGCGCATTGGAAGGAATCGAGCACGAGGCGGCCCATGCCCCCCTTCTTGATGTCGATGGGCATGTCGTCGGCTTTTTCGTTCTCCGACCAGTACCAGTACATGGTCTGCTGGGCGGCGAGGCCGTCGGCTACGGAGGTGTCGACGATCTGCCCCCTGCCCGTCTCATTGCGCGCGTGGAGGGCCGCCATCAGCACCGTGACGCCGTTGAACGCGGCGGCGTAGGAGCCAGTGGGGAAGGTCGGCATCTTCGGACCTTCGCGATAGCCGTACTGGCGGTGGTACATACCCTGACGCGCCCAGAGCAGCGGCTCGGACCAGACGTCCGGCTCCTGGGCGGACTCACGGCCGTAGCCGCTGATTTGGAGGCAGACCAGCGCCGGACGCCGCGCCAGGAGTCCCTCCAGCGACAACCCCATCTGCTCGAGTCGCGCGCGGGAGAAGTCGGTCGCGAACACGTCGGCGTCGGCGATCAGTTTCCCGAGGTCGGGCTTATCCCCCAGCGACACCAGGCTCTTGCCGCGGCGCCAGACGGACTCGGCGAGCTCCCAGCCGGGTTCTGGCTTCGCCTCCGGATCGGTCACCTCCACGACGGTCGCGCCGTTGTCGGCCAGCAGCATGCCCATGACCTTCGCCGACATGTGCCAGGTCAGCACGACCACCCGCAGGCCCTGCACCGGTCCCGATTTTCTCGAAAGCATTCCCGTACCTCCGCTCACGCGCGCCCGACTTGGACGTCTGGCGTGCTGCGCCCGCGCCGGGGCGCCGATGTCTCGCGGCGCGCCGGCGAGGCGCGCCCGCCTTCGACGCCCCTGCAGCCGCACAAGCCCGCCAGGCGCAGGGCGCCCTGTCCTTGCAATCTATCACCGGCCCCGGCGCAGGACTGTGGCCTTGGGCGTCTCTCTTCGGCGAGCATTAGCCTGCTCCTCCAAGGCTGCGCCGCGGCGCAAGGGGGGCGGGCGCGGACGCTGCGAGGCGACGATAGGCGCCGCAGGACATCAGGACGAGCACGACCATGATCGGCGAGGCGCAGGCCACCACGATGGCAAGCGAGTAGCGGACTTGCGCCGGCGAATGGAAGACGTGGTCGGTCAGCAGACCCACGACGATGGGCCCCACCGTGATCCCGACCAGGCTGATCACGCTCAGGTAGAGCGCGCTCACCTGCGACCTCAGCTCGTTCGGCACGATCAACTGCAGCGCCGTCGGCGCGCAGGCGAACGGGACGAACTTCAGAAAGATCGTCGGCGCGAGCAGGAGAAGGGCCAGCGGCGCGGTCGGCATCAGCGGCGCCAGGGTTCCCGCAAGGCCGCAGCCGACGAACGCGAACGCAGCCACCTTCAGCGGCGCGTCAACGACGCCGCGAGCCCGGAGCCGATCTACCAGCCAGCCGCCGAAATAGCTGCCGGAGGCCCCGCAGAAGAGGATGAGAAGACCGAACCAGAGACCGATCTGCGGCGCGGTCCAGCCGTAGACCCGCATGAACACGGCTGGGGTCCAGACCGTGACGGCGTAGGAAACGGTCGTGACCATGGACATGCCGGCCAGGAAAAAGACCAGGAACGTTCCGCAGCGCCTGAACTCGGGCCAGAGCTGGCGGAAGCTCGCCGGCCGCTCCCGGCCCAGCAGCCCTCTTCGGCGGGGTTCGCGCAGCAGGAAAAAGCAGGGTGCGAGCAGCAGCCCCGGGAGGGATACGACCACGAAGGCGAGCTGCCAGGGCTTGGCGCCCATGAAGAGCCCGGTCTCCGGCGACGCCAGCTCGGTCAGCCAGCCAATCACCGCGCCGCCGCCGATGAAGGCGCCGGCCGTGCCGATCGTCGAACCCATGGTGAACAGGCTGATGGCGCGGCCGAGCCTGTGCGGCGGGAAGTAGTCGGCGATGATCGAGAAGCCGGCGGGGGCGACGCTCGCTTCGCCGACGCCGACGCCCATCCTCGCCACGAACAGCTGCGTGAAGCTGCGCGCGAATCCCGTCGCAATCGAGAAGACGCTGAAGAGCCCGATCCCGACCCCGATCACCACCCGCCGCTGAAAGCGGTCGGCGAGCATTCCGATGGGGATCGGCATCGTCGCGTAGAACAGGCCGAAGGCGATCCCCTGCAGCATGGCGAACTGGGTGTCGTCGAGGCTGAACTCCTGCTTCACCGGTCCGACGACCAGATTGATCAACATCCGGTCGAGTTGAGAGGCGATGAGCGCGCCCACCAGCAGGGCGAGCGCGATCCAGGCCAGGCGGCGGTCCGGCCACGGCGTCTCCTCGGCGACCGCGGGAGCATTCTCCTGGGGATCCGCCATCACGTGGCTCAGAACCGGGTTTCGAGCTGCACGACGATCGCTCTCGGCTCGCCCGCCGTGGCGGTGACTTCGCCGCTTCCGGAGGTCTTGTCGTTGCCGAGGGTCCCGTAGTGGCGGTTTGTCAGGTTGCGGCCGATAAGCGCGACGGACCACCGGTCGTTGGGCAGGGTGACGCGCGCGCCCGCATCGATAAGGGTGAAGCTGCGCTGCAGGGCGAGGGGATTCAGGTTCACGCTCACATAGTAGTTGGACGTGTAGCGCACGTTCGCGTTGAGGTTGACGCGGTAGCCGCCCGGAGCCTCGAACTCGTAGGCCGTCCCCCCGGCGAGGATCCACTTGGGCGCCCGGTTGATCGGCTTGCCGCTCAGGTCCTGGCTGCCGCCAACGCAGCCCAGCGCCGCCGTCTGCAGCGTGTAACACTGCGCGCCCGTGAACTGACGGAAGTGGGCGTCGTTGTAATTCGCCGACCCGCGAACACTCAGTCCGCGGACGACCCGATAGTTGAGCTCAAGCTCAACGCCCTGCGAGATGCTGTCGCCCGCGTTCTGCGTCCGGATCAGCGGCGGGTTCGCCGACAGGTCGATGGAGGTGAGTTGCAGGCCCTTGTAGACGTACCGGTAGCCGACGAGCGAGCCGCTCAGCCGATGTTCCAGGGTTTGGAATTTCACACCGCCCTCAAACCCTTTCACCCGCTCCGAATCGTAGGTGTCGTTCTCGATCGTGATCCGCGGCGTCAGATTGCCCGGATTGGAGAAGCCGCCGGAGAGATAGCCCGTCTTGTAGGCGACGTAGGTCATCACGTCGTCTGTCGGGTGAAAGCTCAGCGTCACTTCGGGCGACACGTTGTCCTCGGTCCGTGACCCGGCGATCACCCGGCTGACCGGCAGGAAGTTGCCGACCACGGCGGCGTTGACGAAGGTGTTCCGCATCGCGAGCTTCTTGGTCTCGCGCGTGTAGCGCGCGCCGCCGGCCAGTTCGACCCGCGCCACCGGCTTCCATATCAGTTGCGCGAAGCCCGACAAGGCGTGACTCTTGTTGTCCGCGCGCAAATCGAAGGTGTTCAGCTTGCCCGTCGCGGGATCTACAGGGGCGATGTTCGCCGTCCCGTTGAAGAATACTCGCTTCTCCTGAGCGTAATATCCGCCGGCTGTCAGGTTTAACGATCCGGAGAACGCGGTCACGGCGCGGAATTCTTGAATGAAATTCGTGTCGCGTTCGTTGTTGTTGGAATAGAAATAGGAGTACGATGTCTTGTCCGAGTTCCCCTGATTGACGAAATCGTAGTGCATCAGGCTGGTGATCGACGTGAAGGTGATGTCGCCGGCGCGCTTGTTCACGGTCAGCGTCGGAAGGATGAGGTCGTTGCGCGTGTACGGCTTGCCTCCGTTGTAACGCGCTACCTCCGGCCAGGAACTCAGGACCGCTTGCGGCGGAAGGCCGTAGGAGACCTTGTTGTCGAGACGGCAATCGCCGTTCGGATCGGGCACATTGACGGTCACCGGCCTGGCCTGGCCCGGAGGGCAGGCCATCACCTCGGCCAGCATCTGGATGCCGTCGCTCGCGAAATGCGAGCCGAGCAGTTTGAATGTGGCGTCCAGGCTGCCGTCGTCGTAGCGGACGGTCAGACGACCCGCGAATTTCTTTTCTGCGCCGTAGAGCTTCTTTCCGGGCGGATCGACGGTCCCGCCCGTGAAGGTCGGCAACCGCGCGGCGCGGAAGGGATCGGTGACGCCGAGACGGTCCTGGTTCTTCAGATAGCCCTCGCTCTTGCTGCCGAAGACCGCAAGCCGCATGCCGAGCCGGTCGTTGATCGGCAGGTTCACCGCCCCCTCGACGGACTTCTCCTTCTTGGTGAACTCATAGCCCGCGCGCAGATAGCCGCCGAAGTCCGCGGTCGGATTCTCCGTCCGGATCGAGACCACGCCCCCCGGGGAATTCTTGCCGAAGAACAGCGCCTGCGGGCCTTTGAGGACATCGATGCCCCCCACATCGAACAGGGCGTCGCTGACCACCCGGCCCCGGCTCACCGGCATCCCGTCGAAATCGACAAGGACGGACTGCTCGAGCCCGGCGTCGAGGCTGGACGAACTCACGCCGCGCAGCGAAATCGAAGCCCCGCTGCCAGTGCCGCCGCGATCGAAGGATATCTGAGGCGCCGCGACCTTGATGTTCGCGAGGTTCGTCACGTTATACTGGCGGATCTGCTCCGGGCCGACCGAGGTGGCCGCGACAGGCACGTCGAGCAGCCGCTCGGTCCGGCGCCGCGCGGTGACCAGGACCTCTTCGACATCACTCGGCTGCGTGGCGGTGGGCGCGGCCGGCTGTCCGGCCGCGGGTTGCGCCGCGGCCCAGCCCGGGACGGAAGCCGCGCCGATCAGTGCGCTCAGCGCCACGCCGGCCGCAAGCGCACGCCGACGCCCCGCGTCTTGCACAATCGTCTTGTCTCCGGAACCCTGCAGCATGCCTCCCCTTCTCCTCTTCCCGTCTCACGTGTCGCGACCGCATGGCCGACGCTCGTGGCGAGCTGGGCCGAAATCTAGTCCGCGGTATAATTTCATGCAACGCAAATATTGCCCGTTCGGGAGAGACGTGGCGCACCGCCGCGCGCGGTCGCCGACGACCATCCTAGGAAGCGGTTCACCGCCGCCAAGACGCATTTCCGGCGCAGATTTCTAGCTAATTCAGGGTATTGCAATGATTCACAAGGGCCAGTGGAGCCCTCGGCGCCACTTGGGAAGGCTGGCCGGACTGCCGAACGGCGCGAGTCCTGGGTCTTTCAATTCGGCTCTCACTTGCACTTTTGGTCGTTTGACAGAGAGTGTGGGAGAGCTGCTGCTGCGGATCGCCGACCGCATGGAAGCCGAGTTCGACGACCTCGTGCGGATCGACACCCTGGAAATGGGCCGGCCGCCCACCCCTTCGCGCGGCACGGTCGACGCGGCGGTGCGGCGGTGCGGCGGTGCGGCGGTGCGGCGGTGCGGCGGTGCGGCGGTGCGGCGGTGCGGCGGTGCGGCGGGCGAACACCACCCCCTTCGGCCTAGCCAGCGCCGACTGGACGCGCGACGTCACCTGCATCCACATCATGTGCGCCGCAGCGAGCCCGCGCGCCGTGGGTCAACCACTACCGGGCGATGGGCCCCAGCGTGCCGCTTAGAGGCTACAAGATGAGCGGCTACGACCGGGAGAGCGGCTTCGAGCACCTCGACGGCCACCTTCAGACCAAGGGAGCGTGGACCCGGACCGACTGATCATCGAGGTTCGCGGCTCGCTCCGGGGTCCGGAGAATTTCGGACCGGCGACGGTCCACAGCCGAGCCGGCGGACGACGTCGCCAGAGTGCGCGCCATCCTCCCTCCACACGCGGAGCTCGGATAAAGTGCACTTGAGGTCAGTTTCTGACTTGTCAGAGCAGCTTGCTTCTGTTTGCATCCCGCCTAAAGATGGCGCGGACGGACGCAAGGTCGAGTCCGCGAAGACGCGGCCGGGCCGGCGCCGGCGGAGGAAACACTGCGCGCTTCGAGCGTCGTCTACGGACGCCGGGCGCAGGGGGTATGATCATGGAAACGGATGGACGTCGTCGTTGGCTTGCTGTCCTGCTCGGACTGCCGATCGGCCTGGCCGCTTTGACCAGGCCCACGCAGGCGTCCGCGGCGCCTGGCCCCGACCTGGCGGGGACGGTGGACGCGCTGGCCTCCAGCGAAGCGATCAGGACGATCCTCTATCGCTACGCCCGCGCCAACGACCGCAAGGACGAGGCGCTGATGCGCTCCTGCTTCTGGCCGGAATCGACACACAAGCATGGGGCTTTCGAGGGGCTGTCGAGCGACTTCATCGGCCGCGCCATGTCGATCCTGGGCGGCATCATCTACTCCACCCATTTCATCGCCAATCCGGCCGTGGAGGTGCGCGGCGACCGGGGCTTCTCCGAATGCTACTACTTCGCGCACCACCGCCGCGCCAAGAAGGACGGAAGCGGCGAAGAGGACGCCTTCTTCGAGGGGCGCTACATCGACTTCCTGGAAAGGCGCCGCGGCGAGTGGCGGATCATTCGCCGCCGCGGACTCAGCGACCTGACCACGGTGACACCTGCCGCGACGACCTATGCCTCGTGGACTCCGGGGATCCACAGCCACCCGGGCCAGGAGGACGAATACTTCGCCATGCGCAAGGCCTTCCTCGAGGGCAAATGAGCAACCGCGCGACGCCGGTCGCGGCATTTAGGACAGTGCCGGCCCAGGTTCACAGGATTGGCGTAATGCGGACGGAGCGTTCGATGTGGCGGCGGGCGCTGGCCGGGAGTCTGTTGCTGGCCCTGGCCGGAGGCGGCGCCGAGGCTGCGGAGGCCGCTCCGAAGTCCACAGGAAGCGCCAAGGCTGTGGCCGCCGGCGACCCCGTACGCGGCAAGACCATCTTCGTCCGATGCGTCGCCTGCCACACCGTGGCGGCCGGGCAGAACCGGCTCGGTCCCAGCCTCGCCGGCGTCGTCGGCCGCCGCGCCGCGGCTGTCCCCGGCTTCCGCTATTCGCCGGCCATGCAGAACTCCCGCCTGCGGTGGACCCGCGAAAACCTCGACCGCTACATCGCCGCTCCGGCGGCCGTAGTGAAGGGCACATTCATGGCCTTCCCGGGCGTACCGGACGCCCGCGACCGCGCCGATCTCATCGCCTATCTGGCCGCGACGGGCGGGACGACCGCCGCAAAGGCTCCCTGAGCCAGCAGCCGGCTGCCGTTCAGTCGGTTCGCGGCCCATGGAAGGCCGGATTCGCCGTGTGGAAGGCGGGAACCTCGGGCGCCATGACCGCGCCGGAGTCCACCGGCAGCACATGGCCGGTGATCTGGCGCGCCCCGTCGCTCGCCAGATAGGCGAAGGCCTCGGCGACGTCCTCAGGATACATCGGCAACTTCATCGGCGAGCGCGCTACGATCCTGGCGCGGGTGACCTCTGCATCTCCGCCGCCAAGAGGCACGGTCAGGGGCGTGACCACTCCACTGGGCGCCACGGCGTTCACTCGCACGCCGGCGGACGCCAGTTCCGAGGCGGCCGAGCGGGTGAGGCCCACGACGGCGTGTTTGGCGGTGGTGTAGGGATGGGCGCCGAAGCCGCCGCGGAGCCCGGCGATGCTCGCCGTATTGAGGATCGAGCCGCCCTGCCCCTGGGCCACCAGGACACGCGCCGCGTGCTTCACCCCGAAGAAGACGCCGTCCAGCAGGATCGCCAGGGTGTTGCGCCAGCCCTCGGCGCTGATCTCGCGGATCGAACCGACCGCGCCGACGACGCCGGCGTTGTTGATCATGCAGTCGAGCCTGCCGAATGTCTCCACCGCGTGCGCCACCGCCGCCGCCACGTCGGCTTCGGAGCGGATATCGGTGCGGATGTAGCTGGCCCGGCCCAGGTCTCCGGCCAGCCGCTCGCCGGCTTGGACCTGCATGTCGGCGATCACTACGGCGGCGCCTTCCGCCACGAACAGGCGCGCGGCGGCGGCTCCGATCCCGCTCGCACCACCCGTGATCACGGCGACCTTCCGTTCGAGACGGCCCGACATCGAATGGCTCGTAGAATTTGCACCCATGGGCAATTTCTAGAGGGTCGTCATCCCCTGCGCAATGGGGGGCCGGGCGAGTATCCAGGTCCGCGGACATAGCGGACCGGTGCGAAGAAAAGCGCCATCGCCCAATTTGACGAGCCCCTAAGCCTGCACGAAGGTATAGTTATGATGCGCGACGTCGGGCACGCCTGTCGGCCAGGCGGCCGGGTGGCTTCAGCCCCGCCGCATCCGCAGACCAACACGTCCGGAGGGAATGATGACGGCCGCGACCTCTCCCCTTTCCGCCCCGACGCCTGTCCCCCGGCTCTTCGGCGACCTGGCGGGCAAGACGGCTCTGGTGACGGGGGCCTCCAGCGGTCTGGGCGCCCATTTCGGCGCAGTGCTGGCGAGCGCCGGCGCAGAAGTGATCCTCGCCGCCCGGCGCGAGGACGCGCTGCGGAGCGTCGGCGACGCGATCACGGCATGCGGCGGCCGCTGCTCGACACTCCGGCTCGACGTGTCCGATCCGGCGTCGATCCGTAGCGCCGAGCCTAGGCTCGCGCACGTCGACATCCTGGTGAACAACGCCGGGGTCGGAACCAAGGGGTCCGCCCTCGACCAGACCGAAGCCGATTGGGACATGGTGATCGACACCAACCTAAAGGGCATGTTCCTGCTGGCCCAGGCGACCGCGCGAGCGATGCGGGCGCGCGAGGCCGGCGGCTCGATCGTCAACATCTCCTCGATCCTGGGCTTGCGGCAGGCGGGCGGCGTCGCCCCCTATGCGGTCTCCAAGGCCGGGGCGATCCAGCTGACCAAGTCGCTCGCGCTGGAGTGGGCGCGCTACGGTATCCGCGTGAACGCCCTGGCGCCCGGCTATTTCGACAACGAGGTCAACGCCGAGCTCTGGGAGGCGGACATCGGCAAGGCAATGCTCAAGCGAATCCCGCAACGCCGGCCCGGCCGGCTGCAGGATCTCGACGGCCCGCTGCTGCTCCTGGCCTCAGACGCGTCCGCCTACATGACCGGCTCAGTGCTGACCGTGGACGGCGGACACCTCGTCAGCAGCCTCTGACATCGCCTCAACGCAGGGGTTGGGCGGCGTACTCAGTGATCTTCAGCTTGCCGAGCTGGGACATGTGGACTTCGTCCGGCCCGTCGGCGAGGCGCAGGTAGCGCGCGTTCACGAACGCGCCGGCGACCGGCGTGTCGGCGCTCAGCCCCATGGCGCCGTGGGCCTGCAACGCTCGGTCCGCAACCCTTTGCGCCATCTGTGGGGCGACAATCTTGATCGCCGCGATCAGGTCCTTCGCCGCCTTGTTGCCCACCCGGTCCATGGCGTCGGCGGCCTTCAGCGTCAGCAGCCGCGCCTGCTCGATCTCGCAATAGGAGCGCGCAATGTCCTGGCGGATGCTTGACTGGTCGGACAGCTTGCGGCCGAACGCCACCCGGCTCTCCACCCGGTGCGCCATGTACTCCACCGCCCGCTGGGCCTGGCCGACGAGCCGCATGCAGTGGTGGATCCGCCCCGGTCCCAGCCGCCCCTGCGCGATCTCGAAGCCCCGCCCCTCGCCGAGCAGGAGGTTGGCTTTCGGCACGCGGACGTTGGT
>Ga0268265_10001555_pt1 | contig 19015 bp, 17 predicted proteins | sample KBSSwiS52_FD_190355 | JGI IMG/M metagenome (GOLD analysis project Ga0268265, IMG submission 190355) | Switchgrass rhizosphere microbial communities from Kellogg Biological Station, Michigan, USA - KBS Switchgrass S5-2 (SPAdes) (version 2) | ecosystem: Host-associated > Plants > Roots >... | reverse complement strand
CTGGTTCCCCGAGAGAGCGCCCGCCGGGGCGCTCTGCGTCACCGCGGCCGACCTCCCCGGCCCGAACGGCGTGCAGCTCATCGACGACGGCTGGCCGATCCTCGCGGCCGATACCGGCCGCCACGTGGGCGAGCCCGTGGCCCTGGTCGCGGCCCCGACGCTCCTCGCCGCCCGCCAGGCCCTCGCCGCCGTGGAGGTTGAGTACGAGCCGCTGCCTGCCGTGGTCGACATGGACGATCCCGAGCCGCTCCCCCCGCTATACGAGCTGGCCATGGACAGTGGCGATCTCGAAGCAGGCCTCGCACAGGCCGCGCACGTGATCCAAGGGGAATACCGGACCGGGCATCAGGAGCACATCTACATCGAGTGCCAGGGGATGATCGCCTGGGAGGAGGACGAGGGCATCACGGTCCTCGGCTCCATGCAGTGCCCGTACTACGTGCACAAGGCCCTGACCCACGCCTTCGACCTGCCGCCGGAGCGGGCCCGCGTGCGCGCCGCGGCCGTGGGCGGCGGCTTCGGCGGCAAGGAGGACTTCCCGAGCGCGCTCGCCATCCACGCGGCGCTCCTCGCCCGGGCCTCCGGCAGGCCGGTCAAGATGATCTACGACCGCCACGAGGACATCGTGGCCACGACCAAGCGCCATCCGGCGATCGTCCGCCACCGCACGGGCGTCGACGCCGAGGGCCGGCTGCTCGCCCTGGACATCGAGATCCTCATGGACGGCGGCGCCTATGGCACGCTCTCCTCGGTCGTGCTCTCGCGCGGCCTGCTCCACTCCTTCGGCCCCTACCGCTGCCCGAACGTGCGCATCCGCGGCAAGGTGCTGCGCACCCATACGGCGCCGAACAGCGCCTTCCGCGGCTTCGGCGCGCCGCAGGTCGAATTCGCGCTGGAGCGCCAGATGGATCGCATCGCCCGCGCCGTGGGCATCGATCCGCTGGAGATCCGGCTGCGCAACGTGGTCGAGCCCGGGGACCGCCTGCCCACCGGCCAGACCCTGGACGAGAGCACCTCGGGCCGGCTCTGCCTCGAAGAGGCCGCGGCGCGCACCAACTTCCGCGAACGGTGGCAGGAGCTGGAGAAGGCGCGGGCCCGCCACGATGGAAGGAGCCCGATGCGGGGGATCGGCCTGTCGCTCTACTTCCACGGCGCCGGCTTCACCGGCAACGGCGAGCGCCGCATGAAGTCGCCGGTCACGGTGCGCCTGCTCGACGACGGCCGCATCGAGATCCTGACCGCGATGACCGACATGGGGCAGGGATGCGGCGCAGTTTTTACTCAAATCGCGGCGGCCGCGGCCGGGGTCGGTCCCGAGGACCTGGTCTTCGCGGAGCCGGACACCGCGACGGTGCCCGACTCCGGCCCGACCGTGGCCTCGCGCACCACGATGATCGTCGGCAGCCTGATCGCCCGCGCCCTGACCGAGCTGCGGCAGCGGGTGGTCGCCTGGCGCTGCAAGGACAGGCCCTGGGTCGGGGTGCGCGACGGCTGGATCGTCGGCTCCGACTGCCCCATCGAGCGCTTCCGCGACGCCGCCCGCGATCACTTCCGCGAGATGGGGCCGGCGGAGATCACGCTCCACCACGAGCCGCCGGAATTCCAGATCTTCGACGAGACGACCTACCGCGGCGCCGCCTACCCGGCCTACGCCTGGGGGTCCGACGTGGTCGAGGTGGAGGTCGATCCCGACACGCTCGCCGTGCGCCCGCTGCACGTCACCGCGGTCTGCGAGGTCGGCCGGGCCATCCATCCGACGCTCTGCAAGGGTCAGATCGAAGGCGGCACGCTCCAGGCGATCGGCTGGGCGCTCATCGAAGAGATCAAGCTCGACAAGGGGCGCTACTTGAACGACCGGCTCGCCACCTACATCATCCCCACCATCCTGGACACGCCGCGGATGGACGTCCACCTGTTGGAGCGGCCCTGGGAAGGCGGCCCGTTCGGTGCCAAGGGCGTCGGCGAGCTGCCCATGGACGGCGGCGCGCCCGCGGTCGCGCAGGCCATCGAGAACGCCACGGGGATCGGCGTCACCGAGATCCCCGCCACGCCGGAGCGGCTCCTGCGCTGGACGGCCGGGGGGCAGAGGGTATGAGCGTCCCGTTCACGGTCAATGGGGAATCCGTCGAGATCGACGGGCATCCGATGGAGCGGCTGCTCGACGTGCTGCGGTCCCAGCTCGGGCTCACCGGCACCAAGGAGGGCTGCGGCGAAGGGGAGTGCGGAGCCTGCACCGTGCTCCTCGACGGCGAGCCCGTGCTCTCCTGCCTGGTGCCGCTCCTCCAGTGCACCGGCCGGCGGATCGAAACGGTCGAGAGCCTCGCCGAAGGCCCTGCGCGCGAGTTCCTCGAAAGGTTCGTGGCCACGGGCGGAGTCCAGTGCGGAGCCTGCACGCCCGGCATCATCGTCACCGCCTGGGCGCTCCTCCAGCGCACCCCGTCGCCGACCGAGGCCGAGACGCGCGAAGCCCTGGCCGGAAATCTCTGCCGCTGCACGGGTTACGAAGGCATTCTGAGGGCGATCAAGCCATGACGTTCGTTCAGCCCCATTCCCTGGAAGAGGCGGTCCGCCATCTGGATGGAGATCCGGGCCTCGTCCCTGCCGCCGGCTGCACCGACCTCATGGTCCGCGGCGTCGAGGCGCTCCACCGGATGGACCGCGTGATCGACCTGCTGGGCGTGCCGGAGCTGCGCGGCATCCAGGAGATCGAAGGCGGCCTGGAGATCGGCGCCACCACGCCCTTTTCGGAGATCCGCCGCTCCGCCGCCGTGCGCGCATCGTTCCCCGCCCTGGCCGACGCCGCCGGGCAGATCGGCGGCTGGCAGATCCAGAACCGCGCGACGCTCGGGGGCAACCTCGCGAACGCAAGCCCGGCGGGCGACTCGCTCCCGGTCCTCCTCGCGCTCGACGCGACCGTGGTGCTCGCGAGCGTCCGCGGTCTGCGCGAGATCTCCTACGACGGCTTCCATGCCGGCTACCGCAAGACCGCTCTCCAGCCCGGCGAGATCGTGGCCCGCATCCGCCTGCCCCTGCCCCCGGCCGGCACGGTCCAGGCCTTCCGCAAGGTGGGGACGCGCGAGGCCCAGGCGATCAGCAAGGTCGTCGTGGCCATGGCCGGCAGGATCGAAAACGGCCGCATCGCGGATCTCCGCCTCGCCGCCGGGAGCGTCGCGCCCACGCCCATCCGCCTGCGCGCCGCCGAGGACGCCGTCCGCGGCCAGGCGCCCGGTCCTGATACCGCCGCTCTCGCCGGACGGGAAGCGGCCGGCGCGGTCACACCCATCGACGACGTCCGCTCCACCGCCGAATACCGGCGGTTCGCGCTGGAACGGGTGGTGCGGCGGATGGTCCTGGAGCTGGGATAGCGGTCTATCCTCTACAATAGGCTCGTGAAGAGCGACCTCTACCACCACCTGAACAAGCTGCGGGAGATCCTGCCGGAGCTCGCCGCCCGCTTCCGCGTCCACGCTCTTGGGGTGTTCGGCTCCTACGTCCGCCACGAGGAAGACCCGGACAGCGACCTCGACGTCCTGGTCACCTTCGACGAGACACCCAGCCTCCTCACCTTCCTTGCCCTCGAGAACTACCTGTCGGATCTCCTGGGGGTCAGGGTAGACCTCGTCATGGAAGACGCCTTGAAGCCGCAGATCGGCAGAAGGATTCTGCGCGAGGTCGTACCGGTATGAAAGAAGCCCGCTCCCACGGCGACTACCTGGCGGACATGCTGGAGGCCATCGGCAAAGCCCGGCAGTTCGTCGAAGGAATGAGCTTCGACCAGTTCTCGAACGATGACAAGACCGTCTATGCCGTAATCCGCGCCCTGGAGATCCTCGGCGAGGCCGCGAAGCGAATCCCGGCGGAGGTGAGGGCGCAGCGGGTCGACGTCCCCTGGCGAGAGATCGCCGGTATGAGAGACAAGCTGACCCACGACTACTTCGGAGTCAATCTCGTCGTGGTCTGGAAAACCGTTACCGCGGACCTCGCCTCTTTGGAAGGAAGCATTCGCAGCCTGATCGAAAGCCCCTGATGACGACCTCCCTCCACTTCGACACCCGCCGCGGTCTCGTCGACCGCCTGCGGACCGCCAATCTCGAGTTCAACCGCCACTTTCCGGGCGATTCGGGACGGCGCCAGCCGGTCCACACGGTCTACGGCGGAGCGCACCTGTTCAAGGCGGACACGGCCTCGCGGCTCGGGGCCCTGGCCCTCCGCGCGCTGGAGGAGTACGCGCCCGAGCCCGCGGACCTCGCCGCCGTGGCCGACTTCTCCGAGGACTTGGCGCCGAAGATCCACGAGCGGGTGATCGAGAAGCTCCGCCGCGAGCCGGTCGAGGACTTCCGCGCCGACTTCGAGGACGGCTACGGCAACCGGCCGGACGAGGAGGAGGACGGCCACGCCGCCGCCGTGGCCCGGGAGATGGCCGCCGGACTGGCCGCCGGGACGCTGCCCCCGTTCGTAGGCATCCGCATCAAGCCGTTCACCGAGGAGCTGCGGGAGCGCTCGTTCCGCACCGTCGACCTGCTCCTCACCGCGCTCACCCGCGAGACCGGCGGCCGGCTGCCGGAAAACTTCGTGGTGACGCTGCCCAAGGTGACGATCCCCGAGCAGGTGGCGGCGCTCGCCGATCTCTTCGACCTCCTGGAGCCGGCGCTCCGCCTGCCCGGCGGCGCGCTCCGCCTGGAGATCATGGTGGAGACCGCGCAGTCGATCCTCGACGCGCAGGGCCGCTGCCCGCTGCCGCTCCTGGTCAACGCCGCCCGCGGCCGCTGCGTGGCCGCCCACTTCGGCACCTACGACTACACGGCCTCGTGCAGCATCACCGCGGCCTTCCAGGCCATGGACCACCCCGCCTGCGACTTCGCCAAGCACATGATGCAGGTCGCCTTCGCGGGCACGGGCATCCAGATCTCGGACGGGGCCACCAACGTGCTCCCCGTGCCGCCGCATCGCGGGGAGTCGCTCACCGCCGAGCAGCTCGACGAGAACCGCGAGGTCGTCCGCGACGCCTGGTGGCTCCACTCGCAGCACGTCCGGCACTCGCTGGTCAACGCCTTCTACCAGGGCTGGGACCTCCACCCCGCCCAGCTCGTCACCCGCTATGCCACGGTCTTCGCCTTCTTCCTGGAAGGCCTCGACGCCGCCTCCGAGCGCCTCCGCAACTTCGTGCAGAAGGCCGCGCAGGCGACGCTCGTCGGAGAGGTGTTCGATGACGCGGCCACCGGCCAGGGGCTCCTCAACTATTTTCTGCGGGCGGTCAACTGCGGAGCGCTCTCCGAGGAGGAGGCCCTGGAGCGGTCGGGGCTCACTCTGGAGGAGCTGCGGGGAAGATCGTTCGTGAAGATTCTTGCGAATCGACGTCCGGAAAGGACATAAAGGACACCAAGGACATCAAGGACACCAAGGACTTCTCTCCCGTCCTTGAGGTCCTTGATGTCCTTGGTGTCCTTGTGGTCCTTTCTCCTACCCCCGCCGCAGCGTCGCCTCGATCAACCCATAAGGCTCCGAAGTCGCCACGAACACCTCGTTGCGGTTCTCCAGCCCGAACCGCGTGAGATCCACCGGAATGTGGTGGATGTTCGGCATCACCAGGCGAATCTCCTCCACGTCCGCGGTCTCCAGCGCGGCGGCTCCCATGGCATAGAGAGTCTGCTGCACCGAGCGGCTGTCGTGGTCCACGAAGACCTCCAGGAGCCGGTGCCTGACCTCGCTCCAGCGGTCGTTGAACGGGATGTCCAGCCGGCCGTAGGTCCACTCGGCGGTCACCGAGGTGGCCAGCAGGCGGTCCGAGGTCTCCGCGAGCGTCGTGTAGCGGTCGCGCGGAAAGCCCTCGAAGGCGGACTTCGCGGTCTTCATCACCACCAGGTCCGCGATCCCCGCCGTCACCCTGGCGCCGTCGCGGGTGCGGGTCACCACCGCCGTCCGCCGCTCGCCTCCCGCCCGGCGGAAGGCATGCGGATGGAGCCGGTCCCACAGGTGCTCGGTCAGCTCGACGCGGGCGCTCGCCACCTGATCCCGAAAAAAGTGATCGGTCAGGAGGAGCCCGAAGCTTTCGATGTCTTCCAGCGGGTGGTCGGCCGCCAGCGCGTAGACCGTGTTCTTCATCGTGTCCGTGGGCAGGACCCGGCTGTTGTCGCCCTCGGTATAGGCCGTCTCGAAATCGCCCTCCAGGCGGATGGCGACCGTGACGTCCTTGAGCTCGTGGATCTCCGGACCGCGCCGGACGGTCACCAGGCGGACCGCGGATTTTCCGTAGCCGTTCCCAACCAGCATCTCAGCTCCCCCGGTAGGTCGAATAGCCAAACGGGCTCAGCAGGAGCGGCACGTGGTAATGCTGCCCCGCGTCGCGGACGTGAAACACCAGGATCGCCGCGGGATAGAAGGACTCGATCCCCTGCGCTCCGAACCAGGCGGCGAGGTCGAAGACGATCCTCCAGACCCCCTCCCGCAGGGGGATCTCCAGAAGATGCTTCGCGCGGCCGTCCGCATCGGTGAGAGCGCGGCCCGCCTCCTTCCAGCCGTCCTCCCAGACCTCCAGGAGGACTGGCACGCCGGCCGCCGGGCGACCCCGCGAGGTGTCGAGCACGTGAGTCGTGATTCCTACTGCCATATCAGCTTCTCCAGCCGCAGGCGGGTGATCTTGCGCTGCTCTCCGGCGGCCACCATGAGCTCGGCGTCGGGGCCGTTGCCCAGGCGCTCGCCGATCAGGCCGAGCATCTCGAAGGCGCTCTTGCCGGTGGCGCAGACCAGGAAGACATGGCCGAAGCGCTGCTCGTAGAGACAGTTGGCCTCGGCCAGCTCCGCCAGGATCTGGGGCGAGGCCTCGTCGGTGCCGGATTGCTCCTGCGCCGACCACCGGCTCTCCAGCCCGCCTCCGGCCGCCCGCTCCCCGATGCGGGGATGGGCTGCGAAAGCCTCCAGCCAGTCCTCGCGGCCGAGCTGACCGAAGGCGCGCTCGGAGGCGTCGTAGAGGTCCTGCGGCGCCCGGAACGGCCGGTCCCGCGCGACCCTGGCCGCCCAGGTCCGCGAGCCGCAGCACGCCAGGAGCTGCTCCTCCACCTCCGGCACCGGCCGGACGTTCAGCAGGAGGAGCGGGCTCACCCGGCCGAACACCCGCAGCCGCGCCACGCCGCCGTCCGGATGGATGCCGAGGCGGACATGCGTGAACGGCCCGTCGTCGGCCAGGTCGTCGAAAGGGTGGAGCGTGTGCGGCCGGAGCGGCGTCCTGGGAAGGATCTCCTGCCATCCGAACGACGTCGACGTCAGCGCATCCGCGTAGGCGCCGGGCGCGTCAACTCCCTCGACCCAGGCGCTCCCCGGGGCGTTGCCCTTGAAATGGGAGGTGTCGATCTCCAGGCGCTGGACCGATCCCCGCGCGGCCAGGGCGACGAGCGCCCAGTCGAAGCCGTCGCCGCGCCGCCGCCGGGTCTCCCAACCGTCGTGCATGCCGCGCGGCGGACCCGGCAGGATCAGGTTGTGGCGGTTGCCGAAGAACATGTCGCTGCAGGCGAGCACGCGCCCGCCGTTCTCGACCGCGGCGAGATCGACCTCGCTCTGGCGCCGGTCGAGCCGCAGCCAGTCCGGCACCACATCGCCATGCACGCGCAGCCGGGCTACGCCGCCGTCCGGATAGATCCGGAAGAGGAGATGGGTGACTCGCCCCATGCCGCCGATATCCTTGTCGATCTGGAAGAGGTTCCTGGAATCCCCCTGCAGCTGGATGCGCGGCAGGATCACGGTCCACTTCACATCCGCCCCGAACAGCTCGTCGGCCGTGGGATGGCCTTCGACCGCGCACGCCTCCAGGGAGCACTGCTCGGGGTAGTTCCCCTTGAAGTGGGCGGTGTCCACGACCACGCCGCGGGGGATGCCCGGCAGGCCGAGGCGGATCAGGCACCAGTCGTGGCCGGGCTCGCGGCGGCGGCGGGTCTCCCAGCCGTCCATCCACTTGCCCACGTCCGTGTACTTTCCTTCGAGCCAGACCGGGGCCGCGGCCTTGAGCAGGTTCTCCTTGGGAGCGAAGAACTCGTCGTTCGCGGCCAGCACGGCGCCGCCGAGGCGCTCGGCCGCCAGGTCCACCAGCTCGGTGAAGTCGCTCATCCCGCTCCTTTCAGCAGCCTGCCGGCGGGGGGGCCGGGGAAATCGCCGTCATGATAGATCGTCTCGCCCCGGAGGAGCGTCCTGCGCACCACGCCGTCGAGCGTCCGGCCGGCATAGGGAGTGAGCTTGTGACGGTGCTGGAGCGCCTGAGGATCGACCTGGAAGCTCGCCTCGGGCTCCCAGATCACCAGGTCGGCGTCGAACCCGGGCCGGATCGCCCCCTTGTTCGGAAGACCGGCTAGGCGGGCGGGATGGCCGGACATCCAGAGAGCCAGGTCCGCGAGCGAAAAGCTACGCGCCCGCGCACCGGTCCAGACCGCGGGCAACGCGAGCTGAAGCGACGCGATGCCCCCCCAGGCCTCGCGGAACCCTCCGCGCTTGAGCTCCGGCGGGCTGGGAGAGTGGTCGGTGACGATGAGGTCGATCAGCCCTTCGCGCAGCGCCTCCCACAGGCGCTCCCGGTTCTCCCGCGAGCGGATCGGCGGCGCGCACTTGAAGGCCAGCCCCCCGTCCGGGATCTCCTCGGCCGCGAACGTCAGGTAGTGCGGGCAGGTCTCGACCGTGATCGGCAGATGCCTTCTCGCCTCCCGCAGAAGGGGAAGCGCCTCCGCCGTGGCGAGATGGACGACATGCACCCGCGCCCCCGTCTCCCGGCACAGCCGGATGAGCAGATCGATCGCCTCGATCTCCGCCGCGTCCGGCCGCGAGCGGAGATAGTCCTCATAGCGATCTCCCGCGCAGGTCCTGACGCAGGTTCCGAGAAACCCCGGCAGCTCGGCATGGACGAGAAGGACGGCGCCATTCAGCCGGGGCATGGCCTCGCGCAGGTCGGCCTCCGTGACATGCTCGAACTCCTCCACGCCCGAGGGGACCAGGAAGGACTTGAACCCCAGGACGCCGTCCTCGATCAGCCCGGCGATCTCCCCGGCGTTGCCCGGAACGACGCCGCCCCAGAAGCCGACATCCACCCGGCACTTGCCGCCCGCCGCCTCTCTCTTCACCCGCAGCGCCGCCCGCGTGGTCGTGGCCGGGATGCTGTTGAGCGGCATGTCCACCAAGGTGGTGATCCCGCCCGCCGCCGCCGCGCGGGTGGCAGTTTCAAAGCCTTCCCAGTGGGTCCGCCCCGGCTCGTTGACATGGACGTGCGTATCGACCAGGCCCGGCATGACCACCGCATCGCCCGCCTCGATCACCGGCACGCCGGCGGGGAGATCGTCCCACTCCCCCACCGCCGCGATCCTCCCTTCCTCGATGAGGATCGAGGCCGGGGCAACCCCGCCGGGCGTCACCACCCGGCGTCCGCGGACCACGAGATCGGTGGGCATGGGAGCCATTCTATCTGCCGGAAAAGACCCTCTTGACATTGAACCACCATTCCGGGATACTAGAACTGTCATGAGCGACCTCCGCCGATACGCCAACCGTTTCAACGCCCTGGGCCATGAGGTCCGGCTTGAGATCCTGCGCCGGCTCCGGAACGCGCATCCGGACGGCATGGTCGTCGGGGAAATCCAGAAGGCGGTTGGAGTGCCGGCCTCCACCCTGTCGCACCACCTGGAGGCTCTGTTTCACGAAGGGCTGGTCCGGCAGCGCCGCGAGGGACGCTTCCTGCGCTACTTCACCGACGAGCAGGGCCTCGAGGAGGTGCTTCACTTCCTCGAGACCGAGTGCCGGCCCCTCCCGGCAAGCTGAGCGTAAAAATTTTTTGGGCAACGGTTCGATTTTTCTAGGATAGCAGTGCAGTGAAGGCCAACATGTTCGCAACCCGGCGACGCCACGAAGGCGCCGGCCGGTTCACCCCCGAGGGGGAGAAAAGGAGTATCCAGATGTCCAGAGTCCCGCAGTACATGCACCGCGTCGCCGGCTGGGAAGTGACCAACACGGGCCTGACCGCGAACAAGGTCGAGCACCTGGAAGCGCCCCGCGCCGACCTGGAGCAGAAGCTGACCCGCTTCAAGGGTCTGAGCGCCCAGCATGCCGCCCTGACCACGAGCAAGCAGGAGATCGCCAAGGAGATGCAGGGGCTGTTCCGCGAGGTGGAGACCCTGGTGGCCTTCATCCGCACCGGAATCCGGCAGCACTTCGGCAAGGACAGCGAGAAGCTGATCGAGTTCGGCCTGCAGCCGTTCCGCGGCTTCAAGACGAAGGCGCCCGAGCCCGAGGCCCCCAAGCCCTCCCGCCCGACGGCCTCCTGACCCTGCGAAGTAACCCTCAGGGGGCGCGCTGCCCGGCGCCCCCTTCTTTTTTCCCCTCCCAGCCGCCCGCCCAAGATGACCCTCGTACCGCGGAAGAGCCGCGGCGGCCCGAAACCCGGTTCCGGCGGCCTCGAAACGGATCCCCGCGCACCCACGACGACGTCGAGCCCGCCAAACCGGATTTCAACGCACCCGGAGAGACTTCGAGTCCACTCGATAGGGATCCCGGTGCACTCGACAAGGCTTCAAGTCGACTCGAATTGGACTTGAGCGCACCCGAAGAGGCTTCGAGTCGACCCGAGCTGGACTTGAGCGCACCCGACAAGGCTTCGAGTCCATTCGATTGGATCCCGGTGCACCCGACAAGGCTTCGAGTCGACTCGAGTAGGACTTGAGCGCACCCGACGAGGCTTCGAGTCCACTCGATCGGAATCCCGGTGCCCTCGATTCGAATTCGAGCCCGTCGAAAAGGAATTCAAGTGCACCCGATTGGATTTCCTGTCCGCCAGGATCCAGTTTGACGGGCTCGAACTCGAATCCAGTGCGCTCGTTCTGATTCCTGGTGCGGCCGATCTGAATTCCGGTGCGCTCGCATTGATTCCGGCTCCATTCGATTGGATTGCAGTGGACTCGATCGGACCTCGGGTGCGGTCGATCTCATCCCGAGTGCGCCCGATCTCATGTCGAGTGCGCTCGATCTCATCTCGAGTCCACTCGTTGTCATTCTTGCGCGGTCGCTCTCGTCTCCGGCCCAGCAGGCGCCGGGCACGGTGAATCCATGTTAGGCTTCCATCGTGCCGAAGAGCTTCCTTCCACCCGTGTCTCCGGGAAACCCGGAAGACGTGCGCCGCATGGTGGCGGGGTGGCAAGCCGTTGAAGGGCAGGAGCGAGAGGAACGCCGCCAGGCCGGGCCTGATTCTGCCATGGCCATCCGGGGGGCCTTGGAGCTGATGGACCTGTTCGGCGCGATGCACGGTTGGCCTCCTCCCGAAAACGAAGCCCGCCAGCGCGACGACGAGCTGGCCCGGCGCTGCTGGGTCCGTGTCCGCACCTTCTACCAGACCCATGGCCAGGCGGCCAAGCCAGAAAATCCTTGAGGCTCTCGCCGACCTGGCGTACCGCTCAGGACGCTGACAACAATCCCAGCCCCGAAGGGGCGACGGCATGTAGCCCGGGGTCAGAGCGCCGCAGGCGCGGCGACCCCGGGTAGAGAATTAAAAACATTCCAAGCCCCGAAGGGGCGACAGCAGGGGAACGGGGTGCCAACCCCGTGCGGGCGGGGGCGCTGTCAGCGCTGCTGCCGCCCCTCCCGGCCAACCCCACCCCCCGGCCCCCGGCCCAACGGGCCGGCAGATTCCAGCCCAGGGCTGAGGCCGCAGGCCGATGCCCTGGGAAAACAGCCCCCCGCCTCCCACGCGGCCTGAAAGGCCGCGAGAAACCTGATCGATGAACAGAGCTCTCGCGGCCTTTCAGGCCGCGCCCATACGTCCCGTTCCTTACCCAGGGCATCGGCCCTAGGGCCTCAGCCCCGGGCTTTGCTCTGCCGGCCTTTCAGGCCGGATGACTCGATCCCTGAGTGTGATCGCAATCCCACCGTACTGCTCAGGGCAATTCCAAGGGACATGGATGTCACCCGCGGCAAGGCCGAGCTCGAAACGTCGCAATCCCACCGTACTGCTCAGGGCAATTCCAAGGGCAAGGAAGAGGGCTGGTTCCTGGTGAAGGTTATGGACCTGTCGCAATCCCACCGTACTGCTCAGGGCAATTCCAAGAGTATGCGTCCTCCAGTGTCGTTCCCGTCACACGATCCAAAAGGTCGCAATCCCACCGTACTGCTCAGGGAAATTCCAAGGGCCGCGGACCTGGTGGAGCCCGCCGTCTGTCCTCAGCCTGTCGCAATCCCACCGTACTGCTCAGGGCAATTCCAAGTTGTCTTGCTGTAAGACAGAGACAAGTAGTTCACGAAACGTCGCAATCCCACCGTACTGCTCAGGGCAATTCCAGGTCGACGCCCAGATCGATGCCAAGTCGCAATCCCACCGTGCTGCTCAGGGCGATTCCAAGCCTGTCCGAAGAGGAACGTCACCGGGCATTAAAAAGTGTCGTCGCAATCCCACCGTACTGCTCAGGGCGATTCCAAGAAAATAGCCATGAACATGAAGCAGCTCGCCAAGAAGTCGCAATCCCACCGTACTGCTCAGGGCGATTCCAAGTTCTTCTCTTGTCCTTCCTTTTCCAGCCCGGGGCAATCCCGAACAAGTGCCTGGGGAATGTTGAAGTGTTTCCAGGAATGACATTTCCGACCCGTTTTACGTCTCTACACGGGTACTATGTCAAGACCACTACGCTTCATCCCAGAAGAAGGCTCCCTCGTCGAAGTCACCTGCCGCACAATCCAGGGCCGTTACCTCCTGCGGCCCGATCCAGAGCTCGACAACATCCTCCTCGGCGTCCTGGGCCGCGCCCAGCGGCTCTACCCGGTCGAGATCTGCGCCTTCTCCTTCCTCTCGTCTCACTACCACCTGATCCTGTGGGTTCCGGACGCCAAACGCATGGCCGACTTCATGGGCTACTTCCAGACCAACGTGGCCCGCGAGGTCGGGCGTCTGAGGGACTGGCCGGGCGGGATCTGGTCCGATCGCTATGAGTCGATCCCGGTCAGCAACGAGCCCGCCGCCCAGGTCGACCGGCTGCGCTACGTGCTCGCCAATGGCGTCAAGGAAGGGCTGGTGGCACGGGTCGACCAGTGGCCGGGCATCTGCATGATCAAGGCCGTGCTCGGCGGTGAGCCCATTCGCGGCACCTGGATCAATCGCACAAAGAAGTACCGGGCCCGCCTGCGCAAGAACAAAGACCTCGATCCTCAGAGCTTTGCCGAGCCAGAGACCGTCGTGCTCTCGCAGCTTCCTTGTTGGCGTCACCTCAGCCCGGAGATGTATCGCAACCTGGTTGCGGGGCTGGTGCGCGAGATCGAGGCCGACGCCGCGGCAGAAAGAAAGCTCACCGGCCGCGAGCCTCTCGGCCCAGAAGCCATCTTGAGCCAGCATCCGCACACGCGTCCGGAGAAGCTCAAGAAGTCGCCAGCGCCCAGGTTCCACGCGGCCAGCAAGGAAGCCCGACAGATGTTGAGAGCGGCCTACGGCATCTTCCTGGCCGCCTTCCGCGAAGCGGCAGACCGGCTCAAGGCTGGAGACCGCTTGGCGAAGTTCCCCGACGGCTGCTTCCCGCCGGGCCTGCCGTTCGTGGGTTGGTCTGCGACCGTGGCGCCGTAGCCGGCGATCGCGGTTGACGTGTCTCACGATCAAGCGTTGCGCAAGCTGGAAAACCTCCAGAACGGGAGAGGTGCGCCCGCAAGCCACTTGAAGAGCGAGGAGAAGCCTCAAGCGGACGGATGAGAAGCTCCGCAGCAGGCCATTCCGAGCGTCCAGACAGTTCAGAAGACACCGGCGGCGAGTGACAACACCCGCACCAAGGCAGATCTGCGCGCACGACCTCGCAGGGCGCCTTACATCTTTCTACATTCGGCAGGCACCTGTTCGGCCCAACGGGCCGGCAGATTCCAGCCCAGGGCTGGGGCCGCAGGCCGATGCCCTGGGAAAACAGACCCCGCATCCCACGCGGCCTGAAAGGCCGCGAGAAACCTGATCGATGAACAGAGGGCGCCTCGCGTCGCAACCCCACCGTACTGCTCAGGGCAATGCCAAGGATTGCAACAAACGGAAACATGCGGGGCCTCCCACAAATGTCGCAATCCCACCGTGCTGCTCAGGGCAATTCCAAGCCTGGAGACCGCGAGATGGGCGCTGATAACCAGATCGTCGCAATCCCACCGTACTGCTCAGGGCAATTCCAAGGGTGAATTCGCGGAGGTCGCCATCCTCGTCCCTCGTGAGTCGCAATCCCACCGTACTGCTCAGGGAAATTCCAAGGCTGATATACGGCGCTGCCTGCCGCAACTTGGTCACCGTCGCAATCCCACCGTACTGCTCAGGGAAATTCCAAGGTTCAGGCGCTGGATGTTCCCTGCTGCAGCGGCCAAAAAGTCGCAATCCCACCGTACTGCTCAGGGAAATTCCAAGAACGACTCACACTTCCTCGCGCACCATCGGTGTGCAGGTCGCGGTCGCAATCCCACCGTACTGCTCAGGGAAATTCCAAGCCCCTGAAGGTCCTCGTGGCCGTGGGCGGTGAGGACTGGAGTCGCAATCCCACCGTACTGCTCAGGGAAATTCCAAGCAGCTTCGCCCTCTGGACTTCGCTGATGTCCGAAGCTGGTCGCAATCCCACCGTACTGCTCAGGGAAATTCCAAGTCAAGAACCCGGTATCACCGTGGTGACGATCAGCGTGGAGTCGCAATCCCACCGTACTGCTCAGGGAAATTCCAAGGTCGCGGAACCAGTCGAAGCCGCAGATACGGCCGACCTCGTCGCAATCCCACCGTACTGCTCAGGGAAATTCCAAGTCAACGAGGTAGTGCGGCTGCTCGGGCTCCAAATGCAGGCACCCATCGGGTCGCAATCCCACCGTACTGCTCAGGGAAATTCCAAGATACTCCTCCCCAACCCACTGATTCCAAGCCGCTTAACCCCTGCGAAAGTCCGACCTCCCAAAAGCTGGCCTCGCACTGCTCGGCTCATCGGTTTCCTTTACCTCCAGTTTTCTGCGCAACCCCTTGATTCTTCTTGATTTCTGGTCCTCAGTCCGACCTCCTCGCAAAAATGGCACTTTGCCGTTGGCATGACTTTTGTCAGGCACGCTCTTTGCTGCCGCCCCGAACAAGTGCCTGGGGAATGTTGAAGCGGCCCCAGGGCCTCAGCCATGGGCTTTGCTCTGCCGTCCCTTCAGGCAGGATGACTCGATCACTGAGCGCGGGCACAATCCCACCTTACTGCTCAGGGCAATTCCAAGTCTTGTCAGGAAGAACTGCGCTCGCAATTGCCGCCTATTTTCGTCTCAATCCCACTGTACTGCTCAGGGCGATTCCAAGGGCTTGGGAATGACCTCCGGCGGTACAGTACGCGGGCACTGGGTCGCAATCCCACCGTACTGCTCAGGGCGATTCCAAGCGAAGCTCTGAAGGCTGCTCGAACCGCGGAACGCACTGTTGAGTCGCAATCCCACCGTACTGCTCAGGGCGATTCCAAGTTTGGAAACCAACTTGAGGAGACTGCTAGAAGACTTGGTCGCAATCCCACCGTACTGCTCAGGGCGATTCCAAGGATCTTTGCAGTGGCCTCGTCAAGGACCTTGCGAATTTCGCTGAGTCGCAATCCCACCGTACTGCTCAGGGCGATTCCAAGGACTTTCTGTCCAGGGTGATAAGGAGCAGTTTGAAGAAAGGTCGCAATCCCACCGTACTGCTCAGGGCGATTCCAAGCCTTTGTTCGAGAGCAGGCTCACCGGCACGGTAAGGCTGGTCGCAATCCCACCGTACTGCTCAGGGCGATTCCAAGGCCTTCTTCTCGTCGTTCTGGCACTGGGCCTCTTCCTGGTCGCAATCCCACCGTACTGCTCAGGGCGATTCCAAGGGCGCACATCCGAGTGAGCAATCGCCGCTGGCCATGTCGCAATCCCACCGTACTGCTCAGGGCGATTCCAAGGATTCCGAAGACCTGTACTGGGAGGTTTCACGTCATGCCGTCGCAATCCCACCGTACTGCTCAGGGCGATTCCAAGGGCGTCCCGTGGGACGAGGACCCGGCGAGCATGATCGTCGGGCTCGTGAGTCGCAATCCCACCGTACTGCTCAGGGCAATTCCAAGGCGGAATATGGCCCAAGCGATGGAAAGCTTTCTCACGCTCGTCGCAATCCCACCGTACTGCTCAGGGCAATTCCAAGCATACCGGCAGCATGGTGCTGCCACCCTCAAGGAGGAAACAGTCGCAATCCCACCGTACTGCTCAGGGCAATTCCAAGGCGGACTTCACCTACACCATGGCGAACGTGACCCGTCGCAATCCCACCGTACTGCTCAGGGCAATTCCAAGATGGGAGTAGACATTCAAGTCTCTTCCGGAGATACGGGTCGCAATCCCACCGTACTGCTCAGGGCAATTCCAAGGCTATCTTACTGGGTGGTCTTCTGGGTCTTATTATCCATGAAGTCGCAATCCCACCGTACTGCTCAGGGCAATTCCAAGGGAGATTACACGAACCATGTTCAGTTTCGGGAGTTTGGTCGCAATCCCACCGTACTGCTCAGGGCAATTCCAAGGACCCGCTCCGATACGGATTACTGGCTGGTGCAGGTGTGTGTGTCGCAATCCCACCGTACTGCTCAGGGCAATTCCAAGCGGACTCCTGGTCCTCTTGCTCCTCGTCGGCCCTCAGAAAGGTCGCAATCCCACCGTACTGCTCAGGGCAATTCCAAGTTGGCGGGGCCTGCCGACGCTCCCTCCCTCAAAAAAGTCGCAATCCCACCGTACTGCTCAGGGCAATTCCAAGCTCGACGACCACACACTCACTTTGGCCACCGGCCAAGAGGTCGCAATCCCACCGTACTGCTCAGGGCAATTCCAAGCTCTTTTCTACCCGACTCCGGACAATACTGTCAGAAAGGTCGCAATCCCACCGTACTGCTCAGGGCAATTCCAAGACCACAACAGTCGCAACCTGTCCTACCTCGTCATCATCCCGTCGCAATCCCACCGTACTGCTCAGGGCAATTCCAAGGAGTCCGTTAAGAGATGTAAGCGGAACGATTTGGAATACGTCGCAATCCCACCGTACTGCTCAGGGCAATTCCAAGGGCTTTTTGGGATTCCAGTACCACCGCAAACTGTGAGGTTAAGTCGCAATCCCACCGTACTGCTCAGGGCAATTCCAAGGACAACCAGGGCGTGTTCGACAGCACCTGCCTCAGCCGTCGCAATCCCACCGTACTGCTCAGGGCAATTCCAAGGAAGAGTGGCGGCTGCTCCTCATCGCGAAACATGTGCACGTCGCAATCCCACCGTACTGCTCAGGGCAATTCCAAGGAAGTCAACAGACAGGAGATGTCATGAAGCGCAAGGAAAAGGTCGCAATCCCACCGTACTGCTCAGGGCAATTCCAAGATACCCCTCCCCAACCCGCTGATTCCAAGCCGCTTAACCCTTGCGAAAGTCCGACCTCCCAAAAGCTGGCCTCGCGCCGCACGGTTCATCGGTTTCCTTTGCCTCCAGTTTTCTGCGCAACCCCTTGATTCTTCTTGGTTTCCGATCCTCAGTCCGACCTCCTCGCAAAAATGGCACCTTGCCGTTGGCATGACTTTTGTCAGGCATGCTGTTTGCTGTCGAATTTCAAAGAGGACCACTCCTGCTTCTCTGATAGACACGCTTCCTCCCCGGATTGTTGTACACCGGGCAGGTCGGTGTCAAAGAACGTACACGTCCGGATCCTCCGAGAGCTTGCCAAGCCCGAGGATCTCCGTCTGGCTGCCGCAGTCGGCACAGAAGCGATAGAGCCGGACGCTGTCCTCCTCCGGCGAGATCAGGCGCTCGATCCGGAGATGCAGCCTCTCCACCTGATCGGGCTCCAGAAGGCACTCGAAGACGGAGTATTGGACCCGTGCCCCGAAGTCCTTCAGGGCATGGGCGAGCTTTGTCCGTCTGCGGTCGTCGGTGACGTCGTAGGAGACCACGATCAGCATGGCCACCGGAAGGCCTGGTAGGGCTCATCCTCCAGAAGCGTCCTCGCAAGCTGCTCGGCCTGCCGGCGGAAGATCTGCCTCCAGGTGAGATTCTCCCCTTCCAGGGACAAGCTCGAAGTGAGCTCCTTCTCATACTGCGCGAACCAGGTCTTCAGGGCCTCCCGGCTGAGGACGACTCCCTTTTCGGGAGTCTCGACAAAGTCTTGAGGCTTGAGAATGCCCAGGTTCAGCAAGCCCACGCTGAAGCGGTCTACGAGGGCGGCGCGAAATTCCTCCAACAGATCCAGCGCGAGCGAGGGCCGGCCATAGTCGAGCTGGTGAAAGAAACCGAGATAGGGATCGAAGCCCATGGCGTCCAGGAGCGCCTGAAACTCGTTTCCGACGAGCACGTACCCGAAGGACAGCAGGGCGTTGACCGGATCCCGCGGCGGCCGGCGGTTGCGGCCGTCGAATTCGAAGGACGGCGGCACCATCCCGGCCAGGGCTCCGAAGTGCCGTGCCGCCGCGGTGCCTTCGACGCCGCGCAGAGTCTCCAGCGAGAGCGCGGCGCGGGCTGAGGGGACGCGGGAATCCAGCTCCTGCACGTCCGCGAGGGAGACCGCCTCCGGATGATGCTTCCGGAACCGCCGCAGCACGGCGGCCGAGCTTTCGATCTTGGCCGTCACCACCTCGCGGGCGAATTGGAGACAGAACCGCTCGTCGCGCGCGGCCTCGTACTGCCTCATCCGGAGCGGGATGTTCTTGGCCTTGGGTGGCGTGAGCTGGCCGCGGAGCTGACCGCTCTTCGAAAGGATTGCCAGCTCGATGCCATGGTCGAGCATCTCCACCAGCGCCTGCGTGGTCACCTGCACGTTGCCAAAGATCAGGACAGTGTCGAGCTTCAAGCAGGGGATCTCCATCAGCACGGTCCCGTCTTTCTCTACGACCAGGCGGTCGCTCGTCTTGCGGATGATCGATCGCTGCTCGGTGACGTAGAGAACCGGCATGGCTCACTCCGCGGCGCGCAGCTCCAGGTAGGTCTGGAGGTCGAGAGCCCGTGGCAGCACGGGAGGTACGTGCTCCGGCTTCGGCCGCTCGATGGGAAGATAGAT
>Ga0268265_10001552_pt1 | contig 19040 bp, 16 predicted proteins | sample KBSSwiS52_FD_190355 | JGI IMG/M metagenome (GOLD analysis project Ga0268265, IMG submission 190355) | Switchgrass rhizosphere microbial communities from Kellogg Biological Station, Michigan, USA - KBS Switchgrass S5-2 (SPAdes) (version 2) | ecosystem: Host-associated > Plants > Roots >... | reverse complement strand
GCATCGAACGCGGGACTCGAGCTCGTTACTGCCCGCCGAACTTGTACCGCGCCCCGATCATGTAGCGAGGTCCGGTCTGCGTCACGAATACCGCCTCGGTGTCGGTGCGGCCGTGAATGCGCTGGATCTCATCCGTTATGTTGATCGCCTCGGCCTGCAGCGTCAGGTTGTCGCCCCACTGATAGCTGACATTGAGGTCGTACTGACCATACGGCTCGGTGTACAGCGGGCTCGCGCCGGCGCCGTCGAAGCGGCTCGCCAGGAACTCGTCGCGCCAGTTGTAGGCGAGACGCACGCCCCAGCCGAAGTTTTCGTAGAAGGCGACCACGTTCGCCGCATCGCTCAGGCCTTCGAGCGCGAACTGGTCGTTGCGCAGGTGGTTGTTGTACTTCAGGCCCGAGTTGACCAGCGTGTAGTTCGCCGACACGCCGAAGCCGGTGGCGCCGAACATGTGCTGGACGTTGAACTCGAAGCCGTTGAGATTGGCGGAGCGCTGGTTCGCCGGCACCGTGATGCGGAAGTCGGCGATCGGATCGCCTGCCTGTCCGGTGATGGTGCGTGCGGTCGCGTTCACGCCCGGAGCGGTGGGACGGTTCGTGAAGATCCAGTTGCGGATGCAGGTGGTGCTGCGATCCGCGCACGCTGCCGCCACGGCTTCGTTGTAGAGCGCGCCGCCGATCGGCGTATGCAGGTCGAAAGGCGTCTCGACGATCTGAGTGATGCCAACGTAGTTGTCGATGTCCTTGTTGAAGTAGCCGACCGACGCGTAGCTGCCGTCGGCGTAGTACCACTCGAGCGACAGGTCGATGTTGGTCGACTCGAGTGGCTTCAGAGCCGGATTGCCCTGCGAACCGGTGCCGCCGTCGACGCGTACCAGCAGGTCGAGCACCTGGCCGCCCTGGATGTCGCCCCAACCCGGGCGACCGATGGTCTTGCCCCAGCTGGCACGGAACTTCAGGTTGTCCATGAGCCCGATGTCGGCGTCGAAGCTCGGCAGCACGTAGTCGTAATCGCCTTTCAGGGTCGTGGTGGTGGAAGCTCCCTGCGGAATGACGACGTTCAACTCGTTGTCCGAGGCCCAGCTGATACCTGATGGTGACGGTACGAGCGCACTGGACGTCACGTCTGTTTGCTCGTAGCGCACGCCGACCGCCGCATGGATCGGCATCGCAGTGTCGAACTCCTGGCTGAACTGCAGATACGCGCTCTGCGATTCCTCCTTCACGTGACGATCGGTCGTGAAGGCCGGCGCGGCGCTGAAACGATCCGCGCCACGCAGGCCGGCAGCGATGTTGCGCGCCCTGTCGAAGTCGAACGTGAAGAAGTTGTTGAACAGATTCGAGTTGCCGCTGCCGGAGATCTGGTCGAAGTACTGGCGGATCGTATCGGCGCGCCACACGTCGTCCGGGAACGCCGCCGGGTCGAACGCGACGTCGGAGCCCCACGTGTCGTTTTGCACGGTCGAGAACGCAGTACGGTTCTTCATATCCGTCAAGGCCACGCCGAAGTCCAGGCGCGAGCTGTCGGTGAAGTCGAAGTTGCCGCCGAGCTGCGCCTGCTCGATATCCATCCTCATCAGGCCGTTGCGGAACGCCGAGCCGGTGACCGTCATCGCCGACGGGCTGACGCTCGTCATGCCAGCTGGCAACCGCACGCTGATGACCGGAAAGTCCTTGCTGAAATCGCCGGTGGTATCGCCGCGCACGAAGGCGGCGACGCCGAGCACGGAGTTCGAGCCGTACGGGCTGTCGGCGCCGGATTCAGCGCTAGAGTCGTGGTAATCGAGTTGGAAGCCGAGACGCTCCGAGGCTTCCCACGCCAGGTTGAAGCCCAGCGATTTGTTTTCGTTCTTGGTGGCGAACTTGGCGCCGCCCATCGACAGGTCGCTGTTCGCGCCGGGGATCAGCTCGGTGTAGACGAGCGGGCCCGCCACCGGACCGTCGGTCCAGCTGCTGGCCGAGGGACCGAAGTTGAACCACACCGACAGCTCGTTGCGCTCGGTCGCGATCTTGTTCTCGGAGTAGGTGTAGTCGAGCGTCGCGGTGAGCGCGTCGACCGGACGCCATTGCAGGGCGAGCTGACCGTTGGTGCGCTTGCGCTCGATGCCGTTGACGCTGTAGCCGAGGTTCTGCGGCACCGAATAGGTGTCGGTCGCATCGGGGCGGTTCGTGATGTTTTCCACGCCCGGCTCGCCCGGTGTCGGAATCGTGCCCCAGTTGTTCGTGTCGTCGCCAGCGAACGGGCGCCAGCCGTTGCCGACCGCCGCCTGGTTGAAGCCGGAGTTGCGCTCCTGGTAGCTCGCGGTGAGGGAGACGCCGAACTTGTCGTCGCCGAACGTATTGCTGTAGATGCCGGAGATTTCCGGCGTGATCTCGTCGCCCTGCAGGTGACTCGGCAGATTCTGCGACGACTCGTCGATCATGCCTTTGAGGCCCAGGCTCGAGTGCAGGCCGGGATTGTCCAGCGGCCGCGCCGTCTTGATGTTGATCGTCGCGCCGATGCCGCCGGTCGGGCTGCTGGCGCGGCTGGTCTTGTAGACCTCGATGCCCGCGATCGCTTCCGAAGCGAGATTGGCGAAGTCGAAGGCGCGATGGTTGGATGCGGTCGTGTCCTCGAGCGAGGAGACCGGCATCTGCCGCCCGTTCAGCAGCACCACGTTGTAGTCCGGGCCGACGCCGCGAACCGTGACGCGCTGACCTTCGCCGATCGACGAGCGGTCGATGGATACGCCGCTGATGCGTTGCAGCGACTCGGCGAGGTTGGTATCGGGAAACTTGCCGATATCCTCGGCAACGATACCGTCCACCACGCCTTGCGCATCGCGCTTCAGGTTCATGGAGGAGGTGAGGCTGCCGCGGATGCCCGTGACGATAACCTCTTCGAGCGGTTCCGAGGTTTGTTGCGCGAGCGCCGGCATTGCGACGGCGGTCCCGAGAATCAGCGAAATGGCCTGTGCGATGGGCGAACGTCTACGTGCGCGATCGTTCACGGCTAATACCCCCTGATGCCACTATTCCGGTTCTTGTGCCGAAAAATGTAAGCGCTTACAATTTGCCTTGTAGCACGCTCTCCGGGGCACTGGCAAGCAGGTCTACGACAGCAAGAACAACTGAATGACCAACAACGAAGCGCGTGCTCCGCACCAAGGGCACCGCACACTGAACATCGGCTTCGTGGCGCTCACTGCTGCGATTGGCGGCCTGCTGTTGGGATTCGACGCGACCGTGATCTCCGGCGTCGTGCCTTTCATTCGCGAGTATTTCCATCTCAGCGGCGCCGGCGGCGACTTGAGGCTCGGCTGGGCGGTGAGCTCCCTCGGCTGGGGTGCGCTCGCAGGCAACGCATTCGCGGGCGTGCTCAGCGATCGACTTGGACGCAGAAAGGTGCTGCTGTGCGCGGCCGCGCTGTTCGTACTGTCGGCGTCGCTGGCGTCGCTCGCGACGACGCTCACGGCTTTCGTGGCCGCACGCATCGTGGGCGGACTCGCGGTCGGTGCGGCGATATTGATCGCGCCTGTCTACATCGCGGAGATCGCGCCGGCGCAGCGCCGCGGCGGACTCGTGTCGCTCAACCAGCTCATGATCGTGATCGGCATCTCGGCCTCGTTCTTCTCGAACTATTTCCTGCTCGACATGGGCGAGCACAACTGGCGCTGGATGCTCGGCGTCCAGGTGTTCCCGGCGTTGTTGTATCTGCTGCTGCTGTCGCTCATTCCTGAAAGTCCGCGCTGGCTGGTGATCAAGGGCCGCGACGCGCAGGCACTGGAAGTTCTGACGCGCGTCGGCGGCGCCGCGCAGGCGCAGGAGAGTCTGCAGCAGATCCGGCAGAGTCTCGCAGCCAGGAACGTCTCGCACGGCTGGCGCGCCTTGTTCGACCGGCGCATCCGTCTCGTCATGCTGATCGCCCTCGGACTCGCCTTCTTCCAGCAGATCACCGGTATCAACGCGATCTTCTACTACCTGCCGACGATATTCGCGCAGGCGGGCGGCGGCGTCAGCGACGCGTTCCGCCAGGCCGTGATCGTCGGCCTGGTCAATGTGGTCATGACCGTCGTTGCGATCTGGCTCATCGATCGCCTGGGCCGCAAGCCGCTGCTCGCAATCGGCGTCGCAGGCATGGCGGTGTCGCTGCTGACGATCGCGTGGGCTTTCGATGTCGAGCCGCACCAGGCAGCGGTGGGCGCTGCCTCTCTGACGACGAATCCGCGGCTCGTGCTGATCGCGATCATCGGCTTCGTCGCCTCGTTCGCGATCTCGCTCGGGCCGGTGATGTGGGTGCTGCTCTCGGAGATCTTCCCGAATGAGTACCGCGGCGTCGCGATCTCGGTCGCGGGGTTCTGGAACGCACTGGTGAGCGCGAGCGTGACGTTCGTGTTCCCGTGGGAGCTGTCGACGCTCGGCCCCGCCGGCACGTTCCTGGTGTACGGCCTGTTCGCCAGCGCAGCGCTGCTGTTCGTGCTGGTGTTCGTCCGGGAAACCAAGGGCCGGACGCTCGAGGAACTCGAGGGCGAGTTGCTGTCGCGCCCGAAGACGACCGCCGCATGAATCGAGATATGCACCTCACCGACCTGCGGCGGCGCTTTCCACGGGACTTTGTGTGGGGTGTTGCGACCAGTGCGTTCCAGATCGAGGGCGCGGCGCGCGCGGATAACAAGGGACCCTCCATCTGGGACGAGTTTTGCCGCGTGCCCGGCGCGATCGCCGACGGCAGTGATGGCGATGTCGCGTGCGACCACTATCACAGGCTCGAGTCCGACCTGGATCTGATCGCGCATCTCGGCGTGCGTGCCTATCGCTTCTCCATCTCCTGGCCGAGGATTCAGCCGGCCGGGAGCGGCGCGGTGAACGAGGCAGGCCTCGCCTTCTACGAGCGGCTCGTCGACGGGCTGCTCGCGCGCGGTATTCAACCGTACGCGACGCTGTACCACTGGGATTTGCCCGCGGAACTGCAGCGCCGCCACGGCGGCTGGCTCGCACGCGAGACCGCCGAGCGCTTCGCGGACTATGCGCAGCTCGTTGCAGGGCGGCTCGGTGATCGGATCGCTTCCATCGCGACGCATAACGAGCCGTGGGTCACTGCGGTGCTGGGACACGAGCGCGGCGTGTTCGCACCGGGCGTGCGTGACCGGCGCGTCGCCTATCAGGTAGGCCACCACTTGCTCGTGAGTCACGCGCTCGCGCTACAGGCGATTCGTGCGACGCGCAGCAAGGCTCCCGTGGGCATCGTGTTGAACCTGTCGCCCGTCTATCCGGAGACAAACTCGGAGCTCGATGCAGCGCACGCCAGACTCGAGGACGGCCGGCTCGTGCGCTGGTATATGGACGCGCTGTTCAAGGGTCGCTATCCGCAGGACGTCCTCGAGCATCTCGGCATGGACGCGCCCGTAGCGCTGCCCGGCGATGCGAAGCTCATCGCGCAGCCGCTCGACTTCGTCGGCGTGAACTACTACAACCCCACGGTCTCCAGCAGCGTCAACGCCGCGTCGCCGGCATCGAGCGGCGCCGCGGTGACCGACATGGGTTGGGAAGTGGCGCCGCAGAGTCTCGCTGAGTTGCTGCTACGCCTCGATCGCGATTACGAATTGCCGCCGTTGTTCATCACGGAAAACGGCGCGGCCTACCAGGACGAGGTCGTGGGTGGTCGCATCGACGACGAGCAACGCCGCCAATACATCGAATCGCACCTGATGGCCGTCGCGGACGCGATCGGTCGCGGCGTGGACGTCCGCGGCTATTTCGTCTGGAGCCTGATGGACAACTTCGAATGGGCCGAAGGCTATCGCAAGCGCTTCGGTATCGTGCACGTCGATTATCCGACGCAGCGTCGCACGCTGAAGAGCAGCGCACTGTGGTACCAGGCGCTGCTGACGATTCCTGCCTGATAAGCTGCGCCGCATGCTCAAGGCGGCAACCATCCTGACGGCGCTCGGCGCGGCCACGATCGCATCAGCCGACACGCTCGCCGTCATGGAGAGAGTCGCTGACTGGCAGCTCGCGCATCTCGAGCCCGTCGCCTCTATCAAAGTCGCGCGCGAGGAAACACGCAGTCCTCGTAGCTGGCAGCAGGGAGCCTTCTACGCCGGGCTGACCGAGCTTGCTGAGCGGAGTGAATCGCCTCGTTTTCGCGACGCCGTGCTCGCGCACGGACGCGGCACGAGCTGGCAGCTCGGCGAGCGCCGCTATCATGCGGACGATCACGTCATCGGCCAGAGCTACTTGTGGGCCGCGGCGCACGGCGCCGGACCAGAGGCGCTCGCCCCGCTACGCAAGCGCTTCGACGAGATCCTTGCCGCTCCGCCGCGCGGCAGTTTGGCCACGCACGCGCAAGAGTCGTGCGTCGATCGCTGGTGCTGGTGCGACGCTTTGTTCATGGCGCCGCCGGTGTGGATCGGCCTGGCTGCGGCGACCGGCGATCAGCGCTATGCCGAGTATGCTCATGCCGAGTTCAAGGCAACCAGGGACTACCTGTACGACCGTGAGGAACATCTGTTCTATCGGGACAGCCGCTTCTTCGAGCAGCGCGACAGCAACGGCAGGAAGCTGTTCTGGAGCCGCGGCAACGGCTGGGTCTTCGCCGGCATCGCGCGAGTTCTGCGGCGTCTGCCTGCAAGCGACCCGGCGCGGCCGATGTATGAAGAGCTGTTCAAGGAGATGGCAGCGAAGCTGAAGGCCGTACAGAAACCGGACGGGTATTGGGCGCCATCACTGCTCGCCGTGTCGGAAGCAACGCCACCGGAATCGAGCGGCACTGGCTTCTTCGTCTACGGTATGGCGTGGGGTATCGCGGCGGGTCTGCTCGATCGAATGGAATACGAGCCGGTCGTGCGCCGTGGTTGGCGCGCCCTGGAGCGCGCCGTCCAATCTCATGGCATGCTTGGCTGGGTCCAGCAAGTCAGCGATCGTCCCGAACAAGTTGCGCCGAGCGATACGCAGTTTTATGGCGTCGGCGCATTCCTGCTCGCCGGCTCCGCTGTTCACGATCTGTATCGTTAGGGCAATGAGCATCAAGGCAGCTTCCTTGGTCGCGCTCGCGCTGTGGGGAAGTACAACCTCGACCCAGTCCCGTGCGCAAGATGCGGCCTCGGCGCTGGATAGCTTCAAGGCGTGGAAGCCGATCATCGACGCCCGCATGCGGGCAGAGTTCGTCGACCAGACGCCGTTCGCCGAGGATGCTGACGCGGTGACCTTGCGACTGCGCGCAGGCTTCGAATCCGGCAAGACATGGAACACGACGCTGCTCGCCGAGGGGGACTTCGTGACTCCGCTCGGCGGCGACTATCGTCCTGACGCGGCAATCCCGACGCACACTGCATTCCCGGTCGTAACCGATCCGGAAAGCTACGAAGTGAACAGGTTGCAGCTCACCAACACCTCGCTGTCCGGCACGACGCTGACACTCGGCCGCCAGCGGATCCTCCTCGACGATCAACGCTTCGTCGGTAATGTCGGCTGGCGACAAAATGAGCAGACCTTCGACGCGGTGCGTGTCGTCAACAAGAGCCTGCGCACACTGATCGTCGATGCCACCTACCTCGACCAGGTCAATCGCGTCTTCGGTCCGGATTCGCCGCAAGGCCGCTGGCACGGCGACGGATGGCTCGGCAACGTCGCGTGGCAACTGCCGATCGCCAAGCTCACCGCGTTTGCCTACGTGCTCGACTTCGAGCCGCTCACCAGTTTCCCCGGCTTGTCGGCTGCACAGGCGGCTGCGCTCAATCCTGAGCGCGTCTCGACTGCTACCTACGGTGCGCGACTGAGCGGCGAACATGCCATCAGTTCCTTGAAGCTCGGTTACGTGGCCGCCTATGCGCAACAGAGCGACTATGGCTCGAACCCGCTGCGCTTCGATCTCGACTACTACCTGGCCGAGATCACCGGCACCCTCGGGCGTTATGGGCTGAAGCTCGGCGATGAAGTGCTGCAGGGTGACGGCACTACAGGCTTTGCGACGCCGATTGCGACGCTGCATCCATTCAACGGCTGGGCCGACAAGTTCCTGACCACGCCGGCGAACGGTCTCGACGATCGCTACGCCGGAGTGAGCTACACGGTGAAGGGAGCCAGCGTGTTCGACGCGCTGTCCGCGACGTTGGTCTACCACGAATACAGCACGCAACGGCTCGACGCCGATCTCGGCACCGAAGTGAACGTGCAGCTACAGGCGAAGGTGCAGCGCTTCTCCGGCCTGATCAAGTACGCGGCTTACGAGGCGCACGAAGGTGGCACGCCGGCTGCCTATCAGGACACGACCAAGCTGTGGGTGCAGCTCGAGTACGTGTGGTGATCACGACGCCGGCGCCCAGTCGATGAAACTGTTGATCGACAGGCGACCGGTCGAGGGGTTCGGATCCGGGACGCTGTCCTCGATGCAACCCGAGTGCAGCACGTTGCGTCGATAGACCAGCATGCGGTTGAACACTCCGTCCTGCTTGGCGATCTGCTCGAACAGATCGGTGCTGCCGTTGATGTATCCCGGCGCGGGCGCCGCAGGGCCCGAATGTTCCTGGTCCAGCGCCCGTGCGTACTGCGCTCGGCGCGCCTCGTCGATAGATTCGAACCCAGTTCTGCGGTGGCGGTAGAACGCGGTGCCGCCGAGATTCGCCTTGAACAGATAATGGATGGTCGCCAATCCCGATTTCGCGAATGAATCGACGTGCGGGATCCGCTGCGGCGGCACCAGCTCCTGCACCGGTGTCGTGATCAGCGAGTAGTGGCACATGGATAGCGTGAGCGTCCCGTCCGGCATGCCGAGACACTCGAGCAGCGCACTCTTCAGTCGAGTGAGCAGCAGTTGTTGGTAGGCCGGCGGTGCCTCGGCCCTGATGCCTGGAAAGTACCGGCTGCGCACTGTGAGCGGCCGCGCACACGCGTCCGCGACCAGCGCCTCCGCGTTGGCGACGAAGTTGTCGATCACGAGCAGGGGCGCGCGCTCGGTACCGATCGCCAACTGGCGCACGCGCAAGTCGGGATGCAGGTCGAGGTTCATCAACCGCCGTAGTGGTCGACGCCGAGCTCGCGCAGGATGGCGACGCGCAGCTCCTGCGCCGGCGCGCTGGTCAGTCGGCGCGGATGCGGGAAGGGCACGTCGAACGCGGCCTGGATTCGTGCCGGCCGCGCTGAAAGCACGAGAATGCGGTCCGCGACATGGATCGCTTCCTCGACGTCATGCGTGATCAGCATGACCGTGTGACGTTCCTCCGCGAGGATCCGCAGCAGCTCGTTGCGCACGCGCAGGCTCATCAGCGCGTCCAGCGCCGAGAAGGGCTCGTCCATGTACAGAACTTCGGGTTTCACCACGAGCGCGCGCGCCAACTCGGCGCGCTTGAGCATGCCGCCCGACAGCTCGTGCGGGTAGCTGCTCTCGAAGCCCTTGAGGCCGACGATTGCGGCGTAACGATCGGCGATCTCGGCCTTGTTGCGCGGTGCATGGCCGTTGAGGCCGAACATCAGGTTCTCGCGCACCGTGAGCCACGGGAATACCGAGCCGTGCTGCGTGATCAGAATTCCCTTGGGGTCGGGCTTCAAGCGCGGCACGCCATCGATGACGATGGCGCCGGCGTCCGGCCTGACGAAGCCGGCGATCATGTTCATGAGCGTCGTCTTGCCGCAGCCGGACGGGCCGATGATGGCAACGGTTTCGCCGTCACGAACCGTGAAGCTGACGTCCTCGATTACGACCAGGCGGCCCTGGTCGGACTCGTAGCTCTTGTTGAGGCCCCGGACTTCGATCTTACTGTGCATAGCGCCAGCGAACCCACCTGATGCGTTCGAGCCGACGCATCGTACTGTCGAGCGACAGGCCGATGACGCCGATGATGATCATTCCCGCGATCACCAGATCGTAGCGATTACCGGCGTTGCGCGAGTCCATGATCATGTAGCCGAGTCCGGAGCGCAGCGCGATCATCTCCGCGGCGACGACGACCAGCCAGGCGACGCCGAGCCCGATGCGCATGCCAACCAGGACCTGCGGCAGCACTGCCGGGATCACGACCTGCCTGAACAGCGTCGCGCGCGATACGCCGAAGTTCTCCGCTGCGCGCAGGTAGCGTTTGTCGATCGTGTGCACGCCGACCGTAGTCTGCACGATCATCGGGAATACCGACGAGATGAAGATCAGATAGATCGGCGAAGCGTCGCCGACGCCGAACCACAGGATGGCGATCGGGATCCAGGCAATCGGCGAGATCGGCCGCAGCATCTGGAAGAGCGGATTCAGCGTGTTGTACGCGCCGCGAACCCAGCCCATCCACAGGCCGAGCGGGACTGCGACGCACACAGCGAGCGCGAAACCCGTGCCGACGCGCAACAGCGATGCGCCGATGTGCCGCCATAGCGTGCCATTCACAAGCAGCTCGATTGCGCCAGTGACAACTCCCCACGGCGTAGGGAATATGAGGCTCTGCGTGACGACGATCGCGCCCCACCACGCAACGAGCAGCGCCACGATGACGCCGAGAGCGGGCAGACTGCTTTTGATTCGGTTCATAGTCTTCTAGCGCGCCAGATGATTCGGGCCCACGGCGTTGCAGGATACGGATACACGATGACCCGCATCTGCCCGCTCGCGTGCGCGGTGCAGGCGAACTGGTATTCCGATGCCTGCTCGAACGGGAGCCGGAAGCTCTGGCCCGGCATCATGAGCGTCGGGCCGAAGATCTGGGGCACCTCGTCCAGGTTCCGCAGCACCAGGATATCGCGGATTCCGAGCGTCAAGCGGATCTCGTCCGGCAGGATGCCGAGATCCTTCTCGCCCGCCATGCGGCGCGCCCACGTTCCCCGTGGAATCTCGAACAGTTGCTCCCGCTCAGCGCCGGTTCTGGTTTCGATCGGCGCCAGGCCGGCCCAAGCGAGTACTGCGATACCCGCTGCACCGCAAGCCAGCAGGACGCTCAGGAGCGGCGCACGCATCACTGCTACTCCGCGAGCAGGATCCGCAGGTCGTGCACGTAATCCTCTGCACTGTGCCCATAGGGCATCAGGGCACGCAGCTGCCCGCGGCGATCGATCAGATAGGTGTACGAGGAGTGTGCAACCGAGTAACTGCTGCCTTTGACATGCTTTTCCGCGACGATGCCGTAGTCCTTGCGTACCGCGGCGAGCGCCGCGGCTCCGCCGGTGCCGCCGATGAAAGTCGGATCGAAGGCGTGCAGGTAGTCTTTCATGCGCGCCGGAGAGTCGCGCTCGGGATCGACGGTGACATAGACGACCTGGACGTCCTCGGCGGCGGGACCGAGCTTGCGCCGCGCCTGCGTCAAAGTTGCGAGCGTGACTGGGCACACGTCCGTGCACCAGGTGAAGCCGAAGCCCAGGATTACGACTTTGCCGCGATAGCTGCGCAGCTCGAGCGTGCCGCCGCCCGAACTTTGCAGCGAGAACGGCGGAGCCTCGCGGGGCGGGTCGAAGACTCCGGCTTTGAGCGCCGGCGCACCGGCCACCGGCGCCGCCACGCTCGCAGCGAGCGCCAGCAGTACAAAGCGCACGGTGCGTGCGTTCATAACGGGATGACTGCGGGTTTTGCGCCGCGCGTAAAGCGCTCGTCGACGTACTTCTCGTACGGGATCGGATGTTTGATCGTGCCCGCCTGCATCGACAGCTGCATGAGCTCTTCGAACTCGCTGCGGATCATGCGCAGGTCGCCATAGGTGACCCGGTCCGTCGGATTTTGCATAACGAAGCGGATGATCTTCGGATCCTGGTTGAAGTACGGCGCCGTGGCCGCGATCTGCACTGCCTTCTCGCGGTTCGCCGGTTGCTGATCGAGCCACACACCGGCGCCGAGCACATGATCGACCAGGTTCTGCACCATCGCAGGATTCTCGGCGATCAGCTCTTCGCGCACCGTGAGCACGCAACAGATGTACTTGGGCCACTCATCGCGCGTCATCCGCAGCGGCCGCGCATATCCGGCGCTCTGCGCGGCGGCGCCGAACGGCTCACCTGTGCAATACGCGTCGACGGCATTCGCATAGAGCGCAGCCGGCATGTCCGGCGGTGGCATCTCGACGATCTCCAGCTGCTCCACCTGCATGCTCTCCTCGGCGAGCATGCGACGCAGAAACAGGTAATCGACCGCGAAGCGGCTCGGCACCGCGACACGGCGACCGGCGAGCTGGCGGAAGTTCTGGTAGGGCGAGTCGTTGCGCACCATGATGACCGCGCCCGAGCGATGCCCGAGCGAGACGATCTTGATCGGGATGCCGCGATCGGCGAGATCCATCACCAGCGGCGCCAGCATGTAGGCGGCCTGAATGCGGCCGGCCATCAGCGACTCCTTGATCTCGGGCCAGCCGTTGTACTTGCTGTATTCGAATGCAAACTTCGGCGCGCCGGCGGTTGCCGTGCCGTTGCTCGTTGCCCGGGCAACGCACGCAACCGGCAACGTCAGATTGCACGTGACCGGCAGCCCGCCGACGACGAGAGCGTTCGGGTTGTGCTGCGTGCAGGCGCTCTGGCCGAGCGGCAGTGCTGCCGCCATCAGACCCTGGAGCACGGCGCGTCGGGAGAGGCTGTATCGGCTCATGCCGCGTCGATCTTACACTGCCACTCCTGTGCCTTCACTGCGCTCGATCGGCTTGACGCCCACGCAGCCCCAAGCGCTGCCACAGAAGCACCAAGCGCTGCGACAGGCGCTGCGGCCAGTCGGGTTTCATCGTCGGATGCTCGATCAGCGCAAAGAACACCAGCCCGGCAGCGAGCGCCACCGGAATGGCCGGCAGCATCAGCAGCCAGCTTTCGGCGAGGCTCGCGGGTGGTGGGGCCACCCGTTTCACCAGCTCCGACCATGCCTGAATGATCGGCACGTGTACCAGATAGATCGAGTAGCACGCTCCGCCGATCACCGAGACGGCCGCGGCGGCGAGGAATTTCGACGCATGGCGGCCGAGCATCCCACCCCAATAGGTCGCGAGAACACCCGCGAGCAACCCGGTTTCGCGAAGCGCACCCTGGAACGGGTCATGCGGCACGAAAGTCGAAATGGCAAGCAATGTTGCGAAGCCTGCCACGCAAAGCACGTCGCCCCAAACTGAAAGCGCCGGCTTGCGAGTGAACATGATGTCGCTCGCCAGCATGCCCGCGCCGAAGAAATGGATGTAACCGAGCAGCGACAGCGACAGGCGCGAGCCGAGCAGGTGCGCAAGCCCTGGCAGGGTGGCCACCGCGATGCCCAGCAGGATAAAGATCACTGCCGCTGAACGCCTGCGGACGACATCCGCGCGGGCGTACCAGGTCAGCAGGAACGGCGCGACCAGGTAGAACTGGAACTCGATCTCGAGCGACCAGAGCGGCGGCAGGATGCGCGAAGCCGCGCCCAGGATCATGTTGTGCTGGTAGAACAGGCTGGCGAGATAGCTGAGCGGTAGCGGAGTCGAGATGGCATTGAATTTCGGCGCATCGGTCGGCGCATAGCCGGATAGCTGCAGCGCGAGAAAGCAGCCGGTCAGCGCGATCAGATAGGCCGGTACCAGCCGCAGCAGCCGGCGCTTATAGAACGTTCCGACGCTTGGCGGCGGCTGTGCCCGCGCGGCGGCGCGCAGGAACGGGAAAGCGATGATGAAACCGCTGATGAAAAAGAACAGCATCACGCCCGCTTCGCCGCGCGGGACCATGTCGGTGAGCGCCTGTTCCGCATCGGTAAGCGGTCGTATGGCGGCGACCACGCGCCGCCCGCGCAGGGCATCATGGAACAGCACGACCGGCAGGATCGCCAGGGCGCGCAGCCCGTCGAGCCGCGCGTCGTACATCCCGCTGGATGTCACGCGCCGCAGGCCGGCCAGAATTCGCTTGATCACGCACACCTCGACGAAACTGCAGCGCGCAGCTTGGGATAGGCAACGCTTTGAGGCAAGTCTCACCGCCGCCCGCGCGGCGGCAGCAAGTGTGTTGAACGCACGAACACACCTGCTGGTGTCCAGCAATGGCGGGCTGCAATTTCGTCGCGAATTGGAACCGGATCTGCGCCTGCAGCGTTCAAAACTTTCCGTCCGGCAGCGGCTGCGCCCGTGCTTCGCCGAAGCGACCGGGTCTAGTTGTTATTAAGCGCTGAACGTCCGGCCATCGAGTCCCTCAGCCGGCACTAGCGGCCAAGCACGTACCCGCCGAGTGACGTGGCATGTCCCGCCTCGAGCGCGACATCGTGCCGCGCTCTGGCGAGAACGAGGCGACGGGTCAATGACGACGATGGCGGATCGCGGTGAGCCATCCACCCAGCAACAACGACACCCCGCCCAACAAGCCGAACAGCGGCAGGAAGCCAGCGGTCGACGGCAATGCTGCCAGCTGCTGCTGCGGTTCCTCGATCGGTACGAACACGAACGTCTGCCCCGCATCGGCCGGCGGCAGCGCCATCTCCGGCGCGCGCACTTTGACGTACGCGGTGATTTCCTGATTCGCGGCGAGGTCTTGCACGCGCGCGGGTTTCCCATCTACCAGCACTTTCAGATCGGGCTTGGGCCTGATCGAGAGCTGCTTTGAATAGCTGCCATCAGGCTGCTTGACGCGGAGCTGGACTCTTCCGCTGGGATCGACGCGATCGAGTCGCGCCGTGACGCGCGCATAATCTTCGCCGTTCTTCGAGACGATGTCCGAGCAGGCCTTGGCTATGTTCGGAAACCTGGCGAGCACTTCGGGATCGTATTGCGCGTTCTGGCACGTCACGGTTTGCGCCTGGCTGACCGCGATTGCACCAATCGTGCATAGCACGCTCATTGCAGATGCACGCAAGAATCTGTTCATGGTCTTACTCCTGTTGATATGTCCCGCGTATCGGCGTCGCCTCGTCAGGGTTCCGCATCCGCGGTCGTCTTTGCATCTGTACTAGGGGCAAGCGGGACGTCAGAGCGGCTTGTATTTGAACTTCTGTCCGGCGATGGAGGCTTCGTACATCAAGCCGCCTTTCGCGACGGTGAACACCGCCATGCCTTTGTGAAACTCTCCGACTGTCGCGGCGTCCTGCTTGCCGCCGCTCGCACCCGCGCTGGTACCGCTTGTTCCGGCGCTCGCGCCCGCCGCGGCTGTGATCGCCACGGCCTGCACGTTCGCGCCGAACTCGAAGTTGCCGGACGTGAACTCCTCGAGCGCGCGCTGGTCCTGGAAGAAGATGATCTGGCTGAACGCCTGGCCGCCCGCCTGCAAGCCCACGCTGACCTGGTTCATGGTCGTATCGCCGATCTGCTTGCCCTTCGCATAGACGCGTCCGCTGCCGTGCGCGGCCCCCACGCCCAGCCCGCCCTTGCCGATGGTCGGAAACACGGCGTAGCCGTAGCTCTTCGCGAAGAAAGTGCCGCTTTGCCCCGCCTTCTTGAAGATCGCGATCGTGTCGTCGTACTCGTCGGCCCGCGCCGTCAGCGCAGTCAGCAGCGCGAATACGGCGAGCAGCGTCGATGCGCAGGTGGCAGCTTTCATAGCGGACCTTCGTGCGGCGAACGTTAAGGCCGCAAGGTTCCGCACAAAGTGCGCGGCTGGCAATCAGGAGTCGGGGCAGAAGCGACACCGAGCATCCCGCATGCATCTAGCCCGTATCCAACGCGCGCGCGGCAGATGCTACGTTGCTGCAGCAACGGCTGCAGTCTGCGTTATTCGCCGCGATGTGCCGACTCTGTGCGCAACATTTCTCAAGTCCGTTCGCGGTCGCGGCGTGCTTGGCGCTCGCTGCGTGCGCGGCACCACTCGTCCCATATTCGACGGACACCCCACCGCTGGTACTCGTGCCGGCTGTTCAAGCCGGCGTCATCGACGAGCGCGCCCGTTTCCGCGAAATCTACTGTGCCGTCCTCGAAGCGCGACGAGGGTTGCCCGACTATCGGCGCTGCGAGGAAGCCTTGACGCGAGTCGGGGAGGAGCCGGCCGGGACCGGACAACCGGTCGACCTGACCCCGTCGCGCCGGCGTCTCGTTGCAGCAGTCGTACTCGGTCTCGGATTCGATTGCATCGAGGAGTGGCTGGAACCGACAGGAAGCGTCGCAGAGCACCTGCGCCGGTATGGGTACGACCAGGTGCTGCTCAAGGTCGACGCTCTATCCAGCACGGCGAACAACGCGCGCCAGATCCGCGATGCCCTGCTCACGATGCCGGTCGAGTCGGGCCCGGCGCGTCTGGTGTTGATCGGTTACTCGAAAGGAGCGCCCGACATCCTCGATGCGCTCGTAAGGTATCCGGAGATCCGCAATCGCGTCGCTGCCGTGGTCAGCGCGGCAGGCGCGGTCGGGGGCTCGCCGCTCGCCAACGACGCTGAGGAATATCACGCAGAGATGCTGCGCCAGTTCCCCGGCGCGATCTGCAAGCCTGGCGACGGCACTGCGGTCGCGAGTCTGCGGCCTGCGGCACGCAGAGCCTGGCTCGTCGCGAATCCATTGCCGACGGACATGCGTTACTACTCGCTGGCCACGTTCCCGCAGCCGCAACGCATCTCAGCGGTGTTGAAATCGAGCTATCGCAAGCTTGCTCGCGTCGACGCACGCAACGATGGCCAGTTGATCTTCTATGACCAGGTCATCCCCGGGAGCCGCCTGCTGGCGTACGTCAATGCCGATCATTGGGCGCTCGCTGTGCCGATCGCGCGCTCGCACGCGACGATCGGCGCCGTATTCGTCACGCAGAATGGTTACCCGCGCGAAGCGCTGACGGAGGCGCTACTGCGATTCATAGAGGAAGACCTCTCGAACGACGACTGGACGCGCTAATGGCGCTCAGACTGTTAGTGGTTGCCTTGGGATTCGCGACCGCTCCGGCATTCGCATGGGTCTATCCCGAGCACCGTGACATCGCTGTGCTCGGTATCGAAAGCCTCGACGTGCAACGCCAAGCGGTATTCGATCAGCTCTGGGCCGAGGCGCGCGGCGGCTACGAGAAACGCCTGTGCACGCAAGGCGCCGACACGGCGCAAGGCCTGATGCCCGACTGCATCGATTGGGCCGCAATGTCCGCAATTGCCGGCGACCATTCTTGCTCGAGCGCACAGTTGCTCGACACCGTCAGCACCTCAGCATGGATCCTGGCCGTTGCCGAAGTCGCGGCCCAGCTCAAAGTCGATCTGACGCGGATCTCGAAGACTTCGCCCGCCGCATCTCAGGAGGAAGGCCTGATCGGCGACCTGCGGCGGCAGATGGAGAGCGAAGCAATCAGGGCCGATCGCATCAACGTGCTGCGTATTGCAGACATCCGTTTGCAGCGCGCCGACCCGGAATATGCGACACGGGCGGGATCCAACAATGCCCACTTCCTGCTGGCCCGACCCAGAGTGGACTTCACGGCACCGGAATACGTAGCGACGACGCTCACAGTCGGGTCTGAGATCAATGCCGTAGGCGTGTGGGGGCGGTTTCACTTGAGTGCCCTGCAGAAGGCAACGAGGCTTGCGCGAGAGAGCCTGTCTCCTGAAGAGCGCGCCGCGCTCGCGCGCGCCGTGCTTGCGGATGAAGCGTTCGCGCTGCATTTCATGGAAGACGTCTTTGCCGCGGGGCACGTGGCGGGGACCTGGGGCGACGTATCGCAACGCAAAGGTACTCACGACTACTACAACGAGAGCGGCCTGGAAGTACGGACCTGGCAGCCAGGCGCGAATACAGCCGTGTTGATGGGCGATGCGCACATGCGTTCCGAGGATGCGCAGCGAGCTGCCGAGGCAGTGCGTCTGAGTGTCGAGCAGGTGCTCGACACAGCGGCCGGTCGACCGCGAGCGACCAATATTCCGTACACGCCAACGGCTCCTGGCGAACCCGAAGCGTTCGACGTTTGCAGCAGCGACACGCTCGGGCCGTGGTCGCAAGGACGAGAGCCAACACTCGAGGCGGTGGAGTTGGGCGTGGAAGTCCTGCTGCTGACTCCAGTGCCGAGTCTGGGTGAAGGACTCGGGGCCATGCCGCGCTTCCGCTCGGAGCTCGGTCCCTTCATCGGCGTCGCCGGGTCGCTCGACGTGCGCTCGGTGGACGGTGGCTTCACCGGCTTGGAAGATGGCAGCGGCTTCGTTGGCGGAGCGGATCTGTCGCTACGACTCGGGTATGGACTCGATGGGGTGATCGACGAAGGGGGAGATGGGCTCGTCTATTTTTCGGTGGGCTACCGCGGCGACACACCCTCCACCAACAAGTACACCGAAGCCGCCCCTGCGCAACAAGGCGGCAGCCTGACTGCTGCGATTCCCGCGCGCACCGGCCTTACGGCCCGAATACGCATGCCGTTCTATCTGATACCCGGCGACCTGCTGCTCCTGTCGCCGCTGTACCTCGCATCGCCCAAGACCTATCAGGGCATGGCGGTCACTGCGGTCAATGGCGGACTGATCCCCTGGCAGCTCGGCTGGGCGACTCGATTCGGCCGATTTCAATTCGTGCTGGGGCGCGAGATCGGCGTGACCTTCCACGGGCTCGGCTCAGAGGAAGAAACTCTGCTGGCGCCGGGCGTTCTGCCGGGTTCGGGGCCGAGGGTGGTCGAGTTCGAGTCGACGTATCTCGAATTCCCGATCCTCGAGTACCGTCCGTATCGTTCGTTCGACACGACGCAGAGCTCCGAGTTGATTCTGCAACTGTTCGGCGGCGTGGACATCCCGAACGGGGGGAGCGTCGTCTATCCGCCCGGCGCACCGCACGCGGACCTGGACCGCGTGTACTCCATCGGAATACGACTCACTTTCGACTGGCGACGTTACTTCTGAGCCTTCGTCATGGATAACAGATCAACCACGATTGCCGACGCCTTACGGTCCGAGGCCGACATTGGCGGATCCGTTGGGCGGAAGTTCGCTCGATAGCACGACGTGGCGTGGTTCCAGCGCAAGCTTCGTGAAACGCCGCCGTAGCGGAGGCGTGGCTGAACTCAATCTAGCGTTTGCCCATCTGGCGTCAGGCTTCTACCGCGCGGCGACGAGCAGCGGCTCTATCTGTTCGAAAACGATTCCACCTATTACGAGAACGGTCACAATCCAAAGACCCACTCGGACCGAGCGACCTGTAGCGCGCGTCGTGCAGTCTGCGCCGGCGGCGCATTGTCGTTTCGGCCGCCAGTAGACGACGTAGAAGCCATACCCCAGAAGCACTGCTGCCA
>Ga0268265_10001548_pt1 | contig 19099 bp, 13 predicted proteins | sample KBSSwiS52_FD_190355 | JGI IMG/M metagenome (GOLD analysis project Ga0268265, IMG submission 190355) | Switchgrass rhizosphere microbial communities from Kellogg Biological Station, Michigan, USA - KBS Switchgrass S5-2 (SPAdes) (version 2) | ecosystem: Host-associated > Plants > Roots >... | reverse complement strand
AGGTTTTGCCGCCGTCGAACGGGCAGAAGGTGCCGTACTGGGCGGCGAGGCGATCCTGCAGCTTGCGGAAGTTGGCCTTGTCCTGCGGCGTCCACCAGTCGCGCAGCTCGCCCTTGCCGTCCGACTTGGAACCCTGATCGTCGAAGCCATGGCCCATCTCGTGGCCGATCACCGCGCCGATGCCGCCATAGTTCACCGCCGGATCGGCGGTCAGGCTGAAGAACGGCGGCTGCAGGATCGCGGCGGGGAACACGATCTCGTTGAACGGCGGGTTGTAGTAGGCATTGACCGTCTCGGGCAGCATCAGCCATTCCTTGCGGTCGACCGGCTTGCCGACCCGCCGCATCTGGTCGTTCTGCTGCCAGGCGCTCGCGGCCACGGCGTTGCCGAGCGCGTCGTCGGCCGAGATCGTCAGCCCCGGGTACGTCTTGTATTCGTCGGGTGCGCCGATCTTGGTGGTGAAGGCATCCAGCTTGGCCTTCGCCTCGGTCCGCGTGGCCGGTCCCATCCAGGATAGATCCTGGAGGTTCGCGGCCATCGCCTTGCGCAAGTTGCCGACCAGTTCGGTCATCGCCGCCTTCTCGGCGGGCGGATAGTACTTCGCCGCGTAGATCTTGCCGAGCAGTTCGCCGATCTGGCCCTCGACCACGCCGATGCCGCGCTTCCAGCGGGGGCGCTGCTGCGGCTGGCCGCTCAGCACTTTGCCGTAGAAGGCGAAGTTGGCATCGTCGATGTCCTTGGGCAGGTAGGCCGCGTGGCTCATCACGAAGCGCGCGGAGAGCCAGTCCTGCCAGGTGGCGACCGGAACGGTGTGGAGCAGCTTCATCGTCGCCGGCAGGCCGCCGCCGAACTGTGCGGCGGCGGTGGCGGGATCGATGCCCGCGGCCTTCAGTTCGTCGGCCGTGGGCGGGATCTGAAAGCCGATGACATAGTCGGGCGAAACGCCCAGGCTCTTGAACATCGCCTCCATCTCGCCCGGCGCCCCGAGCGCGTCAGCCTCGGCCCGGCTGAGGCGGTTGTAGGTGAGATCGCGGTTGCGTTGCGCGGCGCGGTCCCACTTCTCCTGCGCCATCCTGGTTTCGAGCGCGAGCACCGCCTTGGCGGTTCCGGCCGGGTCGGTGCGTCCGAGCTTGCCGAACACGAAGGTCAGGTATTCGAGGTACTTCGCCCGGATCGCCTGCGAATGCTCGTCCTGCTTCAGGTAATAGTCGCGGTCGGGCAGGCCGAGGTCGCCCTGTTTGAGGTAGAGGGCATAGATGTCGCTGTGCTTGAGGTCGGCGTCGATGTCGGCGCCGACCGGCGAGGCGTAGCCGGGTTCGCCGAACAGGCCCATCAGCTTCACCGGGGTGTCGGCCGCGCCGATCTTCGCCAGGTAGGGCTGGAGCGGGGCCATGCCCTTCGCATCGATCGTCGCAGTGTCGAGGAAGGCCTTGTAGGCGTCGGCGATGCGGCCTTCGTCGGTGCCCGCCGCCGGCTTGGCGGCGACCAGCCCGTCCAGAATGCCGCGAAGGCGCTGCTGCGAGAGGTCGTCCAGCACGATGAACGAGCCGTAGCGCGTCTTGTCGGCCGGAATCTCGGTGGCGTCCAGCCACTTGCCGTTGACGTACCGGTTGAAGTCGTCGCCGGGCCGCGCCGTCTTGTCGATGTAGCGCGTCTGCACCCCGAACGCGCCCCAGTCCTGCGCGGAGGCGTCGGTTGCGGCTTTCGGGGCTGCCGGGGCGACGGGCGCCTCGGCGAGAGTGGGGACGACGGCGAGGACGGACAGCGACGCGGCTGCCAGGAAAGACGTCATGCGAATGGGCAAGGCCGGGTTCCTCTTGGGAAGAGATGGCACGGGGCGACCGGGGCCTCTTGACCCTCGAACCGCGGCACTTAGCCGGAGCGCGGCGAGCCGGGCGAGTCCCCCGATCACGCCACGCCGGGAGCAAACCGCACGGTAATCATGCGCTTACGGCCGAAGGCTCATCGCGCTGGTCCCGCAGGCGAGGGCGGCATGGGCCAGCTCTGCTTGCGGCAGGCCTCTACCCGTGCGGGGGAATGTGCGGGGCGTCGAACTGGAGCGCGGCGAGGCGGGCGTAGAGGCCACCGTTCCGGATCAGGCTGTCGTGCGGCCCTTCCTCGACGATGCGGCCGTCCTCCATCACCACGATGCGATCGGCCTTGCGCACGGTGGAAAGGCGATGGGCGATGACCAGCGTGGTACGATTGGCCATCAGCCGCTCCAGCGCGTCCTGCACCAGCCGCTCGCTCTCGGCATCGAGCGCACTGGTCGCCTCGTCGAGCAGCAGGATCGGCGCATCGCGCAGCAGCGCGCGAGCGATGGCGATGCGCTGGCGCTGACCGCCCGACAGGCGCGCGCCGCCCTCGCCGAGGAAGGTGTCCAGGCCCTGCGGCAGATCGCGCAGGAAGCTCTCGGCATTGGCGGCGCGGGCGGCGTCCCAGATCGCGGCGTCGTCGGCATCCCAGCGACCATAGCGCAAGTTGTCGCGCGCGTTCGCGGCGAACAACACGCCTTCCTGCGGCACCAGTGCGATGCGGCGGCGGATTTCGGCAGGATCGGCGGAGGTGAGCGGCACGCCGTCGATCTTGATGGCGCCGCTCTGCGGATCGTAGAACCGCTCGGCAAGCAGGAACAGCGTCGACTTGCCCGCGCCCGAGGGGCCGACGATGGCGACGGTCTCGCCCGGCTCGATCGTGAGGGAGAAGTCGCGCACCGAAGCCTGCTGCGGGCGCGCCGGATAGCGGAACGTGACCCGCTCGAACCCGAGCTGGCCGCGCGGCGGCACCGGCAGCGCCTGCGGACGGGGTGGCGGCGCTATGGCCGGGCGCTCCTGCAGCAGCTCGGCAAGGCGGCTGGCGGCGCCCGCGCCGCGCACGAGATCGCCGTAGACCTCGGTCAGCGAGCCGAACGCGCCCGCGACGATGCCGCCGGTCACCACGAAGGCGGCGATGGTGCCGCCGGTCAGCCGACCTTCCGCCACGTCGATGGCGCCGCGCCACATCAGCATGGTGATCGAACCGAAGATCAGGAACATGATGACGGCCGTCATCACCGCGCGGATCGTGATGCGCCGCCGGGCGGTGGCGAAGGTGCGCTCCACCGCCGCGCCGAACCGCTCGCTCTCGCGGCCCTCCTGGTTGAACGCCTGCACCACGCGCAGCGCGCCGAGGACCTCGGAGACGAGCGCACCGATGTCGGCCACCCGGTCCTGGCTCGTGCGGGAGACCGCGCGCAGGCGGCGACCGAAGAATGCGATCGGCAGGACCACCACGGGGATCGCGATCAGCAACCCCAAAGTGAGCTGCGGCGCGAGCGCGAAGAGATAGCAGACGCCGCCGATCGCCATGATCGCGTTGCGCAGCGCGATGGAAACGGTGGTGCCGACCACCTGCTCGATGATCGAGGTGTCCGCCGTCATGCGCGAGGCGATCTCCTTCGGGCTGTTCTCTTCGAAGAAGGAGGGGGAGAGGCTCAGCAGATTGGCCTGCACCTTCAGCCTGAGGTCCGCCACCACGCGCTCGCCCAGCCACGAGACGCTGTAGAAACGCACCGCCGTGCCGAGCGCCAGCACCACGACGATCAGCAGCAGGTAGGCGAACCAGCGGCCTATGTCGCCGGGATTGCCGCCCTCTCCAAAGCCGCGGTCGATCACCAGCCGGAAGCCTGCAGGGATCGCCAGCGTCGCGCCCGCCGTGATCACGAGTGCCGCGCAGGCGGTGGCGACTCGGCCCGGATATCCCAGCAACTGGCGCCAGATCATCAGCAGCGGACCCAGGCCGCGACGCTGCGGCTGCGGGTTTGCCTGTCCTTCGGGGAGGGTTTCGGCTTGCTTGGGGTCCATGTGGCGGCGCCTTACTCGTTCGCGGATGCAAGGAAAAGGGGCTCGGGGCAGGCTCGCCTCGGCGCGTAAAGAGAATGCACCGGCAACGAAACGTGAAATGCCGCATTGCACAAAAGCCAATTCGGAACCAAATGGCGGCAATGACCCGGCGGGATCGTTTGGCCTGCCAAGGAGATAATCCCTTGCTTTACAACGCTTTCGAACTTCAGCGGACGTTTCTGAGCGGCGCGGCCGCCTGGGCCTCGGTCGGCGCGGAAGTGATATCGAACCCGGCGACGCCGATGGCGAGCTTCGGAATCGGCCAGATCGCCGCCTCCGCGCTCGAAGTGTTCGCACATGCGGCATCGACTCGTGGCAAGCCGGCCTTCGGCATCCAGCACGTCGAGGTGGACGGAAAGCAGTACGGCGTCGTCGAATCGATCATGCGGCGCGGCCCCTTCTGCAACCTGCTCCGTTTCGAGCGCGAGGGGCTGCCGGCGGATGCGCCCAACCTGCTCATCGTCGCTCCGATGAGCGGCCATTACGCCACGCTCCTGCGCGGCACCGTCGCGCGGATGATCCAGTCCAGCCGCGTCTTCATCACCGACTGGGCCGACGCCAAGATGGTTCCGCTGGAGGCCGGCGCCTTCAATCTGGACGACTACATCGATCATGTGATCGACTATCTCGAATATATCGGGCCGGGCACGCATGTGCTTGCGGTTTGCCAGCCCTCGGTACCGGCGATGGCGGCGACGGCGATCATGGCTGCGCGTGGCAATCCCTGCCGCCCCGCGTCGCTGACGATGATGGGTGGCCCCGTGGATACGCGCGAGGCGCCGACCAGCGTGAACGACCTGGCCATGCAGCGCCCGCTGGCATGGTTCGAGACCACCGTCATCACCAGGGTGCCGCTCAGCTATCCCGGCAGCGGCCGGCGCGTGTACCCGGGATTCCTCCAGCTGGCCGGTTTCATGTCGATGAACCTCGGCAACCACATCATGAGCCACTGGGGCATGTTCAGGCACCTCGTCGAAGGGGACGAGGACAGCGCCACCGTCATCAAGGAATTCTACGACGAATACCGCGCCGTCTGCGACCTTCCGGCCGAGTATTACCTCCAGACCATCGAGCATGTGTTCCAGCGCCAGTCGCTCGCCAAGGGGGAGTTCGTCCACCGCGGCGAGGTGGTCGACCTCGGCGCCATCACCGACACCGCGATCCTCGCGGTGGAGGGCGAGCGGGACGACATCTCCGGCATCGGGCAAACCCGGGCGTCGCTGCACCTGACGCCCAACCTGCCCGAATCGCGCAAGAGGTACTTTCTTGCGCCCGGCGTCGGGCATTACGGCATCTTCAACGGAAGCAAGTGGCGCCGGCAAATCGCGCCCGTGCTGGAAGACTGGATGAGCCAGCATCGCAGGGGCACGCTGAAGGTTGTCGCCTGATCGCCGGTACTGGACGCTCCGCGACGGGTTTGCCGCCGGGGCGCTCCGCCGCGTCGCTGAATTGCGCGCGGCAGGTGTAGCGAATCTGCGCGAAAACCTGTATATTGCCGGCATGGATCGGGTGTTGGGCAGGCGGAATGTCCTGAAAGGTACACTGGCGGCGGGCGTCGGGCTGGCTCTGCCGGCCAAGGTGCTGGCGGCGCAGTCGCTTACGCTCCCGACGTTCGAGGGACCAGCGCAGCCCGGAATGGCGACGCCGCTGGGTGCCCTGTCGGTTCCGGCCAGTCCCATCGGCACGCCCGACTACGATCGGCGCATCCTGGGCGCGGCCAAGCTTCAGTTGCAGCGGCTGGGCAACCAGATCTGGCGGGGCGACATCGTCGGCGTCGCCGATTTCGCTCGGCCCTCGCGCGAGCCGAGGCTTCACTTCGCCAATCTGGAGAACGGCACCGTCCGCTCGTTCCTGCTGGCGCACGGGCGCGGATCCGATCCGGAGCACAGCGGCTGGCTGCAGAGCTTTTCCGACCGCGTCGGCTCCGAAGCGACTTCGCGCGGCGCCTATCTCACTTGTGAGTGGTACAACGGCAAGTACGGCACCTCGATCCGGCTCAAGGGGCTGGATCGGGACAACGCCACCGCGCTCGAGCGGGCGATCGTGATGCATCCCGCGTGGTACGTCGATCAGTCGATGGTCGACAAATGGGGCAAGCTGGGCCGCAGCGAGGGCTGCTTCGCCATGAGCCAGACCGACTTCAACGAAGCCTTGTGGCATATGTCGGGCGGCCGGCTCCTCTTCGCGGATCGCATCGCCGAGAGCTGAATAACGGCGACACCGCGTCGCCGAGCACGTCAGGACGTGGCGCGCGGCGCCATTCGCCCTATATTCGCGGACGATGCCCTCCGATCCCCTTCCCGACGAAGCCACGCCGATCCTTGCCGGGGCCGACTGGCCCATCTTCGGATGGAGCGACGATGTCCGCCCCGTTCTCGCACAAGCGCGGGCCGCCGGTCGTCCCGCCGCGCTGGCGACCCTTTATCGGGTGGAAGGAAGTGCCCCGCGCGGTCCCGGCGCGCAGATGCTGTTCGTGGGCGACGCGGCGAGCGGCTACTTCTCGGGCGACTGCATCGAGGGCGACGTCGCCGCCCATGCGCGCGAGGTGCTTGCCGATGGCGTGCCGCAGCGGCTGCACTACGGCGCGGGCAGCCCCTGGTTCGACATTCGCCTGCGCTGCGGCGGGGCGCTGCACGTCCTTGTCGAGCGCGTCTTGCCCGACAGCCCGGCGGCCGGTGCGCTGATCGCCAACGCGGCGCGGCGGCAGGCCTGCATCTGGCGCAGCGACGGCATCGCCCAGGAAACCGTCGCCGCCGCCGAGGCTCCGCTTCTGGCGTGGAGCGACGAGCCGTTCGTGATTGCGCGCCGGTTCGATCCGCCGCGCCGCATTGTCGTCACCGGTGGCGATCCAGGCGCGCTGGCGCTGGCGCGGCTGGCAGGCGAGGCCGGATACGAGACGATCCTGGTCCGCCCCGACGGCCCGCGTGAGCCGCCGCCCTTTCCGGTGGCGCGCTACTTGCGGCTTTCTCCCCCCGAGGCGCTGGAAACCCTGGGGCCGGACCGCTGGACCGCCTACGTCGGCGCCACGCACGAGGATGAGCACGACTTGCCCGGCTGTCTTGCGGCCGTGCGCGGGGGCGCCGCTTATGTCGCGATGATCGGCGCCAGGTCGCGCGCGCCTGCCCGGCTGGCGGCGCTCGACCGCGCCGGCGCCACCCCGGCCGAGCTGGAACGCCTGCGTTTGTCGCCCGGAATCGCCGGGCTCGGCAAGGCACCCTGGGAAGTCGCGACGGGTATTCTCGCCGAAGTCATGCAGGCATTCAATCCGGCGCGGGAGCGGGCGTGAGCCGCGTTTCGGTGGTGCTGGCGGCTGGCGCCGCCCGGCGCTTCGGCAGCGACAAGCTATCGGCCCGGTTCCGGGGCGAGGCGCTCGTGTACCACGCGATCCGGGCGGCGCGGGCGGCGCCGGTGGAGCGCGTGGTGGTGATCGCGCATCCCGCGTTGGAGACCGGCGTGTGGGATGGCTCGCCCGCGGTCGAGGTGGTGCGGCTGAGCAGCGGAGCCTTGTCCGAAACGCTGGCCGCAGGCGTCCGCGCCGCGTTGGGGGCAGAGGGGCTGTTCGTGTTCCTGGGCGATATGCCGCTGGTGCCCCACGACATCGCCGGGCGCCTGGCGGCGATCATCGGCCAGGCCTTTGCGGCCGTCCCCCGCTCAGGCGGCGTTGCCGGCCATCCCGTGCTGTTCGCGGCCCGCGCATTCCCCAAGCTCGCCGAGCTGACTGGGGACACCGGCGCCGGCCGCCTGCTGCGCGACCGGGACGACGTCGCGTACCTTGAGGCGGACGACGACGCGATCCTTCGCGACGTCGACCGGCCGGAAGACTTGTCAGCGCTCGGCTGAGCGGCTCACTCCATGAACCACCCGTGGCTCGCGACCAGCGACTGGCCATTCAGCGCATTGGTCTCGAACCCGGCGAAGAACAGCGCCACTTCGGCAATGTCGTCCACCGTTGTGAACTCGCCATCGACGGTCTGGCCGAGCATGACCTTCTTGACCACCTCGTCCTCCGAGATGCCCAGTTCCTTGGCCTGCTCGGGGATCTGCTTGTCCACCAGCGGCGTACGCACGAAGCCGGGGCAGATCACGTTGGCGCGCACGCCCTTCTTGCCGCCCTCCTTGGCGATGACGCGGGCGAGCCCGAGCAGGCCGTGCTTGGCGGTGACGTAAGCGCTCTTGAGCGGGCTTGCCTCCTTGGAGTGGACGGAACCCATCAGGATGATCGTGCCCGCCCCCTTGGCGTACATGTGCGGCAGCACCGCCTTGGAGGTGAGGAAGGCGCCGTCGAGGTGGATCGCCAGCATCTTCTTCCAGTCGGCATAGGCGAAGTTCTCGACCGGGTTGACGATCTGGATGCCCGCGTTGGACACGAGCACGTCGACGCCGCCCCACGCCTCGGCCACTCGGGCGACGCCCGCGTTCACCTGATCCTCGCTGGTCACGTCCATGGCGACTGCGAGCGCCGGGGTGCCGAATTTCGCCTCGATGTCGTCCGCGGCCTTCTGTGCGGCGTCCAGGTTGAGGTCGGCGATCGCCACCTTCCCGCCTTCGGACGCATAGCGGTGGGCGATGGCGTTGCCGATGCCGCTCGCCGCGCCGGTGACGATGCAGGCCTTGTCCTTGAGCTTCATGCGCAGTCTCCTAAGGCCGAGCGCGCGCTCCCCGTTCCATGGGGCCGGTCGCCGGCGAGGTCGAAGGTGGTGATGGTATTGCCCGTGTGGCGGCGGCCGATCCAGTCGGCATGAGCGAGCGAGAACGCAGCGTCCTCGCGTCCGTCGCACCAGTGCTCCTCGACCGTCATGCGCGAGAATTCGTAGTCCTTGGAATTGCTCTCGTAATGCGCGCAACGGTTGATCAGGTGCATGATCGCGACCGGCGCTTCGGGCTGGTGGTTAAGGAGGATCGCCAGGTCCGGGTCGTTCTGCAGTTCCTCGGGGAGGTGTTTGGCCAAGCGGCGGGCGGCGGCGCGCAGCGACTGCAGCTTCTTCGACTGATCGGTGTTGAGTCGGGTCCGGCTGGAATAGCGGATGTCCTGCAGGCGCTGGAGGACGTCCGCCATCGTGCGCGGCACCGTCCCGCGCGAGCTGAACAGGTCGACTTGGAACACCGTGAGCTCGCACGCCGGCCGGTTGTCGAGCACATATTGCAGCGGGGTGTTGGAGACGAGACCGCCGTCCCAGTACCACTCGCCGTCGATCTCCACCGGCGGGAAGCCCGGCGGCAACGCGCCCGAGGCCATGACATGCTCGGGACCGATCGTGCGCTCGCGGTTGTCGAAATAGGTGAAGTTGCCGTTCAGCACATTCACCGCGCCGACGCTGAAGCGCACCGGGCCGTTGTTCAGCAGGTCGAAGTCGACCAGCTTCAGCAGGGTCGCATGCAGCGGAGTGGTGTCGTAGTAGCCGAGCTGCCCCAGGTCGGCTGGCCACTCGGGAAACAGCTGCAGCGGCGGGAAGCGTGGCAAGAACAAGCCGGGGACGCCCACCGTCGCCGCGATCATCGCGGAAGCCTCGTTGAACGCGCGTCGCGCGAAGCCTCCCGGGCTGTCGAGGCGATACCGCAGTTCGCGCGAAACCATCTTCCAGAACGCCCGCAGGCGCTCAAGCCGTCGCTCCGGCGGGTTGCCGGCAATGATCGCGGCGTTGACCGCCCCGATGGAGATGCCGGCCACCCAGTCCGGGCTTTGATCTGCCCCGGCAAGTGCCTCGAACACACCCGCCTGATATGCCCCCAGCGCTCCACCGCCCTGAAGGACGAGGGCGGTTTGCGCGGCGGGCAGGTCTTTAACGGAAGTCATGGAGCGGACCACCTGGATGCTGCAATGCAGCACAGATGGGGTGTCCTTGCCGCTCCGCAAGTGCTTTCGGCAAAACCTCTCGTCGGGTCGTGGCCGGGTCGCGGAATGCTAGGCTGCCTTCGCTTCCGCAGCAGCCTCGCTCGCGGCTTCCAGAAGGCGTTTTTCCAGCGACTTGAGACGGTTGGCGGACTGCAGCTTTTCGCCGAGCAAGTCGGTGACGTAGAACGTATCGGCCGCCCGCTCGCCATATGTCGTGATATGGGCGGAGTGCACCATCAACTGCCCGTCGAACAGCGAGTAGGCCAGCCGGTTGAGCAGGGCGGGACGGTCGCGCGCGTTCACCTCGATCACCGTGAAGCGGTTCGAAGCCTTGTTGTCGAAGATCACGCGCGGGCGGACGTCGAAGGCGTCGGCGCGCGGGCGGGCGTCGGGACGCGCGTGGAGCTGCGGCAGCAGGCGGATGCGGTTGGCGAGCGCGTTCTCGATCGAGGTGCGCAGCCGCTCCAACTGGCCATCCTCGCGGAACGGTCGTCCGATCGGATCCTGGATCAGGAAGTTGTCGACCGCGCGGCCGGTGCGCGTGGTGTGGATCCGGGCATCGATGATGTTGCCGCCCGCAAGGTGGATGCCTCCGGCGATGCGGTAGAACAGGCCCGGGTGGTCGGCCGCGATCACCGTCACCAGCGTGGCGCCTCGCGATGGATAGTACTCGGTCTGGATCGACAGCGGTTCGGCGCCGCTCGCCTTGTACTGGGCAAGGTTCTTGGCGATCACGTCCTCGGCCTCGGCGATCCAGTAGGCATCGCCGAACTGGGTGCCGACCTCCTCGACCAGACTCGCCTCCATCCCGAGGCGGGCGGCGGTGGCGGCGCGCTTGGCGGCGATGCGCTTTTCGCGCCCGTATTCGGCGTGGCCTAGGCGCAGGCGATCCTCGGCGGCGGCGTAGAGATCGCCGATCAACTGGCGCTTCCAGCTGTTCCAGGTGCCGGGCCCGACCGCGCGGATGTCCACCACCGTCAACAAGGTCAATTGGCGCAGGCGATCCACGGATTGCACCACGCCCACGAAGTCGCCGATCGTCTTGTTGTCGGACAAGTCGCGCTTGAAGGCGGTTGCGCTCATGATGAGGTGCGAGCGGACCAGCCAGCTCACCAGCTCGGTCTCCTCCTCGTCGAGACCGAGCCGGGGGCACAGGCGCAGCGCGATCTCGGCGCCGAGCACCGAATGGTCGCCGCCCCGGCCCTTGGCGATGTCGTGCAGCAGCACAGAGGTGTAGAGCGCCCGGCGCGAGCGGACCTTGCCGATGATGTCGTGCGCGAGCGGGTGGTCGTCCTTCAGTTCGCCGCGCTCGAACCGCGCTAGCAGGCCGATGGCGCGGATCGTGTGCTCGTCCACCGTGTAGTGGTGGTACATGTCGAACTGCATCTGCGCGTTGACGCGGCCGAACTCGGTGATGAAGCGGCCGAACACACCGGCTTCGTTGAACGCCCGCAACGCCTTTTCGGGATCGCTGCGGCTTGTCAGCAGTTCCAGGAACAGCGCGTTGGCCCGCGGATCGCGGCGCACGTCCTCGCGGATCAGCACGGCGTCCTGTGCGATCATGCGCAGCGTCTCGGGGTGGATCTCCATTCCCTCGCGGTCGGCGACGACGAAGATTTCGATCAGGCGGATCGGATCCTCGCGAAACCAGTTGTCCGATGGCGCCCGGACGCGGCCGCCGATCACCTTGTAGCCCTTCACCGTCCGGCCCTTGGATCGGAAGTTGGCCAGAAGGCCGCGCGTGGGCTTCTGCGCGAACTGCTCGTCGAGCTGCGCCAGGAACACGCCCGTAAGGTTGCCCACCACCTTCGCCTGCAGGAAGAAGTACTGCATGAACCGCTCGACCGCGCTCTTTCCCGGGCGATCGGCGTAGTTCATCCGCGCCGCCACCTCGCGCTGAAGATCGAAGGTCAGCCGATCCTCGGCACGGCGGGTGATCGAGTGGAGGTGGCAGCGCACCGCCCAGAAGAAGTTCTCCGCCCGCCGAAAGGCGCGATATTCCTTCTGGGTGAGCAGGCCCGCCTGCACCAGCTCGGCGGGCGAGCGGACCTTGTGGATGTACTTGCCGATCCAGTAGAGCGTGTGCAGGTCGCGCAAGGATCCCTTGCCCTCCTTCACGTTCGGCTCGACGACATAGCGGCTGTCGCCCATGCGCTTGTGGCGGTCCTCGCGTTCGGTCAGCTTCTCGCTCACGAACTGGCGCTCGGTGTCCTGGACCACGTCTTTCCAGAAGCGGTTGCGCGCCTCTTCGAACAAGTCCTGGTCGCCCCACACGTAACGGGCTTCGAGCATCGCGGTGCGGATCGTGAGGTCCGACTTGCACATGCGTACCATCTCGTCGAGCGAGCGGCTGGACTGGCCGACCTTGAGGCCGAGGTCCCACAGGAAGTACAGCATCGCCTCGATCACCTGCTCGCACCACGCGGTGGCGCGGATCGGGGTGAGAAATGCGATGTCGACGTCGGAATGCGGCGCCATCTCGCCGCGGCCGTAGCCGCCGACCGCGGCGATCGTCAGCCGTTCGCCGGTGGAACGGTTCCCGGCGGGGTAGACGTGCGTGACGACGTGATCGTGGATGATGCGCAGCAGCTGATCGACCAGGAACGCCTGAGCCTCGGCGATCTCGTGCCCGGCGCTGGGCTTTTCCACCAGCCTGCGGGCGATCTCCTCACGCCCTTGCGCCAGCGCTTCGCGCAGCACCGGCACGATCTCCTTGCGGGCCTTGGCGGCCCCATGCTCCTCGACGAGCGTGGCGAGACGGGTGGTGAGGCCGCGCCGGTCGATCACGGAGCGCGGCGAGGGGATGCGGATCACGTGCATATTCCAAGATCATCTAGCCCTTGCCGGGCCGGCTGGGAAGGCGCCGTCGCGGGTATAATCGGCAGCCGCACCTCACCTTCCAAAACCCGCCTTCCCTCCGCCATGCCACTATGCCAGAAGGCGCGCGAACCGCTTGGGGCATCGCCCGTGCGGGAGACGAATGCACGAGGCTGCACGCTTGCTGATCCTTTCCGCCGCCGCCGCCGCTCATGAGCCGATCCACTGGCTCGATCTGGGCCTGAAGAACGGTATCGATCTCGGCTTCTTCAGGCTGCGGTATTACTCGCTGGCCTATCTTGCCGGGATCGTGCTGGGGTACTGGCATCTCTCGCGCATGATCCGGCAACCCGGCGCCCCGATGGCGCAGCGCCATGCGGACGACCTGTTCTTCTATTGCACGATCGGCATCATCCTGGGCGGACGCCTGGGCTATGCGACGTTCTACACCGGCGGAGACACCGGAATTCCCAGCCTGTGGCTGCACCCGGCCGAGCTCGCATCGCTGTGGCACGGCGGCATGAGCTTTCATGGCGGCCTGATCGGGGTGACGCTGGCGATGGCCTGGGTCGCCTGGCGCAACGGGCTGAGCCTGGTGCGGGTGGCGGACTATGTCGCCGTCTGCGTTCCCTTCGGGATGATGTTCGGGCGGCTGGCGAACTTCGTGAACGGCGAGCTGTGGGGCCGCGTCGCCGGTCCCGGAGTGCCATGGGCGATGATCTTCCCGGACGGAGGGCCGCTCCCGCGCCATCCCAGCCAGCTTTACGAGGCGGCGCTGGAGGGGCTGGCGATGATCTGCATCATGTTGCCGCTGTTCTGGAAGACCGGCGCACGGTTCCGTCCCGGCCTGCTGTGCGGCGTCTTCGTTACCGGCATCGCGCTCGCCCGCTTCTGCGTCGAGTTCTTTCGCGAGCCGGACGCGCAGCTTCAGGAGTTCGCGATGCGGACCGGGCTGTCGATGGGCCAGTGGCTGACGCTTCCGCTGATGGCACTCGGCCTGTTCCTGGTCCTCCGGGCGTTGGCCAAGCCGCCGCTGGCGAGCGGAATCCCCGCTCCCGCATGACGGCGGACGGGCCGAACCGTGACCCGGCCGGCGGGCACGAGCCGCTGGGGGCGATCTTCCGCCGCCTGATCGCGAATACCGGCCCGATCAGTTTGATGCACTACATGGGCGAATCGAACGCCCGCTATTACGCCAGCCGCGATCCCTTCGGCGATGCGGGCGATTTCATCACCGCGCCCGAAATCAGCCAGATGTTCGGCGAATTGATCGGCCTGTGGCTGGCCGATATGTGGCTGCGCGCCGGCCGTCCCTCGCCGGTGCATTTCGTGGAGTTGGGGCCGGGGCGCGGCACCCTCGCACGCGATGCCTTGCGCTCGGCCAGGCGCTTCGGGCTGGAGCCGCGCGTCCACCTGGTCGAGACGTCGCCCGCGCTCAAGGCCCTGCAGCGGGGGGCCATCGGCGATGACGTGGAATGGCACGACGACCTCTCGACCATACCTTCGCACGGGCCGATCCTGCTGGTCGCCAACGAGTTCCTCGATGCGCTGCCGGTACGCCAACTGGTCCGGACCGATCGAGGCTGGCGCGAGCGCATGGTCGCGGTGGCGGACGATGCGTTCGTGGCGGTCGCGGGCGACAGGCCGATGGATGCCGCCGTGCCCGAGGCGATCCGCGAGGCCCGCACCGGCACCCTCATCGAGACTTCTCCCGGCGCCGCCACGGTTCTGGGCGAGGTGGGCGCAAGGCTGGCCCGGCAGGGCGGGGCGGCGCTGTTCATCGACTATGGCCATGCCGAGCCGCGCACCGGCTCCACTCTGCAGGCGGTGAGGGCGCATCGCATGGTCGATGCCTTCGCGTGTCCCGGCGAGGCGGATCTGACGGCGCACGTCGATTTCGCGATCCTTGCGGATATCGCCCGCTCGCAGGGGTGCCGGTGGCTTGGCACCGTGGCGCAGGGCGCGTGGCTGCGCGCGCTCGGCATCGATTCTCGGGCCGAGGGCCTCATCCAGACCGCTCCGCACCTTGCGGACAGCATCGCGACCGCTCGGGAGCGCCTGGTTGCCGAGGATCAGATGGGCGAACTGTTCAAGGTGATGGGGCTTGCCGCACCGGACTGGCCGGACGGCGCGGGCTTCTGATGGCGATCGCAGCACTCCTGCCCGATCGGACGGAGCGAGCACTCGGCGCCCTTTCGCTGGTGCTTCTGGCCTTCGTCGTGGCGGCGCTGGCGAAAGGCCAGGCCGACTGGCACCGGCTGCCCCCGGCGCTGTGGCTGCACCTGGCCACCATGATGGCGACGCTGGCGCTGACCCCGGCGATCCTCTGGCATCCGCGCGGCACCCGGCGGCACCGGGTGCTCGGCTATGTCTGGGTTGCCGCGCTCGCCGCCACTGCGATCGACAGCTTTACGCTGACGTTCACCAACCCGGGTCATTTCAGCCCGATCCACATCATCTCGGTGGTAACGCTGGTGCTGCTTTGCGCGCTGGTCGTCACCGCCCGCCGCCACGACCATCGCCGCCACCGCCGCGTCGTGCGCGGGCTTGTCATCGGCGCGCTGCTGACGGCGGGGTTCTTCACCTTTGCGTTCCACCGCCTACTGGGAACGTGGCTGTTCCGGTGAAGGGGCCGTTCGGCTTAAAGGGACGGCCGGCTCAGCCGCCGACTTCGACGGCGCGGACCTCCTCGGGCAACTTGCGCATCGGTACCGCCGACAGCCACGCCTCGAACGCGTCGAGGTCGATCCCGCCGCGCACCTTGTCGGTGGCCTTCGTGAACGTGCTGTAGAAGTCGCCGCCTTCGCTCAGGAAGCTGTTGGTGGTCACGCGGTAGGTCGCGGTGTCCTGCACCGGCTTGCCGTCGATCGTGAGCGACACGAGGCGTGCGCCGGCCGGGCGCTTCATGTCGAAGGCAAAGCGCACGTTGGCCGAGGCGGAAAGCACCTGCTTGGGGTCGGTATCGTCCAGCCCCTCCTCGATCGCCGCCCTGATCTGCGCGCCGGTCATCGTCTGGACCACGAGCTGGTTGTTGAACGGCATCACCGCATAGAGTTGTCCGAAGGTCACGCTGCCGTCCGGTGCCGGCACCAGCGAGGTGCGGATGCCGAAGGGATTGGTGAACGCGAGCTGCGCGCCGAGCTGCCTCGTCCCGTAAAGATGGCTGTCGGCGATCAGATTGCCGAGCGGCCCCCCGACCCATATCTCGTCGCCCTCCGTCTTCGCCGCCGCTTTCGAAAGGTGTCCGGCTGGCCGCGCGATGTCGTGCGCAACATCTTCGACGTAGCGCTTCACGTAGGCCGCGACCTCGGGCTGGGGCAAGAAGCGGGCAAAGGCGTCGGTGTTCTCGATTCGCCCGCGCGTGGCGGTATAGGGTTCGGACTGAACCACCACGTTGCGTGCCGACTTGCCGATGAGGGCATGGGTGACGGGATCGAACCGCAGGGTCATGTCGGTCACGAGCTCGCCGTAGACGCCCGCGCTCGTCATCAGGATGGGATGCGCTGGATCGGGACCCATCCGGTCGCAGACATAGGCCCAGTGCGTATGGCCGGAGACGATTACGTCGACGCCCGGCTTCAGCCGGTCGACGATCGGCAGAATCTCTCCCGCCATGCCATCGCAGCCGCTGGGGTCGGACAGCGGCGTGGTCTTGCCGCCCTGGTGGATCAGCACCACCACCGCGTCCGCGCCCTCGGCCTTCAGCCGGGGAACGAGGGCGTTGATCGTGTCCGCCTCGTCGGCGAAGCGCAGGCCCTTCACCACCTCCGGCTGCACCAGTGCCGGCACCGTGCTCAGCGAAAGGCCGATGAACCCGATCGTGATGCGACCGGCGGGGGTGTCGAAGCGCTTGAGGCCGGTCGCGGGAAACAGCGTCGTGCCATCTGCCATGAAGGTGCTGGCAGCAAGGTACTTGTAGTGCGCGCCGCCGAACGCCTCCAAGCGGCAGGGTGTAAGGTGGGTGTTCTTCTCGCACCCCCCGGTCTGCAGGCGCCGCAGCTCCTTCCAGCCCCGATCGAACTCATGGTTGCCGACCGCGTTGAACTCCAGTCCGATACGGTTCATCACGCCGACCGTCGGCTCGTCGAGATAGAGCGAGGAGGCGAGTTGCGAGGCACTCGTGAGATCGCCCGCGGCGACGACGACGTGGTTGGGATGCTCGGCCTTGATCTGCTCCACTGCGGAGGCGAGCCAGGCCGCGCCGCCCGCCGGAACGGCGACGATGGTGCCGTCCGGCCGCCGGACCGTGATCGACTGCTTCGGCGGTTGCAGCGCGCCGTGGAAATCGTTGATCGCGACGAGACCGATCTCGATCGCGGCAGGCGGCGTCGAACCGGCTTGTCGCGGCGGTTGCGGCGTCGCGCAGGCAGCGGCCAGCAGGGTGACGGCGAGAAGTGGAAGCGCGCGCGCGGGGATCGGAATCATGGTTGAACCTTATCCGAGCGCGGTGTGACACGCCAATGGCGCAATCGCGGGACCAATGCGCGGCTTCGTCAGGAGGCGCGGTCCAGCCGGCGGCCGAGCTTGACGAACAGCCAGATGAACGGCGGCACCATGATCGTGGAGAGCAGCAGCTTCGAGACGATCTGGCCTTCCATGATGAGCCCGATCGGCATCGGCTGGCCGGTGACGGGGTCCACCTTCCCGGCGAACGAGATCGTGATGAAGATCACCGTGTCCACTACCTGCGACAGCAGGCTCGCGATCCAGGCGCGCGCCATCAGCAGCTTGCCCTGCCGGCCCGCCGCCAGCCGCGAGAACACGTAGACGTTCAGCGTCTGCGACACGCCGTAGGAGCACAGCCCCGCAAACTGCATCCGCGCGCCCTGGCCCAGCAGCCGGGCGAACGCCTCCTGATCGTGCCAGAAGGGCGCGGGCGGCACCACCTCGATCACCAGTGAGAGCAGGCAGATCGAGACGATCAGCGGCACGAAACCGAACCGCACCAGCCGGTTGGCGGTCGTCTGCCCGTAAAGCTCGGCCACCGCGCTCGACAACACGACCAGCAGCAGGAAGGCGAAGATCCCTGATTCCACGGCGAGATCGCCGAGTACCGGCCAGTGGCCGAGCGCGGCTAGCTTGGTCCCCAGAACGCCCGCGAGCACGACGAGGCCGCCGTAGAGTAGCGAGAAGGCGAAGAGGCCGCGGGGGACGGAAGCGGGGGCGGGCATGGACATGACGCTGGTGTAACCGGCGCGGCTCGATCGGGATAGGCCCTGTGCATCCACGCGATAGGCACTAGCCCTCCATTCCCGCACCGCTTAGGCTCGCCCCGTTTCAGCAGCCAACACGGGAAGGAATGCGCGGCCGATGCACGTTGCCTACAGCCTCTTCGGCATCGTCCTCATCCTGCTTATCGCGTTTCTTCTCTCGACCGACCGTCGCGCCATCCGGCCGCGCGTGGTGGGTGCGGCCTTTGCGCTGCAGGCGGGATTCGCGGCGCTCGTGCTCTACGTGCCGTTCGGCCGTAACCTGCTGGGCGGCGCCGCCTCGGGAGTGGAGAGCCTGCTCGGCTATGCCCATGCCGGGGTCGATTTCCTGTTCGGCCCGCTGGCCAGCCCTGCGGTGGGCGGCAGCAGCTTCGCCATCGCGGCGCTGCCGGTCATCATCTTCTTCGCCTCGCTGATTTCGATCCTCTACTACCTCAAGATCATGCCGCTGGTCATCAAGTGGATCGGCGGTGCGCTGGAGAAGATCACCGGGATCACCAAGGTGGAAAGCCTTTCGGCCGCGTCCAACATCTTCGTGGGGCAGAGCGAATCGCCGCTGGTGGTGCGCCCCTATCTCGCCGGCCTGACGCCCTCGCAGTTGTTCTGCTTGATGACGGTGGGCCTCGCGGGGGTCGCCGGCACGATCCTGGCCGCCTATGCCAGCATGGGCATCCGCATCGACTACCTCGTCGCCGCTGCGTTCATGTCGGCTCCGGGGGGCATCTTCATGGCCAAGATGATCATGCCCGATCCGCGTACGCCGCCGCTGCCCGACATCGATCCTGTCACCCCGGTCGACGGGCCGCCGCCGGCCGGCATGGCCGCCGCCGCCTACAACCGGGCGGACGTGACGCATCAACCCGGCGTCCACGACGACATTCCGGTCGAGGTCCCGCATGACGAGGAGAAGCCGGCGAACATCATCATGGCTGCCGCCCAGGGCGCTCAGACGGGCGTCAAGCTGGCGGTGGCGGTGGGCGCGACCGTGCTGGCCTTCGTCGCGCTGATCGCGCTGGCGAACGGGCTGATCGGCTGGCTGGCCGGCTTGTTCGGGTTCCCCGACGTCACCTTCCAGCTCCTGCTGGGCTATGTCTTCGCCCCGATCTTCTACCTGCTGGCGACGCCGGACTGGACGGACGCGCTGCAGGCCGGCGGCCTGTTCGGCACCAAGATCGTCCTGAACGAGTTCGTCGCCTTCATCGAACTGGGGAAGGACACCGGCCTATCGCCGCGCACCGTCGGCGTGGTGACGTTCGCGCTGTGCGGCTTCGCCAACTTCTCGTCGATCGCGATCCAGATGGCGGTGACGGGCGGCCTTGCCCCCAACCAGCGCCCGGTCATCGCCCGCCTCGGTCTGA
>Ga0268265_10001547_pt1 | contig 19101 bp, 18 predicted proteins | sample KBSSwiS52_FD_190355 | JGI IMG/M metagenome (GOLD analysis project Ga0268265, IMG submission 190355) | Switchgrass rhizosphere microbial communities from Kellogg Biological Station, Michigan, USA - KBS Switchgrass S5-2 (SPAdes) (version 2) | ecosystem: Host-associated > Plants > Roots >... | reverse complement strand
TGTCGGAATCGCCCGCCCGGCGCCGCCGCCGACATAGCCGCCGAACCGCGAATTGCCGAAGTTGGTGTCGAGCAAGGCATTGGCCATCAGCGAGGCGACCCCGATGTGGTTGCCGACGCTGAAGTCCGCGGCCGTCACCGGCGCTCCGGCGGCGATTCCGACATCGGTGATCAGCGGCGTGCTGACCCCGAGGCTTTTGACCTTGGCGCGCTTGTAGGCGCCCTCGGCCTCGAGCTTGATGTTGCCGAGCTTGTAACCGGCGATCGCATCGACGTCGTAACCCGTCTTGAACTTCGTCTCATAGCCGTTGTCGTAGGTCGTGGTGTTGTTGAGGATGACGTCGAGGTCGGTGGTGCGCGGGAACATCACGCCGCCCTCGACCCCGACATACGGCCCGTCGGCCGCGGCATATGCCGGCCCGGCCAGTGCCGCGACGGCAACGGCCGCCAACAGATAGTTACGCATAGTTCGTTTCCCTTTGGCTCGTGAGCCCCTGTCGCCCGCGCATCTGCCGGTCCGAAACTGGCTCGCGGGTGAATGAAAAGTGACAAGTTGATGGAGGGATTCTGTCCATCCCGCCGCCCGGCTCCGCTCAACGTAAATGCGTCTGCGGCTAATCTATGTTCTTGTTATGTTCTTTTGATGCGAATAAGCTGCCACTCATGCCGGTCGAATCACCCTCCGGGCGCGGGGCAACCCGCAATCCGACCCCCACGCGCTTCAATCTCGGCGAGCGCATCGCGGAGGGTGAATGGCTCGACCAGGTCGAACTGCTCGACGGCTTGCCCAAACGCCGCACCACGGTCACCATCGAGCATCCCAAGTCGATCCTCACCCGCAACAGCTCGCCCGACATCGGCTTCGATCGCTCGGTCAACGCCTTCCGCGGCTGCGAGCACGGCTGCATTTACTGCTTCGCGCGCCCGACCCATGCCTATCACGACCTCTCGCCCGGCGTGGATTTCGAATCCCGGCTGTTCGTGAAGCCGAACGCCGCCAAGCTGCTCCACGCCGCGCTGTCGCGTCCCGGCTACGAATGCGCGCCGATCGCCATGGGCACCAACACCGACCCCTATCAGCCGATCGAGGAGCGATGGCGCATCACCCGTTCGCTGATCGAGTTGCTGCTCGAGACCCGCCATCCCTTCACCATCACCACCAAGTCCGACCGCGTGCTGCGCGATCTCGACCTGCTCAAACCGGCAGCCGAGCTCGGCATTGCCTCGGTCGCTTTGTCGGTGACGTCACTCGACCCGGCGGTGGCGCGAACGCTCGAGCCGCGCGCGCCGCGGCCGAAGAAACGCCTCGCCGCAGTCAAGGCGCTGAATGACGCCGGCGTGCCCTGTTACGTCGGTATCGCCCCGGTCATTCCGCAAATCACCGACCATGAGCTCGAACATATCGTCGAGGCGGCGGTGGCGGCCGGCGCCCCCGGCGGCTTCTATCTGCCCGTGCGCCTGCCGCACGAGGTCGCACCCTTGTTCCGCGCCTGGCTCGACGAGCATTATCCCGACCGCGCGGCCAAGGTCATGGCGACCATCCGCTCGCTCCGCGGCGGCAAGGACAATGACCCCAATTTCTTCACCCGCCATCGTGGCCAGGGCCCTTGGGCCGAGCTGCTCAAGACCCGGTTCGAGATCGCCGCGAAGAAATACGGCCTTCGCCAGGCCAAATTCCACCTCCGCCGCGACCTGTTCCAGCCACCCGAAGGCAATCAGATGCGGCTTCTTTGATCGATCAGGCGTCAAATTTAATCGACCGATGATCGTGACTTGCGCCCCTCCCCTGCTAGGCAATCAACCCATGACCAGAACCCTTCTCGCCGCCTTCCTGCTCGCTTCCGCCACGCCCGCGCTCGCGCAGGAAGCCTCCATCGTCGATCCTCAGGTCGCCGCGCTGCGCGATGCCGCGCTCAAGGACGATTACGCCTGGAACATCGTCGAAGGCCTGACCACCGAGGTCGGCCAGCGCCTCGCTGGAACCGAGGCTGAGGCTCGCGCTCGCGACTGGGCCGTCGCCAAGCTGAAAGCGCTCGGCTTCGCCAACGTCCACGTCGAGCCGTTCACCATTCCGGTGTGGGTGCGCGGTGTCGAGACTGCCGAGATCGTAGCGCCCTTCCCGCAGAAACTGGTACTGACCGCGCTCGGCAACAGCGGCGCGACCCCGCCCGAGGGCGTGACCGGCGAAATCGTCGCCTTCGACAGCGTCGAGGCGCTCAAGGCCGCGCCGGATTCAGCGGTGAGCGGCAAGATCGTATTCGTCGACCATCGCATGATGCAGGCGCAGGACGGCGCCGGTTATGGCCAGTTCGGCGCCCCGCGCCGAACCGGCCCGACCATCGCCTCGAAGAAAGGCGCGATCGCCATCGTCATCCGCTCGATCGGCACCGATCACCACCGTGTCGGCCATACCGGCGTCCAGACCTTCGCCGACGGGGCAAAACCGATCCCCGCCGCCGCTCTGACCGTGCCCGATGCCGAGCAGCTCGCCCGCATCCTTGCCCGCGGCAAGCCGGTGGTGATGCATCTGACCCTGACCCCGCGGTTCACCGGCGAGGGTCCCTCGGGCAATGTCGTCGCCGAAGTGCCGGGCCGCGATCCCAAGGCGCCGATCCTGCTGGTCGGCGGCCATCTCGACAGCTGGGACCTCGGCACCGGGGCGATCGACAACGGTACCGGGGTCGCGATCACCGCCGCCGCGGCCAAGCGCATCATGGATGCCGGGCGGCCGCTCCGGACTATTCGCGTCGTCTGGTTCGGGTCGGAAGAGCCGGGCGGGTTCGGCGGGATTGCTTACCAGAAGGCTCATGCCGCGGATCCGTACGCCGTCGCTGCCGAAAGCGACTTCGGCGCCGACCGCGTGTGGCGCTTCGCCACCAGTTACTCGAAATCCGATCCTGCGACCTACGCCCAGCTAACCGCGGCACTCGCGCCGCTCGGCATCGTCAAGAACGACAAGGGCGAATCCGGCGGCACGGATATCGACCCGACGGTCAAGGCCGGCGCACCGTGGGTCTCGCTCAACCAGGACGGAACGCGCTATTTCGATTTCCACCACACGGCCGACGACACGCTCGACAAGGTCGATCCCGAGCAGCTGCGCCAGAACGTTGCGGCATGGACGGCGATGCTGGCCGTGCTATCGGGTGGAATTGAGCCGGAGCCGAAACGGGCCAAACGGCGTTAGACCCCTCGCAAGGAGGCTTTCAATGCGCATCATGCTCGTTCTTCCGGTCCTGCTTCTCGGCGCCTGCAACGTCGCCAAGGACGACGCCAACAACACCGTCAGCGTGACCATCAATGAAGAGGTCGCGGCCAATTCCCTCGATAATGCCGGCAATACGATCGAGAATATCGCGTCGGACGTCGGCAACAGCGTCGACAACGCCGGCAACCGCATCGACAACACCGACGTCGATGTGAAGGTCGACACCAACACCCAGGACAACAAGCACTAAGTTGGATCAACCGGTCCAAACGTCCCCCGGACGTTCGGCTGCGATTGATGGTCGGGGAGACAGGATTCGAACCTGCGACCCTCTGCTCCCAAAGCAGATGCGCTACCAGGCTGCGCCACTCCCCGACTAATCACTCCAACGGACCATCGTGCTGGTGAGCGATGGTGGGCCCGGAAGGATTCGAACCTCCAACCTAGCCGTTATGAGCGGCCGGCTCTACCGTTGAGCTACAGGCCCCGGTGGCGCGTCTGAAATAATTGGCGCGCGGTCAAGCGCCAAGTCAGGCCAGCGGCAGCAGCAACGTTATCCCGGCCTTGCTGACGACGAGGTCGCCGCCGGCAATCCGCGCCAGGCCGCGCACCAGCCGCAGCGAGAAGCCAATGCCCAGCGCCGCCATCTCGCCGGCCTCGGCGGTACCGGGCCGCGGATCGAACAATTGCGCATCGCTGAGTCCGCGCAGGGCGGTCGGCCGGGTGATCGCAAAACGGCAGGAATCGCCACTCGCCTCGGCCGCTAGCCGCAGCCGCTCGCCCGCGCCGGCATGCTCGATCATCCCTGCGCTCAACCGATAGAGCAGCCGGTCGGCAAGCTCGGGCTCGACCGCGCAACCGGGCATCCGCGGCCGCCGCGCAAATTCGAGCTCGACCTCGCGCTTGGCGGCCAGGTCGCGCAGCGATCCAGACAGCAGTTCGAGCTGCTCGCCAAGGTCGGTCCGCCGCTCCTCCGACCGCGAAGTCGAATGGATCTTGGCGGCAAAGTCGAGGTCGTCGATCGCCCCCAGCAGCTGCCGCGCTTCGATCACGATATCGCCGGCCCGCTCGCGATAACGGCGGTCGGCCGGGCCGAGATACTGGCCGTCGATGATCTCGGCGAAACCGATGATCGCGTTCAGCGGCGTCTTGATCTCGTGGACCAGTTCGCGCAGCGAATCCGGGTCGGTGAGGAATTCCGGCGAGGTCGTGCGGTCGGACGGCGGCGGCAGGTCGCGCAGGGCGATCCCGCGGTAACCGGCGAAGCGTCCATCGCTCGGATCGAACGCCGGCACGCCGCTGATCTTCCATTCGCCCGAGACGATGCCGTCGCCCGGCACGGTGAAGACGGTGTCGCGGAACGGCGCGCGCATGGCGAAGGCGCGGACGGCATCGGGATCGACCCGGCCCCCGGCATCGTCGTGCGAGCGGGCGATCGAGCGGCCGATCAGCGCGCCGCGCGGGGCGCCTTCGATCCAGCCGATTTCGCCCGACGGGCCGCATTCCCAGCGGAACAGCGCTGGTGCGCCGGCCGCTGCGGCTGTCGCCCCGGCGGGCGCGGAGGGCTGTTCGCGGCCCCGGCGGCGGCGTTCGATGCGTGCGACGACCTCGCTCAGCGACGGACCGGCGGGCTGACGCCGGCGGTCGACGGCCGGCTTACGCGGCGGCGACTTGACTGGAGCGGCCTCAACCAGAGCGTCGGTCGCGTCAGGCTCGGCGGGCGCGTTCAGTTCGGGATGCAGGGTTTCGACAAAGCGCCGCGTTTCGTCGTCGGCGTTGGCCAGCAACGCCCGCCATTGCGCGGGATCCAGGCTCGCCGCGGCGAGGATCGGGGCGGACACCGACAGTTTGTCGTTGGCAAAACATTCGAGCAGGCCAAGCGGGAGCGGCAATGCGGCGACCGCCCGGGCTGCGGCGGCGCGCAAGGATTCCTCGACCCTCGACGATTCCTTGCGGATTGATTCCAGCGCCTCGGCAACAATCGGGCTCGCGCTGTTGGGCCCGGCGCGCGCGACGAGATCGACCAGCTGCCGCCAGCGCACCGCCGTATCGTGGCGGTCGCTCGCAGGCTGGTTCAGTACTGTGAGCAATCGATCGTCAAACCGCACCGGCTGTCCCGCATCCCCAGACGCATTGAACCTCCGGCTCTACGCGCGCGTTTACCCTGCGCTAAGCGACCGGCCGTTAACCATCCCGAAACGGGACAGTTTGCAATAGGCTGATGAAGGCTGGGCGAACCGAGCGCCGGGCATGCCGACGCCCGTCCGAACTCAGGCTTTGGCCAGGTACAGCAACCAATATTTGGCGATGTCGGCCCGCGGGCCGCTTACCGCATTGAGCGCGGCCGTCGCCCCCGGCTTGTCGCCGGCGCGGGCCAGCGCCATGCCGAGGTGGAGGTTGGCGATGTTGGGATCGACGCCGGGCTTGCCCATCGACTGGCGGTAAAGCTCGGCCGCCTTGGCGAAATTGCCCATGCCGTAATAGCGATCGCCAATGCGCAGCAGCGCCATGCCGTTCGCGGCCGTTTTCGAAGCCAGCGCGAGGTCGGCCTCAGTCGCTTTCTGCTTGGCCTTCAACGCGGTGATCGTGTCCTTGAACAACGGGTTGGCAGGATCGACGATCTTCGCCGCGATCCCGGCGTCGAGCACGGCCTGGGCCTCATTGTAATTCAGCTGCTCGGCCGACGCCGTCGCAAACAGATTATAGTCGCCGGCAGCGGTCAGCGCGCCGGTCGCCTGCATCAGGCGGAGCAGGCCGAGCGTGCCCTCGACGTCGGGCATGGTCAGGTTGCGATAGATGGCAATCGAATTGCGCCAGCTGTCGGGGCTCGGATAGGCCGCGACCCACTGCCGGCCCAGTTCGGGCGCCGACGCCAGCTTGCCCTCGTAAGCGAGTGCCACGGTCCGCCGGTAAATCTCTTCGCGCGGCTTCTGGCCGGCGGCGATGCTCGCCTGGAGGACGCGCTGGAACGCCGACACCGCCTCGGCCTTGCGACCCTGCGCGTTGCGGGTTTCAGCGAGCATCATCAGCCCGTCGGGGTTGTTCGGGTCGATTGCGATGGCTTTGTCATAAGCCGCCGCCGCCGGATCATATTGCTTTTCGTTGAAGTACGTGCCGCCGAGGCTGCGGTACAATTCGCCGACCTTGGCCGCATCGAGATAGCCCGATGCCGCGACCGTATCGATCGCCGCACTGAGGGCCGCATTGTCCTTCGACGCGATGGCACCTTTGAGCTGCAACTGGCCGATGATGTAGCGGTCCTCCTTGGTCTTCGCGGCTTTCTGCGCCGCGGCGACCTTGGCCGGGATGTTGGCGACATCGTTGGCGTTCACCGCATTCTGCAGCGCGACAATCGCATCCAACGCCGCGGAGGAAGGCTTAAGCCCGTCTTTGGACTGTCCCTTGGCCGGTTCGGCTGCCTTTGGCGTCGGGTCGATCGACATGCCCATCTGGGCGTAGGCCGGAGCGGCGATAGCGAGCCCGATACCGAGCGCGGGAAGCGTGAATTTCATCAAATTTTCTCCCGGTGGAGACGAAGTTGAAAGGGAATATCCGCGCAGGCGCTTAGTCCTTCGCGGCGGACACGCCAAGCGCCATGCAAAAGCGGCCCTGAACGCGCTTTGAACGGGCCATCCCTCGCGCGCGTACACGCGCGTGCGCGGGGTGGCGCTTTGGAGGGCGATGCCCTAGATAGGGCAAAGGGGGCGCGGCATTCACCGCAATCCCTCTGTGCATCCCTTCTAGACAGGACATTCCTTGGCCACCGAACCGCCGGTCGACGACCTCATCCCAGCTGACGCCCCGCCCCCTGGCGGCAGCGATATCGCGCCCATCTCCATCGTCGATGAGATGAAGACCAGCTACCTCGATTACGCGATGAGCGTGATCGTCAGCCGCGCGCTGCCCGACGTCCGCGACGGCCTGAAGCCGGTCCACCGCCGCATTCTCTATGCCTGCCAGGAAGCCGGCTATGTCGCCGGGCGGCCGTACCGCAAGTCGAGCCGCATCGTCGGCGACGTCATGGGTAAATATCACCCGCACGGCGACAGCGCGATTTACGACGCGCTCGCCCGGATGACGCAAAACTGGTCGATGCGGGTGCCGCTGGTCGATGGCCAGGGCAATTTCGGCTCGATGGATCCCGATCCTCCGGCGGCGATGCGCTACACCGAAGCGCGGCTCGCCAAGGTCGCCAACTTCCTCTTGGGCGACATCGACAAGGATACGGTCAATTTCACGCCCAACTACGATGCGTCGGAGAGCGAACCGCAGGTTCTCCCCGCGCGCTTCCCCAACCTGTTGGTCAACGGCGCCGGCGGCATCGCGGTCGGCATGGCGACCAACATCCCGCCGCACAATCTCGGCGAAGTCATCGCCGCTTGCCGCGCCTACATGGACGATCCGGCGATCGATTCCGAAGGCCTGATGGAGCACGTCAAAGGCCCGGACTTCCCGACCGGCGGCCTGATCCTCGGCCTGTCCGGCATCCGCAGCGCCTACACCACCGGGCGCGGCTCGATCATGATGCGCTCGCGCCACGTGGTCGAGGAAGGCCGCGGCGACCGCCGTTCGATCGTGCTCACCGAAATCCCCTACCAGGTCGGCAAGAACGGCCTGGTCGAAAAGATCGCCGAGGCCGCCAAGGACAAGCGTATCGAGGGCGTCTCGGACATCCGCGACGAATCCAACCGCCTCGGCGTGCGCATCGTCATCGACCTCAAGCGCGATGCGACCCCCGAGGTCGTGCTCAACCAATTGTGGCGGCACACGCCGGCGCAATCCTCGTTCCCGGCGAACATGCTGGCGATCCGCGGCGGCCGGCCCGAGACGCTCAACCTGCGCGACTTCATCGAGGCCTTCATCCGCTTCCGCGAGGAAGTCATTACCCGCCGCTCGAAGTTCGAGCTGCTCAAGGCCCGCGAACGCGCCCACATCCTGCTTGGCCTGGTCCTTGCGGTCACCAACCTCGATGAAGTGGTCAAGCTGATCCGCGGGTCGGCATCGCCCGCCCAGGCCCGCGACAAACTGCTCGAGCGCGAATGGGCCGCGGACCAGATCCGGCAATATATCCGGCTGGTCGAGGCGGTCGAACCGCAGGCCAAGAGCGAGAAATACAAGCTCAGCGAAGCCCAGGTGAAGGCGATCCTCGAACTTCGCCTGCACCGCCTGACCGCGCTCGGCCGCGACGAAATCGGCGGCGAACTCGAAGGCCTCGCCGCGAGCATCGGCGAATTGCTCGAAATCCTCGCCAACCGCGCCCGCCTTTACGAGGTGATGCGGGCCGAGCTCGACGAGGTCGACGCCGAATATTCGACCCCGCGGATGAGCGAGCTCGCCGCCGCCGCCGACGGTATCGAGGACGAAGACCTGATCGAGGTCGAGGACATGGTCGTGACGGTGACCATGGAAGGCTACATCAAGCGCACGCCGCTTTCCGTATTCCGCGAGCAGAAGCGCGGCGGCAAGGGCCGCGCCGGCATGGCGACCAAGGACGAAGACGCAGTCACCAACCTGTTCGTCACCTCGACCCACAATCCGGTGCTGTTCTTCTCCAACCTCGGCCGGGTCTACCGGATGAAGGTGTGGCGGCTGCCCGAAGGCGGCGCCAACACCAAGGGCCGGCCGATGGTCAATTTGCTCCCGCTGGCCGAGGGCGAGACCATCTCGACCGTCCTCCCGCTTCCCCAGGACGAAGCCGAATGGGGCGGCCTGCACATCATGTTCGCGACCGCGCACGGCACGGTCCGGCGCAACAGCATGGCGGCCTTCACCAACATCCCGACCGCGGGCAAGATCGCGATGCGCTTCGGCGCGCCCGCCGGCGATGAAGGCGAAAACGACGACAGTGAGGAGCAGGCCGATCCGACCGACCGCCTGATTGGCGTGTCGCTGCTGACCGAGGGCGACGACGTCCTCCTCGCCACCCGCAACGGCAAGGCGATCCGCTTCATGTCGACCGACGTCCGCGAATTCCAGTCGCGAACCTCGACCGGCGTCCGCGGCGTCCGCCTGCTGCCCGGCGATCAGGTCATCTCGATGTCCATCCTGCACCGCATCGGCACCACCCAGGAAGAGCGCGAGGCCTATCTCCGCTGCCCGCCGTGGCGCGAGCGCGAGGATGTCGAATGCACGCTGAGCGACGACCGCGTTGCCGAGCTCGCCGACAACGAGCAGTTCATCCTGACCATCACCGAGAACGGCTACGGCAAGCGCTCGTCGGCCTATGAATATCGCCGCACCAACCGCGGCGGCCAGGGCATCACCAACATCGATACGTCGGAGCGCAACGGCTCGGTCATCGCCAGCTTCCCGGCGCAGCAGGGCGAGCAGCTAATGCTGGTCACCGACCAGGGCAAGATGATCCGCACCACCGTCGTCGATATCCGCATCATGGGCCGCAACACGCAGGGCGTGACGATCTTCCGAGTCGCCGACAACGAGCACGTCGTCAGCGTCGCCAAGATCGAGGAAAGCGAAGAGGAAGAGATCGAAATCGAGGGCGGCGACGAGCGCGCGCCGGAGGAAGGCGCCACCGTGGGCGAAAGCGAACTCGACAAGCCCGCCGACCCGGAGCAGGAGTAAGCAAGGCGGGACCTCGCACAGCTGCGACGGGCCGCTGAACCGGGCGGTCCCGGGCCGCGTTCTTCCCGGGCAAGCCCGATGAGGAGAAAAGCCGATGCCCCTTCCCAACAATGCGCTGGTTCTGGTCGCCGACGGCCGCAGGATGCTGTTCTTTCGCAACACCGGCGATGAGAACCAGATCGACCTTCGGACCGAAGCGCATGAATCGCGGAAGGAGCGCAAGAACGGCGACCTTCGGACCGACGCGCCGGGGACGACCCAGCAAAGCTTCGGCTATGGCCACAGCACCTATGAGGAAACCGATTTCCAGCAATTGGAAGAGGACCGCTGGATCAAGGATGCGGCCGACGAGCTGAAAGCGCGGGCCCTGCGCAACGATTTCGATGCGCTGGCGATCGTCGCCCCGCCGCGCGCCCTGGGCACGATCAAGAAGAGCCTCCACAAGGAGGTCGAGCGGCGCCTCGTCCAGACCATCAACAAGGAAATGAGCGGGCGCCCGATCCCCGATATCGAGGCCCTGTTGGAAGCGCAGCGGGAAGAGCTTCCCGCCGTTTGACGCCTATCCGCGTTCGCCCGGCTGCCGCACCGTCGTTGGCGGCGGTGGCGGCGCCGCACCGACCGGCAGCGCCTGCGCCTGGGCGAGATGCGACTGGATGATCGGGATCGCCTGCTGGGCCGCATTGCGCAGCACGGGGACATCGCCGCTCGCCGCATAATTCTGCATCAGCAGCAGCGCCTGCTGGTGGTTGCCGATCTGCACCCCGCGGAAGGCGGCGTCGAAATTTGCGCCCGTCGTGCGCAGCTGGTCGAGCTGCGACTGGTGACCGGGTAGCAGCGCCGGCGCCGGCGGGGTCAGGCCCGCCGCGGTCGCCGCCGCGGCCAGCGACTGGCTCATCCGCGCATGGTCGGCGATCAGCATGTTGGCGTAATTGCGCACCGCATTGTTGGCCGACATCTGCAGCGCCAGCTGGCCCGACTGGATCTCGAACTGGTCGGCACTCGCCGCCTGGGCGAGGAAGGCCGGCGCAAACCGCGGATCGTTGGGATCGATCATCGCCGCGGCTTCGGGCGGCGGAGGTGGCGGCGGCGGGGTCTGGCAGCTCGCCACCAATGCCGAGCCGCCGAACAGGATCGCCAGTCTTCTCATTACCGTCCCTCCGACTTTCCCAATTCGTTGCGGCTCTCAACCGGCCAGCTCAGGCGCGGTTCCAGCCTGTCTCAGGGACAGAGGTGAACGACCTCGGCTTCTGGCGCAACCGCTTCCGGCAGCAACGTCCGGTGACACGCTACCGCGCATCATTCGGGCTGGTGGCTGACCGCTTCAATGTTGTTGCCGTCAGGATCGTGGACGAAGGCAGCATAATAGCCGGGACCGTATTGGGGCCGAAGACCTGGCCCGCCATTGTCCCGCCCCCCGGCAGCCAGCGCCGCCGCATGGAAGGCTTCAACCTTCGCCCGCGAATCGACGGCGAAAGCGACGTGCGTCCCCTCGCCCACGCGCTCATTGTCGCCGACCCAGAAATAGGGCTTCCCGTCGGATCCGAAGCCATGGGCGGTGCCGCCCGACTCGGTCTGCTCCGGCGTTACGGACATGAGCAGCGTGATGCCGAGCGGCGCCAGCGCCTGTTCGTAGAAGCGCTTTGAACGCTCGGCGTCCGACACCGCAAATCCGACGTGGTCGATCATCTTGCCTCCGGATCGTCTTCGAACTCGAGGTCATGCACTGGCGCAGCGGGCGCCTGCTCGTCCAGCGATTGGCGGTAATGGACGCACCCGCGCAGGAATTTCGGCCATGGAGGAACCGCGATCTCGGGCTCGATCCCTTCCGGCAGCAAGCCCCATAGCTTGGGGTGATACCAGCACAGTTGATGCCCCGACTTGTCGCGATGATCGCGAATGCCGGTACGAAGGCGCCGGACCTCGTCGGCCAGCTGCTCGCGGTTCATCGCGTCGATGTCGTCGTCAAGCACGCCTTTCTCCTTAGCCGGACTAACGAACGCCGGCGTGGCGCATCAGGTCCACATCATCCGCGGCCGGGTTGTTAGGCGCTTGCCTTCAGCATTTCATTGATCGCCCGCTCGACGGTGGCCGGCATGTCCGCCTCGGGGACCCGGGCGACCTTGTCGAGGGTCATGCCCTGGCTCCGCAGATGCTCGACCACCCACCAGCCCGCGGCATAGGATTCGCGCTCGAACCCGGTCGTGCCATTGCCCATGGTGAAGCGGAACACGGTCTCGCCGTCCTTGCTCGCCAGCACCGGCAGCATGCCGCGCAGCACGTCTTTCTTGCGCGCGGCGATGCCATCCCACCAGCCTGGCCGATGCTCGATATATTGCGCCATGGTCCTGCCCGGCGTCAGTTCGCGGGCGACGTGGACCGCGAGTCCCTCCTGGATGATCGTCGCGCCAATCGACCGTTCCCATCCGCCGCTCAATTTACCGACCTTGATATGCACGGCGTGGGTAAACTCATGCGCCATGATCAGCCGCCGCAGCTCGGGCGCCATTTCCGTCGGAAACGCGATATTGGGTGGGTCGCCGCCGGAGCTGAACGCATTGTCGTCGAACGCCCCGACGTAGGCGGTCAGCCGGATCGTCACCGGTCCCTCAGCCTTCAATATCCGCATGACCCCACGCAACGTCTCGATCGGCTCGTTGCCGAACACGCTGGTGCCGCGGCGGATCGCCGGCAGCGCCGCCGCATAGCGCGGCCAACCCTGGTCGAGCAGTTTGCGCGACATTGCTTCTCCGCGCGGACCCGGCGGAACGGCTGCGAAGCCATAATGCTGCTGCCACAAGGCAAAGCGGGCATCGGCGTCCGGAGCTTTCTGCGCCAAATCGTAGAAAGCGAGGAAGCGCGGCGTCATGTCGACTAGCTCGACCTTGGCTTGGGCGTCGCCCTGTTCGCTACGCACCGGCGGCACTTTTTGTGCTGAGAGCGGCCCAGCAATCGCGATTGCCGCCGTGACCGCGAGAATGAAACGTGAGCTCATGGCTTCCTCCCCCGATCATTTGATACTAGCGCAACGACCCGTGGAAACCCAAGTCCAGATCATCGGCGGCGGCCTCGCCGGAAGCGAAGCGGCGTGGCAACTCGCCGAAGCCGGCGTGTGCGTCCGCTTGTCCGAAATGCGCGGCGGCGGCGACACCACCCCAGCGCACGACACCGACCGCCTCGCCGAAATGGTCTGCTCGAACAGTTTTCGCAGCGACGATGCCGAGCACAATGCCGTCGGCCTGCTCCACCAGGAGATGCGCGCGCTCGGCTCGCTGATCATGCGCTGCGCCGACCAGCACCGCGTCCCCGCCGGCTCCGCGCTGGCGGTCGACCGCGAAAAGTTCGCCGAGGAAGTGACGCGAGCGGTCGAAAGCCACTCCAACATCAATGTGGTGCGCGAGCGGGTCGATGCTTTGCCCGATCATCCGACGATCATCGCCACCGGCCCGTTGACCGGGTCGGGCCTCGCCGCGGCCATCGCCACCGAGACCGGCCAGGACGCCCTCGCTTTCTTCGACGCCATCGCCCCGATCGTCCATCGCGACAGCGTCGACATGGACGTCGCCTGGATGGCCGCGCGCTGGGACAAGGGCGGCAAGGACTATATCAACTGCCCGCTCGACAAGCCGCAGTATGAGGATTTCATCGCCGCGCTGAACGCCGGCGAAAAGACCGAGTTCAAGGATTGGGAGAAGGACACGCCTTACTTCGAGGGCTGCATGCCGATCGAGGTGATGGCCGAGCGCGGTCCCGAGACCCTTCGCCACGGGCCGATGAAGCCGGTCGGACTCGACAATCCGCGCACCGGGCGCTGGCCCTATGCCGTGGTCCAGCTGCGCCAGGACAATGCGCTCGGTACCTTGTGGAACATGGTCGGCTTCCAGACCAAGCTGAAGCATGGCGAGCAGGTCCGCATCTTCCGCACCATCCCAGGGCTCGAGAATGCCGAATTCGCGCGCCTCGGCGGCATCCACCGCAACAGCTTCATCAATTCGCCCAAGCTGCTGGATGGCGAGCTTCGCCTGAAATCCAAACCCAACATCCGCTTCGCCGGGCAGATCACCGGCTGCGAGGGCTATGTCGAAAGCGCCGCAATCGGGATCCTCGCGGCGCATTTCACCGCCGCCGAGCTGCGCGGTGAGACCATGGCTGCTCTGCCGATCGAGACCGCGCTTGGCGCACTCCTCGCCCACATCACAGGCGGCGCCGACGCCGAGACCTATCAGCCGATGAACGTCAATTTTGGGCTGATGCCGCCGCCCGACACCCGGGCCAAGAAGGCGGATCGCAAGAAGGCGTACACCGACCGCGCCCGCGCCGCCTTCGCCACCTGGCTCGACACGCACAAGGTCGCCGAGCCGGCCTAGCTGCCGGAAATCACCTCGGTCATGCGGATGATGCGGTCACGCAGCTGCTCCGCCAAGCCTGTCGGCAGGCGATCGAGGATCGTCTCCCGCGCCTCGAAATAGCTCACGCTCACCCGCACCAGCTCCATCGTCCAGTCGGGAAAGGTGCGCTGCTCGGCGAGATGTTCGTCGCGGATCTCGAGCCCGCTGTGGCGCCGGTCGCGGCGCAGCCGTTCGACCAGATCGTCGATCGCATCGGGCGCGCCTTCGATCACCTGGAGGAAATGGACCCCATTGTAGATCAGCAAGCCGGTGACGCCCTCGAGCGCATTGATGTCGCGCGCCGTGCGATGGATCGACTCGAGGTCCTCGGGCTGCAAATCGATCGCCGCCAGGCTCGTGTAAGTCAAAGATTTCAAACTCATTTTTCAGGGCATACCCGTAACGACCCGGGCGGCAAGCGAAACTTCATCCGCCATCAGCACGCGCACTTCGGCTTGTGCTTGGGTGGCGGTGGGGCAGTCGTGGCATATTCGGCCGCGGTCAGTGTGCCCGATTTGTCGGCGTCCGCGCCCTTGAACTTGCCGATCGTCTTCGCCGCCCATTCGTCGAACGACAAAGCGCCATTGCCGTTGGTGTCGAGCTTGGCGAACGCCTTGCGCCGCGCCGCGAAAATCTCCTCCGCCTCGATCTTGCCGTCCTTGTTCTTGTCGGCGCGCGAAAACCGCTTCTCCTCGCGGCTCTTGGCGCTCGCTTCGGGCGCCTCGAGCGGACTTAGCGGGCTATCCGCGGCGCGCGGCTGCGGCGCGGCCGGCAAGCCCGGACCCTGCTGGGCGCGCGACTGCCACAGCATGAAGGCGCCGGTGATGAGGAGGAAACATACGGCCGCGCCGGCCAGGAAACGTGCCACAAGCTTCTCCTATCGGGAGAAGATTCGGCGCAAACATGCTCCGCTTCGGATCGATTGCTGTCAACTCCGGTCAGAGTCTTCCGGTCAGCCTATGCCGCAACAGGGTCCAGGCTCTTCCCGGTGTGCCAGGACGCTCGGGATTGTCCTGACAGATGCGCAAACCGTCGCGCCATGCAAGGCTCGCTAAGGCCGTTAGCGGACGAAGACGCTTAGGAAACGGGCCTTCGGGTATCGAAAATCGACTATCGAACATCGGTTCAGGCTTGCCAACACGAGCCGCGGCCACCAGCCCGTAAAACATCCCCAAGCCTCCCGGGATTTCGCCCTCGTTGATCCGAAGGAGCTTCGCTCCGGCTGCCAAGATTGCGTTCCCGTAGGCCCAAAGAGCGCGACTGTCGGGGTCCTCCCCGAAAACAGTACTCATGCTGTCCGGAAGCACCGCGAGCTCGCGACCTGTGATTCCACGAGGCAGTAGCTCCCGAGCAATCGCTTCTAGCGTCGGCTCAGGCGGCGGACGATGCTGGTCCAATCGCTCAAGCTCATCGCGCCACCACGCCATGCGGATGGCTCCGAGAGCAGGTTGCGTCGAACTAAGGACGACGTTTGCAAGCGCCTGCTCTATTGCCATCAACGCGTCTAAGGCAGGCCGCAGGTCAGCCGGCCAATAGAGCCGGACGAGGTCGCGATCCCTGAGCTCAGCGATAGGTGACGGCCTTCACCGCTTCGACCACCTGCGCCGCCTTGATCAGCGCCATTTTCTCGAGGTTGGCGGCATAGGGGAGCGGCACGTCGACGTCGGTCACCCGCAACACCGGCGCATCGAGGTCGTCGAAGCCTTCGGTCATCGCGATTGCGATGATCTCGGAGCTGATCGAGCAGGTCGGCCAGCCTTCCTCGACCACCACCATGCGATTGGTCCGCTTGAGGCTCTCGAGCACCGTCGCCTTGTCGAGCGGGCGCAGGGTACGGAGGTCGATGACCTCGGCGTTGATGCCCTGCCCCATCAGCTCCTGAGCGGCTTCGAGCGCGACCGCGACGCCGATCGAGTAACTGACAATCGTCACGTCCTTGCCCGGGCGAACGATCCGCGCCTTGCCGATCGGCAGCACGTAATCGTCGAGCTGGGGCACATCGAAATGCTGGCCGTAGAGCAGCTCGTTTTCGAGGAACACGACCGGATCATCGGTGCGAATCGCGGCCTTGAGCAGCCCCTTGGCGTCAGCCGCGCTGTACGGACAGATCACCACCAGCCCGGGCACGCTCGCATACCAGCTGCCGTAATTTTGGCTGTGCTGGGCCGCGACCCGCGCCGCGGCGCCATTGGGCCCACGGAACACGATCGGACAGCGCATCTGCCCGCCCGACATGTAATTGGTCTTGGCCGCCGAATTGATGATGTGGTCGATCGCCTGCATGGCGAAGTTGAAGGTCATGAACTCGACGATCGGCCGAAGCCCGCCCATGGCGGCGCCAGCACCGAGGCCGGCAAAGCCATATTCGGTGATCGGCGTATCGACCACGCGCTTAGGCCCGAATTCCTGGAGCAAATTCTGGGTGACCTTATAGGCGCCCTGATACTCGGCGACTTCCTCGCCGATCACGAACACCCGCTCGTCCGCCCGCATTTCCTCGGCCATGGCATCGCGCAGCGCCTCGCGCACGGTCAGCGTGACCAGCGGCGTCCCTTCCGGCACTTCGGGGTCGTCACGGGTCGCGGCGACGTCGGCAACCAAGTCACGGGCCGCGGTTTCGAACACATGCGGCGTCGGCGTTGCTTCCTCGGCCTGCCCTGCCGGTTGCGGGATCTCGGGCTCCGCCACCACTGGCGCAGGAGCGGCCGCAGCTTCGCTCACGGTCTCGCCGTCCCCCGCGAGCAACGCGATCGGCTGGCCGACCTTCACCCCGTCGGTCCCCTCGGGCACCAGGATCTTGGCGATCGTCCCCTCATCGACCGCTTCAAACTCCATCGTCGCCTTGTCGGTCTCGATCTCGGCCAGGATGTCGCCGGATTTCACCGTATCGCCTTCCTTGACCAGCCATTTGGCCAGCGTCCCTTCCTCCATGGTCGGGGACAAAGCGGGCATTTTGAGCTCGGTCGGCATCAATAGCTCTCCACCAGCACGTCGGTGTACAGCTCGGCCGGGCCGGGCTCGGGCGCGTCTTCAGCGAACTTCGCAGCAGCGACGACGATATCTTTGATTTCCTTGTCGATCGCTTTCAATTCCTCTTCCTTGACGCCGAGCTTCTCGAGCTCCTTCGCGGCATGGTCGATCGGGTCGTTATGCTCGCGCACGCCCTGCACTTCCTCGCGCGTCCGGTACTTCGCCGGGTCGGACATCGAATGGCCGCGATAACGATAGGTCATGAACTCGACGATGATCGGCCCCTTGCCGCTGCGGGTCCATTCCAGCGCGACCTCGGCCGCGCCGCGCACCGCGAGCACGTCCATGCCGTCGACCTGGATGCCGGGGATGCGGAAGCTCTCGCCGCGCCGGTACAGCCGCGGCTCCGACGACGACCGCTCGATGCTCGTGCCCATCGCATATTTGTTGTTCTCGATCGCGTAGATCACCGGCAGGTCCCACAGCCGCGCCATGTTGAACGCTTCATAGACCTGGCCCTGGTTGACCGCGCCGTCGCCAAGGTAGGTCAGACACACCCCGCCGTCCTCGCTATACTTGTGCTTGAACGCCAAGCCCGTGCCGAGCGGAACCTGCGCCCCGACGATGCCGTGGCCGCCGTAAAAGCCGTGCTCGACGCTGAACATGTGCATCGAACCGCCCTTGCCCTTGGAAATCCCGGCTTCGCGCCCGGTCAGCTCGGCCATGATCACCTTGGGGTCGATGCCGTAAGCGAGCATGTGGCCGTGGTCGCGATAGCCGGTGATGACGCTGTCCTTGCCAACGGTCATCGCCGACTGCAGGCCGACCGCGACCGCTTCCTGGCCGATGTAGAGGTGGCAGAAGCCGCCGATCAGCCCGAGCCCGTAGAGCTGCCCTGCCCGCTCCTCGAAGCGACGGATCAGCAGCATCTCGCGGTAGAGCTGGAGCAATTCGTCCTTGGACAGCTTGGCGCGCTTGGGCTGCGGCGGCCGCGGAATGTCGGCCGGAGCCTTGGCGGCGGCTGGAACGGAAGCTTTCTTCGCGGGACGCGCCACGGCGATCTCTCTCTTGGGGTAGGCCGGCGGGTCTATAAGTAAGCGCTGCCGATGCGGCAACTAGTCGAGCGGAACGATCACCTCATCGGGACGGACCAGGCCGAGATCCTTGCGCACCAGCTCGTCAGCCATGTCGGGGTCGGCCTTCTTCGGGTCGAGCAACGCCGAATGATGGCGCAGCTGCGCTTTTTCCTGCTGCAGCTGGGCGAGCTCGGCCTTCCGCTCATTTAGCGCGCGATGATAGCCGCCCCAGGCGAGCAGCCCGTTGGGCCCGGCCACCGCATGCGCGGCGAACGTGCCGACGATGACCAGCGCCAGCGCCGGCACCGCCGAACGCCGGATCAGCTCGAAAATTCGTTTGCCGCCCCTCATCGCTAGTCGAGAGAATCACGATGACGTCATGAAGGCAAGAACAAATGAATGATTTGGTGGATATTTCGCGGAAAAACCGAGGATAAGCCTGTGGATCAGCTGGGAATGTAGGCCCTGATCGCAGCACGGCCCGGATAGCGTGCCGCACTTCCCAGCTCCTCCTCGATCCGCAGCAGCTGGTTATATTTCGCCGTCCGGTCCGAGCGCGCCAGGCTGCCGGTCTTGATCTGGCCGCAACCAAGCGCGACCGCGAGGTCGGCGATGGTCGCATCCTCGGTCTCGCCCGAGCGGTGCGACATCACCGCGGTATAGCCGTTGGCCTGGGCCAGCCGCACCGCCTCGACCGTCTCGGTCAGCGTCCCGATCTGGTTGACCTTGATCAGGATCGAATTGGCGATGCCGTCGGCGATGCCTTTCTCGAGCCGGGTGACGTTGGTCACGAACAGATCGTCGCCGACCAGCTGGACGCGGTTGCCGAGCTGCTGCGTCAACTGGCTCCACCCGTCCCAATCGTCTTCGGCCATGCCATC
>Ga0268265_10001546_pt1 | contig 19102 bp, 12 predicted proteins | sample KBSSwiS52_FD_190355 | JGI IMG/M metagenome (GOLD analysis project Ga0268265, IMG submission 190355) | Switchgrass rhizosphere microbial communities from Kellogg Biological Station, Michigan, USA - KBS Switchgrass S5-2 (SPAdes) (version 2) | ecosystem: Host-associated > Plants > Roots >... | reverse complement strand
TTCAAAGTACGCGCCCGGCAGTATAGCCCCTGGCCGGACCGGCTCCGCCACCCCCGGGGGTGGGACTTCCGGTAAAGTAGTCGGTCTTCGAGGAGGGAATCCGGATGGAGCGCAAGATCGAGGGCTGGCACAGCCCGAGCCTGGGGCAGGACATGCCCATCGTCTCGTACGGCACCTGGGGGCACCCGGTGCTCCTGTTCCCCACGGCCGCGGCCGATTTCCTGGAAAACGAGCGTTTCGAGCTGATCGGAGCCGTCGCGCCCGCCATCGAGGCGGGACGGGTGCGGGTCTTCTCGATCAACAGCATCAACAACCAGTCCTGGATGGACCGCTCGCTGCCCGTGCCGGAGCAGGCGCGGCGGCAGGCCCTCTACTCGCGCTACATCGAGGACGAGGTCGTGCCCCACATCCGCAGCGCCTGCCAGACCGCGGACATCCGGGTCGCCACCGCCGGCGCCAGCTTCGGAGCGTTCCATGCGGCCAACTCCCTGTTCCGCCGGCCGGACCTCTTCGACGCGGTCATCGCCATGAGCGGCTTCTACGATCTGGGGCCGGACTATCTCCATGGCTACAGCGACGACAACGCCTTCTTCAACAACCCGGCCTGGTACCTGCCGGGCCTCGGCGGCGACAACCTCCAGCGGCTGCAGACCGCCTGCAAGATCCTCATCCTCACCGGCCAGGGCGCGTACGAGGCGCCGGATGCCTCGCGCTTCCTCTCGAACGTCCTGCACAGCAAGGGCATCCCGCACTTCCTCGACATGTGGGGCCACGACGTGGCCCACGACTGGCCGTGGTGGCGCAAGATGCTGCCCTATGCCATCGACCTGATGGGCTGGTGACGTGTAGAGTCGGAGTGTGCACCCCCGCAGGTTGAAGTGGCTGCCTTCGCTGGTGGCGTGGCTTTTCGGCCTTTTCGTTGCCAGCGGCTCTTTCGCCGAGCAGCTCCCGGTCCGGGCCTACGGTATCGCGGACGGACTGGCCGGCGATTCGGTCACCGACATCATCCAGGATGGCCGGGGCTATCTCTGGATCGCCACGACCGACGGCGTGAGCCGCTTCGACGGCGAGCGCTTCGCGACCTACGGCAGCGCGGACGGGCTGCCGGACGCCCGCGTCCATGCCCTGCTGGAGGGGCGCGACGGCACCTGGTGGATCGCCACCCACGGCGGCCTCGCGCGCTTCCTCCCCGACCGGCCCGCGGGCCGTCCCGCGTTCGCAAGGGTGCCGCTCGGTCCCCACAAGCCGGAGCCGGTCTTCTCCCTCCACGAGGACAGCGCCGGCCGTCTCTGGGCCGGAGGCGCCGGCCGGCTTTTCGTCCGCGAGCCGGACAAGCCGGGGAAAGCCGGCGGCGGGTTCCGGGAGATGCGCCTGGGGCTGCCCGAGCGGCCGCGGTCCATCGACGCCTTCGCCGAGACGCCGGACGGCAGCCTCTGGATCGGGACCCAGAAAGGGCTGCTGCGGCGCCTGCCTGACGGCCGGAAGTTCCTGCACCCGGTCCTGCCTCATCACGGCGACGACCGGGTGCTCGACCTCAAGGTCGACCGCCAGGGCCGGATCTGGGTGGTCCATGCCCTGCGCGTCCTGGTGTTCAAGCCCGGACCCGAGGGGCTCCTTCCGGGCGTTTCGCTGGCGCAGGCGGCCGAGGAGCGCGGCTGCCGGATCACGGTCGGCTCGACGGCGGTCCTGCCGCGCCGGGCCGGCGAGGTCTGCGGGATCGGGAACCCGGAGGACGACACCGGCTGGCGCCGGGCCCTCCTGTCGGGCGACGGCCAGGTGCGGCTGGTCTCGAACCGGGGTCTCTTCCTCTGGGACGGGCGCCTCCGCCAGTGGACGGAGGACAACGGCCTCGTCGATCCCTCCCTCACCGCGATCGCCGAGGACCGGGACGGCAACCTCTGGCTGGGCACCGAGGGGCGCGGCGTCCTGCGGGTGGCGCGCCACGGCTTCGTCGGCTACACCTCCCACGAAGGGCTCGCGGACCCGCGGGTGCTCTCGGTCTTCGAAGGGGGCGAGGGGAGCGGCCGCGCCCTGTACGTGCACTCCGGCGACACCTACCAGCGCGAGCTCTGGCTGCAACGCTTCGACGGCTCGCGCTTCACGGCGGTGCGCCCCCGGATTCCGCCGCAGATCGCCTACCTGGGATGGAGCGTGCACCAGAGCGCCGTGCTCGACCGCGCGGGCACCTGGTGGATCGCGACCGGGCAGGGCCTCCTGCGCTATCCCGCCGGCCTGCGCTTCGAGGACCTCGGCTCGACGCTGCCGGCCGTGCTCGCGGCCCGCGACGGGCTCGGCGGCAACAGCATCGAGCGGCTCCTCGAAGACCGCCGCGGCGACCTCTGGATCGGCACCAACGGCGCGCGCCCCCTCACCCACCTGGTCCGCGCCACCGGCGAGCTGCGCTCGTTCGGTCCCGAGGACGGCTACCCCGCCGCCGCCGGCGTCGCCTATGCCCTGGCGGAGGACCGCGCCGGCCAGATCTGGGTCGGCCTTGCGCAGGGCGGGCTGCTGCGGCTGCCCCGGGGCGGGCGCCGCCTGGAGCGGTTCGGTCCCGAGCACGGCCTGCCGGACGCTCCGGTCACCGATCTCCACGTCGATGCCCGGGGCCGCCTCTGGATCGCGACCGAAGGGGGCGGGCTGGCCCGGCTCGACGCTCCGGCCGCCCGGTCCCCCCGCGTTGTCCTGCTGACCACGAAAGACGGGCTCGCCTCCGACGAGATCCGCTGCCTGACCGAGGACCGCTGGGGCCGCATCTATCTCGGCGGGCGCAAGGGCATCGACCGGCTGGAGCGCGACACCAACCGGATCGACCACTTCACCACCCTGGACGGGCTGGCGAGCAACCTGGTGGATGCGGCCTGGCAGGACCGCGAGGGGCACGTCTGGTTCGGCACCCGGCGCGGCCTCTCGCAGCTCGTGCCCACGCAGGAGCCCATCTCCCTGGTGCCTTCGCCCTGGATCACGGGGATCAGCGTCGACGGCGTCCCGCGGCGCGTGTCCGAGCTCGGCGCGCCGCGGGTCGAGGGCATCGAGCTGGAATCGGGGCGCAGCCGCCTGGAGATCGAGTTCCTGGCCCTGAGCTTCGCGGCCGGGGAGAGCCTCCGCTACCAGGTACAGATGGAAGGGTTCGACCGCGACTGGAGCCAGGCGAGCGGAGCGCGGTCCGTGGTCTATGCCCACCTGCCGGCGGGCCGCTTCCGCTTCCTGGTGCGCGCGGTGACCGAGGCAGGGCGCACCGCGAGCGTCGTGCCGGCCGAGGTCCTGCTCGTCGTCCGCCCGCCCGTCTGGCGGCGTCCCTGGTTCCTGGGCCTGGTGGCGCTCGCGCTCGCCGGCGGCACGGCCGCGCTCTACCGCTACCGCGTCTCCCACCTGCTGGCCATCGAGCGCATGCGCACGCGCATCGCCACCGACCTCCACGACGACCTCGGATCGAGCCTGTCGCGCATCTCCATCCTGAGCGAGCTGGCGCGGCGGCGGGCCGAGGGCGACCCGGACGGCACGCGCCTGGTCACCGACATCGGCGAGACCGCGCGCGAGATGATGGACGCGCTCGGCGAGAGCATCTGGGCGATCGATCCCAAGCGCGACGACCTGCGCAGCCTCGCGACCCGCATCCGCCGCTTCGCCGGCGACCTGCTCGAATCGCACGGCATCGTCTGGAGCCTGCAGGCGCCGCCGGACGCCGAGGAGATCAAGCTCTCGCCGGTCGAGCGCCGCCAGCTCTACCTGGTCTTCAAGGAGGCGCTCCACAACGCGGCCCGCCACTCGGCCGCGTCCTCGGTCTCCATGTCCCTCGCCGTCAAGGGCTCGCGTCTGACCGCGAAGATCCGCGACGACGGCCGCGGCTTCGACGAGCCGGCCGAGGGCGAGACCCGCCATGGCCTGGGCAGCATGAGCGCGCGAGCCGCGGACCTGGGAGGCAAATTGACGATCGAATCGGCCTCGGGCCGCGGCACCGAGGTGCGCCTCGAAGTGCCGCTCTCGGGGCGAAACGCATGATCATGCTCTAGGCCGCGCCGCGGCAGCGTGGTACGAATGGCTGCAAGACATGAATTCGAGTGAGACGATACGTATCGCCATCGTCGAGGACGACCCGGCGGCGCAGGAAGCCCTTCGCCTGCTCATCGACGACACCGAGGGTTTCCGCTGCGTAGGTTCCTTCGGCAGCGCGGAGCAGGCTTTGCGCACCCTGAGGGAGCCGGCGCCCGACGTCCTCCTCCTGGACATCAGCCTGCCCGGCATGCCGGGCTCGCAGGCCGTGCTCCACTTCCACGAGCGGCACCCCGCCATGGCGATCCTGATGCTGACGCTCCACGACGACGAAGAGCGGATCTTCGAATCGCTGTGCAACGGCGCCGCCGGCTATCTGCTGAAAAGGACGCCGCCCGCGCGGCTGCTGCACGCGATCCGCGAGGCGCGGGAGAACGGCGCGCCGATGTCGCCGGAGATCGCGCACAAGGTCGTACGGCTCTTCCGCGACTTCCGGCCGCCCGCCAAGGTGCTGACCGACCTCACGCGGCTGGAGATCAAGCTGCTCTCGCTGCTCTCCGAGGGCTTCAGCTACCAGTCGGCGGCCGACGAGATGCGGGTGAGCATCAACACGGTGCGCAACTACATCCGCTCGATCTACGAGAAGCTGCAAGTGCACTCGAAGTCCGAGGCGGTCAGCAAGGCCCTCAAGGCGGGTCTGATCTGAGAGGGGACTGCTTCTGTTAGACTCGCCCTGCCATGACTGAAGTCGGCGTCGAGACCCTGAAAGACCAGTTGGGCGATTACCTGAGGCGGGCGCGGGGAGGGGAGAGGATCGTGATTACCGAGCACGGCCGGTCTGTCGCCCTGCTGATCCCTCTCGAGGAGAATGCCTCGGCACGACGAGCGTGGGAGCTTGTCGAGGCCGGAGCGGCCGATTGGAGCGGCGGTAAGCCCGCAGGGTCGCGGCGCCGGCCGCGAACGCGAGGGAAGAGTGCCTCGGCCATCGTCCTGGAAGACCGGCGTTGATCCTCTATCTCGACACCAGCAGTCTCATCAAGCTCTACGTCGAAGAAAATATAAGGCTCGGGGAGCACGCTAGCTTTGCCGCCCCCCTTGGCGCTCCCTGGTCGGCGAGGACCGGAGTCCAAAGACGCACCGCAGCACGGTCTGAGAAACCTCTCCTCCGAGTTGGCCGCGTGCCGCTATCGCCGCTGGGCCTCTGAACCGCTCACCAGGAAACTAGGGGCTGTTGGGGAACTTCAGCTCCGGGAGTATGAGCTCAACGTTTCGAAAGAGGCCGAGCTCCTGTTTCAAGTCGAGCCTCAAGGCGGCGAGCTCGTGGTGGATGTCGGGAAGGAAGATTCGTTTGAGGGCAGGATCCTCGCAGTTTGGCAGGGTGACATCGGGTTGCCGCTGGGCACGCTCATTCAGTGGACCGAGGGTCACGGGGTTCGCTTCCTGGAAGATGGCCAGGTGCGCATTCCGCAGCTCGCGCCGGGTAACTACACGGTCTGCCTTGGAGCCCCGACCGTGATCGATCCAGGCGAGATCGAGGAGTGGAAGAAAAGCCGCGCCACGTGCGCGTCCGGCTACCTCACGGCGGCCTCGGCGCTCGATCTTCGACTGAATTGACGCGATCCCTCCGCCGGGCGACCTACGCCCCGAACTTCAGCCCCGGATCGCTTTGCGCCCGGTAGAGATATTTGACCAGCCGGCGGGTCCAGTCGAGCTGGGCCTGTTCCGCCTTGGCGGCGTGGCAGAAGAGGGCGAGCGCCTTCAGGGCTTCCTCGTGGATGCCCTGGCTCTTGAAGATCCACATCATTTCCTCGGCCAGCTCGCGGACCTCCCGGGCGCGGCCTTCCTCAAGAAGAATGGTCCCCAGCTCCACGCTCACCACGGCGTAGTCGTAGGCGATCGCTTCGGCATGGAAGTAGCCGCGCACCCGGGTCAGGGCCGCAACGGCTTCCTGTCTACGCCCGAGGCCCGCCCAGACTCTTCCCTGTAGCCAGCCCAGGCGAATGCCGTCCAGCTCGTTCGCCGGGTCGATGGATGCCTAAATTGTAAGGCAATGGGTTGTAGCCAGCAGTACAGAGAACAAGGCGGACCTGATGCAGCGGGTAGAGTGAGGCCGGGCTCCCGGAGACCATCGACGGATTCCACAAGGGTGGTCGTGCCACCAGCGGATCGATGCGAGTGTCGGCGACGGGGCCGTTGAACCTATTTTTGGGTCATCTGCTGTTTGAGCGCTTGCCATCCGGCTTCAAACTCGGTCTCGCGTCGCAGCAAAAACGAGAGATTCCAGTCGCGCCCCTTCGCTGTTAGTTTCATCACCAGCCCGACCATAGAGCCGCGAAGGGGCCTAACCCAAGTTGAGGTGCCTTCAGGAGATGAAATGGGGATGATTTCAAGCCCACCCTGTTCATACTTCCAGGAGTCAATTCGAAAGACTTGAGGCTTCTCTCCTCTGAAGATGAATCCGCCCTGGCCCTTCCCGTTTGGATGCAACTCTAGACGCAAGAAATAGAGTTCGTCCGTTGACCATCCAAACCAAACCTGAGCTATCTCTTCTCGCGTTAGCGGCTTCCCTTTTTTGTGAGCAAAACTCGGCTGAGTGGAAGATAAGGCTATCAAGAGAGCGATCAAAAGCAGCAATGCCCGCAAATGGGAACGCTGTCTCTTTGACCTGCTGAGCTTTGTTCTCATGGGCACCCCAGACATTTCTCCACAGCTACTGGCTTACTTTCACCGCCGTGACCAAGTTGGTGAGTCATCTCATGCATAAGAGTACAGCCAAGCGGCCCACAACCAGGGGTCCAGGCATCCTCACATAGATGGATCGTGCCCCCCAGGGGAAGCGACCATGCGCACGAAAGGCTCTCCGGAGAACTCTTGCATCTACCTGTTCGTCTAGGCTGGCACTGAATTGTCCGGTCGCTATCTGCACAGAACCTCGTCAGTCCCTTTGGCACGGAGGGGCTGTCACACATGCAGGTCTCAAAACCAGGTTCTTGGATCTTGGAGCAGTACTCCTTGAATGCTCGGGAAATCTGCGACTGCCGGCCTCTCCTCCTGGAGATCAGGAGATTCCTGCCTAGATTCTACAGCATGCCGGCGGAGGCGCGCCGAGCTTGGCGCCCCCAGACCGTGCTACCCGTCAGGTCAGCTCGAACGCATCTGCTGTCGTCCAGGGCGGTTCTTCCCTCAAGCGGCCCAGAGCATACACTGCAGCCAATCTCGTGGGAGAATCCGACGAGGCACTCAGTAGCTCCCGAAAAATCGCTCCCCATGATTCAGCGCGCATAACGCTTAAAACGCCCGTCACTTTCTTTGGGCAGCCCGCTTCACGGAGCAACGATGCCAAAGTTGACTGCTACGATCATACTGACGATCACACCGATCAAGTAGGCGACCGAAGCTACGAACAGGGCGACAACCCTGCTCTGTTTTACCCAAGGGATGCTCAGCGCGAGCGCAACAATGCCAGCCGGTCCCAGTACGAATAAAAGGAAGGTCGCCCACAGGTCGCTCCTCGGCAACCCATCAAGCGATCTGGGAGTAATGGCCATCGCAAGGAGGGCAGCTATAAGTAAACCTAGACCAATCGCTGGTTTCACCGTGAGCACAGGCCACCCCCATATTTGGCTTAGAAAATTTCTGACCTAGGGATTGGCGGAGGAATATCCGGAAGACGAACAACCGGGCACTGATCGCAAGGCCTGCCAAGACGTCCGCCGGGCATTCCCGGAAACACCAGGGGCGGCACCTGCCGCCGAGATTCGGAAAATGTAGAGTTCGTCTTCGGAGATCCCGACCCAGACTCCCGCGACCTCGGCACGAGTAAGCGGCCGCATCTTCTTCGACGCGTAGGTTGAGGCAGACCCAAGAATAAGCGCAGCAATTAACGCCGAGAGGGTAGCTCGGCGCAGCGCCCTGCTCTGCCACAAGAGATTGAGGCCTATTTTGCGCAGCCCAGGCATTTCTCTACTTGATCTGGCCATTTCTCGCCTCCATGGCCGAGAATATGAGTTAGCTCGTGCAGTAAGGTGCAGCCGAGAGGACCACAAACCACCGGCCCAAAGAGGCCCAGAGGGTCCGGTCACCTATCGAGGCGACTCGCCGCCTGCCGCTGCTCGGTTCATCCGCTGTGCTCGGCCAATATGGCCTTTGTTCTTGCTTCGTTGATTCGACGTAATTCGGCAGCCGTGTCAAGGACAGCTTGCTCTAGATTCGTAGTCACCTGATCAATGCTTGGTAGGTTCTCGTGCCCGGCCAGGCCAAGCTGTTCAAGCACATATCGTAATTTCTCCTGTAAAGACTTTGCCGACTCAAGGCTCCTAGGGTGCCTTTTTGCAAGGCCCTCCAGCAGGAGCACGAAATCCTCGTTGCGGACCTCATGACTCATTGCAGCGTCAAGTGCTGCTTGAATCTCATTAGTGTGCTGCCCCAGAGCATGGAGTGCTCGCAATCGCAAGATCTGAACGTTGAAATAATCTATCCCACTCGGTGGAAAAGTATTTAAAAAATCGGCACCTTGCCGTATCACCGATTCAGCGTCTCCGATCTCTGCAGCCAGGAAGATTCTCGTGGCGCGTACGTGCGCTAGCAGACCAAGCACGCTTGATCCAGCTTCTGTAGATGTGAGAAGTGTCTCCACTTTCTGAAGGTCGGAATCACACTCCTTGACGGTCACCGGATCGTCGGGTCTATACAATCGGATTACTCGGTCGATTGCTTGTTCTACGATATCCTCGAGGGGTTTGGTCATGCCGACCTCTATAAGCCGTGGGGGTAGTAATTGAGCCTACACTTATCATAAGGCCAATAGCCATTAGCTTCGCAGTATTGCAGGCAACCTCCACATCTTGCACCCTCAATAAACTTGTGACGCCCTGGGTTAGAAACGCAGATCTCATAGAGCTGAAGGCAATGGTCGTGAGTTCTGCGGCGCTTCTCGCGGTCCACATTGCAGTCATCGGGGCACACCAGAGAGCCAATCAAGCCGCCTAATGTGCCTCCGAGGGCCCCTCCACCAAGCGCACCAAGCTTGGCACCGCCAGCCCCACAGCCTGCGGTGCCAACTCCAGGTGCGAAGGGCGTGCAGGCAGCGCCACCGCTGGCGGCGCCAAGCGTACCGCCGATCCCTGCACCGACCAGAGCGCCGCCTGCGGTCCACTTCGTAATGCACAGCGCTCGATCAAGAGACGAGAGGCCCAAAGGATCAGCGAAGACCAGGGTATTCAACTGAGCGTACGCGTAAAGGGGTTCCTGTCTTGCCAGAAGCAAACCCTGTTGGAAGCTTGTCGCTGTCTTACTCAGAGGATCCTGCTGGGTATACCTACCCGTATCTGGGCCGTACCACCGATGCACGTTGTAGTACAGCCCACTGTGCAAGTCTCCTCCCGCCCAACTCGCATCCTCCCACTGCCCCGGGAATCGCAAGAACACCCCTGCCCCCTGCGCTCCGTTCCAATCCGCTCCGAAAGGCTCAAACCCTCCCGACCACACCGTCACTCCCGCCGCGCTAGTGGCGAGCACTGGAGTGCCCAAGTGGTCGGCTGTCAGATAAGTCCTGATGAGCGTTGCAGGGGCGTTCCCCTTCAGGATGGCCACCGGCCGGCCCGCGAAGGAGAAGATGTACGCCTCGTCGAGTGGAGGAGCGGCCGGAGCCAAGGCGTTCCTTTGGGCTCGGTGGACGAGCTGCCCTTCCGACGTGTAGGTGGCCTGGGTCAGCAGCGGGGCGCAGACGCTCAGGCCCTGCCGCGCTTCGCGGAGGAACCCGCGGCCATCGTAGAGAAGGCGGGCCGCCGTGTCAGTCGCTACCTCGCCCAGCCGTGTGAGCCGGCCGGCTGCGTCATAGGTGAGCTGGTATTCGTTGTCCGGGCGCGAGTCGGTTGCCTGATTGCCTGTGGCGTCGTAGAAGAAGTACGTCGTGCCCGCGCTGCTTGGCAGGGTGATGGTCTGCAGCTTGGGATTGCCTCCGGTGTAGCCGTAGGTGTCGGTCTGGCTGGCCCGGGTTTCGGTCAGCCGGTTGCCGATGCGGTCATAGGTCCAACTCCGCGTGCCCCAGGGACCATTGCCCTGCGTCAGGAAGTACTGGAGATCCTGATAGCCGTACGTGCGGCTCTGGGCAGGCGTCAGGACGTCCGCGATCTGGAGCGGATTGCCCACGGCATCGACCGTGTAGTCCCAATCGAGCCGGCCCGCCACCTGGATGCGGTCGGGGAAGTAGCGCGCATCGAAGAGCCGGGTTTCCGGCAGGCCGTTGCCCAGCGTCAGGCCCGACAGCGGCCCGAAGGGCTCGTAGGCGGCACTGCTCACGATCGCGGGCGGCTGGCTGCCTCCGCTCTGCTCGTAGGTGAGCGTCGCTTCGCGGTCGGCGAAGTCGTGGGTGTATATCGCGACGACGTTGTTCGGGTAAGTGAGCTGCGCACGGTTGCCGTTCGCGTCGTAGGCGTAGGACAGAGCCCCGTCCTGCGTAACTCGGCCGAAGCGGTCGTAGGCATACTGGATCGACTGCCCCGAGCGCGTGATCGACGAGAGACGGCCTTTTCCGAATGGTCCCACGTCATAAGCATAGCTGGTTCCTGGCGTGCCGTCCGAGTAGGTGACTCCCGTCACCCGGTCGAGCACGTCCACATTGCGGGTGGTCACGATCGCCCGCGCATCCGTCGTGGTCGCGAGCTCCCCGTGCTCGCCGTAGGTGTGAGTCGTCGTGCCCGAGACCGGCGAGACCTGCTGGGTAAGCAGATCCCGGTCGCTGTAGGTGTAGGTCGTCAGGTTCCCCTCGGCATCAGTCACGGTCTTCAGATGATCCTGGACGTCGTAGGTGTAGCCGGTGGTCGCGGCTCCGGCCGTGCCCGGACCCACGGTGGTCGAGGTCAGGCGGTTCAGCGAGTCATACCCATAGAGCTGCGTCGGGTTCGGGTTTGATCCCTTGGGATGGTTCGCGTCCCAGACCTTCTCCAGATTGTCGTTCAAGTCGTAGCAATACTCGGTCACGCTCGGAGTCGCGCTGCCCGAGCCTTGCGTCATCTTGTCGAGATGACAGGTGTACTCATAGGCAGTCTTCGAGCGGCTCTCCCAGGCTGAGCCGGTCCAGCGCTCCAAGCTCTCTTCCGTCCGGTGGCCCTGGCCGTCGAGCTGGTAGAGGGTGCGCTCGCGCGGTTGGGACGAATCCAGGCAGGTCGTGCTGTCGGGTGTCGCCACGATGGTTCCCCGGCGGATCTCCACCAGCCTTCCGGCGCCGTCGTAGAGGTACTCCATGCCGTTGCCGCGCGGTAGCTTCGTGCACAAGAGATCGCCGAACACGTTGTAGGTGTAGGTGGTGACCAGGTCCTCGGGCGCCGTGGCTCCCTTCTGGCGGACTTGCGTGATCCGGTTGAGACTGTCGTAGGACGTCGCGGTCTCGACGTCGTTCGGATCGGTCACGGACGTGCGACGGTTCAGGCCGTCGTAGCCGTAGGTGGTCGTGCCCACCAGCGGATCGACGCGGGTGTCCGGCACATGACCGTTGCGCCCGGTGAGGTTGTAGGTGAAGGTGGTCACATCCGCGGTGCCGTCGCCGGGCGGATCGATCGTGAGCACCTCGCCCGAGCCGTTGTTCGTGTAGGAGGTCGTCTTGAAGCCGGCTGGCAGGACGACTCCTCCTTCATAGCCGTCGATCGTGCGGGTGGTGAGCACGCCGGTGGTCGAATCGTAGGCCGAGTCGGTGCGGCGCTTGTTGCTCCCTCCCGAGGTCGAGGGGACCTCCACCCGCGTCACGAGGCCAGGAAAGTTGGCGTCGTAGGTGTAGGTGGTGGTCCGGGTCAGGGCGGCGACGTTGGCGGCTTCGGTCCTGGTCAGCAGCCGGCCGTTGGCATCGTAGGTGTAGTCGGTGCGGGTGGTCTTGGCATCGGTCATCGACGTCGGCAGGAGCGGATTACTGCCGGTATGGGCGAAGCTCGTCGAGGGTGTGAGCCCGCAGGTGGGACAGGAGCCCTGGACCGAGGTGACCTTGGGCTTGCCGCTCGCCGGGTCGCGGCCGAGGTTGTAGGTGGTTACCTGATTGAACGTGGGCGAAACCGTGCGGGTCACCACGGATTGCGTGGGCAGGTTCGGATTCGTGTAGGTGTAGGCGACCTTGTCGACAGCTTCGGGACCGGTGAAGAGGGGATCTCCCCGCCAGCTCTGCAAGACGTTGTTCGTGCCGGCGTGATAGGCGAAGGCGGCCATGACGCGGCCCTGTGCCCCGGAGAGGAGATCGACGCGCGTCAGGTAGCCCGGCCGGGTGGCGTCATAGATGAACTGCCATGCCGTGCCGTCGGGCCGGGAAGCGGTGGTCAGATTGTCACCGGTCCAGGTGAGATTCCAGGTGCGCGAGGGCGTGCCCGAGCCGGCCACGGGATTCTCAGTGATCGAGGCGAGCTTGCCTCCGGAATAGGTGAAGGTGTCGCTGCGACCGTCGGGGAAGCTGACCGAGACGAGCTGATTGCTGGCGTTGTAGGTCCCCTGGATCGGATTGGCCGGATCGCTCGCGAAGGTGGTCTTGTCCCAGCGGCCGTCGGAGAGGAAGAAGTCCTTGCGGCCTTCGAGGGCGTGGAGCTGCCAACCGCTCGTGGCGGTGTCGAAGTAAAGCTTTCGAAACTCGTCCGAAGGGGCGCGTATCTGGTACAGGCGCAGGCCGCTGCCAGCGGCGAGGTTGGAGAACTCGCGGAAGCTCCCGTTCTTCGTCAGGAGCCAGACATGGCTGTTGTTCGGGTCCATCACGATCCGCTCGGCGTAGTCGTGGGACCAGAATCGGCCCAGGGTCGTGCGCCAGGCCGTGGCACCGGGCAGCCCATCGCCGCCGACGCCTCCCGCGGCATAACGGACCCGGGCCTTGCCGAGCCACGAGGGCTGGCAGCTCGGGCCGCCGCCGGCCACCGGCACCGAGCATCCCGACTCGCCGCCGACAGGCTGGCACAGCGGGCAAGTAGTCCCCGCCGCGCCGGTCGAGCCGCCGCTGCCTTCCGTGCAGGTGTTGGCCAGCCGCAGCGGACAGCCGAGCGCTGGAGCGAGGCCCGTGGCGGGGATCTCGATCAGCTTGTTCTTATCGGAGGTTTCACACGAGGAGCTAGCGCAGACCCGGATCTTGACCGACAGGTTCAGCGACCACGCCTGGCTGCACGAGAGCCCGGTTTCGAGCCAGGTGTCGAGGTTGTCGTAGTTGATGCGCCCGCCTGCGCCGCTCAGGCCACAGGTGTTGTCTGCAGCGCAGGCCGCACCCGCGCACGGATACCACTCCGCCAACGGCGTCAGAGCCGAACCGAGGCCGTCTTCAAGCACCATGGCCTGCAGGCCGGGGATCGTCACCGTCGCATGGATCTTGACCGAGCAGCTGCCGACCTGGGGATCGCACGCGGGATTCGTCTTTTCAACCGACCATGCCATGTTCTCCGCTGCGTAACAGCGGGAACCGCTCAGTCCGAAGCAGTTGTTGGTACGCGCATTCTGGCCGCTGGCAAACCATCTGTAGCCGCCGAGCGAGGTGTTGCCGCAATCTCCGGAGCCGCTCTGGGCCGCTAATGGAGCTGCAGAAAGCGCCAGGACCGCGGCCAGGGGGCAGAGACGTCTTAGGATGGATCGCATAGGCTCCTATTCGAAATATCCGTTCACGTCGAGGATCAGGTGGACCTGGCTGCTGGCGGACAGGGCGGTGATCGTTCCCAGGCCATCGCGGGAAAGACCCATGATCGAATTGTTCGCTCGGGTCTGGCCCGCCGCGAAGCTGACGGAGCTCGTCGGCGGAAGGGCTACATCTCCGGGGTAGAGCACCACGGAGCCACCGGCCAACGATCCGGTTAGGGTCACATTCAGCGAAAGCGCCCGCGCCGTGGCCGGGACCCCGCAGACCATGGCTGCAACGGCGAATGTCCGGGGAGCTCCCGCGGCCAGCGCGGGTCCGCCGAGCGGGCCGTCCGGATTGCGGGTGTCCACGACCCGGCAGGGGGTGAGGGTATGGAAGTCCAGGCCGGGGATGGCGTAGCGCTGCGCCAGAACCGCAGCTTCCCCGTTCCAGGTAACGACGATCTCGCCAGCGGCGCCCGAGGCGGCAGCAGCCCCGGCCTGATCGCCCGTCACGGTCGAGCTCACCTGCAGCTCCGCTCCCCGCGGGAGCTGGCGGTGGTCGAACTGCCGGGCGAAGATCGCGGAACCGTCCGCGTCGCCGTTGTCCCTCTCCCAGGCCACCACGAAGTTGCCGGAGGCGTCGCTCGTCACCGCGGGACGCCGTTCTACTCCGGGGAAGGAGCCGACCGCGATCTCCCCGCCGAGCGCTTGGCTTGCCGCGTTGAAGCGCCGGCCGGAGAGGCCGGTCCCCTCCCAGACCACGATGAAGTTGCCCGAGCCGTCGGCTGCCACCGAAGGGCGCTCCTGCGAGCCCGCCGCCGTGGCGTTGACCCTTTGCTCGGAGCTCGGTGCGCCGCCGTCCAGCGTGAAGGTGCGGCGGTAGATCCCAGCCCCGCTCCCGTCCTGGCCCTGGCTCTGCCAGACGACCGCGTAGCGGGGAGGAGAGCCGCCGAGGAAGGCGGCCTCCGGCGAGTGCTGAGCCCCGGCGACCGTGGCGTTGACCAGGTATTCCGTGGAGGCCGGATTGCCCGCGGCGTCGAAGCCGCGGGCGAAGATGCCCCAGCCGTTGCCATCCGACGAGGTGGACGCGCTCTGCCAAGTCACGAGGAAGGCCCCGGAAGGATGCCGGGCAACCGCCGGGGACCGCTGGTCCCCCGCCGTGGTCACGGCGATGGAGATCTCGCCCCCGAGCGCCACGCCTTCCCGGGTGAACCGGCGCCCGAAGACGCCCCAGCCGCTGCCGTCCTGCCCGTCGCTCTGCCAGACCACGACGAAGTTGCCCGCGCTGTCGGAGGCAACCGCGGGCGCCTGCTGACAGCCGGCCGTCGTGGTGTTGACCAGGATCTCCGGCCCGAGCGGAGCGCCGCTCCGGTCGTAGAGCCGGGCCAGCACGTCCCAGACCTCCGGCCCCCCGGCATGCCTCTGCCAGACGACCACGAAGTTGCCGAATTCTCCGGCAGCGACCGCGGGCGAGCAGTGGACGACCCCGGAGGCCTGCGCGACGGTCAGCTCCCCTCCCAGCGGCAACATCTGACCAGCAGAGGGGGCCGCAAGGGTCAGAGACAACAAGACCAGCCAGACGTGTGGCCTCATCGCGCCTCCTTGGAACTCGAATCGTCAGGGATCTCTCAAGACAAAGAAGCTGTTCAGAAGATTAAACTTCTGCTTGATATGTGTCAATGCTGAAGAAGAAGGCGCTAACTCGCTTAGGAGTCATTCCTACTGCAGTGGGAGTTGCTCCGACGCGAGCTCAAAGGACCTCGGCCTCCTCGAACTTCAGCCCCGGGTCGTGCTGCGAGCGGTCGAGGAACCGGATGACGCGCCGCGCCAACTCCACCGTGGCTGCCCCGCGCCCGGCGGCCTCGCAGAAGATCCGGATCGCGGCGAGGGCCTCCGGTTGCATGCCCTGGTGGGTGAAGATCCATGCCATCTGATCCGCCAGGGTGCTCACCTGGGGGAGCCGGTTCTGCCCCAGGAGCAGCAGTGCCAGCTCCAGGCTCACCAGCGCGTAGTCGAGGACCAGAGGGGGCTCGACGGAGGCGAAGCTGCGCCGGGCCTTCTCGAAGGCTTCCTCCGCCTCTTCGACCCTCCCGGTCCCTGCGGCGATCAGCCCGCCAAGAAAGGTCACGCGCACCAGATCCATCTTCTGCCCGAGCCGCTCGGCAAGCGCTTCGACCTCGCGCAGGTGGGGGGCGGCCTCCACCGCGCGGTCTTGAAGGCAGAGATTGCGTAGGAATTGATAGCGCACGCCGAGCGCCGTCCGCGGCTCCCGCTCCTCGTCGACGTGCGGGATCGCCTCGCGGAGCACTTCGGTAGAGCCCTCGATGTCCCCGAGCGCTCCCAGGATCTGCGCCTTGGTCAGCAGCAGCTTACCGCGCAGGTTCCCCCGATCGGCAGCGAGCGCCTGCTCGATCCTTTTGCGCGCCTCGGGAAAGCGGCTCTGCGCATCCCGGATGGTGGCCTCGATCCAGAACACCCAAGTCTCGTCGAGGAGCCCCGGATCTCCGGGGGCACCGGACTCCCAGAGCTTGATCGCCGTTTCAAGCGCAGCTCCGCTTCCGGGAAGGTCGTTCACAACGCGGCGAGCATTAGCGACGTGGAACCAGGCATAGCCCTCGGCGCGCTGGCGCAGGAGCTTGTCACCGGCGCACAGCTCCGCGATGCGGAGCGCCAACCCGGCCAGCTCCAAGGCCTGCGCCGGGCTGCTCGGCGCCACCTCGATGCTCTTTGCCGAAACGAGCTCGGAGACTGCCCAGCTTTGGAATTCCTCGATCTCCTCGACCATCGCCAACCGCTGCCGCGGGTTGCGCCGCTCCAGTTTCAGCCAGAGCCCGGCCGCCGCATCGCGGTCCTCCGCCCTGGGCACGGCAGGCACCCTCGGCTCAGCGGCGGGCGCACCGGCCGCGAAGATCACCTCCAGGGCCTCGCCGCTCAAGGCCAGGAGGTCGGCAAAGAACGTCTCAGCAAGTATCCGGTCAGCCCGGGACCAGCCCTTGGCGGCGGCCCGGAACGAGCGGATGGCCCGCTTGGCAGGCCGCAGCAGGACCCTTGGGAACCCCCGCGCGTCCGCCGCCCTTTCGAGGATGTCCTCCGGCAACGTCCTCTCTCCTCGCAGGTAAAGGGAGACCTGGCTGGCCGCTGTCCGCGTGGCCGAGGAGAAGCCCGCCTGATCCAGGTAGTCGCTGTAACGCAGGAGAACATAGACGAGCCGCGCATCATGATCCACCTTGTCGCTCACGAGATCTTCTCCTCCTGAAGGAAGCTGCTGCGCTCACCGCGGGATTCCTTCACCGATCCAAGGCACCATACCGAATTGGAGGCCGACAACACGGGCCATGGCGGCTCGTTCCTGTCGCCTCTCGGAAAGGAGTCGGTATGCGCCTGCTTCGGAGTTTCGTTGTGTTGGTGGCCCTGTGCCTGATCCTCGGAACCCCGGCGGCATCGGCCGCGGAGGGACCCACCCTGCCTGCTGGCCGGGAGGTAGGCAAGATCGCTCGCATCCTCGGCCACCTCCAAGACTTCCTCAAGGCCGTCTGGGAAAACTTGGGTGCTGAAATCGATCCCTTGGGCCGCACCTCGCCAGAGGGGGGGGCTGAGTCCGCCGACGATCCAGGCACGGACATAGGGGCCAAAATCGATCCCTTGGGTTGAGCCCGGAGCGCACGAAGAGGCCGGGGTGCTCAAGGGACCTCGGCCTTCTCGAACTTCAGCTCGGGGTCGTGCTGCGAGCGGTCGAGGAAGCGGATTACGCGCCGGGCCAGCTCCACCGTGGCGGCCTTGCGCCCGGCGGCCTCGCAGAAGATCCTTATTGCGGCTAGCGCTTCCGGTTGCATGCCCTGCCGGGTGAAGATCCATGCCATCTGATCCGCCAGGGTGCTCACCTCGGAGAGCCGGTTCTGCTTCAACAACAGCAGGCCCAACTCCAAGCTCACGAGCGCGTAGTCGAGAACCAGTGGCGGCTTGGAGGAGGCGAAGCTGCGCCGGGCCTTCTCGAAGGCTTCCTCTGCTTCCTCGGCCTGCCCTGTTCCCGCGGCGATCAGCCCGCCTAGAAAGGTCACGCGCACCAGATCCATCTTCTGCCCGAGCCGTTCGGCAAGCTCTTCGACCTCGCGCAGGTGGGGGGCAGCCTCCACCGCGCGACCTTGAAGACAAAGATTGCGTAGGAATTGATAGTGCACGCCGAGTGCCGTCCGCGGCTCCCGCTCCTCATCGACGTGGGGGATCGCCTCGCGGAGCACTTCGGTGGAGCCTTCGATGTTCCCGAGCGCCCCCAGGATCTGAGCCTTGGTCAGCAGCAGCTTGCCTCGTAGTTCCCCCAGGTCGGCAGCGAGAGCCTGCTCGATCCGCTTCCGGGCCTCGGGAAAGCGGCGCTGCGCATCCCGGATGGTCGCCTCAATCCAGAGCACGCAAGTCTCGTCGAAAAGCCCCGGATCTCCGGAGGCACCGGTGTCCCAGAGCTTGATCGCCGTTTCGAGCGCAGCTCCGCTTCCGGGAAGGTCGTTTGCGACTCGGCGGGCATTGGCAACGTGAAACCAGGCATAGCCTTGGGTGCGTTCGCACAGCCAGTGGTCACCCGTGCACAGCTCCGCGATCCGGAGCGCCAGCCCGGCCAGCTCCAAAGCCTGGGCCGGGCTGCTCGGCGCCACCTCGATGCTCTTCGCCGAAACGAGCTCGCAGAGAGCCCAGGTCTGGAATTCCGTGGAGCCTTCCACCACGGCGACGCGCGCGGCCGCCTCGTGCCGCTCGAGCCGTGTCCAGAGCCGTTTCGCCTCCTCTCGCGCCCCGAGCGCCTCCCCTTCCAAGGCGAGGAGCGAGAGGGTGGAGCGGGCGAACTCGGTCGCCAGCCTGCCGACTCCCGCAGCTACCTTCTCGATGCGCCATGCCGTCTGGGCCGGCCCCCCGGCAACCGCCAGTGCCCTGGCGCTCGCGCGGTTGGCCTCCAGGCGCTCAAGAGTCGCATCGATGCTCTGAGGTTGAAGTCCCAGGAAGGAAATCAGGTACTCCAGACGCTTTCTGATCAGCGTCTTTCTCCCCTGTTCATAGTCGTTGATCAGACTTGCAGATATCCGGGACTCTTTGCTGAGCTGTGTCTGAGTCCAATTCTGCCCTCGCCGGAGAAACAGCAACACGATACCCAGGTCGGCATTGACGGTCTTCGCCATACCCTTCCCCTCCAAAAGATGGACTCGTCCAAGAGTCACGGTGCCTGCGGCCGGCATTCCGTGACATCGCAAGTCAAGATTGCTGCCTCCTGCTTCGCTGCCTTCTCCGCGAGGAAGCACATGCTTCGTCCCGCTGCTGGCCCGTTGGAACAGAAGCTCGAAGCGGGTCAGCAGGACCATGTAGGCATCCTTGTAGAGCTCGGCTGCCATGAAGCCTGCGATGGCGCTTCGAAAGGCTTTCTCCGCTTCCCGGGCATAGCAGCCTGTGGTGAAAGTCCTCGGGTACTGCCTTGAGGTAAGCCAGTCGTTGACGTAAGATCTTGGCGTACCATGAGGAGATGCGCCGATGGCCATGGGAAAGCGTGCGGTGGAGCGACAAGGGT
>Ga0268265_10001544_pt1 | contig 19126 bp, 20 predicted proteins | sample KBSSwiS52_FD_190355 | JGI IMG/M metagenome (GOLD analysis project Ga0268265, IMG submission 190355) | Switchgrass rhizosphere microbial communities from Kellogg Biological Station, Michigan, USA - KBS Switchgrass S5-2 (SPAdes) (version 2) | ecosystem: Host-associated > Plants > Roots >... | reverse complement strand
TTTTCCGTCCGCCCTCCTGGCGGACGGGTCACTTTCTCTTGCTTGCCCAAGAGAAAGTAACCCAAGAGAAGGGCACCCCCGCGGCCGCGGTCGCCGGGCTCCTGCCCGGCGACTAAAGTGAGGGCGCTACGGGGTTCGCTGACGGCACGTCCGTGTGCCGGCAGCGAACGCGCGGGCCTCCGTGCCCGCGCCCCTACGGGCTTTTCCTTCGCGCCCTCACCGCGACCGAGGGGGACCCCGGAGGAGCAAAGAAGCGGACTTCCTGTCCGCAGAAGCGGGCGCCTCGCTGCGCTCGCTAAGAAAAACCATCCCGCATTCCGACAACGCCACACGCCGTCATTCCGGCGAAGGCCGGAATCCAGCTCTTCGCTCAGCTTCGTCTCTTGATCTTGGGGCCCGTGTGGGACGACGAAGGGCGGACGGACCAGGCCCGCGCGAAAGCGCGGGTGAGCGCGAGGGATCGCGCTCATTCCGCAGCAGGACAGGGATGTCCTGTCAGCGGAACCCCGGCCGCCCGTAGCGAACCGGCGCAGCCGGCGTTCCACCCGGGCTGCCCTTTCTCTTGGTTACTTCTCTTTGGGCAAGCAAAGAGAAGTGACCCGCTCGCAGGATGCGAGTGGAAAACACAGGGATGTGAGTCGGTTATCGCGTAACCGTCAAAGATTCAGAGCAACAGCCAATGGATCCCGGCTTTCGCCGGGATGACGGCGTGGTGCGGCGCCGGATAACGGCGTGGCGATAAGCCACGATGACGGCAAGGAGCTGGATTCCGGCCTCCGCCGGAATGACGATCGGGAGCGGCGAAGCACCAACGATCACGCGACGTACTCGCGCAGCAAGAGTCCATACATCGCCGAATCCGTCACTTCTCCCGCCACACGCCAGCGTTGCCGCAGCAATCCTTCGCGCACGAAGCCGACGCGTTCGATAAGCCGACACGACGCCTCGTTGCGCGGATCGATATCGGCTTCGAGGCGCTCGAGCCCGACCGAATCGAAGGCGAACGCGATCAATGCATGCAGCATCTCGGTGGCGTAGCCGCGGCGCCATTGATCCGAGCGGAGTGCATAGCCGACTTCGCCGCGGCGATGCGTGCGGTTGATCGCGAAGAGGGATGCGGTGCCGATCAGGACATCGTTTTCCGGTGTCGTCGCGGCGAGCGTATAGAACTCCGACGAGGTGCGCTCGCGCGCGAGCTGCGCGATGCGTTGCGTCGCCTGTTCGCGTTCGGTCCAAGGCGCGTGGCTCCAGTAGCGCATGACGCGCGCATCGGAGTGCAGCGCGAACAAATCATCGGCATCGTCTTCGTGCAGAGGACGAAGACGCAGGCGCGCAGAGGTCAGCGTCGGTTCCGGCGGAATCGTCTCGGACATGCGGAGCTCCCCGGCCGCAGGCTTATCGCCGGCGGCTCACGCTGGATGGAATCCGGATCAGTGCGCAACCAGCAGCGGCAGATCGCTGCTTTGGAAAAGATAGCGCGTCGTGCCGCCGAGCACGAGCTCGGTGATGCGCGAGTGTCCCCACGCGCCCATGACGATCATGTCGGCCGACGCGGCATGCGCGGCGTCGAGCAGCGCGCTGCCGCGTTCTTTGCTGCCGGGGAATGCGCGGAACTCGGCGTCGACTTCATGGCGCGCAAGCCACGCGCGAAGATCGAGCTTGGGCAGATAGCGAAGGCCGAACGGATTGTCGACGGCCTCGCCTTCGAGCACGGTGACGCGCTCGGCGCGGCGCAGCAGCGGCAGCGCGCCGTGAATCGCGCGCGCGGCTTCGCGGCTCTTGTTCCAAGCGATGAGGAGATGCGATCCGCAATGATCGAGCTTGACCGATTCGGGCACGACGACGACCGGCGCGGACGATGCGAACACGGTGCGCGAGACGACGCCCCAGCCGGTCGGCGCATCGGGATTGAGCTGCGGGCGCTCGACGACGACCACGTCGTTCCAGCGCGCGGCGTGACAGATCACTTCCACCGTGTCGCCTTGCGAGGCCTGCCATTCGCCGGAAATTTCGCGCGCGGCGAGAAGCTCCTGCCACCAATCCGCGCGCGCCAGCGCTTCCTTGACCATCTGGTCCGCTTCGTGGACTTGCAGCGCGACCGCTTCCGGTGACGCGAACGCCGGCGGCGCGATCGGCACGACATGAAGGCCGGTCGTCCAGGCGCCGAGTCGCTTGGCCAGTGCAAGACCGAGCGTGACGGCCGGCGTCGCCGCGTCGGTGCGGCGCAGGTGGATCAGCACGTCGAAGTTCGCCATGGCCTTCGCTCCGCAAGTGCGTTGCGTATAGCTTACGGCCTTGCGCGGACACGGGAGCTGAAGCGCGTAAAGCCGGTTCAAAAGTCGGGGTGACCTTCCTCACTGGCGCTGCGATCGGTTGCGGCGCTACCTTTGACGCAGGCTGGCGACGGAGGTATCGCGATGACCGGGTTCCTGTCGATTTTCGCAGTGATGGGCGTGCTTGCGCTGCTCGTCTGCGGCGTCGCGCTGGCGCCGGTGCTTCTCGTGGTCGGCGCGGTCTGCCTCGTGTTCTGGTTGATCGCGGGCGCGCTCGGTCTTGTGTTGCGCCTCGCCGGCGGCGTTTTGCTTCTCCTGCTCGCGGCGCCGCTGCTTCTGGCGGGCGTCGTCTTTACTTTCGCGATCGGCGTCGCGCTCTTGCACGCGGCGTTGCCGATCCTGATCGTCGTCGGCATCGTCTGGCTGCTGACGCGTCATCGTCATCCGGCGCCGCAAGCGCACTGATTCACGGTTGGCGTTGCGCAATCCTTGGAGTAGGGTAGTCATGCTGCGTTGCGGCATGACGATCCCGAATGGAATGCGCAATGACGAAAACCTCCGCCGATCTCGCGGCGACGGACTATAGTCCCGGCGAAGAAATCGCATCGAGCGTCGTGCACGGTCTCGGCATCGTGCTCAGCATCGCCGGGCTCGTGGTACTTTCGGCGTACGCGGCGCCGGGCGGCGCGCGTCTTCTCGCCAGCGTCGGCGTTTACGGCACGACGTTGGTTCTTCTCTATACCGCATCGACGCTGTATCACAGCGTCCCGGTCGAACGCGTCAAGCCGCTTCTGCGCCAGCTCGATCACGCTGCGATCTTTCTGCTGATCGCCGGCACGTATACGCCGTTCACGCTGATCACGTTGAACGGTCCGTGGGGCTGGTCGCTGTTCGCGATCGTGTGGATGCTGGCCCTCTTCGGCATCGCGCTCGTCGTGCGCGGCAGCGAGCGGCGCGGTTTGCTGCTGTCGCTGTATGTCGGGCTCGGCTGGATCGGGCTTATCGCGATCGGCCCGCTCGTGCAGAAACTTCCCGCCGGCGGGCTATGGCTCGTGTTCGGCGGCGGCGTCTGCTACACGCTCGGCGTGCCGTTCTATCTTTGGAACCGCCTCCCGTTCAATCACGCGCTTTGGCACCTCTTCGTGCTCGGCGGCAGCGTACTGCAGTTCTTCTCGGTGCTGCTGTACGTGCTGCCGCCGGCGACGGCGTGACTATTTCTTCTTCTGGGCGGGAATGAACTCGTTGACGACCGCGTCGTGCAGCAGCTTGGGCGGCAAGAGGCCCTGGCCGATCACGAAATCGTTGAAGGCCTGGCGGTCGAACTTCTTGCCGAGCGCGATTTCGGTTTCGGTGCGAAGCTCCATCAGCTTCGTGTAACCGTAGAAATACGCGGTCGCCTGTCCCGGCGAGCGGAACGTGTAGCGATCGACTTCCTGGCGCGCATACGCGGGCGACAGCACGACTTCCTCGGTCAGCACTTCGCTGGCGCGCTCTTTCGAGATGCGGCCGAGGTTGATCATCGGATCCAGAATCGCGCGCGCCGCGCGCTGCAGGCGCGCCTGCAGCGCGAAGAGCTGTCCTTCGAGCGGCTCGAACGGCTTCATCTCGGCTTCGGAATAAAGCGCCCAGCCTTCGACATTGACGCTATTGAACGCGAAGATGCTGCGCGCCAGCGAAACGCCGCGCTCGACCATCGCCGCGAACTGCAACTCATGGCCCGGGCGTCCTTCGTGCGCGGTCAGCGTCCACGTGCCGAACTCGTGATTGAAATCATCGTACGCATCGGCGGCCTTGCCGCCGGTGGTCGGATTGCCGAGCGTCAGCACGAACGTGCCGCGCTCGCCCTTGTTGCCGATCAAGGTCGGCGGATCCATGTGCGGCGCCGGCTGCGCCGCGGTCTCGGCGTCCGAAGCGACGCGCATCAGCATCGCGCGTTCGGGCAGCGTGACGATGTGCTCGCGGCGGATGATGTCTTCGATCTTGCCGATGACCTCATGATACGTCGGCTCGATCTTTTCCCGCGCCATCTGGTCTTTCTTGAGCGCGCGGATGACGTCGCGGTAGTCGCTCGACGGAAGGTTGTGCGCCTTCGCGACCAGCGGCGCGATCGCGCGCATCTCGTTGCGGATTTCGGCGTAGGCGAGCTCGGCTTTTTCGATCAGCGCTTCCGGCGGAATATCGAGTCCGACGTTCTTGAGGTTGTCGGCGTAGACCTCCGGCGGCAGCTTGAAGTCGTCGCGCGCGCGCGGCATGACCGTCGCCTTCACCCACGCGTCGTAATCTTTGAGCTGCGCGTCGAGCGCATCGAGCGCCTTGTCCGCGCCGCCGATCTTGTACTTCGCATAGAGCTTGCGGATGCCGTCGACGTAGCTCGCGGTATTGGCGAGATCCTGCTCGACCTGCGCCTTGTACGGCCCGAGGAGCTTCGTGTCGCCCATGACCGCTTCGAACTGCGCCTTCGCCTGCGTCGTCACCGGCACGTAGCCTTTCTCGAGACCGGTGTAGCGGTTGAGACGCTTCAGCGCGCTCGGACGGCGCTTGGCATCGACCTGATCCTGCAGCAAATTGAATTCGCCGAAGAAGATCGTCTGGCCGACGTTGTTGTACGGCAGCAGGTACTTGTCGCCAAGGAGGCTCGTGTCGATCTGCTGCTGCGCCGCCGTGATCATGATCTCAAGATCCTGGCGCACCTGCGGATCCTTCTCGTCCGCGAGCTTCTTTTCGAGCTTGCTGCGCGCCTCTTCCATCGCCTTGCGGAACTGCTGGCTCGCGTCCTTGGGGAATTGCGACACCTTGTCGTCATAACCCGGCACGCCGAGCCGCGCGGCAAACTCGGGACCGAAATCGCCGAGGACCTTGAGCAGCGGTTGCGCGTCTTCGTTGCTGCGCGCGATCCAGTCGGCGGCGGAAACGGTGATCGAAAGAGCGGCGCCGACGACGAGCGCGACGACGCGAGGCAGGATCAGCATGGCAAATCTCCCCATTTGGACATACGCACGCTAGCGTTTCGCGGGCGGCGCGCGATGTGCCAAAGGTGTTGGAGCGCCACGCTCGTCGCGCGCGTGCAACCGCTCGCCGCGCGCGACGCTACGCCGGACGGAGGAGAGGCATTCCTCCGCGTCGCGGCTTGAGCGAAAATCGCGGCTTCGGATCGGGAATCGTCGAATGTCCGCGAATCACGTGATTCACCACGGCGGCTGCCACTGCGGAGCGGTGCGGTTCGCCGTCGAGGCGCCGGCGGCGATCGCGGCGCTCGAATGCAATTGCTCGATCTGTCGCATGACCGGCTACGTGCACCTGATCGTACCGGCGTCGCGCTTCCGGCTGCTCGCGGGCGACGACGCGCTCGTCGAGTACACGTTCAACACCGGCATCGCCAAGCACGTCTTCTGCCGCCACTGCGGAGTCAAGAGTTTCTACGTGCCGCGCTCGAATCCGGACGGCATCGACGTCAACGTGCGCTGCCTCGACGACGCGACGATCGAGCGCATCGACATTGAGCCGTTCGACGACAATCGCCGCGCCGAGAGCGAAGCGGCGCTAGCGCATCTTTCCAGGGACTGAGCGCTCAGCCGAACACGAACGCGAGCGTGAAGATGCCGAGCATCGCGAAGCACACGCCGAGCTTGAGCACCGTGCCGATCAGGAACCCGATCCACGCGCCGACGCCGACATTGGCCGCGCGATGCAGGCTGCTGCCCGCCGCGAGCTCGCCGATCAGCGCGCCGGCGAAAGGTCCGAGCAGAAGTCCCGGAATTCCGAAGAAAATGCCGACGATCGTGCCGATCGCCGCGCCGAGAAGCGCGAGCTTGCTCGCACCGACACGCTTCGCACCGGCGAGGCCCGCAAAGAAATCGACCGCGAGCGCGATCGCGGAGAGAAGTCCGAGAATCAAAAGTGTCCACACGCCGACGTGCTGGAAGCCGTCCGCCCATGCTGCGATCAGCATGCCGACGAAGACGAGCGGCACGCCCGGCAACGCCGGAAGCACCGTGCCGACGATGCCGACGACGATCAGCGCGCCGGCGAGGATGTACCAGAGTACGTGTGCGTCCATGCGCGAAGCATGACACACCGCGCGCCGGATTCTTCGGCGCGGCGCGAGCGCCCGCAGTGCGAACGCTCGCGCTCGAACCTCAAACGTTGTCCAGCCGGAACGCGATCGGCACGATGCCCCACACCGAAACCGCGTGTCCGTCGCGCAGCACCGGCCGGAACCGCGCATGCGACACGGCTTCGCGCGCCGAAGCGTCGAGGCGCGCGTGTCCCGAGCTTCGCGCGATCTCGACTTTCTGCGGCGCGCCATTCTCGTCGACGAGGACGCGCAGCAGCACCGTGCCTTGCTCGCGTGCGCGCACCGACGAGGGCGGATACGGCGGTCGCAGCGGGCTTGCGTAGGCGAGTTCCTGCGTCGCGCCGCCGGAGCCGATATCGGTGTTGCCGACGGACGCGGTGTTCGTCTCCGGGGTCGGATCGATCGTCTGCTCGTGCACCGGCGGCGCCGGCACGTTCCCCTCGGTCGGAGTCTGCGTCGGAATCGGCGGCGCGACGATCGGCACGGACTTCGGTTTCACATGACGCGGCACCGTCGGCGGCGGCGGTTCCTCAAATACGGGTGGTTTGGGTTTGTCTTCGACCCAGCGCACCTGGATCGGCTCCGGTACGACGCGCGTCAGCGGCGCCGCGATCGGCAACGCGACCAGCAGCAGGATGCCGACGTGCGTTGCGAAGCTGCCGGACCATGCGCCGACCCGAAACCAGTTCCACGAATCGCGATACCGCGTGTACGTCGCCATCGCCCATCTCCCGCGGGTGACCCAAGACGCGGGTTGTAACGAGGCGGCGGGCGAAACGGGGTTGGATTCGAATCAGCGGCCGGAGCTTGCGACGGCCGAAGCCGGACTCGTCGCCGCGGAGTGCTTCGCGAGCAGCGACTGGAAGCCGGGATCGTTCCGGATCGGATCCCAGCGCGGATCGTCGCGCAGCAACGCGACCGAAACGAATTCGCCGGCCGGCATGTCGAGCAGCCGTTGCAACAGCTCGACGGCCGGACCGGCTTCGCCGACGCGCGCGTAGGTTTCGGCCAGCGTCGCGAGGTGCGACGAGCCGCGAATCGCATCGCGCGCGACCGGGATCAGCTCGGTCGCGCGGCGCGCGGCGCGGATCGCGTCGTCCTTGTGCCCGAGCCCGGCTTCGGTCACGCCGAGCGCGCTCAGCGCGTTGAAGTTTTCGGGTCGTCCTCGCAATTCGTCGTCGAGCACGTCGCGTGCTTTTTCGTATTCGCTGCGCGCTTTTTCCTCGTCGCCCTTGCGTGCCCAGGCTTGCGCGCGCAGGAGACTCGAAGGCACGTTGCTCATGAACGGATCTTCTATCCAGTCGCTGTCGCCGGCCGCGGCGATCGCCGACAACGCCCGATCGAAATCGCGTCCGACCCACGCGATGCGATAGCGCACCACCGAAACGACGCCGGACGAATCCACCGTCGAGGGCGTCTTGTCGAGCGTCTCGCGCGCACGCGTGTTCTCGCCGGCGAGAAGGTGTGCGAGCGCCTTGTACGCCGCGGGACGATAGCCGTTCGGATCGACCGCGAGCGCGCGATCGAATTCCGCTTCGGCTTCTCCGTAGCGGCGCAGTTGCACGAACGTGTTGCCGCGCTCGGAGAACCAGAGCGCGTTGCGCGGATCGAGGATCTCGGCTTGCTCGAGGCCGGCGAGCGCGTCGTCGTACTTGCCTTGGCGGCGCTGGATGAAGGCAATCGCGCCGCGCACGGCGGCATCGTTCGGAAGTCCGCGTTCCGCGAGCTTGAGCTCGGCGAGCGCGGCGTCGTAGTCGCGATGTCCCCAGTAGTGCACGTAGCCCATCGCGAGATGCGCTTGCGGGATGTCGGAATCGAGCGCGCTTTGCGCGAGGCGTTCCGCGTCAGCGAGACGCTCGGGTTTCGAATCGAGTCCGAACCAGTAGCCGTAGCTCAACAGGAAGGAAAAGCGCGCCTTGGCGAGATCGAATCCGGGATCTTCGGCGATCGCGCGCCGATAGAGATCGGTCGCGCGCTCGTAGGCTTCGGTCGTCGCGTCGGTGCGGCCTTCCTCGACCTGGATCGCCGGATACTCGGCGCGCAGGAAAAGATCGTACGCATTCGAGCTTCGCGTCGGCGCGCTCGCGAGCCGCGCCGCTTCGGCGGGAAGAAGCCGCGCCTTGAGCGCGCTCGCGACCTGCTCGGCGACATCGACCTCGACGTCGAACACGCGATCGAGCGTGCGCGTGTACGCCTGCGCCCAGAGGTGCGAATCCGTGCGCGCATCGATCAGCTGCACGTTGATCAGCACCTGATCGCCGGCGCGCTGCACACTGCCTTCGAGGATCGTCGCGACGCCGAACGCGCGGCCCACTTCGCGCAGGTCGCCAGGGCGGCTCGCGTAGTTCGTCGTCGACGTGCGCGAGATGACGCGAAGGTCGCCGATGCCGGCGAGCTTGGTCAGGATCATGTCCTGGATGCCGTTCGCGAAATAGGCGTTGTTCGGATCGCCGCTCAAGTTCTCGAACGGAAGCACCGCGATCGAGCGTTCCGGAATCGCCGGCGCCGCCGACTTGCCGGGCCAGGCGACGAAGCGCAAGGCGAGGGCACCCGCGATACCGAGCAGGACGACGACCGCCGCGACGGCGAGCCGCGGCCACCGACGTTCGGGCGAAGTCGATGGCATCCTCGACACCGGCGCACGATCTTCGACGACAACGGGCGCGATGAAGCGGTAGCCGTGTCCGCGCACGGTCTCGATATAGCGCGGCACTTCGCCTTCGTCGCCGAGCGCCTTGCGCAGCGAGCTGATCCGCGAGGTCAGGCCGTGCTCCTCGACGATCGTGTTCGGCCACAGCGCCTCGACCAACTCCTCGCGCGTCTTCAGATGACCCGGCGCGCGGATCAAAAGGAAGAGGAGATCGAATACCTTGGTCGCCAACGGAACGAGCTCGCCTTCGGTCGACAGACGACGCTCGGCGGGATCGAGCCGGAACGGACCGAACGCGTAGATCCGCTTGTTTTCGTTGTCTATTTCTTCGGCCACCGGGTCCCCGGGACACAAACGTGAGGCAAATTGGACATGGACGTGAGGCGGCCTTGGAGCGAGCGACGATACTTTACCGCCGAGTTGCAGGTGCGCGGCACCGGCTTGGACCCAGCAGAGGAGCGAATCTTGAAAGTGTCGACGATTCTGAAAGCGGCAGGATTTCTGATCGCCTGGGCGGTGGCCGGGCCGGCGATGGCGACGCCGTGGGTCGCTTCAGGCAGCGCGGCGGCGCCCTGGATCGAGCAGAAGTTCGTGCCCGAGGACGGCATGCCTCTGGCCGCGACCGGCTGGTCGGTCGCTGTGCACGGCGATGTCGCGATGGTGGGTGCGTATTACCAGACGATCAACGGGAATCAGTTCCAGGGCGCGGTGTACGTCTTCGCCAAGACGAACGGCGCGTGGACGCAGGTGCAGGAGCTCACGGCGGACGACGGCGCGGGCGGCGACAACTTCGGCACCGCGGTGGAGTTCGACGGTTCGACCGCGCTGATCGGCGCGCCGGGCGTATCGATACAGACGCAACTCCTGATCGGCGCCGTGTACGTATTCACCGAGAGCGGCGGCGTCTGGACGCAAAGCCAGAAACTCATGGCGAGCGACGGCGCGGCCGTCGCGACGTTCGGCATCACGGTCGGCATCCAGGGCAGCAATGCGCTGATCGGCGCGTCCGGTGCGGCCATCGCCGGCAATAACGACCAGGGCGCCGTGTACGCCTTCACCGAATCGGGCGGCACTTGGACCGAAGGACAAAAAATCACTGCGAATGACGGCGTCGCCTACGATCAATTCGGCCAGCAACTCGCGTTCCAGGGCACCACGGCCGTGATCGGCGCGGACCAGGCGACGTATGCGAACCAATACCCCGGTCCCGGTGCGGCTTACGTGTTCGATCTTGCCGACGGAACATGGACGCAGACGCAACGCCTCGAAGCCGACGACGGCGTCGACGCCGATTACTTCGGACGGTGGGCTGCGATCGACGGCTCGACGATCGTGATCGGCGCGCCGGCCGCGGGCGGATTCCAAGGCGCCGCCTACGTGTTCGTCAACGCGCGCGGCAGCTGGGCGCAATCGCAGAAGCTGGTCTCGGACGACGGCATCCCCGGCGATTTCTTCGCCGACGCCGTGGCGATCAGCGGAACGACCCTCCTCATCGGCGCGCCGGGCGCGACGCTCAACAACAACCCCTTCACCGGCGCGGCCTATCTCTACAACGAAGTCGGCAGCAGCTGGACGCAAGGCACGAAGCTGACGCCGAGCGACGGTCAGTACGGCGACGAGTTCGGGTTCTCGGTCGCGCTTGAAGGCAACAGCACGGCGCTGATCGGTGCGCCGCATCCGACCGACGACGGCCTCAATCTCCCGGGCGCTGCGTACTTCTATTCGAACGATGCGATCTTCGCGGACGGATTCGATACCGTCACGCCGTAGCGCTTGCCGTGACTCGTGGCGCGCGCCGCCACGAGTCACGCGTGCTGTTCGATCAATTCCCTGCCGACCGAGCGCAGCACTTCGCGCGATAGCGCGGGATCGCCCACCGCACGCGCGATCGCGAGCGCGCCGGCCAGGGTCGCGATGATGCCGAGCGCCTTCGCGCGACGCTCATTCTTCGGCGTATCGCCGAGCAGCTTTTCGACGATGGCGACATTGCTCTCGATCTGGCGATCGTAGATCGCGCGTGCCTTCTTCGTGCTGCGCGAGATATCCGCCGATAGCGCGGCGACGCCGCAGCCTTCCGCGGGATGATCGCGGTGCGCTTCGCTGAGATACGCCTGGACCAGGCGCGCCAATGTCGGCTTGCCTTTCTCCAGCACGCCGCGCAGCGTCGCGTCGCCTTCGGCGAGCGCACATTCCACCGCTTCGGCGACCAAGTGATCGCGCGATTCGAAATGCTTGTAGAAGCCGCCGTGCGTAAGGCCGGCATCCCTCATCAGGTCCGCGACGCTGATGCCGTCGATGCCGAGCTCGCGGAAGCGCGCCGCGGCCGTGCGCACGATGCGATCGTGGGTGTCCTGTTTGTCGGCCTGCGAATAGCCCATTTGCGTTCACTGTGAGGATGATGATTGACATCCTAACACGGAAGGACTACCGTGACCACGAGGATGTCGATCGACATCCACAATATCGAACCCATCGGAGCCAAGCTCATGAGCAACGAAACCCGCAAGGGCACTGCCGTCGTCACCGGCGCATCGACCGGCATCGGCGCCGTCTACGCCGATCGTCTGGCGCGTCGCGGCTACGACCTGATTCTCGTCGCACGCAACAAGGAACGCCTCGGCCAGCTCGCCACCAAGATCGCCGCCGACACCGGCGTGCGCGTCAAGGTGCGCCCCGCCGATCTCACCGATGCCGGCGAGCTCGCCGCGCTCGAAAAAACGATTCGCGAAGACGCCAGCATCAGCGTTCTGGTCAACAACGCAGGATCGGCGACGCTGGGACCGCTCGCATCGAGCGACATCGAACGGCTCGATCGCGAAATCCGACTCAACATCGTCGCGCCGACGCATCTTGCGCGCGCGGTGATTCCGGGATTCGTCGCGCGCGGCGGCGGCGCGATCATCAATATCTCTTCGGTGATGTCGCAGATGATCCAGCCGGGCAACACGGTGTACGGCGGCACGAAAGCGTATCTGCTTCACTTCAGCCGCTCGCTCGAGCAGGAGCTCGCGGGCAGCAATGTGCGCGTGCAGGCGGTATTGCCCGGCGCGACGCGCACGGAGCTCTGGAACGGCTCGGGCGTCGAGCTTCACACGCTGCCGGCCGAAATGGTCATGGAAGTCGACGAGATGGTCGACGCGTCGCTCGCCGGTTTCGATCAGGGCGAGAGCGTGACGATCCCCTCGCTTCCGGATGCGAAGGACTGGCAGAAAGTCGACGATGCGCGTCTCGCGTTGCGGCCGAATCTGTCGCACCGCGAACCGGCTTCGCGCTACATCGCGGCGGCGGTTGCCTGAATCGGCGGGAAAAGAAATCCGGGGTTTGCGCGCCTCACGGCGGGCTGCCCCGGAAATAGAGTTGGATTACTGCCCCGAATAACGGATCCGCCCGCCGGTCCGGCGACGCCGGCCTTGCGCCGGGAGCGATCGACCCGGCGAGCTGCGCGAGAACGTAGCGGCACAATCCCATCCCGCGCTTAACGCGACTGCGTTTTACGCGCGAGGATTCAGTTTGCGGTCAAATGCGTTGATGAACCGTTCCTGGCGGCGCGGCAGCACTCGGGTTTCCCCCAGTGCCGGGCTCGGTACGGAAGATTAGAATGGCGTCCAACGTAATAGGCAGTCGTACGCCATGAGCATCAGGTCCCCGAATTCGCCGGGCTTCGAGCCGCATCGCTTCGTTTCTCAGGAAGCGACCGATGCGTTGTCCGGCCGCACCGATCTTTCGGGCGTCGGCCTCGATGCGGCGCGCACGGGTTCGGCGCTCGAAAGCGGTGGCGAAGCGCTGCTCGGAATGGACGTCTGGGGCGCATCGGCCTCGCGCACGCTGGAAGCCGGCGTGCCCGCGTCGCTCGCGGTCGGCGCCAACGTCGGCGAAGCGATCGAGCGCGCGGTCGATCACATCTTGGCGCCGCTGTCCTGACCGAACGAAGGCGCGCGTTCGCGTCCCCGCGCGAAACTCGATGAGCTCGTTGGCGTCCGCAGCGGAGTGAGCATGACATCGCACTCCCATTCCCCGTCCGAACTTCGCGAAGCCGCGGCGAGGCTCGCGGCGGTCTTGCACATCGAGGCGAGCACGGAATATCGGCTCGGCGTCTTGAAGCGCCTGGTGCGCCGTCTCGGCGACGACGGTTATCCGACGTTTCTCAAGCTCGTCATGATCATCGCGGAAAGCGACGATGAGATCGCCAAGAAGGCGCTTTCCGATGCGTTCGTGTTCGCGCTGAGCCGACTCGACGTGCCAAGCGGGCAGCTGTCGTCGTGGGGCGCCTCGCGACTCGGCGATCGCACGGCGACGCCAGAACGCCGTCCCGGCACGATGCCGCGACGCCAGCTCGGCCCGATCGAATTCCTGACCGCGTGGTATGCGCAGCGCACGCAGCTGCCGCAGCTCGACGAAGCGCGCTACACCGAAGTGCTGGCCGCGTTGATCGAGCTGTGCAACTACAATCCGGATTTGCGTCGGCTGTATTCCGCGAAGCTCGTCGCCGACAGCCGCAACGAGCTCGAAGGCGCGTACACGCGCGTGACCTGCGATGCGCTCGCGGCCATTGCGCAGGCATGGACCGCGGATGCGAAGCCGCACGACATCGCGCATGCGGCGATCGCGCATCGCGCCGTCGCCGAAGTCGTGCCGCGCGGCTGGATACTGCGCGATCTCTAGATTCGCCTGCGGTTCGATCAAGCCGCTGCCGCGTTCCGATCGCGCCAGCGCCCGGCGGTCAGCACGTAGCGCACGGCCTTCTTGCCGAAATGCTCGACTTCGCCGTCGGGCAGGAAACCGAGTCGTCTGAGCAGGATCTCGATGACACGATTGGCCGGCGCGAAGAAACCTGCCAGCGAAGCGAGCCCGACGTTCGCGAACGCATGCGCGCAGAGGAGACGTCCGCCTTCGAGCGCATACCAGCGTCCCCACGCTTCGGGCACGAGGCGCACGCCGATCTCGACCGCGTCGCCGGATTCGAGCGGCATCAGCGAGAACGTGCCGACGAACGTGTCGTTCGCATCGGCTGCGTGCCAGATGCCAAGCCCGGGACGCGAGAGATACATCTGGTTCGCCCACGACACCAGCGCGGTCACTTCGAAGAACCGCGTCGGGCTCGCATCGATCAAGTGGCGGCGCACTTCGGCATCGGCGTTGAGCCGCGTCAACGCGGGAATGTCGCCGTATTTCAGCCCGCGCAGGCGAAGCCGCGGCGAGCGCAGCAGCTCCTCGCCGGGGAAATCCGATTTCCATCGCGGCACCGGCGGCGATGGCGGAGGGGAACGCGAAGCGATATCGGACATCGCAAGCCTTCGGACGATGCAGCGAAAGTATGCGCATCGGGCGCGCATCGGACAGCTGGGGCTGACCCTATCCTGCAACACGTTCGTGCCTTCGCGCCGAATCGGCGGCCGCGCGCCGCGATCGTGATCGATCGCGCATCTAGTGATACGCGCACGTCTAGGGTTCCCCCTAGCTGGGGCACGTCCGAGATTGGCACGCGCGCCGTGCTGACGACAATGGCCCCGTGACTCGTCGCGGACTTCCGCGAGTCCCGGAGGATCGCTTACCGCGGGTCCGATTTCAGTCCACTCAAATCGAGGAAATCGCCATGTCTAGTGGTATCGGTGGTAACTGGTTCAGTACGATCGTCTCGCTGGTCGGCGTTGCCGCCGCGGCGTTCACGGGTGGCGCGTCGATGGTCGCTTCGCAGGCGCTGACGCAGCTGGCGACGCAGGCCTTCTCGCAGGCCGCCACGCAAGTGCTCGGCCAGGCGGCCGGCAGCATCGTGTCGAACGCGTTCAGCGAATTGCTGCAGGAAGGTTTCAGCAAGCTCGAAGGCTGGGGCAGCCAGGCCGTCAGCGATGCGGCGAACGGCCTCCTGCACGCGCTCAATAATCAGGGTTCGAACGGCGGATACACGGGCGACGTCGACCGCGCGCAGAACCAGCTCGTCGACGCGTTCGTCGACAACATCCAGCAGAACCAGAGCGCGGCCGAATCGATCGCGCAGATGGGCCAGCAGCAGGACAAGGACGGCGGCGTCACCAACGCCAAGGGCAAGGGCAGCTGGCTGTGGGCGCTGGCCAAGGTCATGGGCGAGAAGATCGACGAGTCCGCCGACAAGATGATCGACATGGCGAACAAGGTGAACGCGGACGGCAAGAACGCGTCGGCGAGCACCAACTTCCAGGTCGCCTCGCAGGAATTCGGCCTGATCATGAATTCGATCACGACCGCGATCAAATCGATCGGCGAAGGTCTGCAGACGGCGGCCCGCAAGCAGTAAGGATTCCCAGGGCTGGGCGGCAAGATGGGACGGCGGCGGACCCGAGGGTTCGTCGTCGTCCGCTTTTGCTATTTCTTAGCATTTGCTCCGTTAGCCTTGGCAGGTCCGTCGCGGAGGTGCGTGATGAAGCTCGTCGCTCTTGGAATGTCTTCGGCCGCAGCGATCTGCGCGCTGATGGTCGCGTCGCCGACGTCCGCGCAGGACATCGGCATGTCGATCTTCAATTCCGCCAACAGCGCTGCGATCAACATCGCCGGCACCAATGCGATGAATGCCGCGATCGCCGCACAGTACGATTCGGATCCGAGCCCCGCGACGCCGCAGGAGCCGTATCGCTGGGGCGTCATGAAGAAAAAGCACGCGGCGCCGGCACCTTCGTCGACCGCGGCCATCGACACCTCGCCGCCGGTCGCGCTCGACTTCCGCAGCGATGCTTCCGTGACCCGCGCCGTCAACGCGCGCTTTACCGACATGCTGTCGAGCCTGCAGCCCGATCATCGCGAACAGATCGCCGCCGAGCTCGATTCGGGCACGCTGCAGACGCAGTTCGCGAATCTTCTTTCTTCGTACGGCTATTCGAGCCGCAACGTCGCCGACGTCATGACCGCGTATCTCATCATCGCCTGGGAGGTCGTCCACAACGAGGATGCGACGGTTCATCTCGACGGCATCGGCGTCATCCATCGCACGCTGCAGAAGACGCTGGCCCACAGCGCGAGCATGCGCACGCTCAACGATGCGCAGAAGCAGGAGCTTGCCGAGACGCTCGGCAACCTCACGATGCTCGCCGCCGTCGCCAAGAACACGCTGGTACAGCGCAACGACGCGGCCGGGCTTTCGACGTTACAGCAAGGCGTGCAGACGACGACCGAGCGCTTCGGCGTCGATCTGAAATCGCTGCGGATCACCGATCAGGGATTCATGGCGGAATGACAAGGGGATTCATGGCGGAATGACAAGGAGACGTTCGACATGAGCAAGAAGAATTCCCCCGAAATTTTGCTCGGCGGCAAGTCGGTCGATGCGCAGATCTTTTTCCGGCCTCCCGCGGCCGACGCCGCGCAGAGCGCGAGCACGCACCTCACGCGGCGAGCGGCGGTCACCGAAACGGTGCGCCGCGCGGTCGTCGATCGCATCCGCGCCAACAACCCGGCGGGTGCGAAGCAGTTCGACGTCGCGTCGCGCCAGCACGACATGGTCAAGCTCTTCGCCGACGACGCGAGCCGCAACGGCATCGACGCGAACGACGTCGCCGATGTCGCCGCGCTGTACTGGATCACGGCGTGGTCGGTCGTGCATCGCCATGCGCCGACGGCCGAAGAAATCGCCGCCGTGCGCAGCCAGGTGAAGGGCGCGCTCGCGCAAGCGGCCGAGCTCGCTTCGGCTTCGGATGAGGAAAAGCAGCGCATGGCCGACGACATGATCTTCCAGCTGATGCTGCTGCAGGCCGCGTTCGAGCAGGCGCGCGCGAGCCACAACGACGCCGCGCTCGACATGCTGGCGACGACGACGTATCGCACCGCGCTCGCCAACAAGGTCGATCTGCGCGCGATGGATCTCGGCACGGCCGGGCTCGTCGCCAGCGCAGAGCCCGCCTGACTTCACCGATCGCGACGTGCGACGATGCATCGAATTCGCGCCCGTGTCGTTTCCATCCTCTTTCTGGTCATCGCCATGAATGCTTTCGCCGTCGGTCAACCGCGTTCGATTCCCTCCGATGCCGCCGACTATCAGTCGGTCCTCGCCGTCGCGCACGACGCGGTGGAGCGCCAACTCGGCAAGCCCGCCGCGCTCGACGTGCGCCAGCTGCAGTCGCTCGACGACTGGGCGTTCCTGCGCGCGCAGATGGTCGGCCCCGGCGGACGTCCGATCAGCTACGAAGGCACGTCCTTCGCCGATTCGGCCAAGGCCGGCGGCGTGTCGCCGACGTATGTCGCGCTGCTGCGCCGCGATCGCGGCGCGTGGACGATCGTCGTCGACCGCATCGGTCCGACCGATGTCGTGTGGGAAACCTGGAGCAAGGATTACGGCGCGCCCGCGGCTCTCTTCGAGAGCCCGTGACGAAGCGCGACTGACCTCGAGCCCACGAGGACGCCTCGATGGCCGAGGAAGACAGCGGTAACCGAACCGAGAAGCCGACTCCGCAGCGCCTGAAGAAGGCGCGCAAGGAAGGCGACGTCAGCAAGAGCCGCGAGCTGACCAGCACGGTGCTCGTCATGGTGTGGCTCGTGCTCATCTGGCTGCTGCTGCCGATGGGCGAGCAGCGACTCGCCGCGCTCGTCGATGCTTCGATCGGCGCGATCAACCAACCGTTCGAGATCGCGCTGTCGGCCGTCGGCGCGCAGGCGATCGACGCGATGCTATGGCTGTGCGTTCCGCTCTTGCTCGGCGCCGTTTTCACCGCAACGCTCGCCGATTTCCTGCAGATCGGGCCGGTGCTCGCGTTCAAGAAGGTCAAGCCGGATTTGAAGCACATCAATCCGACGTCCGGCATCAAGCGCATCTTCTCGAAAGACAACCTTGTCGAAGTCATCAAGGCGATCGTCAAGAGCGGCGCCCTGATCGGCATTTTCGTTCTGGTGCTGATGCAGCTCCTGCCGCAATTCGCCGCGCAACCCTACGCCGAGCCGCCGGCGATGGGCGCGCTGACCTGGACCGGCGTCACGCGGATCGGCATGTGGGTCGTGTTCGTGTTCTTCTTCATCTCGGTGCTCGACGCGTTCTACCAGCGCTACTCGTTCACCAAGAAGATGCGCATGAGCATCCGCGACATCCGCCAGGAGACCAAGGAGAACGAAGGTGATCCGTACATCAAGAGCCGGCGCCGCCAGCTGCACCAGGAATGGGCGCAGCAGAACATGCTGGCCTCGGTGCGCAGGTCGAGCGTCGTCGTGACCAACCCCACGCACGTTGCCGTCGCGCTCTACTACGAGCCCGGCGAAACGGATCTGCCGGTCGTCACGGCGAAAGGCGAAGACTACGAAGCCAAGCTCATCCGCGAAGCCGCCGAGGAAGCGGGCGTTCCGATCATGCGCAACATCGAGCTTGCGCGCGGGTTGTATGAGCGGGCGGAGCGCGATGATTATTTGCCGTCGGAGTTTTTCGAGGCGGTGGCGGAGTTGTTGCGATGGGCGGAAGAGGTGCGGGGGCGGCGGGATGGGAAATGATTTTGCTGCGTCGTCATCGCAGCCTGCTTTCCGCTCTCCCGTTTGCGGGAGAGGGTAGGGAGAGGGCGCTTTTGGTGTGTTGTTGTCGCTAGTACGAAAACACATCCCTGTGTTTTCCACTCGCCATCCTGGCGAGCGGGTCACTTCTCTTTGCTTGCCCAAAGAGAAGTAACCCAGAGAAAGGGCACCCCCGCGGCCGCGGTCGCCGGGCTCCTGCCCGGCGACTGAAGTGAGTGCGCTACGGGGTTCGCTGACGGCACATCCTTGTGCCGGCAGCGAACGCGCGGGCATCGTGCCCGCGCCCCTACGGGCTTTTCCTTCGCGCCCTCACCGCGACCGAGGGGGACCCCGAGAAGCAAAGAAGCGGACTTCCTGTCCGCAGAAGCGGGCGCCTCGCTGCGCTCGCTGCGAAAAAACCTCCCATCATTCCGCACGCCACACGCCGTCATTCCGGCGAAGGCCGGAATCCAGCATCTCGCTTTAGCTTCGTCTTTTGATCTTGGGGCCCGTGTGGGACGGCGAAGGGCGGACGGAAGAGGCCCGCGCGAACGCGCAGGTGAGCGCGAGGGATCGCGCTCATTCCGCAGCAGGACATGGATGTCCTGTCAGCGGAACCCCGGCCGCCCGCAGCGAACCGGCGAAGCCGGCGTCCTACCCGGGCTGCCCTTCTCTTTGGTTACTTTCTCTTGG
>Ga0268265_10001540_pt1 | contig 19164 bp, 19 predicted proteins | sample KBSSwiS52_FD_190355 | JGI IMG/M metagenome (GOLD analysis project Ga0268265, IMG submission 190355) | Switchgrass rhizosphere microbial communities from Kellogg Biological Station, Michigan, USA - KBS Switchgrass S5-2 (SPAdes) (version 2) | ecosystem: Host-associated > Plants > Roots >... | reverse complement strand
CAAGCTGGAAACACTGCAGTTCGATCGTGCGCGGACCATAGCGCTTGGAGCAACAGTTGGGGCCATCCTTCTCACCGTGTTAGTCGTCGGGTGGCTGGGACGTCAGGATCGATGAATACCCGATGGCACATCGTTACAGCCAGGAAGGAAAACCAATGGTGACGCGTCGTCAGGTTCTGCGTTTGGCGGCAGGTTCTGCCGCGCTCGCGACCACGGCTGGAAGAACCTGGGCGCAAGCCTATCCGGCGCGGCCGGTGCGCATCATCGTCGGCTTCGTGGCTGGCGGTAACTTCGACATCGTTGCGCGCCTGGTTGGCCAATCGTTGTCGGAGCAGCTCCAACAGCCGGTCATCGTCGAGAACCGGCCCGGCGCGAGCAGCAATATCGGTACCGAAGCAGTCATTCGTGCACCCGCCGACGGTTACACCCTGCTGCTGGGTGGCGCGGTGAACGCAGTTAATGCGTCGCTCTACGACAAGCTTGGCTTCAATTTCATCAGCGACCTTGCCCCGGTTGCGGGCGTCGTTCGATTTCCCAACGTCATGACCGTGGGCGCATCTTTTCCGGCGAAGACGGTTGCCGAATTCATCGCCTACGCGAAAGCAAATCCGGGCAAGATCAACCATGGCTCTTCCGGTAACGGCACCACGCAACACCTCGCGGGAGAGCTGTTCAAGACGATGACCGGGGTCGATTTCCTCCATGTTCCGTACAAGGGCGGGTCGCAAGCCATTACCGCTCTGCTCGGCGGGCAGGTGCAGGTTCTGTTCGAAGCCTTGCCGCCGTCAATCCCGCATATCAAATCGGGGCAGATTCGAGCGTTGGCAGTGACATCGGCTGCGCGGTCGGAGGCGCTGCCGGACCTGCCGACCGTGGGCGAATTCGTGCCGGGCTACGAGGCGAGCGGCTGGAACGGCTTCTGCGCGCCCAAGAACACGCCGCTCGAAATCATCGAGAAGCTCAACAAGGCGGTGAATGCGAGCCTCGCCGATCCCCAGGTGAAGGCGCGCCTCGCCGAGCTGGGTGCCACGACGCTTGGCGGCTCTTCCGCCGAGTTCGGAAAGCTCATCGCCGAAGAGACCGCGAAGTGGGGCAAGGTCATCCGGGCGGGCAACATCAAGCCCGCCTGACCGTGGCCACGCAATTCAAGCGGGTCGATCTCTCGCGCCGCCGGGCCATCGCTGCGGCCGGCGGTGCCGTGCTAACGAGTGCGTTGCCTTGGCGCGCCGCGGAGGCGCAAGGTGCCGAGGGGTTGGTCATGACGCGGCCAATCCCGACAAGCGGCGAGCGGCTGCCGATCGTCGGCATCGGCACCGCGGTGATCTTCGACTACCAGAACGACCCGGCGAAGCAGGCGGCGCGGCGCGAAGTGATCCGCACGCTGATCGCCGGCGGCGGGCGGCTGATCGACACCGCGGCGGCCTATGGCAGCGCGGAAGAGCGAGTGGGCGAAATCGTCGCGGAATTAGGGGTGAAAGAGCAGGGCGTCCGGGACAAGCTCTTCCTCGCCACGAAGTTCTCCTTCGACCTGCCGCGCGCGGAGGCGGAGGCTTCACTGCGCGCCTCGTTGCGCCGGCTGCGCACCGATCGCGTCGACCTGATGCAGGCGTGGAACGTCACCGACGGCGGCTACACGCTGGACCTGCTGCGGGAGTGGAAGAAAGCGGGCCTTTGCCGCTACGTCGGCATTACCACCAGCCAGGTGCGCAGCTACGGCGCGATGGCGAAAGTCCTCACGCGCGAGAAGCCGGATTTCCTCCAGGTGAACTATTCGCTCGGCGCGCTCGAGGCCGAGAAAACTCTCCTGCCTGCCGCGCGCGACGCTGGCGCGGCGGTGCTCGTCAACCTGCCGTTTGGGCGCAATTCGCTGTTCCGCACGGCGGGCAACCGCCCGTTGCCGGATTTCGCCGCCGAATTCGGCGCCAAGACCTGGGCGCAATTCTTCCTCAAGTTCATTCTCGGGCACCCCGCAGTCACCGCCGTCATTCCGGGCACGGACAAGCCGGAGTACATGCTTGACAACCTCGATGCCGGTCGCGGCGCGTTGCCGGACGCCGCGATGCGCAAACGGATCGTTCAATACTGGGAGTCGCTCGCTTGACCCGCGTCTACGACGTTCTTGCAAAAGCCTTCATTCAGGAAGACGTACGAACCTGCTTCGCGCTCCTCGGGGATGCGAACATGAATTGGGCCGCGCGCCTGGCCGAGCAGGGATGCCGCATGATCTATGTCAGGCACGAGCACTGCGCGCTCGCGTCTGCCATGGCGTACGCGCGAAAGAGCGGGAGCGTGGGAGTCGCGACCGTAACCTGCGGGCCCGGCGTGACGCAGCTGATCACCGCGCTACCCGCTGCGGTGCGCGCCCACCTGCCGCTGGTCGTGTTCGCGGGAGAAGCGCCGCTGAAGAGCGGCTGGTACAACCAGGAAATCGACCAGGCGCCGCTCATCACGGCAACGGGTGCCGCCTATCACCGCCTGCACATGCCCGAACGCATGCCGGTCGCGGTACGCGACGCATTCCTGCAGGCGCGGCGCGAACGCCGGCCGGTGGTGATCGGCATTCCGTTCGACCTGCAGGCCCGTCCCTGGGACGGGAAGACGGATCTGCCGAAGCCTTCGCGCGAGCTGCTGCCGCGCCCTTCGCCCATCCCGCCGCATCCCGACGACGTGGCCGGCGCGGCGAAACTGCTGGCCGGTGCCGAGCGGGTCGTCGTGCTCGCCGGCCTGGGCGCGGTCGAAGCCGGCGCGGGCGCCGCTTGCCGGGCGCTGGCCGCCCGGACCGGTGGACTGCTGTCGACGACGCTTCCCGCGCGCGGGCTGTTCCATGACGATCCTTTCTGCATCGGCATCTCGGGCAGCTTCACGCCCGAGGTCGGCCTCGAGTACTTGAAGGAAGCCGACCTCGTCGTCGCGGTCGGCTGCTCGCTCGCCTACCACGCGGGCGGCGGCGGCCAGCTCTGGCCGAAAGCGAAGATGCTGCAGATCGATATCGACCCGGTCGCGGTCAGCCAGGGCCAGGAGGTGGCGCGCCATCACCTGCGAGCCGACGCGCGCCTGGGCGTCGAGGCATTGACGGCAGCGTTGCCGGGCCGCGACCGAAAATGGCGCAGCGACGCTGTGGCGGCGCGCATCCGCGATTCGAAGCCCGACAGCCACGTGTTCGAGATCGAGCCGGGGCTGCTCGACCCGCGCCACGTGGTCGAGGCGCTGGAAGCGGCTTTGCCGCACGAATGGGAGATGGTGAACTCGGGCGGCCACTGCTCGTGGTTTTTCGCGCAGATGCCCTCGCGACCGCAGGAGAAGTTCCTGACCATCCGCGAATTCGGCGCGATCGGCAACGGCATCTCGTTCGCCATGGGGGTGGCCGCGGCGCGCCCGGATCGAACCGTGGTGCTGTTCGACGGCGACGGCAGCCTGATGATGCATGTGCAGGAGCTGGAAACCATCAAGCGCCACGGGCTGAACATTCTCGTAGTCGTGATGAACGATGGCGCGTACGGCTCGGAAGTGCACAAGCTGCGCTCGGAAGGGATGATCGAGGACGGGTCGGTGTTCGGCTACTGCGACTTCGCCGGCATCGCACGCGGATTCGGGCTCAAGGGGAGGACGTTCAAGAGCCTGGACGGCCTGCCGAAGCTGGTGGCGGAGTTCGCCGCCAGCGGCGGCGCCGCGGTCTGGGACTTTCACGTCTCGGACAAGGTCGTGTCGCCGACCATCCGCCGCGCTCACCCTCACCCTGCCAAGAAATAGCCCACGGGAAGGACCATGGCACCAGACCCCACGACTTCCGCAGGTGTCGCCTCCCGCTCCGAAACGCTCTTCAGTCGACTGCTGGGAGGCATGTCGATCTTCACCATGCTGATGACCGTTCCGCAGGTCTGGACGATATGGGTCGGCCATCAGGCGGCCGGCGTTTCCGTGCTGTCGTGGAGTGCCTACCTTCTTTCCGCCCTGCTCTGGTTCTGGTACGGGCTGCAGAAACGCGACAGGAACATCTACCTGCCGTGCGTCGGCTGGGTCGGCCTGGACGCGGCAGTCATCGCTGGCGCCGTGGTCTATGCATAGCGCGATTCTCACGCCGTGTGGCACAAGCGCGTAACGCTCGGGCTGGCGGTCCTCGCCGTTCTGCTCCTCGCGCTCTCGGGTCCCGGGACGCGCATCGGCATGTGGCCCTTCCGGGTCGGCCTCGGCATGTTCGGCGGCGCGCTCCTGGTGGGGCTTGCGGCCGCCGGCGCGGCGATCGTTGCCCTCGCATTGCCGCGCCTGCGCGCGCGCTCGGCTCCGGTCCTGGCCGCGGCGCTCATCGTGGGCGCCGCGAGCGCGGCGGTGCCGCTCGACTACATCCGCCGCGTGAAGACACTGCCGTACATCAACGACATCACCACCGATACCGAGCGCCTGCCGCAGTTCTCGCCGCCGAAGACCTACCAGAGCCATTTCGCCGAGCTGCAGCAGATCGGCTATCCGGACTTGCGCCCGCTCGAGCTCGCGCAGCCGCCGAAGCAGGCATTCGAGCGCGCTGCGGAGATCGCCCGGCGCCAGGGCTGGGAGATCACGGCGCTCGATGAACGTGCGGGAACCGTCGAAGCCACCGTCACTACGCGCTGGTTCGGCTTCAAGGACGACGTGGTGATCCGCATCGCGCCCGCGGGCGCCGGAAGCCGCGTCGACATGCGCTCGAAATCGCGCGCCGGGCGCAGCGATGCCGGCGCGAACGCGCACCGGATTCGGGAATTCCTTGTGCAGATGGACGGTCAGCGTTGACCCGTGCCGGTATTGCCTTGCTGTGCGGGTGTCTCGCAGCCTGCGCCGAGCCGAAATGCGGCAGCTCCGACCTGAAGTACTACGACCAGGCCCTCGCCTACCAGCTCGACAAGCGCGGCATTCGCGCTGACGTGCGCCACGGCGGCATGGTCTGCGTCGACGGAAAACACACGGCGGAGTTCGCCGCGGCCGAGCGCGAGGTGGACAAGTACTTCCACGAAATCGCCGACCTGCTCGAGGACAAGTGCGAGGAACGCGCGTTCGTGCAGTGGGCGACGCGCGAAAAACTGCGCTTCGATGTACGCGATACGCTCAGCGCGGACGGCTCGCCGGGGAAACGGATGTTCCTGCTACGCTCGTTCAACGCGGACGAGGTCGCGGCGAACCGGCGGCGCCTGAACAACGATGCGCCGAAGGGGACCGCCTGCAGCCGCGCCGATTACGAAGACGCCCCTTCTCGCTGCGCGCGCGAGGAGACCAGAATGCGCTCCAGCTCGTCCAGAAGCGCGTGCGCAGTGGTCGCGAGCTGAGGCGCGTCGACACCAGCGGGCACATCCACCACTCCTCCGGCCAGCGCCGCCAGACGCTCGGCGCCGATGGTCAGCGCGCTCCCCTTGATGCGGTGCGCGGCGCCCCGTAGCGCTGCGTAGTCGGCGCGCTCGAGCGCGACCCGCAGGGCGGCGATGTCGGCGCGCACGCCCGATTCCAGCTCCGCCAGCACTTCCGCGATGCCCTCGGGGCCGCCGGCGAGCTCCTGGATGCGCGCGCGGTCGATCGGATTTCCGGTCGACGCGCCGGCCGCCGGCCGGGCGCCGGGCGCGGTCGCGAGTCCCGCCTCGCTGCCCAGCCACTGCTTGAGCTTTGCGCGCAGCGCCACCAGCTCCGCGGGCTTGGTGAGATAGTCGTCCATCCCCGCGTCCATGCACCGGTCGAGCGCCTCGCTGTGCGTATTGGCGGTGAACGCGACCACCATCGGCTTGTGTTCCTGATCCTGCTCGCTGCGGATGGCGCGCACGAAGGTGTAGCCGTCCATCTCGGGCATTTGCAGGTCGGTGATCACGAGGTTGTGGCCCTCGCGGCGCCACTTGGCGAGCGCCTCGGTGCCGCTGCTCGCGGTGTCGGCGTCCAGGCCGAGGATCTTGAGCTGGCGCTTCAGCATGGCGAGGTTGACCGGATGGTCGTCGACGATCAGCAGCTTGGTGCCCGCCGGCGCATACACCGCGACCGGGGCGACCTTACCGCTACGGACCGGCTCGCGGTCGCGGATCGCGCTGACCGCAGCCTGTTCGGCGGCGAGCGTCACCGAAACGCGCGTGCCCAGGCCTTCGGTGCTGGTGACCTGGATTTCGCCGCCCATCAGCTCGATCAGCTGGCGCGAGATGGCGAGCCCGAGTCCGGTGCCGCCGTAGCGCCGGCTGGTGTCGGATTCGCCCTGGCGGAACGGCTCGAATAGTCGCCGCTGGGTCTCGGCGCTCATGCCGATGCCGGAATCGTGCACGCTGAAGCAGAGTTTCTGGCGCGCGCCGCTCGTCTCCAGCACCTTCACCTCCAGGCTGACCGTCCCGGCGTGCGTGAACTTGACCGCGTTGCTGACCAGATTGGTGAGGATCTGGCGCAGGCGCGAAGGGTCGAGGAGGTGCGCCGGCCACAGCGCCGGATCGATGCGCTGCGTGAGGAGCAGTCCCTTGCCGCTCGCGACGTGCTTGAACGTGGCGTTGACGCCTTCGACCAGGCGCGCCACCGAGCACGGCTCCGGGTTGATCTCGAGCTTGCCGACCTCGATCTTGGAGAAGTCGAGGATGTCGTCGATCAGCGTGAGCAGCGAGCGGCTCGAATCGCGCGCCGCGGACAGCATTTCGCGCTGATCCGAGCTGAGCTTGCTGTAGGACAGCAGCTCCAGCATGCCGATCATCGCGTTCATCGGCGTGCGGATCTCGTGGCTCATGGTGGCGACGAAGGCGCTCTTCGCCTCCGACCCGGCGCGCGCGGCGTCGCGCGACTGGCGCAGCTCCTCGGTGCGCTCGCGCACGCGCAGCTCGAGCTGCTCGTTCGCGTGCCGCAGCTTCTCCGCGCCGCCGACGATGGCCGCGGAGAGGCGCGCGTCGTACGCCGAAAGCAGCATGGTCGCGGTCAGGATCACGAACGTGAACCCGCCGATGGTGTAGGCCATCCACTCCTCGTCCAGGATCGGCCCGGCGGCGAGGCAGATCGAATTGAGATCGAACCTTGCCGCCGCCACCGCGGTGAAATGCATGCCGACCACGGCGGCGCCCATCACCAGCGCGGCGCCGAAATTGGTGAATACCGCGCGCTGCCGGGCCAGGTGGAACGCGATCCACAGCGCCGCGGTGGCCGCGCCGATGGCGATCAGGACCGAGGCCACGAACAGCAGCGGGTCGTACTGGATGCCGGGCGAGAGCCGCATCGACGCGTCGCCGGTGTAATGCATCGAGGCGATGCCGATGCCGATCAGCACGCCCGGCAGCAGGAACTCGCGGTGCTTGCCCGTGAGCCTGCGCAGGACGATGAACGCCGCGCTGCACGCGGCGATGGCGAGCACCCAGGAAAGCGCGGTGAGCGGCAGGTCGTACAGCACGCGAATCGGCAGCTTGAGCGCGAGCGTGGCGACGAAATGCATCGACCAGATGCCGATTCCCATCGCAAAGCCGCCGCTCACCACCCAGAGCTTCCAGTTGGTGGAGTGCGGATCGCGCACGCGCGCCGCGAGAAGCAAAGTCACGTGCGACGCAGTCACCGCCACGAGGTACGACAGGAACACCAGCCCTAGATTGAAGTCCTTCGGCATTTCCCCTCCCCGTTCCCCTTCCGGGTCGCCCCAAGGCGGGATTATGGGCCTCTCATGCCCATGGATGGCCGAGTCGCGCGCAGGTGTTGTGTAAACCCCTGTGAGGCGGAGCGGCCGCGTGAGAAATGCCCCGCAGCGCGTGGCGCGGCTTTTCGATAGCATTCGCGCGAGGAAGGAACCCATGCAGCCGTCCGCGCCGCGCAGTGCGAAGGTCGCCGTCATCGACGACGATCGCTTCATTCGCTATCTGCTGGACCTGCACCTGCGCAAGGCAGGCTACGAGGTCTTCGCCGCCGAAGACGCGGTGGACGCCGGGCGCGTAATCCTGGAGCGCAAGCCCGACCTGATCCTGTGCGACGTGGACATGCCGTTCATGGACGGCTACGAATTCGTGACCGCGCTGCGCGCGGATCCGACGACGCGCGACATTCCGGTGATCTTCCTCACGGTGAGCAAAACCCTCGACGAGCGCGCCAAACCGCTGCGCGCCGGCCACCTGGTGAAACCGGTGACCGCTGACGACCTGCTGCGGACGGTGGCGCAGTTCACGGGGACACGGCCAAGCGTCGGCGGCTAGGCGTTGATCGCTGCGGCGATGCGCTCCGGTGTCAGCGGCAGGTCGCGCACGCGCACGCCGAGCGCGTCGTGGAGCGCGTTGGCGATCGCCGCGGCCGTGGGACCCATGGTGCATTCGCCGGCGCCGACTGAAGGAAACTCGTTTTTCAGCAGCTGGACCTGGACCACGGGCACTTCGCTGAACTTCAGGATCGGGTAGTCCTCCCAGCCGGCCGCGCCCGGCTGCCACGCTTCCTTCAGCGTCCAGCTCGCGGCCTGGATGCAGCCGCCCTCGATCTGGTTGATGACGCCGTCCGGGTTGATCGGCAGGCCGACGTCGACCGCGGCAACCAGGCGAGTGCAGCGCACTTCGTGGCTGACTTCGACTTCGGCGAGCACCGCGCAGTAGGCGCCGAGGTTTTTGTATTTCGCGAATGCGATGCCGTGACCGCGGCCCTCCGGACGCTTCCAAGAGCGCCATTCCGGAAGGAGCTTTTCGATCACCGCCCGCCCTCTCGGATCTTGCAAATGACGCAAACGAAACTCGACCGGATCGGACTGCGCGGCGGCGGCGCACTCGTCCATGAACGACTCGATCGCGAACACGTTGCCGTAGCCGCCGAGCGAGCGCAGCGAGGAGCTGCGCAGCGGCATGTCGCGCACGTAGTTGTTGACCACCAGCTGATCGGCGAAATCGTAGAGCGGGATGCAGTTGCGGTCGGCGCCGCCCGCGGGCAGCGCCGGGTTTACCGCCGGCGAAAGCTCGAACGGCTTGGCGAGGTGCGCCGCAGCGGTGAGCGTCGGCAAGGTCGCGCGGCCCGGGCGGTGGGTGTGGCCGTTGCTCCAGAGCTCGTGGCGCCACGAGACGATTCGCCCTTGCGCATCGAGCGCGGCCTCGAGCTCGAACGCCATCGCCGCGCCGTACGGCTCCCAGGCGAATTCGTCGGCGCGCATCCACTGAAGGCGCACCGGCCGGCCATTCGTTCCGCGCGCGAGCAGCGCGGCGTCAAGCGCCACGTCGTCGGCGCCGTTGTGCCCGTAGCAGCCGGCGCCTTCGACGTGATTGACCACGATGTCGGACTCGTTCATGCCGAGGACCTTCGACAGGTCCTGGCGCAGGCCGAAGATGCCCTGGCTGTGGGTCCAGAGCTCGAGCTTGCCGCCCTTCCACTGCGCGATTGCGCACGACGGGCCGATGGACGCGTGCGCTATGTAAGGCTTGGTGTACGCGGCCTTGACCTGCTTCGCGCCGCGCGCCTTTGCCTGCGCATCGGCTTTCTCCTTCGAAACGATGCGCTCGGTGACGTTCTTCTTCAACCAGGCGTAGATGTCGTCCGGAACCGGCGGCGCGCTTTCCCATTGGCATTTCGCGCGCAGCTTGGTCGCGGCGGCGATCGCGTCTTCTTCGCGCTCGGCGAGCACGCCGAGGAAGGACCCGTCACGGACGACGTGAATGCCCTTGGTTTCCTGCAGGGCTTTCAGCCTCGTGAACCCGTGCGGCGGCCGCACGACGCGCCCGTGCAGCATGTCCGGCAGCACCAGGTCCTGCACGTAGCTCGGCATGCCGGCGAACTTGCGCGGCAGGTCGCGGCGCGGCTCGCTCAGGCCGACGATGCGGTATGACGCCGCCGGCTGCAGCGGCGCGCCGCCCGGGATCTGGCCTTCGAGATGCGCCAGCTCCCAGTAGCTGACGCTGTTGTGCGGGCCGCGGATGGTGCCGTCCTCGACCGTGAGGCGCGCGGCCTCGGTGCCGAGCATGCGCGCCGCGCGCGCGAGCAGCAGCGCGCGCACCTCCGCGCAGGCCACGCGCAGCGCCTTGCCGCCCTCGGAGATCGACTGGCTGCCGGAGGTGACGCCTTCGTCCGGGCTGTAGGCGGTCGATGCCGGAAGCATTCTTATTCTCCAGAGCGCGACCCCCAGCTCTTCCGCGGCGATCTGCGCCAGCGCGGTGAGGATGCCCTGCCCGAGCTCGACCTTGCCGCTCGCGATCGACACCGTGCCGTCCTCGAAATGGACGCGCTGCGACAGGCGGCGCGCGTCGGACAGCGCGGGCGGCTTCTCAGCGAGCATCGAGGATCGCTTTCACCACGCGGTTGTGCGAGCCGCAGCGGCACAGATTTTTGTCGAGGGCTTGCCGCAACTGGTTTTCCGACGGAGACGTCTCTCTTGAAAGAAGCGCAACTGCAGCCATGACGATGCCGCTCATGCAGTAGCCGCACTGCGCGGCCTGGTGGCGCTCGAGCGCCTTCTGCACCGGATGCTCGCCGCCGAGACCCTCGATGGTCGTGACCTTCTTGCCGGAGACGAAAGACACCGGCAGGTCGCACGACGCCATGGCGCGGCCGTCGACCAGCACGAAGCACGCGCCGCACTGGCCGCTGCCGCAGCCGAAGCGGGTGCCGGCGAGCCCGAAGTCGTTGCGCAGCACATAGAGCAGCGGCGTATCGAGCGCCGCCTTTACTTCCCGCTCTGTGCCGTTGACCTCAACGATCATGCATCGCTTTCCATACGCGGGCCGAGGAGAACGGGAAATCGAGGTGGTTTATTCCGAACGGGCGCAGCGCGTCGATCACGGCGTTGGCTACCGCCGGCAGCGCGCCGGTGGTACCGGCCTCGCCCGCGCCCTTCACGCCGAGCGGATTGGTCGGCGACGGCACCGAATGGTCGTGCAGCTCGACGCGCGTCAGGATCTCGGGCCGCGGCATGGCGTAGTCCATGAACGACCCGGTCAGGAGCTGGCCGTTCTCCGCGTCGTACTGGACATGCTCGACCAGCGCCTGGCCAAGGCCCTGGACGATGCCGCCGTGCAGCTGGCCGTCCAGCAGCACGTGGTTGAGGATGCGGCCGCAGTCGTCGACCGCGACGTAGCGCAGCAGCTCGACCTGTCCGGTGTCGCGGTCGATCTCGACCTCGGCGACGTGCGCGCCACCGGGGAACGCGGTCGGCGTCGGGATCGCGCCCTTGGTATCCAGCTCGGGGCCGTAGCGGCGCGCGACTTCGCGGAACGGCATCGACACGTCCGTGCCCTTCACGCGGAACTTGCCGTCGTCGAACTCCAGGTCGCCCGGCGATACCTCGAGCTCCCTGGCGGCAAGATCCAGCGCCTTTTTGATCACGTCCTTCGCGGTCGCCGCGAGCGCGCCGCCGTGCGACATCATGCTGCGCGATCCGATGGTGCCGGCGCCCATGAGTGCGGGACCGCTCGGGTCACTCGCTTTCAACGTAATCTCTTCTGGAGGCAAGCCCAGGAGCTCTCCGACGACCTCGGGCAGCACCGTCTCATGCCCCTGCCCGGACGGCCCGGCATGTACGTAGAGCAACGCGTTGCCCGTGCTGCCGAAGCGGATCATGGCTTCTTCCTTCGGCAGCGCGGCGGCGCCCGAGGGCTCGCAGAACACCGCGCAACCGATGCCGCGCAGCTTGTTTTTCCGCAGAGACTCTTTTCGCCGGGCCTCGAAACCGTCCCAGTCGGACTTGTCGAGCGCTTCTTCGAATTCCCCCGCCGGATCGCCGCTGTCGTAGGTCGAGCCGACCGGCGTCTTGTAGGGAAACGCTTCCTTCGGGATGAAATTCAAGCGCCGCAGCTCGGTGCGGTCGATGTCCATCTCGCGCGCCGCCTCGTCCACCAGGCGCTCGACCAGGTACGACACGTTCGGCCGGCCGGCACCGCGGTACGCGGTCGTCGCGGTGGTGTTGGTGACGGCGAGCAGGTGGCGGCCATACAGCGCCGGGATGCGATAGACGTTGATCGCGTGGGTGGACGGGTTGAGCGTGTTGATCAGCGGCCCGGGCTGCGAGAGATACGCGCCGACGTTCACCACCCAGCGCACGCGCAGGCCGAGGAAGCGGCCCTCGCGGTCGAGCGCGAGCTCGCCCTCGAGGTGCGCGGCGCGGCCGTGGTGGTCGCTGACGATGGTCTCGAAGCGAGAGCCGATCCACTTCACCGGCTTGCCGAGCTTGCGCGCGGCCAGCATCAGCGCGCAGTACTCGGGATAGGCCTGCGAGCGGATGCCGAAGCCGCCGCCGACGTCCTGCGCGTGGATGCGCACCTTCTCCGCAGGAACGCCGGTGATGGCGACGATGTTCGGCAGCATCAGCGACAGGCCCTGGGTGCTGGTGTAGACGTCGTAGCTCCCGGTGTTCGCGTCGTAGGAAACCACGCAGGCCTTGGGCTCCATCGGCGTGCCCGAGACGCGCGTCGAATCGAGCGTCAGGCGCGTAACGTGGGCCGCGCGCGCGAACGCTGCCTCGGCGGCCTGCTCGTCGCCGTAGACATAGTCGAACGACAGGTTGCCGGGAATGTCGTCGTGCAGCTGCGGAGCGCCCGCCGCCAGCGCCGCCCGCGCATCGACCACCGCCGGCAGGTCGCGGTATTCGATCTCGATCGCCTCGGCCGCGTCCTGCGCCGCTGCCGCGGACGTGGCTACGACGAGCGCGACTTCCTGCCCGACGAAGCGCACGCGTTTGCGCGCCAGCACGTCGCGGTGCGGCACCTTGATCTGCGAGCCGCCCTTGCCCGGATAGCGCACCATCGGCGGCGGGGTTTTCAGGTCGGCCGTGTCCTCGCCCGTCAGGATGGCTTTGACCCCCGGAAATCCCTCAGGGATTTTCAGAGAAAGAATCTCGGCATGCGCCCGGTCCGAGCGCAGGAAATAGCCGTAGAGCTGCTCCGGCAGGTTCCAGTCCGCGGTGTACCGGCCGCGGCCGGTCAGGAGCCGGTCGTCTTCGCGACGACCCTTGAATCCGGTCACGCCTGCGGCTGGGGGCAGGACTGCCAGGCGGCGAACTTCCAGCCTTGCGGCGTGCGCGTCCAGGCATTGAGGAACAGCAGGCGCAGCGATTTCGGCTGGCCGCCGATCTCGACCTCGATCGCGGCGCGCCCGCGGATCAGCGCGACCTCGCCGAAGAACTTCACCTGGCGCTCGCTGCAGCTCGCGCTCTTGTACTTCACCTTGCCCGACTTCATCGACTCGAGCCAGCTCGCCTTGGTGTCGGTCACGCCGGAGGAGTGCGTGTAGAGCAGATCGTCGTGCACCACCTTTTCGAGCGCCACGAAGTCGCGCGCGACCATGGTGGCGAAGCGCCTGTCCTCCAGCCCCAGCAATTCCTTTTCCGACGTCATTTCCATACCTCCCTGGCGACCTGCACCACGCGCTCCAGCTTGTGCCACTGCTCGTCCTCGGACAGGCTGTTGCCGTGGTGCGTGCTGGAGAAACCGCATTGCGGCGACAGGCACAGGTCCTCGAGCGGTACGAACTTCGCGGCTTCGTCGATCCGTCTCTTGAGAAAATCTTTTTCCTCCAAAGCGCCCGTTTTGGAGGAAACCAGACCGAGCACGACCTTCTTGCCCTTGGGCACGAAGCGCAGCGGCTCGAAGCCGCCGGCGCGCGCGCTGTCGAACTCCATGAAGAAGCCGTCGACGCCGCTGGAGAACATGGCATCCGCCACCGGCTCGTAGCCGCCCTCGGCGACCCACGCGCTCTTGAAGTTGCCGCGGCAGGTGTGCATGGTGATCGTCATCCCCGCCGGCCGGTCCTTGATGGCATTTCTGATCGTTTCCGCGTAGACCCGCGGTAGCGCCTCCGGGTCGTCGCCGTTCTTGCGGCAGGTCTCGCGGATCTTCGGATCGCACAGGTAGGCGAACGCCACGTCGTCGAGCTGCAGGTAGGTGCAGCCCGCCTTGGCGAGCGCGGCGATCGCCGCGCGATAGGCCCGCGCGGCGTCATTCCAGAATTGCGCGAGGTCGGGGTACGCCTGCTTCGAGATGCCGGCGCGCCCGGCACGCAGGTGGAGCATGGAAGGCGACGGGATGGTGAACTTGGCGGTCTTGCGGGTCACCGACTTCAGGAACTCGAAGTCGTCCACCATGATCGGCTGCGAGTAGCCGAGCCTGGCGGTGACGTGCGGCACCGGCGGCTGATCCGTGGTGCCCTCGAACTTGGGCGCCGGCCCGGCGACCGGCGCGAGCGTCACGCCGTCGAGCTGCGCGAGGAAGTCGAGGTGCCACCAGTCGCGGCTCAATTCGCCGTCGGTGATCGATTCGAGGCCGATCGCTTCCTGCTTCGCCACCACGTCGCGGATCGCATCCTGGCGGATCCACTTGTCCTTGGTCATGCCCGCGGGACGCAACAGGCTGCCGACGTGGTCGGCTCGGAATGGGGGTTTCATCAATCCGCTTTGGCTCCCGAGTCCTTCACCGCCTTGGCCCACTTCTGCACTTCCGTGCGCAGGAACGCGGCGAACTCGCCAGAGGTATTGCTGTGCCACTCCAGGCCGAGCTGCTGCAGGCGCTCGCGCACGTCGGGCGCGGACAGCGCGCGTGTGACTTCCGAGTTGATGTGGTTGACGAGGTCGGCGGGCGTGCCCGCGGGCACGAAGAACGCCGTCCAGGTGAGATCGTCGAAGCCGGAGAATCCGAGCTCGTTCACCGTCGGCACTTCCGGCAGCGCCGGCGAGCGCTGCGCGCTGGTGACCGCGATCGCGCGCACCCGGCCGCTCTTCACGTGCGGAACCGCCGGCGGCATCGAGGTGCTCGAGATCTGCGTGTGTCCGGCTACGGCGGCGCCGACCGCCTGCGCCGGCTGATACGGCACGTGCGTGATGTCGACCTTCGCCGCCATCTTGATACGTTCCATCGACAGATGCGTGGTGGTGCCGATGCCCGAGGAGGCATAGGAGAGCTTCTCCTTGCGCGCGAGCTCGAGCAGCTCCTGCAGGTTCTTCGCGGGCACCGCGGGATTCACCGTGATGATGTTCGGCGTGCTCGGCCCGAGGATTACCGGCACGAAATCGGTGAACGGGTCGTAGCCGGCGCTCGGGTACAGCGTCGGATTCACCGCGTAAGCCACGCTCGTCACGAGCAGCGTGTAGCCGTCGGGCGCGGCGCGCTTCACGTGCTGCGTGGCCACGTTGCCGCCGGCGCCGGGCTTGTTCTCCACCACGACGGACTGGCCGAGTGCTTCCTGCAGCTTGGGCTGCACCAGGCGCGCGACCAGATCGGTGGTGGCGCCGGGCCCGAAGCCGACCACGATGTGCAACGGCTTCGCCTTCGGCCAGTCCTGCGCGGCCGCCGGCAGAGCGCCCAGAAATGCGGAAAACAGAAAGAAAAACAGGGGCTTCATGACGCTCTCCTCCGCCTCTCGGGCTCCGGCCGATGCTACCATCGCGCGCCTGTGCCGCTGAACATCCTGTTCGCATCGGAGATCGAGGACGCAGGCGTCTGGCTTCCTCAGCTGAAGCAGGCCCTGCCGCAGGACAACTTCGTTCTCTCCCCGTCCGAGGACGTCGACGTCGCGCTGGTCGCGACGCCGCCCAAGGGCACCTTCGAGCCGCTCAAGCGGCTGAAGCTGGTGCAGTCGCTCTGGATGGGCGTCGAGCGGCTGCTCGCCGACCCGCACTACCCGAAAGGCGTGCCGCTCGCGCGGCTGGTGGACCCGGGCATGGTGGCGGCGATGTCCGAGACCGTGCTCGCGCACGTGCTCGACTGGCACCGGCATCACTATTACTACCGGATGGAGCAGGAAGCGCGGCGCTGGCGCCGCCTGAAGCAGTACCTCGCCTCGGACCGCACCATCGGCTTGCTCGGTCTCGGCGAGCTCGGCAGCGACGTCGCGCGCAAGCTCGGCGCGCTCGGCTTCAACCTCGTGGGCTGGAGCCGCCGGCCGAAGAAGCTTGCCGGCGTCACCTGCCTCACCGAGCTCGACGCAGTGCTGGAGAAAAGCGACGTGGTGGTGTGCCTGCTGCCGCTGACGGCGCACACGCGCGGCATCCTGAACGCGCGCGCCTTGAGAAAAATCAAGCTCGGCGGCGCGATCATCAACGTGGCGCGCGGCGGGCACCTGGTCGCCGAGGACCTGATCGAGGTGCTCGACTCGGGACACCTGGCGCACGCTTATCTGGATGTCTTCGAGCACGAGCCGCTGACGCACGACCATCCGCTCTGGACCCATCCCGGCATCACCGTCACCCCGCACTCCGCCGCGCTCACCGAGCCGCGCACCGCGATCCCGAAGATCGTCGAGAACATCGAGCGCCTGCGCCGCGGCCAGCCGCCGCACAACCTGGTCGATTTCGACGCCGGATACTGAGTTAGGTCAGGACTTTCTTCCGGGGCAACGCCGAAACGTAATTTTCCGACAGTACGATCCAGCTCTTCAGGCTGCGCGCGTCGCACGCCCCCGGATCGACCCATACGAACCCTTCCAGCTCCCGGCCCCGCATGACTACGGGACTTGCGCCGCGGCGCGCCGCCGCTTTCGCGTGCTGCGCTCGGCCGACGCGGAACATGAATCCCTGCTTTCCCGCGCCGCACAGCATGTGGCTGCGTCGCAGAAAACAGACACCGCCGAACATGGGTTTCTCGGTGATGCCGCGCCTGCCGGCAAGAACCTTGCGGATGCGCGCGGCCAGCGCCGCGGCGTCGTGCTTGCCTTTCCAGGCTCCTGTTTCATTTGTCATCGGCGGTTCCTTTCCGCGCCTTGACAGCGGCGCGCCCTCGGGATAATACTAAACCGTATGGTTAAGTATCAAGATCCCGCGCTCGATGCAGTGTTCGCCGCCTTGGCCGACTCGACGCGGCGCGGGATCCTGGAATCCCTCAGCAATGGCGGCGACGTTGCGGTAAGCGAGCTCGCCGCGCCGCACGACATGTCGCTGCCGGGGTTCATGAAGCATCTCAAGGTACTCGAGGACGCGGGACTGGTCTCGCGCACCAAGGAAGGGCGCGTGGTGAGCTGCACGCTCGAAGCGCAGCCGATGAAACAGGCGTCGGCGTGGATGGCGCGCTACGAAAAGTTCTGGACCGAAAAGCTCGACTCGCTCGCCCGCTACCTCTATCAGCAGGAGGAATTGCAGACATGGAACCGAGACTGGCCGAGAAGCCCTCACTCAACCTCAATCGCCACTACCCCGTCGCGCCGGAAAAAGTCTGGCGCGCGTGGACCGACCCGCAAGCGGTAAAGCGCTGGTGGGGGCCGACGCCGGGCGAGCCGGTGTCGCTGGCCGAGCTCGACGTGCGCGTCGGCGGGCGCTTCCGCATCGTGTTCGGCGGGCCCGACGGCAAGCTGCACGAGTGCGCCGGCACCTATAAGGAAGTGGTGCCGAACAAGAAGCTGGTCTTTACCTGGTCCTGGCCCAACAGCACGCCTGAACGCATTTCAGTGGTGACCATCGAATTTCGCGGTAACGCGAAGGGTACAGATCTCGTGTTCAAACATGAGCAGCTGTTCGACGAGGCAGCGCGCGACGGCCACAAGCGCGGCTGGACTGGCACGCTCGACAAGCTCGACGCGTTCCTCAAGGCGGCGGCGTGAGCGAGCGGCGCTACGGCTGGGTGATGGTGGCGCTGGGCGCGTTCATGACGTGCATCGCGGTCGGCGCCATGTTCTCGCTCGCGGTGTTCCTGCAGCCCATCACGCAGGCCACCGGCTGGTCCACCACCGCGGTGTCGGGCGCGATGACGCTCAACTTCCTGGCGATGGGCGCGGCGGGCTTCGGCTGGGGCGCGCTCAGCGACCGCGTCGGCCCGCGGCCGGTGGTGCTGGCCGGGGCGATCCTCCTTGGCCTGGGCCTGTTCCTCGCGAGCCGCGCGCAGAGCGTGCTCGCCTTCCAGCTCTCGTTCGGGCTGCTGGTCGGGATCGCGGTCGGCAGCTTCTTCTCGCCGATGATCGCGGCCGTCATGGGCTGGATCAGCGAGCGGCGCGGCCTCGCGGTGGCGCTGGTTTCGGTCGGCGTCGGCGTCGCGCCGATGACCATGTCGCCGTTTGCGGCGTGGTTGATCACGCAGATGGACTGGCGCGCAGCGCAGATGGTGATCGCCGTGCTGGTGTGGGCGACGCTCGTGCCGGCGGCGCTGTTCGTGCGCCGGCCTCCGCTCGCGTCCGCTGTTGAACCAGGTGTCTCAGAACAATCAGGAATGAAGCTGCGCGACGCGTTCTTCTCGGCGCCGTTCATCGTCCTCGCCCTCACCTTCTTCGCCTGCTGCGCGGCGCACGCCGGCCCGATCTTCCACACCGTGACCTATGCCATGACCTGCGGCATCGCGCCGCTCGCCGCGGTCACGGTCTACAGCGTCGAGGGCCTCGCCGGGCTCGGCGGCCGGCTCGCGCTCGGCGTGGCGGCCGACCGCCTCGGGGTGAAGCGCGTGCTGATCGCCGGACTCGTGATCCAGGCGCTCGCCGCGTTCGCGTTCATCTCGGCGTCGCGGCTCGGCGAGTTCTACGCCGTCGCCGCCACGTTCGGCTTCGCCTACGGCGGCGTGATGCCGCTCTACGCCGTGCTCGCGCGCGAGTACTTCGGCCAGCGCATCCTCGGCGCCGTGTTCGGCGCCGCCGCCATGGTGTCGAGCCTGGGCATGGCGATCGGCCCAGCCATCGGCGGCTGGATCTTCGACACCTTCGGCCAGTACACGTGGATGTACGTCTATTCGGGAGCGATCGGCCTTGGCGCCGTCGCCATCGCCCTCGCGTTCCCGCCCTTTCCCCGGGCGGCCAGAGCCCTCTCTCCGGCCGCCGCCTAACCCAAGGAGACTTTCATGGCCTATGTCGACGGATTCGTATTGCCCGTACCGAAGCGGAATTACGCGGCCTATCGCAAGATGGCCACCAAGGCGGGCAAGGTGTGGCGCGAGCACGGCGCGCTCGACTACAAGGAGTGCATCGCCGACGACGTGAAGAAGGGCAAGTGGACCTCGTTCCCGCAGGCGGTGAAGCTCAAGCCCGGCGAGGCCGTGTGGTTTTCCTGGATCGTCTACAAGAACCGCAAGCACCGCGACAGCGTGAACAAGAAGGTGATGAAGGACAAGCGCCTCGCGTCGATGATGGACCCGAAGAAGATGCCGTTCGACGGCAAGCGCTTCTTCTACGGCGGCTTCAAGGTCGTCGTCGACCTCAAGAAATGAAGCCGTTCGAGATCTCGCGCGTCTACGACGCGCCGCGCGCCAAGGTCTGGCAGGCCTGGACCGAGCCATCGCGCCTCAAGCACTGGTGGGGGCCGCGCGGCTTCAAGGTGCACACCTGCAAGGTGGACCTGCGCCCGGGCGG
>Ga0268265_10001537_pt1 | contig 19180 bp, 20 predicted proteins | sample KBSSwiS52_FD_190355 | JGI IMG/M metagenome (GOLD analysis project Ga0268265, IMG submission 190355) | Switchgrass rhizosphere microbial communities from Kellogg Biological Station, Michigan, USA - KBS Switchgrass S5-2 (SPAdes) (version 2) | ecosystem: Host-associated > Plants > Roots >... | reverse complement strand
TACAGCGGAGCCGCGAGGGCAACGCCGAGGTTCAGCCGATTCGAAATTGTAAAAGTGCGCACGTCGATCGCCGCCGCCACGATCAGCGTCACGGCGAGGCCAGCGAGCAAGATTTCGGTAAACGCACCATTGATCATGCGCTCACCACTAGACGGCGCGGCTTTCCAATTCGTAACCGCGGGAAAGAATGACTGACTTCGACTTCCTCATCGTCGGCGGCGGGATCGCCGGAGCAAGCCTTGCGGCGCGAATCGCAGGGCGCGCGCGAATCGCGATTCTCGAGGCGGAGGAGCATTGCGCCTATCACGCCACCGGGCGCTCGGCGGCCTTCTGGCTCTCTCATTACGGTGGGCCGGCGGTGATGCCGCTGACGTTGGCGTCGAAGGAGGCGTTGCAAACGGGCTGGCCGGCGAACGAGCGTTCGCTCCTGCACCGGCGCGGCGCGGTGACCGTGGCGACGGACTACATGCACTTGCGCGAGGCGCTCGCTGCGAACAGCCGCGAGGCGCCGGTCGAGGAGGTCAAGCGTCCAGCGCTTGAGGAGATGATACCGGGGCTTCGGCCGGGCTGGGACTATGGGGTCTACGACCCGAGCTGCGCTGACATCGATGTCGCGGCGTTGCACGCCGGCTGCCTCGCGCAGTTCAGGCGCCTCGACGGGACCGTGATTTGCGGCGCACGACTCGATCATGCGCAACGGCGCGCGGACGGATGGGCGGTCGAGGCTGGCGGGCAGACGCTGACGGCCTCGACGATCGTGAATGCCGCGGGAGCTTGGGCTGACGATGTCGCGATCCGCTGCGGTGTGGCGCCGCTCCGGGTCCAGCCGAAGCGGCGGACGGTCGTCCAGTTGCGAATCGGCCGCACCGGACTGCGCGACCTGCCGCTGGTGAACGACGCGCTGGAGCGATTCTACTTCAAGGGCGAATCGGACAATCGGGTGTGGGTCAGCCCGCACGACGAGACACCGAGCGATCCGTGCGACGCCGCGCCGGAAGAAATCGACATCGCCCGGGCGATCGACCAGTTCGAATCGGTGGTCGACTGGCCGGTCGAGGCGGTCGAGCGAAAGTGGGCGGGGTTGCGCAGCTTCACGCCCGCGCGCGTACCCGCCTACGGCTATGAGGCTGGCGTCCCCGGCTTCTTCTGGTGCGTCGGGCAGGGTGGATTCGGGATCCAGACCGCATCTGCGGCATCGGCAGTCGCTGCGGCGCTATTGCTCGATGAGCCGCCGGCCGAGTTCGTCGCGCACGTCGATTCGTCGGTCTACGCCCCGCGGCGGTTCGACCGGCCCTAGAGCCGGTGGTGGGTGCGCTGGCTGTCGGCCTCGGCGCAGGCGAGGGCGTCGACGCGATCGTTTTCGGCGTGGCCGCTATGGCCCTTCACCCAATGCCATTCGACGCGGTGCGGCTCGCAGGCGTCGACCAGCTCCTGCCATAGCTCGGCATTCTTGACCGGTTTCTTGTCCGAGGTGCGCCAGCCATTGATGCGCCATTTGTGGATCCAGCGGGTGATGCCGTCCTTGACGTAGACGCTGTCAGTGTGGAGCTCGACCCGGCACGGACGCTTCAGTGCTTCGAGCGCGCGAATCGCGGCGAGCAGCTCCATGCGGTTGTTGGTGGTCAGCGGCTCGCCGCCGCCGATTTCCTTTTCCTTGCCGCCCATGCGCAGCAGCGCCGCCCAGCCGCCGGGCCCCGGATTGCCCCGACAGGAGCCGTCGGTGAAAATCTCGACGAGCGGGAGTTCGGTCAAGCAACCAGCTCGCGGGGGAGTTTGAAGACCATGCGCTCGGGCGTGTGGTCGGCTTCTTCCTCGGTCACGGCGAATCGCGCACGGAGCGCGTCCACCACCTCGCGTACGAGTATCTCGGGTGCCGAGGCGCCCGCTGTGACTCCGACCGTGGCAGGCTCACCGAGCCAGTCCCAGTCGATGTCCGCCGCCCGGCCGATCAGCCGCGCCGGTGCGCCCATCCGCTCGGCGACCTCGGCGAGGCGGAGCGAGTTGCTGCTGTTGGGCGAGCCGATGACCAGCACCCGGTCGCATTCGGCAGCGATCGCCTTCACCGCTGCCTGGCGGTTGGAGGTCGCGTAGCAAATGTCCTCGCTGCGCGGCATCTTGATGTCGGGAAAGCGCGCCTGGAGCGCCGTGACGATCGCCGCGGTGTCGTCGACCGACAAAGTCGTCTGCGTGAGGAAAGCGAGATTGGCTGGATCGGGGACATTGATTCTTGCGACATCCTCGACCGTTTCGACGAGGGTCATCGACTCAGCGGGAACCTGGCCGAAGGTGCCGATCACCTCGGGGTGGCCGGCGTGGCCGATGAACAGGATGTGGCGGCCGTCGGCGATCAGCCGCTCGGCCTGGCGGTGCACCTTGGATACGAGCGGGCAGGTGGCATCGACATAGGTCAGCTGGCGATCTTGCGCGGCGGCCGGCACCGACTTCGGCACGCCGTGCGCCGAAAACACCACTGGCCGGTCGTCGGGCACTTCGTCGAGTTCGTCGACGAACACCGCGCCGAGATCGCGCAGCCGGTCGACGACGAAGCGATTGTGGACGATCTCATGCCGGACGTAGACGGGCGCGCCGAACCGCTCGAGCGCCAGCTCGACGATCTGGATCGCGCGGTCGACTCCGGCACAGAAGCCACGCGGCGCCGCGATCAGGACTTTCAGGGGAGGCAGTTCATTCACGGTGCAGGCCATGTAAGGCATCGCTTGCAGCCATAGAAGGGGCTTGCCATAGAACCCCGCAACATCTTTCCGCCTTCGTAAGGGACCGCCCGTGAAGCTTCGCCTCGCCCTGATTTGCACTGCAGCCCTCCTTGCCGGCTGCCGCCACGCAGGCGACGTGACCGCGGAAAATGGCGGCGGTATCTACGCCGTGCGCAGCACCTGCCCGCTGGTCGGGGTTCCGGCCGGGACCGGCGATATTACTTTGTTCAACCCGGTCGGGAGCAGGGACTCGCGGGCGATCGACGTTACCGCGACGATAACCGACGTGCGCGCGACCTGCGCCGATGCGGGCAACGATGTGGTATCGACCGCGACCTTCACCGTCGTCGGGCTGCGGCGCGATGCCGGGCCGGCGCGCCAGGTGATCCTGCCCTATTTCGATGTCGCGCTGCGCGGCGGCTCCGAGGTCGCAGCCAAGCGGCTTGGTTCGCTTGCCCTGAACTTCCCCGAGGGCAGTCTCCACGCTTGGACGAGGGCGCAGGCGACGGTGCGCGTCAACCGCGGCGCGGCAACCTTGCCGCAGAACGTCCGCCGGATCCTGACCCAGCCGCGCAAGGCCGGCGAAGCCCAGGCGGCGAGTGATCCGCTGGCCGATCCCTCGATTCGCACCGCCGTCGCCAATGCGACCTTCGAGCATCTGGTCGGCTTCCAGATGACCCAGGACCAGCTGAAGTACAACGCTACCCGCTGAGACGTCACGAAAGGCGCGTTGACTCGGGGCTGAGGCCCCGCCAAGGCCTGCGCGTCAGCCGCAGGCGCGAGCCTGCGGAATGGCCGCGCGGGAGAGCGTCCTCGAGCAATCGGGGACCGCCGAAGGAGCAACCGCCCCCGGAATCTCTCAGGCACCAGGGACCGCGCGTGCCCGACAGTCTGGAAAGCGTCCTCGTGGCTTCGGCCATGGCGGACCGCCGAAGGGGCAAAGCTCTCAGGCGCTCAAGACAGACGGGGGCGGTGGCCGGGGCGCGCTTGAGGGCGTGACGGCCGTCGCACCCATTTGCCGGAGCCGAATGAATGAGCAGCGAAGCCAATCAAGACCTCGACCAGCTGCCACTCGATGCCTGGCATCGCGGCAAGGGCGCGCGGATGGTGCCGTTCGCCGGCTACGATATGCCGGTCCAGTACGAAGGCATCATGGCCGAGCATCTGTGGACGCGCGAGAACGCCGGCCTGTTCGACGTCAGTCACATGGGCCAGCTGCTGGTCCACGGCCAGGGTGCCGACAAGGCGCTGGAAAAATTGCTCCCCGGCGACCTGATCGCGCTCAAGGACATGAAGCTCAAATATTCGCTGCTGCTCGACGATGACGGCGGTATCATCGACGATCTGATGGTCACGCGCCGCGGCGAGCAATTCTACGTCGTCGTCAACGGCGCGACGAAGCATGGCGACATCAGCGTCATGACCAACCGCCTGCTGCGCACGATCGTCATCGACCACATGAAGGAGCAGGCGCTGCTCGCGCTGCAGGGACCGAGGGCGCCCGAAGTGCTGGAGACGATCGTTCCCGGGGTGAGCGAACTCAGCTTCATGGAGGGGCGCGCGTTCCAGTGGGGCGGGCACAGCCTGTGGATCAGCCGCTCGGGCTATACCGGCGAGGACGGGTTCGAAATTTCGGTCCATGCGGTCCAGGCCGAAGACTTGGCCAACGCACTGATCGCGCATGCGGCGGTCAAGCCGATCGGGCTTGGCGCTCGCGATTCGCTGCGGCTTGAGGCGGGGTTGCCGCTGTACGGGCACGACCTCGATCACCGCACCACGCCGGTTATGGCGGGGCTGAATTTTGCCATCAACAAACGCCGCCGGGCCGAGGGTGGCTTTGCCGGCGCACTTCGCATCCTCGCCGAGATCGAGAACGGCCCCGCGCAGAAGCGCGTCGGCTTCGAGGTCGAGGGCCGCCAGCCGGTGCGCGAGGGCGCGATCGTCCTCGACCGCGAGGCCAATGAAGTCGGCCGGATCACCAGCGGCGGCTTCTCGCCGTCGCTGCAGCGGCCGATCGCCATGGGCTATGTCAACGCGCCGTTCGCCGAGGACGGCACCCGGCTGAAACTCGAACAACGCGGCAAACTGTTCGACGCCAAGGTCACGGCCATGCCGTTCGTCCCCCACCGCTATCACCGCAAGGGAGCCGCCTAGATGACGACATATTTCACCAAGGAACATGAGTGGGTCCGGGTCGAGGGCGACACCGCCACGGTCGGCATTTCCAACCATGCGCAGGAGCAGCTCGGCGACATCGTCTTCGCCGAGGTGCCGGAGGCCGGCAAGCAGCTGAGCAAGGGCGCGGAAGCCGCCGTCGTCGAATCGGTCAAGGCGGCGTCCGACGTCTACGCTCCGGTGTCGGGCGAGGTGACCGAGGGCAACAGCGCGGTCGCCGACGACCCGGCGCTGGTCAACAGCGACCCCGAGGGCGAGGGTTGGTTCTTCAAGCTCAAGCTGAGCGATCCGGGCGAGCTCGACGGGCTGATGGACGAAGCAGCCTATCAAGAATTCCTGGCGTCGCTTTGAGCCCAACGCCCGCCTCGACGTCCAAATGGGACGCGGCCGACTATGCCAAGGTCGGGGCGTTCGTCGCCGAACTCGGCGGCGCGGCGCTCGATTTGCTCGATCCGCAGCCGGGCGAGCGGATCCTCGACGTCGGCTGCGGCGAGGGGACGCTGACGAAGAAGATCGTCGGACGCGGCGCGACCGTGCTCGGGATCGACAATTCGCCCGAGATGATCGCCGCGGCGCGCGCGGCGGGGATCGATGCGATCCTGCTCGCCGCCGAGAACATGACCTTCAGCAGCGAGTTCGATGCGGCTTTCTCCAACGCGACCCTGCATTGGGTGCTGGAGAAAGAGCAGGCGGCGCGAGCGATTTCCCGCGCGCTCAAGCCCGACGGCCGGTTCGCGGGCGAGATGGGCGGCGAGGGGAACCTTAAGAAACTGCGCGAAGCTCTTGATAATGAGCTTATTATTCGCGGCCATCAGCCGCCGGTCGAGGCCTCGAACTGGTATGCGTCGCCGGAAGAATTCGCCGCCGTCTACGAAGCCGCCGGCTTCCGCGAGCTCGACGCGCGCCTGATCGAACGGCCGACCCCGATCGAACATGGCGTCGCCGCCTGGGTGACGACCTTCCGCAGGGGCTGGCTCGACCGGGCGCAAGTGCCCGAAGGCGAGCGCGCCGAGATCGCCGCCGCCGTCGCCGACCGCATCGGCTCCAACGTCGCCGACTACGTCCGCCTCCGCTTCATCATGAGGAAACCCGCTTAGTGCGTTACCTGCCCCTTTCCGACACCGATCGCACCGACATGCTGCGCGTCGTCGGTGCTGCTGACATCGATGACCTGTTCCGCGACGTGCCCGAAGAAGCGCGGTTGCAGGGTCCGATCCATGGCCTGCCGCTGCACGCCTCCGAGCTCGCGGTCGAGCGGCACATGACGGCGCTGTCGAGGCGGAACATGGTCGCGGGCGACGTGCCCTTTTTCCTCGGTTGCGGCGCTTATCGCCACCACATCCCGGCGAGCGTCGACCATATCATCCAGCGCGGCGAGTTCCTGACCAGCTACACGCCCTACCAGCCCGAAATCGCGCAGGGCACGCTGCAGATGATGTTCGAATTCCAGACGCAGGTCGCGCGGCTGTTCGGCTGCGAGGTCGCGAACGCGTCGATGTACGACGGCTCGACCGCTATGTGGGAAGCGATTTCGATGGCCCACCGCATCACGCGGCGGAAGAAGAGCGTGATCAGCTCGGGGGTTCATCCGCATTACGTGCGGGTCGCCGAGACGATGGCCAAGTTTACCGAAGACGAGCTGGCGACCGCGCTTCCCGACTTTACGACCAAACCGGACACCGAGCGACTGATCGGCAAGATCGACGGCGAGACCAGCGCGGTGGTGGTGCAATATCCCGACATCCTCGGGCGGATCACCGACCTGACGCCGATCGCCGAGGCGGCGCATGCCGCGGGCGCGCTGCTGATCGCGGTGGTGACCGAGCCGGTCGCGCTCGGCCTAATTAAGTCGCCGGGCGAAATGGGCGCGGACATCGTCGTCGGCGAGGGTCAGAGCATCGGCGTCGGGCTGCAGTTCGGCGGGCCTTATGTCGGCCTTTTCGCGTGCCGCGAGAAGCATGTCCGGCAGATGCCGGGGCGTCTCGCTGGCGAGACCGTCGATGCCGAAGGGAAGCGCGGCTTCGTACTGACCCTGTCGACCCGCGAGCAGCATATCCGGCGCGAGAAGGCGACGTCGAATATCTGTACGAGTTCAGTGCTTTGCGCGCTGGCGTTTACGGCGCATCTGACCTTGCTCGGCGAGAAGGGGCTGCGGCAGCTGGCTCAGCTGAATCACGCGCGCGCGTGCGAGGCGGCGACGCGGCTCTCGGCGATTCCGGGCGTCGAACTGGTCAACGACAGCTTCTTCAACGAGTTCACCTTGAAGCTGCCGGTCGAGGCGCGGCCGGCGGTCCATGCGATGGTCGAGAAAGGCGTGCTCGGCGGCGTATCGCTCGGCCGGCTCTATCCGGGCGCGGATGCGCTCCAGAACGGGCTGGTCGTCGCAGTCACCGAGACTGTTACCGACGCGGATATCGGCGCCTTCGAAGCGGCGCTGAAGGAGGCCGTGCAATGACCGTCAATCCGTCGGGCTGGCGGCCCCAGTCTCCACAGGCGACCCCCGCCAATGAGGCTGGCGAAGCGCAGACCGTGACCGGCAACCGCGCGCTGATGCTCGAGGAGCCTTTGATCTTCGAGATCGGTACGACCGAGCAGACCGGCGTCGATTTTGCCGAATTGCCGAAGGGCGCGTCAAAGCTTGGCGGGCTGGAGCGGTCGCGGCCAATCGGCCTCCCGGGTCTCAGCGAACCCGAGATGGTGCGCCATTACACGCGCCTGTCGCGGCAGAATTATGCGATCGACCTCGGCCTGTTCCCGCTCGGGAGCTGCACGATGAAGCACAACCCGCGCCTGAACGAGAAGGTCGCGCGCCTGCCGGGCTTCGCCGACGTTCACCCGCTCCAACCCCAGGAGACCGTTCAGGGCGCGCTGGAGGTCATCAACCAGCTGGCGTTCTGGCTGCTCGACCTGACGGGCATGCACGGCGTGGCGATGAGCCCCAAGGCCGGCGCCCATGGCGAGCTGTGCGGGCTGCTGTGCATCCGCGCCGCGCTCGAAGCGCGCGGCGACAAGCGCCAGGTCGTGCTGGTGCCGGAAAGCGCCCACGGGACGAACCCTGCGACCGCGGCCTTTGCCGGCTATGCGGTGGAGAACATTCCGGCCAATGCGGCTGGCAGGGTCGACCTCGAAGCACTGAAAGCGCGACTCGGGCCGGATGTGGCGGCGGTGATGATCACCAACCCCAACACCTGCGGCCTGTTCGAGCCGGAGATGAAGGCGATCAGCGATGCGGTGCATGCCGCCGGTGCATTCGTTTATTGCGACGGGGCCAATTTCAACGCGATCGTCGGCAAGGTCCGCCCGGGCGACCTTGGCATCGACGCCATGCACATCAACCTCCACAAGACCTTCTCGACCCCGCATGGCGGCGGCGGTCCCGGATCGGGGCCGGTGGTCCTGTCCGAAGCGCTCGCGCCTTACGGGCCGCTGCCGTTCGCAGCCAAATATCCCGACGGAAGCTACAAGATCGTCGAGGAAGAGACGGCCGGCGAGGAGCATCCCGGCGCGTTCGGCCGGATGGTCGCGTTCCACGGCCAGATGGGCATGTTCACCCGGGCGCTGACCTATATCCTCAGCCACGGCGCGGACGGGTTGAAGCAGGTCGCCGAGGACAGCGTCTTGAACGCCAATTACATCCTGCGGAGCCTCGAGGATGTGCTCGACGCGCCGTTCGGCAAGAGCGGGCCGTGCATGCACGAGGCGATCTTCTCCGACAAAGGCTTCGCCGATGGCCTCAGTACGATCGATCTCGCCAAGGCGCTGATCGACGAGGGCTTCCACCCGATGACCATGTATTTCCCGTTGGTCGTCCACGGTGCGATGCTGATCGAACCGACCGAGACCGAATCCAAGGCAAGTCTCGACCAGTTCATCGCCGCGGTCCGGTCGATCGCCGAGCGCGCCAAGGCCGGCGACCAGAGTCTCAAAGCCGCGCCGGTCCACGCGCCGCGGCGGCGGCTCGACGAAACGCTTGCGGCGCGCAAGCCGGTCCTTACTTATCGCGACCGGGAGGTGGCCGCGGCCACCGAGTAGAGGGGAGCGTTTGAATGCAAGGTCACCCACCTCAGCAGACGTGGATCAGCTATGCGATTACCGGCGCGATCCTCGTCGTCGTGATGGCGCTGCGGATGCGCAAGATGGGCCAGATGCGGCCGTTGAAGCTCGAGAATTTGTGGATTGTGCCAGCGCTCTATGCCGTGGTCGCGTCGTGGATGTTCTGGCAGCTGCCGCCGCTCGGCTGGGTCGGGCTCGCCTGCCTAGGCGCCTTTGCCGTCGGTGCAGCGGTTGGGTGGCAGCGCGGCAAGATGATGCAGATCCACATCGACCCGGAAACCCACGCGCTCAACCAAAAGGCGTCGCCGGCGGCGATGCTGTTCCTCGTTGCGCTGATCGCCGTCCGGGCGCTCGGCCGCGGCTTACTCGGGTCGGAGGGCGTCAGTCCGGCGATGCTGACGGATCCGCTGATCGCCTTCGCGCTCGGCATGTTCAGCCTGACGCGGCTTGAAATGTACCTCCGCGCGAAGCGCATGCTCGAGGAGGTCCGCGGCCAGGCGTGATGGCGGGCGAGCGGTTCTACGAGGCTGCGGAGCAAGGCGCGCGTCGGTCCGCTCCCGCTGCGGCGCGGAATCGTCAGCCGATTGCCGAAGTTCTCGCCGACTGGCTGCCGGCAGCAGGCCTGGTGCTCGAGATCGCCAGCGGAACCGGGGAGCATGCGGTCTATTTTGCCGAGCGCTTTCCTCAGCTCGAATGGCAGCCGAGTGACCTCCATCCGCACGCCCTGCAGTCGATGCATGCATGGCGCGATGCAGCGAACTTGGCGAACCTTCGGAAACCGATCGCGCTCGACGCCGCGGCGGGCGACTGGCCGATCGCGACCGCCGACGCCGTCCTCAGTATCAACATGGTCCACATCAGCCCGTGGGGGTCAGCGCTGGGCCTGATCGCAGGGGCAGGGTCAATCCTGCCGGCAGGGGCGCCGCTCATTCTCTACGGGCCGTGGCTGAAGGACGATATCGCGACCGTAGAGAGCAATCTCGAATTCGATGCGATGCTGAAGGGCCGTAATCCCGAATGGGGCCTGCGGCGGGTCGAGGATTTTGCCGAAGCAGCGCAAAGTTCCTTCTCGCTCGCCGACGTCCGCGAGATGCCGGCCAACAACATGATGCTGCTGCTCCGCCGAATTTAAGAGATGTGTTAAATGAAGCTTTACCCGTCCGGCGTAAGACCGGCGGGATGGACGAGAGCAGCATGTCACAGAACCGCCGTTCGCGCCGCTCGCCGGTGTTCCTGGCGGCGACGATCGAAGTCGCCGGTACGCCGCAGGCCGTCAAGCTGCGCAACCTCTCCGAAGAGGGCGCGCTGGTCCAGGGCGAACGCCTGCCGCTCGAGGGGACGACGACCTTCTTCCAACGCAATGACCTGCGCGTGAAGAGCCGAATTGTATGGGTCCACGGCGAGTTCGCCGGGGTCGCGTTCGCGCGTCCGCTCAAGTCCGAAGAAGTATTGCGTAACGTGCCGCAGCCGCGGGCACGGGTGAATGCCGATTTCCGCCGGCCTGGACTCGCTTGCCGTCCGCTCACTGCGGACGAGCGCAAGATGGTCGAGAAATGGATGGTCGCCTCGCCATTTGGAGCGATCGGCGACTGATCGATCGCCGGACGTCGGTCATGGGCCGGTAAACGGCTTTGCCCTAATCGGAACGGAAGAGTAACTCGATGCGGAGGAGGCTCCGCGCCATGCTCTCAAGGCTTCTCGTTTCTGCTGCATTGCTTGCGGGAAGTTCGACCGCATTCGCGCAAGCTCAGGCTGCCCAGCCAGATTCGGCCGCTGCCGTCGACAAGACCACCCAGACCGAGGACGTGCGCTTCAAGAACGACGGTGCGCAACGCATGACTGTCCCGGTTCGGCTGTCGGGCAGGGGACCATATCGTTTCCTGGTCGATACCGGCGCCAACCGGACGGCCGTGTCTCGTGAGGTGGCCGGGGCGTTGCGCCTCGTCGCCGGCGAAAATGCATCGCTGCACGATGCAGCCGGCGTATCCACGGTTGGCACGGCAACCCTGCCGACGCTGCAGCTGACCCGTAAGGAAATCCGCAACGTCGATGCGGCGCTCCTGGATAGCGCGAACATGGGCGCCGACGGGATCCTGGGCACCGATTCATTACGGTCGCAGCGGGTGTTGTTCGATTTCGAGGCCCAGACTCTGTCGATCGTGCCGTCGGCAGTTCCGGATTTCAACGCCGAGCCGGGGACCATCGTCGTTCAGGGTACGAGGCGGAACGGCCGGCTTGTCGTGACGGAGGCTACGGCGAACGGCCGCCCACTGACGGTCGTCGTCGATACTGGCGCGCAGTACAGTATCGGCAACGCCGCGCTCAAAAGGGCACTGCTGGGAACGAAATCGCTCGGGCAGGGGCAACACGTCGAGCTGCAGACGGTGAGCGGCGACAAGCTTCCAGGCGAATTCATGTTCGTCCACGAGTTGACCATCGGCGGAGTGACGCTGCGTGACCTGTTGATCGTCTTCGCCGACGCGCACACGTTCAAATTGCTCGGCTATGACCGGAGACCGGCGATGTTGCTGGGCATGAATGCGATGCGGGCATTCAAGAAAGTCTCGATCGATTTCGCCAGCCGCCGGTTACGCGTCGTCATCCCGGAGCAGAGCTCTCTCGATCTTCGGATCGCGGCGGCAAGGATTCGTTAGCGGGAACCTGCGCCGAGAGCCTGCGTAGACGGCGTGGGGCGGCACGATTATGTCGCGCCCGGCAGCAACCCGCTGCACGCCCCTTCCTGCACGAGGTCGCCGTTGCTCGTCTATTGGCTTATGTTCCTGTATTTCGCCGTCGGCGCCATGCGGGAGCAACCACGGGCCGCGGCGACGGCCCGCGTGGACGTCCTGTTTCGCCTTGGCATCGTGTTGATGACCGCGGTCATCGGCTTCCGCTACCACGTCGGCGCTGACTGGCCACAGTACGAATTGATGTTCGCCGAGGCGCGACAGGAAACCTTCGGCACCGTTCCAGTCCTGGCCGACCCCGGTTTTGTTGTCCTCAACATCGTCGTCCAGTGGTTCAACGGCGAACTGTGGATGGTCAACCTCGTCTGCGCCATGATTTTCTGCTGGGGTTTGATGCGCCTTGCCGAGGCACAGGAGCGTCCTTGGCTGTCAACTGTCGTCGCGATCCCATACCTCGTGATCGTCGTAGCTGAGGGCTACAACCGTCAAGGCGTGGCGATCGGCATCGTCATGGCGGGGCTGGCCTCGTACACCCGCACCGGGTCTGTCCTACGCGTTGCCGCTTACGTCGCGCTTGCGGCGACGTTTCACAAAAGTGCGGTGGTCGCGCTTCCGCTAATCGCCATTGCCAATGAACGCGGCCGGTTCCTGGCGTTCGTGATTGCTCTCTTGCTCAGCTACCTGCTTTATACGCAATTCCTCGCCCAATCGGTCGGTCACTATGTGAGCAGTTATATAGATTCCCGGTACGCCGCCGAGGGAGCGGGAATTCGCGTGGCGATGTGCGCCTTTCCCGCAGCGTTGTTCCTTCTCCGCTGGAGCAGCCTTGGTTTCAGCGAGCGGGAGCGGCGGGTCTGGCGCAACTTCTCTTTCGCCGCCTTCGGCTTTTTGGTCCTGCTTATTGGCCTCCACGCCAGCGCTGCGGTCGATCGCATGGCGCTCTACGTCATTCCGCTCCAACTGGCCGTCCTGTCGCGGCCGCGAAGCATGTTCACGACCGAGGGTTTCGGGACCTTCCTCGCCATCGCCTATTCGGCCGCAGTCCAATTCACGTGGCTGACCTTTGCGCATCACGCGCGTTCCTGGGTCCCCTATCAGTTTTGGCCGTTCGGGGGCTAACGCTCGCTGTTGCGTTCGCGCGGCGCGCCTCGGGGCGGCCGTTCGGGACCTCCGAGTTCGGTGAACACCTCGGGATTCGCGCGCCGCTTTATCACCCGTGCCTCGATCGCGAAGTGATAGGCAAAACCGGCAAGAATGGCGGCGACGACCGACCCAAAAAAGATCGGCCAGCTGCCTGGAAGAAGCCGGGCGGTGACCGAGATTACCGGCTCGTGGACCAAATAGAGCGAATAGGAGATTGCACCGAGTAGGACGAGCGGCGCGGGAACCGACAATCCCCGGCTTTCGATCTGCGCTAGGGGCGCGACGACGCACGCGAAGGCGGCGCCCATCCACACGCGGTGCTGTGGGTCTGCGCCGCTGATCACCCAAATCGCCACGAAAATCGGCGCGAGCAGAAATAACGCGGGGTGCGCCCGCTTGGTGCGGTAGAGAATCACCGCCGCGATGCCGAAAAAGAATTCGAGATTGACCGCGGCAAACGGCAGGTGCTGGCCGTAGGCGATGATCGCCACCGCCCATGCTGCCAGACCGAGCGGCAGCAGGCGCGCGAAGTAAAACAGCCCAAATATGCCGTAAAACAGGATTTCGTGCTTGAGCGTCCACGCCACGGACAGCGCAGGACTTGCGTCCACGGGCGCGAGAGTCAGGGTCGGCAACCAACTCCACCCCGTGGTTCGCTGGCTAAGCGTCGGCAACAGCACGTAGAGCAAGGCGATGGTCAGCCCGACCGGCCAATAGGGCAGATAGACACGTCGGAACCGGGCGCTGAGATAGTCGGCCGGAGTACGGCCGACGCCGACCGTCGAGTGGTAGATGATGAAGCCGGAAAGGACGAAGAAATAGTCGACGCCCAGATAGCCGGGAAGAAACAGGTCGTAGCCGACGAACGGTCCGCCGAAGTCGTGGCCGGCGAGCCCCGCATGATGCAGCACAACCGCCAGGGCGGCGAGGCCCCGGCCGGCCTGAAGGCTTCCAATTGTTCGACTCACGCAATCCCCACCGTGACTAGCTAGTCTTGAACGTTCAAGGCACGCGGCCTCTTTCATTAGCGCGGCCTAACTGCTGGCGGCGCGGCGGCAGCGGCGATATGCTGCGACGGAGATGGATGCTCGGACCAACAAACAGACCGCCGCAGAGCGCGACGACGAAGCCCGGGTGATCGCCGAGACGATCACCGTCAAACGCGATCGCCTGCTGGCATCGCTGACCCTGATCGCCGGCATAGGGTTGCTCGTCTCCCTCCCGTTCGCACTGCGCGCCGGCGCCGAATTTTTCATGCCGGTCACGGCAGCCCTGGTGATCGCTGTCGCGCTTGTACCCCTGCTCGAATGGTTCGAGCGGCGCGGAGTCCCCTCGAAGCTCGCAGCTGTCCTGTGTGTGTTGATCTTCCTGGTAATCGCGGTGTTCGCGATTGCCTCGATTGTCATTCCGGCATCTGACTGGGTGGCGCTTGTACCGCACCGCATCCCGCAAGTCCGGGCGGCGCTCGAGCCGGTGTTCGACCTGTACAAGAATCTCGACCGCTTCATCGACCGCATCATGTCTCAGATCGCGGTCACGCAGCAGAGCACTCGCGCGGTCCACATCGAACAGCCCAATTCGATGCTTGGGCTGTTGACCAGCTCGGCGCCGCATCTCCTCATCCAGCTCTTCTTCTCGCTCCTCGTAATCTTCTTCTTCCTCGCCGGCTGGACCGCCATGCGGAAGCAAACGATCGTCAGTCGCGGCAGCTTCGAGGGCGCGCTGACCACTGCCCGGGTGATCCAGCAGGTGGTCGATGCGACGTCGACTTATCTGGGGACGATCACGCTGATCAACGTCGGCCTTGGGGCGCTGACTGCCGCGATCCTGTGGAAGCTCGGCATGCCGTCGCCGGTGATGTGGGGCGGCCTGGTCGCCGTCCTCAATTACATTCCCTATCTTGGACCGATCGCGTCAGCGCTTGCGCTCTTCCTCGGCGGGCTGATGACCTATCCGGACGTCTGGACCGCGCTAATACCGCCGGCGGCGTTCGTGAGCCTTCATCTCATCGAAGCCAATTTCTTCACCCCGATGGTGGTCGGCAAGCGGCTGACGATCAGCCCGCTTGCGATCCTGGTTTCGCTGTCGTTTTGGTCGTGGGTGTGGGGGACAACGGGCGCGCTGCTGGCCGTTCCGTTGCTGATCATCCTGAAGACGATTTTCTCCGCGGCGGGCACGCCGGATATCGCCGGATTCCTGTTCGAGCACGGGGACTTGACCCACGCTGGCGACCCGGATGAAGAGGAAGTCGAGGAACGCCAGGAAATGACCCCGGCCATGGTTGACACTCCGAAGCCCTCACCCTAGGTCGCCGCCACGCCAAAAACGCGGGTGTAGCTCAGTTGGTTAGAGCGCCGGCCTGTCACGCCGGAGGTCGCGGGTTCGAGCCCCGTCACTCGCGCCATTCTTCAGGTTGATTCTAGCGCTGGGCGCCGGGCGTTGCATTGCTCGGCGGTGCCGGTGGAGCAGCCTTCCCAAACGGCTTTTCACCCGTCGCGACGACCTGGTCGGACAGCACCCATTTCAAATTATCCGAAGCTTCGAACTTCTTCACGTAATCTTCGTGCGGGGCCTCGTTCGAGGCCTTGCGCGCGGCGTCGAGGTTGAAGCGCATGGCGACACGGCCAGGGCCTGACGCTTTCAGTTCGCTGCCCGGGATCTTGCCGAGCAGCGCAGCCTCTTCGCTGCTCGCCTGGTTGGCGGTCGCGGCCTCGGCGGCAAGCGCGGCGTTGCGCAGCGCGGTCGGGTTGGCTTCCTTCCCCAAATAGGTCTTGGCGAAAGCACCGGGACGGCCCCAGCCACCAGCCCAGCGATAGAAGATATGGGCCCCGACGACGGCGTTCTTGGACAGGCTCTGCGCCCACACCGGGACGACATAGTCGGCGTGATAGTGGGTGGCGTAACCGACCGGCGCGTAAACCGCGCCGCCCAACTCCTGCTGGGCAATGGTGTAGGCCCGGCGCCAGCCGGCGAGGTCGGGCTGGCGGTAGAGGGAGCCGTCACAGGTGAAGGTGAACTGGCAGCCGGTGGCACGGGTCGAGCCCTGATAGACGACGCCGCACACGGTCGCTGGGAAAGCCGGATGGCGAACGCGGTTCAACACGACCTGCGCCACCGCGCGCTCGCCGTCGTCATCCTGGCTGCCGGCCTCGTAATAAACGGCGCTGGCGAGGCACTCGAGGGCGCGCTTGCGAGCGTCCGCATTGCCTTTGAACGCGAAGGGGGCAGCGGCTGGGTTCGGGCCATTGGCTAGCGGGATCTTCTGGTTGATCTGCAGCGCCTGGTCGGGGGCAAGCTGGCGAATCTCGAGTGGCGGCGGGACCGGCGTCGAAGCTTGCACCGTCGGCGGCGCGGGGAGCTCGGGTGTCGAATGCGCCGCTCCCCCGATCACCGCGACGGCGGCGAGCGCAAGCAAGCCGAATCCAGCCGTCTCGCGCGGGTAGGCGCGCCACAGTTGGGCAAGGCCGTTGAACGGCTTGCGGAGAGTTTCCTGCATCATCACTGATATAGCTAACTAATACACTGCCTTCAACGCGCCGTTGTTTTCTTACCCCAGCGCCCGGTCTCAATCCACCTTATCAGCGGTTTCAACGGGGCGATCCACGCCAGCCCCATGACGAGATAGTAAGGCGCCTGGACCAGAACAGGCCAGCGTCCGACGAACGGCGCGAGACTTGCGACGAACATCGCCCACACCGCAATCAGTAACAAAATCAATGCGGTCCCGACGATCTTTCGTGCAGATGGTTGGGTTTCCCCCGCCACCCTAGCCAATACCGAACAGACCGCGGCGCGGACGACCCGGCTGGACGCGGTCCTTGCCGTAGAAATCGTCGAAATAGACGATTGAGGTGCCGCTCGGGACCGCGGTTAGATAGGTCAGATAGACCGGCACGGGCGCGGGCAGGTTGACCTTTTGCTCGGGCCGGGCGCCCTTCGGGCTCGGCGGGCGGCCGTTGAACAGCCAGCGCGCGAAGCGCGGCGCATCCTCAAGGCGGACGCAGCCGTTGCTTTGCAGCCGCGCCGCCTCGTCGATCTTCTCCCGCTCCGGAGTGTCGTGAAGCCAGATGCCCTGGGAGTTGGGGAACATGAACTTCATCTTGCCCATCGAGTTGGCGGGCCCCGGCTTCTGGCGCAGCCGCGCCTGGACCCGGCCGGCCTGTACCGCGTGCCAGTCGATCGACATCGGGTCGATGACCTTGGCGTGATCGGACCAGTCGGACAGCAGTTCGTAACCCCGGTTCTTGAAATAGGCCCGGCCCTCCTTGAGGATGGTGGGCGCCAACTTCTTCGAGGTGATGTCCGCGGGCGAGTTCCAATAGGGATTGAGGGCAATATAGCGGATGAAGGCGTTCATCATCGGCGTCTGGGCAATCGGATCGGGTCGACCCGCGACAACCCGCATCGAGTCCACGACCTGCCCGTTCTCATACATATAGAGCCGGGCCGCTGGCGCATTGACGATCACGTAACGGCCCGTTCCGCCCGGAAGGACGCGAGCGCGCTCGAGATTGAGCGCGAGCAAGTGACGCTGCTGGCCGTTGAGGTAGACGCCGCCGGCGAGTGCGAGCCGCAAATTGGCATAGATCGGGTTCATCCACCCCATCTTCTGGACATAATCGGGCAGTGAGCGCGCCGCGGCCGCCTGGGCCAGAATCGTTCCAGCCGAAGGCGGCGTCGGTTTGAGCTCCTGGTCGACGTAGACGATGCCGATGCGCGGATCGTGCTTGAGATCGCGGACGTAGGCGACGAACGCCTGGCTCAGCATCGCTTCTGCCTGCTGGACCGCGGCCGGATTTCCGCTTCGGGCTGCATCGATGGCGCGGGCGAGGCCGCGCGGGTTGTAGCGCTTGGGGTCGAGATTGTCCGCCGACGCCGTGCTGAGGAGCTGGACCAGCTGCTGCGCGGCGGGACCGGAGCGCGGCGCGAACCACAACGGCGCGCCGCCACGCGCGCGATAGAAGTTCGCGACTGCGCCGCCGTCAGATGGCGCTGCGGCGGGTGCCGGTTGCGGCGCAACGCCCAGCGCCACGACACCGCAGGTCGCGGCGAGCGCGAGCGTCAGAGATTTGCTTAAGGTGGTCACGCTGGCTCCTGTGTGATGCTGCCCCATGGAGGGGTGAACGCCGAACTCCGCAAGTTGGCGTCATGACGCCAACATTCAACAGATTGTTCGTGCCAATGCATGGGGCTGGTGTCCGTCAGCTGAACCACTCGAGGCCATGGGGACTGGCGAACCCATTCAGCGGGATGTCCCAATCGTCCGCGGGGATGGTGTCGGCGAGCCGCTGGATCGGCCAGCCCACCCCGATCAAGCGCGCGCCGATCTTCTTCAGATGAACCAGCGCGCGGTCGTAATGGCCCTTGCCGCGGCCGAGCCGGGTGCCGCGCCCGTCGATCGCGATCAGCGGCACCAGCACCAGGTCGGGCTCAACCACCGGATGGCGCTTCGACGGCTGCATGATGCCGAACGGACCGGGCTCGAGCGGATCGCCAGCGATGAAGCGGAATGGCTTTGCGGGATTGTGGAAGCACGGAAAGGCCGCGATGGCGCCGACCGCACGGGCTTCCTCCATCGCGGGGAGGGGGCTGATCTCGCTTCCCAGCGGGTGATAGCCGGCAACGACCGACAGGCCGGCGAACAGACCGGTCAGATGTTCGGCCAGCGACTGTTCGAGCAACTCCCGGTCGGCATCGGACAGGGTCGCGACGAAGGCCTTGCGCGCATCGAGCGCCGCGCGGCGCAGGGCTTCCTTGCCGAGCGGCTCCATCCCGGGGCCGTGGCCGTTCGAATCAGGCGGGAAGGGAGGTGACGGGACCACCGTGGCCGTTTGCCCTAAAATCCTCTGACGCCACAAACGTCAGGTGGGCGCCATATGATCCGGACCAGGGTCCAGGCAGGGACAGCTCCCAATGGGATTCTAAGCCTCAGGGATTTTCCGAAGGCTCGTACCGGGCAGACCCGTCGAGCTATATCTAGGATGCCGACGGCTCGTTCTCAAGCGCCGTCGCAAGCGATTCGAGCCGACCGGCGAGCGCTTCGGCGCGTTCGACGAGCGCCGGATCGGGTCCAGCGGGCTCGGGCGGGGGAGGCGGGGCGGCGTCGGGCTTGTCGTCAATCAGCTGGTCGGCCAGCAGGAGCGAAGCAAACAGGAACTGGCGCGCCTCGGACAAGGTGCCGAGCCCGGCCAGCGCTTCGCGGCTCTTGCCGTCGACGAGGCGCGCTGCGGCGCGGAGGCTTTCCTCCTCACCCTCGCGGCAGGCCACCTGATAGGTCCGGCCAGCGATCGACAGGTCGATCAGCGCAGCCATCAGGCGGCTGCCGCGCGGATCAGCTCGTCGAGCTCCTCGACGACTTCACGCACCTTGGCGCGAAGCTCCTCGTCGCGCGCTCCCTGGGCCGAAGCC